>Ga0306923_10005117_pt1 | contig 12713 bp, 12 predicted proteins | sample sta12Can44000108_FD_203841 | JGI IMG/M metagenome (GOLD analysis project Ga0306923, IMG submission 203841) | Lab enrichment of tropical soil microbial communities from Luquillo Experimental Forest, Puerto Rico - statanox.12C.anox.44.000.108 (v2)... | ecosystem: Environmental > Terrestrial >... | reverse complement strand
CTCGACATATTCTTGGAGGCTCTCGGGCGGAGCGTGGCCGGAGAACTGTTTGAGGTGCGCGATGCGGACTCCTACGGCGACTCGTTCGAGATCACGCCGCGTGATGCCGTGGCGGTGAGCGGTCCTGATCGCAGTGCCGCGCATAGCGGGCCGCATGGATGCCGCGGGCTTGGGCAAGCCCCCTCCGTCCTGACCCTAGCTCCTGATACCTGATCCTTGGTATTCGGATAAGCGGTGTTGATGGGGATAGGGGGACACCTCACGATGCCACCCCTCCCACACCACCGGGCATACGGGTCCGTAACACGGCGGTTCGACTGGGTTAAGCTTGGGCCGACACAAGGAGTCGGGGCAGACCGAGTGAGTGGAAATAGTTGTTGCGCAGTGCTTGTTGGACCGCCGGGTGTCCCGACACCGCTGCGGTGCAGCGTCTGCTGGATTTTCTGTCGGCCTATCGAGTGGTCACGCTGACCGGGCCCGGTGGAATCGGCAAAAGCGCGCTCGCGCTGGAAGTCGCCCGCACCCTGTTCCCGGCCTTTGGGGGCGACGCTTGGCTGATCGAGCTGGCCTCGCTGTCCGATCCCGATCTGGTGCCGTCCGTGGTCACGGGCGTCCTTGGCCTCAAGCTCGGCGGCGTCGAGATTTCCGCCGAGTCCGTCGCTCGGGCCATCGGAGGAGAGAGGCTCCTCCTGGTCCTCGACAATTGCGAGCACGTCATCGATGCGGCGGCCCAATTGGTGGAAACGATGGTGCGCGTTTGTCCGCGCACGACCGTGCTGGCGACCAGCCGAGAGGCGCTGAGGATCGAAGGCGAATGCGTCTATCGTGTCCCGCCGCTGGAGGTGCCATCGGAGCATTGGAAGGAGCCATCTGATGTGCTGGGGCGTAGCGCGGCGGAGCTGCTCGTCGCCAGGATGCGAGAGCTGGATTCGGACTTCTCCCCCGACAGTGACGGCCTCGCCGCGATCGCGGCGATCTGTCGGCATCTCGATGGCATCCCGTTGGCCATCGAATTCGCCGCAACTCGTGCCGCCGCGCTTGGGCTCGAACAGGTCGCCTCGCGCCTGGATGATCGTCTCACGCTGCTAACCGGCGGGCGTCGTACGGCATTGCCGCGGCATCGGACGCTGCGCGCGATGCTCGACTGGAGCTATGAAACGGTGCTTGAAGCCGAGCAGGGACTATTCCGTCGTTTGGCGGTCTTCCCCGGCGGGTTCACTCTCGAGGCGGCGGCGGCGGTCGCGGGCGACAGCACCGCGTCGGCTGTCGCGGAGAGTATGGCAAATCTCGTGGCGAAGTCCCTTGTGATGCGGGATGCATCCGTACCAGCCGGTCGCTGGCGATTGCTCGAAACGATACGGGCGTATGGGCTTGGGACGCTCGCCGAAAGCGGTGACGCCGAGCAGATTACCAAGCGGTGTGCGGCGTTCTTTCGAGACCTATTCGTGAGGGCCGCACCCGGCTCGTCGCGAGAAGCCGCCACCGCGGACTTGGCCCAAGCTGCCCGAGAGATCGACAATGTTCGCGCTGCGATCGACTGGTGCTTCTCGCAGAGCGGGCGCTCGGGGATCGGAGTTGCCCTAACGGCAGCGTATGCGCCGGTCTGGCTAAATCTTTCGCTGACGGCCGAGCTTCGTGATCGCGCTGAGTACGCGCTGGAGCCCTGAGTGCTCGGACCCAGATGGAGCTGCAGATCGCACTAGGGACTTCTTTGACCATTACATTAGGATCAATCGAACGGACGAGAAGCGTCTTAACCTCCGCGCTCGAAATCGCGGAGCGCCTGGATGATTTGGACGCGCAGGTGCGTGCATTTTGTGCGCTGTGGGCCTTGTACTTCAACACCGGCGAATGCGGTGCGGCGCAATCCGTTGCGGAACGCTTCTCGCGCGTCGCATCCCGCACCGGCGATCCCGGCGTTATTTCGGTCGCCGATCGGGTTATGGGCTACACATTGCAATATCTGGACAATCACCGCGCAGCCCAGCGCTGCTTTGAACGCGTGCTCCAACGTACGTTGCACCGCAGCGTCAGCGCGACAAGGTCTAGTTCCTTTATGACCAGCGTTCACTGACGCGAGCGATGCTGGCGCGCTCGTTATCGCTACAGGGTTTCGTCGACCAAGCCAAAAGCGTCGCGCAGGCGAGCCTGATAGATGCCGAGACAGCGAACGACAAATTGACGATTTGCTTTGCGCTTGCGTTGGCCGTTTCTCCTATTGCGCTGATTACAGGGGATCTCGTTACTGCCGAGCGCTCTCTGTACATGCTGATCGAGACTGCGACGAGACAGAGCTTCGCCCGGTATGTGATGGTAGGGCGCTGTCTCGAAGCAGCGCTTCTGATCGAACGCCGTGAGTTCGAGGCCGGCACGGCTCTAACCCGGATTTCTCAAACGGGGTAGGTGCATCGGGGCCTTGGGTCTGAGAAAATCGAATTGGTAGAACGGTTTATCTCAGGGCCAGGAGGCTCCCGATGCAGACAGAGTGTAGCGCGGATCTGTTTGGTTTTGCACCGGTCGAAGGACACAAAGTGGTGGCCGCGTTTGACGGCGGCCGGATGACGTCGGAGGCCGGCGCGATGCTGCTCGGCGCCACCGATCGGCAGATCCGGTTGATCGAGCGCTTTGCCGGCTGCTTCACCGATTACCGAGCGGCCGACTTGGTCGTGCACGAAGTGGCGGGTCTGGTCGGACAGCGGGTGTTCGGGATCGCGTTGGGCTACGAGGACTTGATCGACCACGATCAGTTGCGCCACGACCCGGTCATGGCGGTACTCGGCGGCAAGCTCGAAGCAAAGCGGTCGGATTGCGCGCCGCTGGCCGGCAAATCGACGCTCAACCGGTTGGAGTTGAGCCGCGAGGAGCCGACCCGCTATCACAAGATCAGCTGCGACGCGGCGGCTATCGAAGCCTTGTTTGTCGATCTCTTTCTTGACGCCCATTGGGCGCCGCCGCCACAGATCACCCTCGACCTCGATGCTACCGACGATCCGCTGCATGGCCACCAAGAAGAACGTTTCTTCCACGGCTATTACGACAACTACTGCTATCTGCCGCTCTATGTGTTCTGTGGCCGGCATCTCTTGGCCGCCAAATTGCGCCCGGCCAATATCGATGCCAGTGCCGGCAGCGTCGAAGAGGTGGCGCGGATTGTCGTCCAGATCCGCCGGCGCTGGCCCAGGGTGCGCATTCTGCTGCGTGCCGATTCTGGCTTTGCCCGCGAGGCGCTGATGGCCTGGTGCGAGAACAACGACGTCGATTTCCTGCTCGGTCTGGCCAAGAACAGTCGGCTGGTCGGGGAGATCGAGGCCGAACTCGCCGCCGCGCGAGAGCAGAGCCAGAGGACGGAAAAGCCGGCCCGCCGCTTCAGGGACTTCACCTGGCAGACGCGCGAGAGCTGGAGCCGCGCGCGGCGGGTCGTCGCCAAGGCGGAGTGGACCAAAGGCGCCGCCAACCCGCGCTTTGTCGTCACCTCGCTGGCGCGCGAGGAGCACGAGGCCCGCCACCTCTATGAGAAGCTCTATTGCGCCCGTGGCGAGATGGAAAACCGGATCAAGGAGTGCCAACTCGACCTTTATGCCGACCGCACCTCGGCCCACACGATGCGCGCCAACCAGCTACGGCTGTGGTTCGCCTCGATGGCCTATGTGCTGATCGGCGCCTTGCGTCGCATCGGCTTGGCCCACACCCAGTTCGCCCGCGCCTCATGCGGAACCATCCGCCTCAAGCTGTTGAAGATCGGCGCGCTGGTACGCATTAGCGTGCGACGCATCAAGCTCGCCATGCCCTCGGCCTTTCCCTATCAGGCCGAGTACCGCGCCGCCCATGCCGCGCTGGCCTGACACGAAGCGGAAAACGCGACGAAAAATAATCCTCAACCCGCTCAAAGGATCACTGTCCCCAACAGGACTCGGAAAAGTTGAAATCCGTCTTGGCTACCCGCAACCGTTATCGCATTCGGCTGCTCGCTTGAGCTGCGCCTTGCTGCCACCTAAAAATCAAGCCGGGTATGAGAAATCCGGGTTAGAAGCAGACTCGATCTTCGCAAGGCCATCACCGGATGCGCAATCGGGGAGCATCGGAGGCGTTGGCGTGGAGCATTGAGCTGTAAAATATACCGACAGGTGTCGTTCCTGCGCTTGAAACGGACGACCCGCATCTGCCGGTTCGTCTTAGGCGGCGTTCACTTCATGGCCGAGACCGCGAAGCTGTTGAACCCGGAGAAGACGGTGCTGATCCCGGATCTCGAAGCCAGCTGCTCGCGCGCAGCTTCGATCACCGCCGCCGACATCCGGCTGTTGCGCGAGCGCCACCCCGGTGTGCCGATCGTCACCTATGTCAACACCTCGGCCGCTGTGAAGGCCGAGTCCGATGTCTGCTGCACCTCGAGCAACGCCAAAAAGATCATCGAGGGGCTGGGGGTGCCACGCGTGATCATGCTGCCCGACGAGTACCTGGCCAAGAACACCGCGGCGCAGACCAGGGTCGAGATCATCGCATGGAGCGGCCATTGCCGCCGTCGAACTCGTCGAAGCCCCGCAGGCTGAGCGGCGACGATCGTTATTCAAGCATCGCCCGACTGAAGGCCGCCGCCATATATTTGGGGGTCCCAGAGGCCCTCGCCTCGTTCGAAACCACTTTCTTCGCCGCAAGGCCGGGATGCCGGACGAATGAACGTCGGCGGGCCTTACTATGGGGCGCGCGGGTCCGCGACCGGGTCGAGCGGCCAGATGGGGCGGCGGACACGGGTGAAGAGTTCGGGGGTGTAGATCTCCGAGCACAGAGCTCCGGTGTCGACGAGGACGACCGCGCGGGCAATCGGCTCGAAGGCGGCGCGGAAATGCTGCATCGACTTGACCGCCACGGTGCGGTAGCGCGTCGGGTCGATGCCGAGCGAGGTGAACTGGCCGAGGTCGACGGCCTGCCCGTTGTTGGTGATGACGATGATGTCGATGCCGCCGACGCGGAACACCATCGAAGGGCCGTAATCGCGCTCGACCCCGCCGCCCATCGGGCCGTAGGCGATGAACCGGCCATTGGTCAGGCACACGACCTCGCCGAACAAGGCGAGCGGCGGACCGCACATCGCCGGGTCGGTCTTGCCGCCGAGAGCGAGCGTGGTCTTGGTGCCGATCCCGGCGCGCATCCCTTCTTGCACCGCCTCGGGATCGCAGATCGCGTGGAAGGCGACATTGTCGACGCCGGCTTCGACAAGGCCCTTCAGGAATGCGGTGGCGTCGCCATAGCCGCCCCCGCCGGGGTTGTCGGTGTAATCGGCGATGACGAGCGGCTTGGCGCCGGGCACACCGCGGCGGGCCAGCGCCACTGCTTCGGCCACCGACAATAACTTGACCGTCGTGAAATCGCGCGTCTGCCAGGCGTAATCCATGAATTCTTCGGCGATCGACTGACCCTGCGGGTTGCTGCCGTCCACAGTGACTGTCACCGATGGGCCGACATCGTGAATATTTGCGCGGCTGAAGCCGGCGCAGATGCTGACGACCAGAGCCTCACCGCGGTTCTCGATCGCCTCGCCGCGGGCGATCAGCTCGGCCATCGGGCCGCGCTGCGTGCGGCCGTGGTCGAGGCCGTAGAGCATGGGCCGGCGGGCGATCACGGTCGTCGGCCGGATCTCACCCTGCATCGCCCGCTCCAATAATTCGGCACCCTGCCAGGCCCGCTCGTACTGGTCGATATGCGGATAGGTGCGATAGGCGATCAAGGCGCTCGCGTTGTCGGCCATGCGCTGGGTCACATTGGCGTGCAGGTCGAGGGTAACGACAACCGGTACATCCGGGCCGAGCCGGCGGCGCAGCCGCGTCAGGAACTCGCCCTCGGCGTCCTCGTGGCTGTCACTGACCATCGCACCATGGAGATGCAACAGCGCGCCATTGATCGGGCCTTTCATGTCGACCGCGCCGAGGATCATCGCAGTGATCTGCTCGAACGCGTCGTCGGTGACGGTGCCCGAGGGGTTCGGGTTGGCGGAGACCGGATGAACGAGGGTCCAGCCAAACTTGTCGGCCGCCTCGAAGGTCGCGCCAAAGGCCGAGCGGGTGCCGCGAAAGGCGACCGGGATCTCGTTCTCGAGATGGAAGTCACGACGGCGGAACGTCGCCATGTCGGTCGGGACACGGCTGAAAGTGTTGGTCTCATGCATAAAACGGGCGGTCAGAACGCGTGGCACTGGTCACCTCTGCGAAGAATGCGTTGACATGAGAGCGGTAGTGCGAACCTGACACACTTGGTACCGGGTCTGTAACCACAGAGATTGCTTCGGTTCGCTCGCAATGACACCTCAAATTGCCGTCATTGCGAGGAGCGGAGCGACGAAGCATTCTCGACGCGAGGCTTGACGGCCGGAGTCATCGGTTTGGCTCCGAGCACCAGATGTTGCGCGCTACTCCGAGGCAATCTTCTCGGCTATGGGCGGGGCCGAGCGCCAACGGCCGCGCCGGCGCATCGCCGGCTCGAGGGTCTCCGCGATCAGCGAGTCGATCGTCACCTGCATCGCCGTGGCTTCAGCCTTGACGATCCGGTCCATCGCGGGTGCCACCTGCTGTTGCCACGGGGCAGAGACCTGGTTCGTCCAGCGCCCGGCGAGAGGCAAGTGTAAGGCTTGATAGAGGTCGTGCAAGGTGGCGCTCTCCGGGCTCCACGCGAGGACCCAGCGGCTCGACTGCGTGTGTGCCGCAAAACCCGCCTCGGCGAGCGGCTTGACGTGCTCGTCGATCACTGTCGTCGCCACCCCGAGCTCGGCGGCGAGCGCCGGGGTCGATTTCGTCTCGCCGCGCCGTTGCGCCCGCGCCAACGCCGCGATCAGGGCCAGGCTCAGACCGAGCCGTACCCCGCCGGCGGGAACCTCGCCTATGCGGCCGTCGATTCGCCAGTTTGGGAGAGCCGCGGCTACGACGGCACCGATCAGCACCGCCATCCAGGAAATGTACATCCAGAAAAGGAAGATCGGGATGATGGCGAGCGCGCCATAGACCGTGCTGTAGAAGGAGGTGGCGCTGATGTAGATCGAGAATCCGACCTTCAGGATCTCGATTGTCAACGTCGCGATGACCGCGCCGAACGCACCGTCCCGCCAGCGCACCGCGCAGTTTGGGATCAGTCCGTAAAGCAAAGTGAGAGCGACAAATTCGAGCAGGGCCGGGACGGCGCGCGCGAGCCCGTGCAGCCAGCTGCTGGTAAACCATGCCAAAGCTTGCTGACCAAAGCCGGCCTGGCGTGCTGCGATCTCGAAATAGGTCGAGAGCGACAGGCTGACCCCGACCAGCAGCGGGCCCAGCGTTATCAATGTCCAATAGGCGAGAAGGCGTTGCACCCAGGGACGCGGTGCCGTAACGCGCCAAATCAGGTTCAGCTGATCCTCCACCGTCACCAGTAGCAGGACGCCGGTTGCAAGGATGCCGGCAGCGCCGATCGCGGTGGTCTGCGTCGCCGAATCGGCAAAGGCGCGGAACCACCACGCCGCTTGCGCGCCGATCGACGGCACGAAATTTTCCAACACCAGGCCCAGAAGCTGATCGCGCACCGGTGCGAAAATCGGGAAGCTCGATAGCGAGCCGAGGGCAATCACCGCAAGCGGGACCAGCGAGACGAGCGTTGTGTAGCTCAGGGCGCCCGATGCCGCAAAGCAGCCGTCCGCATTGAATCGGCGCAAAGAATAGAGCGCGAAGGCGGCCGCTGTCGCCACCATGTGTCGTAGTCTTCCGCCCCGCCGGGTTGACCGGCTCTCTGCCTCGGCGGTGGTCATCGCGGAAACCTTAGGTGTCTCTCAGTTGGTAAACAAGGTGTCGGGAGAGGCGTCCCGCCCGGGAGACCCTGATTGGCCCCCGCGCGTTCGTTCGTGTAGGATGCACAGAACCGCGAGGACTGGGGAAGACGATGCCGCTAATGGCGGGTAAGCAAGGCCTCATCATGGGTGTCGCCAACGAGCGCTCGCTCGCCTGGGGGATCGCCAAGACATTGCATGCGCACGGCGCGGCGCTCGCTTTCACGTATCAGGGCGAGGCGCTGGGTAAGCGCGTGCGGCCGCTTGCCGAAAGCCTCGACAGTGATTTCGTCCTTGACGCCGATGTCGCCTCCGAGGAGAGCCTCGATGCGGTCTTCGCGGAGTTGACCCGGCGCTGGGGCCGGCTCGATTTCGTCGTCCACGCGATCGCCTTCGCCGACAAGGACGAGCTGAAGGGAAAGTACCTCCAGACGACGCGTGGCAACTTCCTGCGCACCCTGGAGATTTCGTGCTATTCGTTCACCGATGTCTGCCGGCGCGCCGCGCCATTGATGACCGTCGGCGGGAGCCTCTTGACATTGACCTATGCCGGGGCCGAGCGGGTGATGCCGCACTACAACGTCATGGGCGTGGCGAAAGCGGCGCTCGAGGCTAGCGTGCGCTACCTCGCGGTCGATCTCGGCGGCGACAACATTCGGGTCAACGCGATCTCCGCCGGCCCGATCAAGACTTTGGCGGCCTCGGGAATCGGTGATTTTCGCTACATCTTGAAGTGGAACCAGCTCAACTCGCCATTGAAACGCAACGTCACGATCGAAGATGTCGGGGGCGCCGGCCTCTATTTGTTGAGCGATCTTTCGGCCGGGGTCAGCGGCGAGATCCACCACGTCGATTGCGGTTACCACGTCGTCGGCATGAAGGCGGTCGACGCCCCCGACATCTCGGTGGTCTGATGACACATGCGAACTAAGCGATGAACCAAGACTGTTTTATCGTCACCCCCGCGAAGGAGGCTGTGCAAGAATTGTCGAGAGAACCCGACGCCGCTTATCTCGTCATTCCCGCGCAAGCGGGAATCCAGGGGCTTCAGTCAGTTGCCCTGGGCCCCCGCTTTCGCGGGGGCGACAAGTTGGTGGGCCCGCAGTATTTCTTCACCCGCTCGAAGGCGCGGGTCCACGGCCTGCCCCAGGCACGCCCGCCCTGGCGGGCGGGCGGAGGGGGCATCCTGCAAGGCGGGGGCTCTGGATTCCCGCTTTTGCGGGAATGACGAACGGCTCGCGGACATGGCGGGCAACTCGTTCGGCACCTTGTTCCGGTTCACGACTTGGGGCGAGAGCCACGGGCCGGCGATCGGGGTGGTCGTCGACGGGGTGCCGTCGCGCCTGTCGCTCGCCGAGCCCGACATCCAGCGGTGGCTCGACAAACGCAAACCCGGCCAATCGCGCTATACCACGCAACGGCAGGAAGAGGATCTGGTGCGGATCCTCAGCGGCGTGTTCGACGGGGTGACGACCGGCACGCCGATCCAGCTGATGATCGAGAACACTGACCAGCGGCCGCGGGACTATCGCAACATCGCCGACCGCTTCCGGCCGGGCCACGCCGACTACACCTATTGGAAGAAATATGGGGTGCGCGACTATCGGGGCGGCGGCCGTGCTTCGGCCCGCGAGACCGCCTCGCGCGTCGCGGCGGGGGCGATCGCGCGCAAGATCCTCGGCCCCGGTGTGACGATCCGCGGCGCGCTCGTCCAGATCGGGCCGCATCCGATCGATCGTAGCGCCTGGGATTGGCGCGCCATCGAAGACAACCCGTTCTGGTGTCCGGATGCCGCAATGGCGTTGCGCTGGGCCGACTATCTCGACACCGTCCGCAAAGCCGGGTCCTCGGCCGGCGCCGTCATCGAAATCGTCGCGAGCGGCGTTCCGGCGGGGCTCGGGGAGCCGGTTTACGACAAGCTCGACGGCGATCTCGCCCGCGCGCTGATGACGATCAACGCGGTCAAGGGCGTCGAGATCGGCAGCGGGTTCGCCGCGGCCGCGCTCAAGGGAGAGGACAACGCCGACGAGATGCGGATCGATGACGGCAGGGTCGTCTTCCTGTCCAACAATGCCGGCGGCATTCTCGGCGGGATCTCGACGGGCCAGGAAATAGTCGCCCGGTTCGCGGTCAAGCCGACGAGCTCGATCCTACATCCGTTGCGCACCGTCGATGTCGACGGCAACGAGGTCGAGATCTCGACCCATGGCCGGCACGACCCTTGCGTCGGCATCCGCGCCGTGCCGGTCGGCGAGGCCATGGTGGCGTGCGTGCTCGCCGACCATCTATTGCGCCATCGTGCGCTGACCGGAGACGTCTGACGGCATGCGCCGTGTCATAGTCGGTTTTTTTGCCGTCGTCGGTTTTCTGACCGTATTGCTGGTGGTGGGTGCGGTGCTGCTGGCCACCGGGATGAAGCCCACCGTGACCCCGCTTGCCGACAACATCATCCTGACCGTCGACCTGACGCAGGGCCTCGCTGAAGGACCCCGTCAGGACCGCCTATTGCGGCTTCTTGTCGGCGGCGAGCCAACCCTGCGCGACGTGCTCGACGGGATCGAAACCGCCTCGGGCGATCCGCGTGTCAAGGTGCTTCTTGCGCGCGTCGGCGACGACGAGCTCGGTCTCGGCAAAATTCAGGAATTGCGTGACGCGATCGCCACCTTTCGGGCGAAAGGCAAGTTTGCTCTAGCGTTTGCCGACAGCTTTGGCGAGTTCGGCCCGGGGACGCGGCCCTATTATCTCGCAACGGCGTTCGACGAGATTTGGCTGCAGCCGATGGGAAATGTCGGCCTGACCGGACTCTATGCCGAGGTTCCATTCTTCAAAGGCACCCTCGACCTTCTCGGGATCGCCCCGGAATTCGAACATCGCGAAGAGTTCAAGACCGCGATGAATAGCCTGACCGAAACCAAGATGACGCCGCCGCATCGCGAGGAGGTCCACGCGCTGCTCGCTTCGATCGCTGGGCAGATCATCCATGGGATCTCGGAGGGCCGCAAATTGCCGGAGCCCGAGGTCCGCGACGCGATTGACCGCGGCCCCCTCCTTGCCGATGAAGCGCGTCAGGCGAAGCTCGTCGATCACCTGGGTTATCGTGACGAAGTCATCGCCCATGCCCGCTCACGCGCCGGATCCGCGGCCCAGCTCACCGGCTTCACGACCTACCTCGACGGCGCTGGGCGCCCGCATCGCGAGGGCTCGACAATTGCACTGATTTATGGCTCGGGCCTGATCCAACGCGCCGCAAGCTCAGCCAATCCGCTGACCGAGTCGAACGTGATGGCGGCAAACGAGATGACCCGCGCTTTTCGCGCCGCAGTGCGCGATCCTGCAGTGCGCGCGATCATCTTCCGCATCGACAGCCCCGGCGGCTCGGTCGTCGCCTCGGAGTCGATCTGGCGCGAGGTCGTCTTTGCGCGCGAGCGCGGCAAGCCAGTCGTCGTATCGATGGGCGACGTTGCCGGATCGGGCGGCTATTACGTAGCCGCGGCAGCCGACAAGATCGTCGCCGAGCCGGCTACATTGACCGGCTCGATCGGTGTTCTCGCTGGCAAGCTCGTGGTGTCCGATCTGTTCCGGAAACTCGGCATGTCGACGGATTCCGCGCAAATCGGCGCCAACGCGGCGATGTACAGCAGCACTTCCGATTTTTCGGCGCGCGCGCACAGCCGTCTCGAGGCGTTCCTCGACGAGACCTACAAGGGCTTCAAAGATCACGTCGCGTCCGGACGGCACATGACGCAAGAAGAGGTCGAGGAGGTGGCCAAAGGCCGGGTCTGGTCGGGCGAGGACGCCAAGGCGCGCGGCCTCGTCGACGAGCTCGGCGGCAACGCCGTGGCACTCCGCCTCGCCAAAGAAGCGGCCAGGCTAGCGCCCGACGCGGCAGTCAAGCTCACCGTTTTCCCGCGCGAGAAGGAAGCGTTCGAAATCATCTTTAACCGGCTCTTCGGCAAGGAGCGCGACGGCGAAGATGGCGGCGGCGCCAGCTCCGGGTCGATCGAGCGGTCTCTGAGAGCCGCGCAGCCGCTGCTGCAACGTCTCGAAACTCTCCTCGACAATTCCGGCGTGCTGACCATGCCGGCGATCGGACCCGTCAGATAGCGCGCTCGTCGTCCGATTCGGCTCGGCCACACCGGTTGCACTCCCGAACCGTTTATGCGCAGGAGCGGAGTCGGCGACGACTGCAACACCCCAAGGGCGGGCGGCCCTTGCACCCCCGGTTCCCCGGCCGCGGCGGCACCAAAGTGGCGGAAGCCGGCAGGCTAGCGCTGCCTCTTCGGTTCCCTGCCGCGCGGGAAAACTCAGGGTAAAAAAAATTTCGGAGCTCCCCCGCGCCGGAAAATCGCGTTGGATCATAGACTTGGGCACGACATTCGGGAAGAATCGAGGGCTTGGCAGGGAACCGGCAGGGAAGCCTGAAAAACCCTCGGATCGCCGTTTGGCATCCGATCATTGCTGATATACCAATTCATCAATTGACAATTGCTCATGGCCCCGCTAGATAGTGCGGAACTTCGCTGTGGCAATAGGGCAGCGGTTTCGCCCCGGCCGCCGATGGCGCAAGTTCAAGATGGAGCTATCCGGCGCCCAGAGGGCGCACCACCGCGAAAAAAATCGACTGTCTCTTTGTCATCCCGGTGAAGGCCAGGTGAAGGCCGGGATCGATTTCCGCGATGGGCACCGCCACAGCCCGTCCTCGGGCCGCGCGACGCGCGGACCCGTGGCCAGGCGTGACGAGGCGAGTGGTACTGGCGTCAAACGGCTGAAAGACGGAGCGCTGGACCATCATCGTAACGACGACAAAATTGATAAGAGTCATCTCGACTTTCGTCGGATGGCATCCTTGCAGACTGACCGCTGCCATCATTAGCCGCGGTTCACTCGCTCTCCGTGGATGTCGACGCAGAGATGGTCAACCCGATCCGCCTGC
>Ga0306923_10005116_pt1 | contig 12714 bp, 10 predicted proteins | sample sta12Can44000108_FD_203841 | JGI IMG/M metagenome (GOLD analysis project Ga0306923, IMG submission 203841) | Lab enrichment of tropical soil microbial communities from Luquillo Experimental Forest, Puerto Rico - statanox.12C.anox.44.000.108 (v2)... | ecosystem: Environmental > Terrestrial >... | reverse complement strand
GCTGTCGTTCGCCATAATGCAATCGCTCGGTAGTTCGCGATTATTTAGGCCCGGGGCCTAACCTCTGGCCGGTCAGAGGCACGCGGGCGCTCGGGCTGGCGATGGCAATGATGATCGTATTGCGGAGCTAGCCGAGTGCGCCATGGCGGTGCCACCTGGACGCGTGCGTCTTCCTGTCCAGGTCCCAAAGCTCATCGGTACGAAACCGAGTCGACCCTGACTTCTAGATCGACATTTGTCGGCTTTTCGGGCTTCAAGTGGAGTTCTGTTGCCATGGCTCTGAAGCGTCGACTGCCTCACATTTTCGTGAGATTTTTTGTCGGATCCAGTTTTGGCGAAGGACAGGTGTATCGAGCGACGCTGCCAGCCTTGGTCTACCCCTCGCTGCCCGATAAGTCGGATAATCCGGCCGTCAAACGAACTAGTGGCTCTGGGTCTTGGCGCGCGGCTCGGCCCCTACGAAATCGTGTCGCTGGTCGGTGCCGGCGGGATGGGCGAGGTGTATCGGGCGCGAGACACACGGCTTGACCGCACGGTCGCGATCAAGATTCTCCCTCAGGCGCTCGCAGCCGATCCTCAGTTCCGCGAACGGTTCGACCGCGAAGCCCGCACCATCTCGCAGCTAACGCACCCGCACATCTGCACGCTCTATGACGTGGGCCAGCAGGACGGCGTAGCGTTTCTCGTCATGGAACATCTCGAGGGCGAGACGTTGGCCGACCGACTGACGAGAGGCGCTTTGCCGCTCGACGACGCGCTCGAGATCGCCATTGAGATCGCCGACGCGCTCACTACCGCCCATCGTCACGGGATAGTCCATCGTGACCTCAAGCCCGGCAACGTGATGCTGACGAAAGGCGGTGCGAAGCTGCTCGACTTCGGCCTCGCGAAAGCGGCGGGAGGTGCGGGTGCTGCGGCCGGTTTGTCGATGCTGCCCACGACACCACCGGGATTGACGGCGCAGGGCACGATCCTCGGCACGTTCCAGTACATGGCCCCGGAACAGCTCGAAGGGCACGAAGCGGACGCGCGTACGGACATCTTCGCGTTCGGGACGATCGTCTACGAAATGATCACTGGGAAGAAGGCGTTCGAGGGGAAGAGTCAGGCGAGTCTGATCGCCGCGATTCTCGATCGGGAGCCACCCTCGATGGCTACGATGCAACCGCTGACGCCGCGATCACTCGATCGAATGATCAAAATTTGTCTGGCCAAGGAACCCGATGATCGCTGGCAGACGGCGCGGGATCTGATGCGCGAGCTGAAATCGGTCAGTGATTCGAGTCGTCCCTCGGCGCAACCGGCCGGTGTGGCACAGGCCCGTCGCCGTACCTGGATCATGGCAAGCGCGTTGACAGGGCTGCTCGTGGCCGTGTCCGTTCCTGCGCTGCTCTACTTCCGATCGCCGGCGCCGTTGGCCCGAAGTATTCGCTTTGAAATCCCAGCGGCGGGTAGTCCGTTTCTGATGGCGATTTCACCTGACGGTCGGCAGCTCGCTTACGTCGCTCCCGCAACCGGCAGCAGCGGGGCCAATGTTCTTTGGATTCGTCCTCTCAATTCGTTGGATGCCCGGATGTTGGCGGGCACCGAGGGTGCGCAGGCGCCAGATTGGTCGCCGGACGGCCGGTTCATCGTCTTTGGAGGGCCCGACGGGAAACTGAAAACGGTTGACGTGGCAGGAGGCCGCCCACAAACGCTCACTGAAATCAATAGCGGAAGTTATCGGCGCAGTACGTGGAGCCGTGATGGGGTCATCATCTTCGCCAGCGCCCCCGTGCTCCGTCGCGTCTCCGCATCAGGCGGAGCAGCGGCCGATGTCAGCGAACTCGACCGATCGCTCGGCGAGCTGCTCCACAGCACGCCGTGGTTCCTGCCCGATGGGCATCATTTCCTCTACACGGCTTGGAGTTCCAATCCCGAGCATCGGGCCCTCTATGTCGGTTCACTCGAGTCGAAGGCCCGAACGCGACTAATGACGGTCGAGGGCAAGGCCGTCTATGTGCCTTCGGGTTTCGTGTTATTTCTCCGCGACCGGACGCTGATGGCCCGACCCTTTAATGCCGACCTCCTGCAATTTGCCGGCGACGCCGTGCCTCTGGCCGAGGAGGTAGCGTACAACCCTCAGCTGGGCCAAAGCGCGTTCGACGTGTCCGAGGAAGGCACGCTCATCTTTCGGCGTGGCGGCCCGCAGGCGACGGCCACTCGCCAGTGGATCTGGATGGATCGAACCGGGAAAAGCACCGGCCCGATCGGGGCTCCCCACGACGCCACGCAGGTGACGCTGGCTCCTGATGGTAAGCGCGTGGCGTTCTCCACTGGGTTCACTGGGTCCGACATTTGGATCGACGACTTCGATCGCGATCTGCGAACCCGATTGACCGCCGATCCCGCGGTGGATGTGTTTCCAGTCTGGGCACCGGATGGTGCACGCCTGGTGTTTGCGTCGAACCGAGGGAATAGCGGTCTCGCGATGAGCCTGTACGAAAAGCCGTCCGACGGAGCCGTCCCGGAGCGACTGCTCGTGAAAGCCGAACCGGGCCAGATTGTGTTGCCATTTGACTGGTCGCGGGATGGCCGGCTGATTCTCGCGCAGAAACTCGATCAGGGGCAAACTAGCCGGAGTGAGCTGTGGGTGCTGCCGCTTTCAGGCGACCAGAAACCATTTCCCTATCTGGCGACGCCGTTTTGGGAAGGCCAACCGGCGTTGTCACCGAATGGTCGCTGGCTGGCCTACGTCTCGAACGAATCGGGCTCGTCCCAAGTAATCGTTCAACCCTTTCCCAACCCGTCCGGCGGCAAATGGCAGATTTCTACGAAGGGCGGTCAGTTCCCGCGCTGGAAGCGAGACGGCCGGGAACTCTACTATCTCAATCCGGCCAGTCAGATCGTGGCCGTGTCGGTATCGGCCGGCGATCAGTTCGACGTGGGCAAATCGACGCCCCTGTTTCCCACTCCCCTTGCATACCCTGCCGGTGCTTCCGCGTCGATCTTGTACGACGTGACAGCCGACGGCCAACGGTTTTTGCTGTCAGCCCCGGTAGGCCCAACTCCAGCTGCGACTGGAAACTCCGCCCCAATCACGGTCGTCGTGAACTGGCAAGCGGCACTCGGAGCGCGCGAAAGGCGATGAACGTCGGCCAGCGTTTCTCTGTCGTTCGACGCTGAACCGCGCTGCTGAAGAAGCTATGTTGACTCCGGGGAGCACGTACGGCGGCTATCAGATCATCGCGCTTATCGGCAGCGGTGGGATGGGGGAAGTGTATCGCGCCCGCGATCGGAAGCTCGATCGGGACGTCGCGATCAAGATCCTGCCGGAGGCGCTCGCGACCGATCCCCAAGGGATTGCGCGGTTCGAGCGCGAGGCGAAGACGCTGGCTGCCGTGAATCAACCGCACATTGCCCAGATCTACGGTCTCGAGGAGTCGAACGGCGTCCGTGCGCTCGTGATGGAGCTTATCGACGGGCCAACGCTCGCTGATCGCATCGCTCATGGGCCGATTCCGATTGATGAAGCGTTACTCATTGCGAAGCAGATCGCGGAGGCGCTCGAGGCGGCGCACGAGCAGGGGATCATCCATCGCGATCTGAAGCCAGCGAACATCAAGGTCCGCGCCGATGGCAAGGTGAAGGTGCTCGACTTCGGCCTCGCGAAAGCATTCGACACGTCGCCTTCCAGTGGTGCAGGCGCGACGATGTCGCCAACGCTGTCGATCCACGCCACGCAAGCAGGGATCATCCTCGGGACGGCTGGGTATATGGCGCCCGAGCAGGCCCGTGGCAAGAGCGTCGACAAGCGCGCGGACATCTGGGCCTTTGGGGTGGTGCTGTACGAGATGCTCACGGGCCAGCGCCCGTTCGAGGGGGAAACCGTTTCCGACACGCTCATCGACGTGGCCACGAAGGAACCGGACTGGGGACGAATTCCGGCGGCGCCGGGTCGACACGTCGACCGACTGGTGCGCCGCTGTTTGGAGAAAGACCTCAAGCGGCGCCTGCAAGATATTGGGGATGCCTGGCTGCTGCTGGAAGAGGTGGGCGCGGCCTCCGGCCTGACGGAGACGCGGGCTCAAGGTGTGCGCCGGTGGCTGTGGGCCGGTGTCACCGCGCTTCTCGCAATGATTGCAGCACCCGTATTTTTTATGTACTTCCGCGAAAAAGCGACGATGACCGAGGTCGTCCGCTTCCAGATCCCTGCGCCCGAAAACATTCCATTCCCCGCCACTCCGGTCTTGTCCCCCAACGGCCGCATGATTGCCTTCTCGGCCCGCGGCCCGGCTGGCCGGAACATCCTGTGGATTCGCCAATTGGATACACTCGACTCACGCGCGTTGCCCGGCACAGAGGATGATGGAGAACGCTCCTTCTGGTCGCCGGATAGCCGATTCGTCGGATTTGCAACAGCCCAGGGAAAACTGAAGAAAGTGGCGGCTTTCGGCGGCCCCGTGCAGACGCTGTGCGATATCTCCGGATTCTGGGCGGGCGGCGCCTGGAGCCGCAACGGCACGATCATCTTCGGGTCCGTGGGTCACGGTCTCATGCGTGTTCCCGACTCGGGCGGGACTCCGTCCCCACTCACGGTTCTCGATTCGTCGCGTGAGGATTCTTACTCAGAACCCACATTTCTGCCGGATGGGCGGCATTTCTTCTACAGGAGGGATTCGGCCAGCGCCGACCATAGCGGTCTCTACGTCGGCTCCTTGGATTCTGGTCCAGGGGAGGCGAGTTCCAAGCGCTTGCTGGCCGCACCCACTAAAGCAGTTTATGTGCCCTCAAAAGACCCTGCCCTGGGTTACCTACTCTATGTGCGCGAAGGCTCGCTGATGACTCAGCCCTTCGACACGCGCCGCCTGGAGTTCGCGGGCGAAGCGGTCCCAGAGAGTGAGGGTTTCATCGATAGAGGTATGTTTTCAGCCTCCGAGAACGGTGTCCTCGCCTACCGGACAGGCTCCGTGTTTCCGATGACGCAGCTCACATGGTTCGACCGAACCGGGAAGATAGTGGGAGCCGTTGGAGAACCCGGGCGGTACGACACCGTGGCCCTCTCGCCTGACGGGGCAAAGGTGGCGGTGAGCCGCCTCGATTCCCAGGCCGTAGGCACTAGCGCCATATGGTTGTACGAATTCGCGCACGGCAACGGCCAGCGCTTCACATTCGGCCCTGCCGCGAGCTACATGCCCGTATGGTCGCCCGACGGCAGCCGCCTTGTCTTTACGTCCAGCCCCACGGGCGGCAACGACCTCTACGAGAAGGCTTCAAGCGGCATCGGCAATGAAGATTCCCTGCTCAAGTCCATGGAGACGAAATCTTCGTACGATTGGTCTCGGGACGGACGCTGGCTGCTCTACGGTCTCCTCGGTGCAGGTCCTTGGGAGCTGTGGATTCTCCCCCTAACCGGCAACGACCACAAGCCGAGGCGTTATCTGGCCAGCCAATATAACGAATCGCAGGCCCGATTCTCCCCTGACGGTCGTTTTGTCGCCTATATGTCCGACGAATCCGGAAGAAACGAGGTGTACGTGCAGGCGTTTCCGCAAGCTTCAGGCGGAAAGTGGCTGATTTCAAAGGGTGGCAGCATGCCCCACTGGCGACACGATGGCAAGGAACTGTTCTATATCTCCGCGGACTCGAAAATGATGGCTGTCAATGTGACCACCGCGCCTGAGTTCCGGTACGGAAATCCCAAAGCTCTATTTGAGGCGCGCATCTTTGGCGGCCCCCGGACGCTAAACGTGACCCGTTACGACGTCGCGCCCGACGGTCAAAAGTTCTTGATCAACGCGCTAGCAGCCGACGCCTCCTCCGCTCTAACGTCGCCGATCACAGTGGTGCTGAATTGGCAGATGGGTTTACGGAGATGAACCTTGGCACCGTAAACCTCTGGCGGCTGTCGTTCGCCAATATCGCGTGCGGGCAAATGAGACAGAATGTCGTTGACGTTGGCGCGGCTGCCGGCTCATTCTACCGGCCGTGTGCCACGCGTTCACGGTCTCGGCGCTCCTCGCCGCTCTGTCCACACGTCGAGACCTCGTCCGGTGCGAAAACTCCGCCGAGGCCGGATCGTCCATAAAATGGCGGGATTGACGCGGCCGGAGGCGGGCGTTCCGCCGGAAATTCGGCCCAATCGACGTTGCTCTTGAACCGAGGCAGCGCGTCGGGCACGCTTCCGCGATGGATCCGCTGCCTCCACCCCTCGCGTTCTTCGTCCTGCTGTTCTCCGGGTGGGTCAACCGACAGCAGCAGGCGGTCATTGACTATCTGCTCGAGGAGAACCGGGTGCTGCGCGCAGCGCACGGATCCCGACGACTGCGTCTCACCGACGACCAGCGCCGCCGCCTGGCGGTGAAAGGCAAAGTCCTCGGCCGGCGCCGCCTCGCGGACGTCGTCGGCATCGTGACACCAGACACCATCCTGCGGTGGTATCGTCGCCTTGTCGCCCAGAAATACGACGGCTCGAAGACGCGACGCGCTGGTCGTCCGAGCACGAAGGCGGACATCGCCGCGCTTGTCATGCGCATGGCGACCGAGAACCCGACCTGGGGGTACACGCGGATCCGCGGCGGGCTGAAGGCCGTCGGCCACGACGTCGCCCGCAACACGATCAAAGCGATCCTCAAGGACAATGGCATCGAACCAGCACCGGAGCGCGGCGCGAAGACGTCCTGGCAGACGTTCCTCGCGGCGCATTGGGAGGGCCTCGCCGCGGCCGATTTCTTCACCGTCGAGGTCCTGACCCTGCGCGGCCTCGTGCGCTACGTGGTCTTCTTCGTCATGAGACTGAAGACCCGCACCGTGGAGATCGCCGGGATCACGTCGGAGCCGGACGGCGCGTGGATGACCACAGCTGGCCAGGAACCTGACCGACTCAAGCGACGGGTTCCTGCGCGGGTTGCAGTACATCATCCTCGATCGTGACCCGCTGTACACCGCGGCGTTTCAGCGGCTGCTACGCGACAGTGGCGTGAAGCCACTGGTCCTTCCAGCGTGGAGTCCCAATTTGAACGCGTTCGCCGAACGGTTTGTCGGGTCTGCCAAATCGGAGTGCTTGGATCGAATGGTGCTCCTCGGCGAAGCGCATCTCCGAGCGGCGGTCCGCGCGTTCATGCATCATTATCATGAAGAACGTCCTCATCAGGGTCTGGGCAACAAACTCCTTGCGCCCCAGACAACGGTGATTGGAACAGATCCGATCGCATGTCGTGAGCGCCTTGGCGGGCTACTCAGGTTCTATTACCGCGAGGCCGCGTAGCGCCGTGGATCGAGTTTCTGCACCAGACGCGAACGCGAACTTGATGCGCGCTGAAGAGGCCTTGCGAAAGGCGCTCGTTCTGAACCCGGAGTTGTCAGTCGCGCACCATCTACACACGCAAATTGAGGTTGATCGCGGACGCGCCGACGAGGTGGTGGGACGACTCGTCGCTTGGGCGCGCGACCACGAAGGCGACGCAAATATTTTTGCCGCGTTGGTTCACGCGTGCCGGTACTGCGGTTTGATGGCGGCGTCGGTGGCGGCCGATGCGAGAGCAAGGCAGATCGATCCGGGAATTGACACCGGCATCATCCACACGTATTGGCTGCTTCATCGGTACGAGGAAGCCATTGCGATTCCCGGTCCGGTTAAGGCGTATGTGGTGCCGGCAGCCCTGACGGAACTCGGGCGTACCGAAGACGCTCGCGCGGTGATTATCGACCTCGAGGCGAGATCTGGTAATCGAACGCCGCATCTGGCGGCGGCGGTGCTCGCGTTCATGGACGGCCGCCACGCTGAAGGTGTACAAGAGTTAACACTACATTGTCAGATTCGCAGCGGCGGATTCCGCTGAAAACTGAGCACGAGATTTAACCATTGTGGGCGTTCGGCGAAAAACAATGTGGCCAGGAGCTCCCGCACGAGATTCCGAATCTCGGGAAACGTTGGGAGCGGATTGGTTCGGCGGCGGCGTTCCAACTGGAGAAAGGTGTACGTGATCGCCGCGAGGAGGGCATGATGGTTCCAGCCCGGGTAGCTGCGGCCTTCGAAATGATCGAAGCCCAACTCGCTCTTGAGGTCGCGGTATTGGATTTCGACCGCCCAGCGGCCACGCGCCAGCTTGACCAACGCGCGGAGCGACGTGGACGGGGGACAGTTGCTGAAATAGTATTTCCGCTCGCCATCGGTCAGCGATTCTTCGCACAGCAGCCAGCGCTCGCCGCGACTTTTCGCGGGGCGCACACGAATGGCCGCGAACCGCGCGACGAGCGGCCCCTTGGTGCCCTGGGCCCAGGTGATCTGATGCCACGCCGACGGCGCCACGGCCTTGGCGATCGCTGCGACCGACTCGAGCGCGCCCTCGGCGGTCACCCGGGCGCTGACGTAGTACGGCACGGCGAGCAGATACCGGAGCCCCAGTCGTTCGAGTCCTGTCCGGAACTTCGCGATTTGCCCGTAGGCCGAATCCGCAACGACGGCGTCGAGGGTGAGGCCGGCGTGCAAGACCGCCCGAACATGGGCCAACGCGATGCGCCACTTTTCGCGGAAGCCGAGGGTCTTTGGGATCTGCGCGGCGCTCCGGCGGAACTCGTCGGTCACCCAATCCTCGGGCAGATAGAGCTCCAACGAAGTCGGCCACGCCATGCCGTCGGCAATCAAGGCGGTCGAGACGGCCACTTGACAATTGGCCACTTTGCCGAGAGCGCCACAGTACTGCCGTTGGACACCCACGGAGAATTTGCCTTGCTTTGGCAGGCCAGTGTCGTCGATGGCGAGGATGCCCCGGCGCACCGGCAGCCGCGACCGCAATCGCTGCCAGAACGGGCGCACCTCCCAGCGCGAATGCGTGATGAAGTGTTGCAGGCCTTGGTAGGAACCGGGGTCGCTCAGCCGACCGTGCATCGGCTGCATCGACTTCCGTTCGCTGTCGTTCAGCAGTCCCTGGATGTAGCGGCTGGCGTACTGACGGTGCGCCCGCCGACCGAAACACCCGACGAAGCGATCCAGAAAGGTCCCAAGCCGTTTCAGCAGCGCACGCGCCGCTGGATCGGTCACGCATCAGAGGATAAGAAATTCGGCCGATCTGTACAAGTGAAAATAACAAAGTAGTGTTAATTGCTCAAACGGAGGCGCCGGCTGCGCAGGATCCCGAACTGCTGTTCATGGTCGGTCGTCACTTAGCGCACGTCGGTGAATCAGATCAAGCGATCTCTTTTATCGCTCGCGCCATTGAAGGTGGCTACTTTTGTTATCCCGTGCTCATCGCTGACTGGTGGCTAGACGGCGTCCGTGCGCGGCCAGAACTGTCGGCGATGATAAGCGTGGCGAAAGCACACTGGAAACAAGCAACGGCCGCTTTCGTCGCTGCCGGTGGTCCCTTGTTGCTCGGCCTTGAACCCAAAGAATTATGGGCTCTGAACGAGAATTCGTAGCGGGACCAATGTTCATGCAGCCCGTTTGAACGCGATGAATTCAGTTTTGGCGGCGGCCCGTCGCTGCGCCTTCAGCATCAGATAGCGGAGTTATCTCTTTGGACATTCTGCACTTGCTCGCGCGAGTTCTCGTCTCTGACCGGGGGCGTGGACGCGCGTTTGCTTTTTCGCTCACACGCGGGTAGCATATGTACAGCATATGCCACGACAAGAACGCCTTATGGACCCGGAACGCCACGTCCGTCTGTTCAAGAACGGTCGCAACCAGGCCCTACGGATTCCGCGCGACCTGGAGTTGCCCGGTCGCGAAGCGATTTTGCGAAAGGAGGGTCATCGCTTAGTCGTGGAGCCGGTGGCCCGGCCTTCACTGCTCGCCGTGCTGGCGACGTTGAAACCGCTCGACGACGACTTCCCGCGAATCGAGCGGCTGGCGGCCGAGCCGGTCGATCTCTGAGATGCCGCGTTCATACCTGCTCGACACCAACGTTCTCTCTCACTTGGTGCGGCAGCCGCAGGGCGTGGTCGCAGCCCGCATCGCCGCAATAGGGGAGGCCAACGTGCTCTCTAGCATCGTTGTGGCGTGTGAGCTGCGCTACGGTGCTGCGAAGCGTGGGTCGAAGAGGCTGACACGGCAAGTAGAAGCGGTACTCGGAGCGATAACAATCCTGCCGCTTGAAGCTGACGCTGACCGTCATTACGCAGCCATTCGCGCGGCTCTTGAGAGGAAAGGGACGCCTATTGGTGCGCACGATATGCTCATCGCGGCCCATGCACGTGCGATCGACGCGGTATGCGTTACCGACAACGTCGCCGAATTCAAGCGAGTGCCGGCACTCAAGGTTGAGAATTGGCTTGCTTGATCTTGTTCAAGTGAACAATCAGCGAACAATTTGCGCCCGAACACCGGCTAACACCAGCTAACAAGAGAGAGCTAAACCACTGAAGAACCAACAAGATAGACAACCTGCACTAAGCTGTTAACCGGAGGGTTGCTGGTTCGAGTCCAGCCTGAGGAGCCAATCTTTTCAATAACTTAGCATTGAGCGCCTCTCCCGTAAGTCTGCGCGATTTCTGCACATCTCTAACGACGTCGGCGCTGTCAAGAGACACCTTTCCCGTGTAGGCCGATAGAGCAGCTCTCATCTGCTGAAGAGCCCGCGGAAGCGGCCGTGCCTGATGTCATAAGCGTTGCTGCGGTGTCCACTCTCAGCGCTCACTTGTGTTTCACCGTTTCACGGCATCACGACGGTGGGGCCCACCAAACATCTCTTCGGTCACGACGGACCATGATGACTCGTGCGAACTCCCTCCCGAGGGAGGCGGGTAGCCTGATCAATTTTCCAGTCACTCGCCAAGAGGACCATTGTGCAGACAGGCATCCCCGCACGGGCCGCCACCGCTATGCTTGCCGCGCCGAACTCCGACGACAGAACTCGGCGTAATCAATCTGATCCCGCAACATGATCCACAGACGAATCCCGAGTTTCCGAGCCGCCGCGACTTTCGCCTTCGCGAAGCCTTTCTGCTGCAGCTTGCGCCGGTAGAAGCGCTTCAACGCGGGGTCATGCGTCACGGCATGCTGCGTGGCTTCACACCACAGAAACCGCAGGAAGGCATTGCCTTGTTTACTAATCGCGCCGAGCCGCTGCTTCGGGCCACTCGAATATTCACTGGGAATCATCCCGACGTAACTCGCCAGTGCCTTGGCATCCCTGAATCGTCTGGGGTCGCCGAGGAACACCTCCGTCGCCAGAGCCGTGACGGGGCCCACGCCCGGATGCGTCATGAGCAACGTGGCGCGGGGCCGGCCCTGGGCTTCCTGTGCCACCCGGTCGTCCAGCCGCCCGAGCTGTTCCGTCAAGTGGCGATACAACGCGTGCAACTCGTTGCGTCGATCGGTGGCGTAGCGCGGCAGTGGTAAGGCGGCAATTGCCGCCTGGCCGTCTCTTGTCCAGAGGGCAGGGCCGCGTCGCAGGCCATGGTTCAAGGCGATTGCCTGTAAGGCGTGCTGCACGCGCGTCCGCATCCGCACCCACTGATGGCGATGCAAGAGCAACGCGCGTAGATCGCGCAGCTCGGTCGTCGGCATCCAAATCGCTGGGAAGCGATGCTCGACCAGTAACTGCAGCAGGAGTGTGGCATCCCGCCGGTCGTGTTTTTGCCGCCGGGTTTCGGCTTGCCGGATCGCCGCCGGGTGCCCGACGCGACACGCAATCCCGAGCTCGTCCATCAATTGCAGAAACCATCCCATCGTTCCCGTCGCTTCGATGCCGACGACGACCGGCGCCGGCAGCGCTCTGTAAAAGTCCCGCACCTCCGCGTCTTGGTGGTGCAGCGTCTTCTCGATCACCTCTCCCGTCTCGCAATCCAACATCGCAATTGATTGTTGGGCGGCGTGCAGGTCACAACCTATAATCCTCATCTCGGCCTCCTTCGACCCGAGCGCTGTGAGGGTGGATACCGCACAGTCTACGCGGGCCGTTGCGAGGCCGACGTCGTTATGACATCAATTTTTTGCCGAACAGCAGGTAACAGTCGGGTCCCACCCGAGCTACGGACACGAAGAACCCGCGAGTCCGAACACCTGCATTACGCTGTTAACCGGAGGGTTGCTGGTTCGGATGCCAGGCGAACAAGCGACGATGCCAAGAGACGACGGTGGCGGGTTGCACGATCTGCACGGCCTCCCGCCAGCGGCTCCACACTCGTGAGAGCGGCACCCACAAGAGTCGGTCGGCTCGACTGAGCTGAAGCCGTCGCGGTGCCGTCTGCTGGAGGACCGCGAGTTGGTGGCGGAGAGCTAAGATCGCCGCTTCGAGTTGGGCGCGCGTTCGGAGGCTAGACCGAATCGCCGCAAGCAGGGCCGTGATGCTGGGGCGCATGACTGGTGACGTTATCAGCAGAAACCGATAAGCTCAATCGCCACACTGTCTACGGGGTTTTCGGGAGGGCCTGCTCCGTAAATACGTGCGCGCGGCGTGACGCAGATCGAATTCATGTACCCTACGCGCTGAAGGAACATCTGCCCGTCCACATCGCCTACTTCACTGCCTGGGTGAATCCCGATGGATTGTTGACCTAAACCGACGATCCGTACGAGCTCCACCAGAAGCAGGCCCAGCTCGAACATGGTTCGCGCTAGAATGCGCGAACTGACGGCGCCGTAACCAGCCGTCGCGCGGAGCGTACTCCTGTGACATTCAACGCCGCGGCGTCGCTTCTCCTGATCGTGGCTGTCGGCGCCGCCGGTCTCTTCATCCTTCTGACTTCGATTTACAGCATCGGCCCTACGCAGGTCGGACTGGTTCGCAAGCG
>Ga0306923_10005115_pt1 | contig 12715 bp, 15 predicted proteins | sample sta12Can44000108_FD_203841 | JGI IMG/M metagenome (GOLD analysis project Ga0306923, IMG submission 203841) | Lab enrichment of tropical soil microbial communities from Luquillo Experimental Forest, Puerto Rico - statanox.12C.anox.44.000.108 (v2)... | ecosystem: Environmental > Terrestrial >... | reverse complement strand
GCACGGAGGGAATGAAAGGCCCGGTTGGTTTTCTGCTACCCAATTTTTTTCTCTGCTTTAACGTCAACATCGTTCAATCTTAGAACCTGCTGTATCGGGCGTCGTTGTGTACAACGTTCTTGTCATAATCAAAGGAAAACTTCTTGAGCCAAGCCTTGGAGCCGCCAAAGTCGGGGCGAGAACACGTCTCGTTGATATCGCGGGGCACAAGACGAAAGCCTGAGATAGCGAAAGAAAATCGGCGAACTGGGCATCTCTCTCTCGCACGAATTGAATTTGCAAGAGCCTCCAAACGCAAGCATCGTCAGCAAACCAACCCAACAAAAGCGATCGCATCATCATCCGGCCTTCAAACCAATTCACTAGCCTCCGGAGAGATCTCGATCTGGCCAATCACTAGCATTCGCGCCGAAATCTGGCAACTCGCCGCAATCTGCGTCACCGCCTGCATCTCGCTTTTGCTTATGGAGTTTGTTGCCAACGAAGCCGTTTTCGCGCAGTTTTTTCCGCTTCATCCGGGCTCGGCCGATTCCTATTGGGCCCTTCGCTTCAAAGTCTGGTGGGTGGCATGGGCGCTGATTGCCTATATCGCGCTGCCGGCAATCCTTATGCTGCTCTTGCCCGGCAAGCGCTTGCGCGACTGCAATCGTTTCTGGCAAGGCTTCCGCGAGCACTACAGCGTTTACGTCGTCCTCTATGCGGCCGTGTTGCCGGTGATCTGGCTCGTATCGCTCTCACCTGATTTCTACAATTTCTATCCAATGTACCCGCAAGCTGGACGATTATGGTTCGACCTGTTCGCCTGGGAAGGCCTATACGCGGGCCAATTCGTCGCGCTCGAATTTTTCTTTCGTGGATTCCTGGTGGGAGGACTTTCGCGCTACATGGGAATTGCCGCGGTCCCCGTTTCCGTGATGCCCTACATGATGATCCACTTCACGAAGCCCTGGCCCGAGGCCCTCGCGTCCATCGTGGCGGGATTGGTTCTAGGCAGTCTTGCGTGGAAGACGAAATCAATCTGGGGCGGCGTTTGCGTCCACTGCGCGGTAGCCATCACCATGGACTTACTGGCCCTTTCGCACAAGGGCCAGCTGCCTTGGCTACATAACTAGCAGGGATCGTGCTACTTGTCCTTGCTCGGATCCTTCGGTGGCGCTGCCTTATCCGCGCCAGGTTCTGCTCCGGTCGCGGGAGGCGCAGCTTTCACGCCCGGTTGCACCGCATCGTTGCTCTTGATGGACACCACCTCCACTTCGAAAATCAGAGTCGAATTCGGCGCGATCCCGCCGCCTGCTCCACGCTGGCCATATGCCAGATCTGCCGGCACAAACAGCTGCCACTTCGATCCCACAGGCATCAACTGCAACGCCTCAGTCCACCCCTTGATTACTCCGCTTACTGGAAACGTCGCCGGCCCTCCATGCTTCGCCGAGCTGTCGAACTCCGTTCCGTCCAGCAGCGTTCCCTTATAATTGCAGATTACTGAATCGTTCGCTGTCGGTTTCGGTCCGGTGCCTTCGCTCAGAATCTTGTACTGCAATCCGCTCGCAGTCGTAACCACTCCCGCCTTCGTCTTGTTCTCGGCTAGAAACGCGTCGCCTTCCTTCTTATTCGTTTCCGCCATCTGCTGCGCCTGCTCCTCCTGCTTCTTGCGCATACTTGCCTGGAGCGTTACCAACGCAGCCTTCGCTTCCTCCTCCGTCATCAACGTTTTTTCCCCGGCTAGCGCATCATTCATGCCCCGCTCTACTACGGCGGCGTCAATCACTTCGCTTTGCCTTCTTAGATTCTGTCCGATGTTCATTCCAATCGCGTAACTGGCCTTGTCTTTGTCCGTCTTGAGCTCAAAGCCATCCGCAACTTTGGCCGAAGCAGCCGCCTGGCCTGGCTTCGCTGCGGGAATAGGTGCCGTTTTGGATGCCGGCGCCTGTTGGCTATTTGCCGCCGGCGCCTTATTCGAACTGGAGGACGCAGCTTGTTGAGCGTGCGCCCTTCCCACCGTCAACATGGCCACCATGCAAAACATCAGAGCAATTTTGATCGTATTTTTCATAGATAGGCATTCTCGCATTGCTTACTCGAATCCGCAAACCGCGTGACCGCATCGAAGGTCCTACCTGATGCAAGAATTATCGCCCTGCGTTTGCCGGGCCGAGACGACGGCCGTAATGCTGTTACACTGACGAAGTCCTCATAGGAGACTCCGCGATGGGAACTAGGCCCTTCAATCCATGGTTTGCTTTGCCAGTTATTCTTGCCTTGCCTGTCCTCATTTCCGCGCAGTCTGAGCCACATCCCCAAATGCTCGTCGTCAACGGTCAAGCGGGCAAAACCAGCGTCGTCCAGGTCAATGGCCGCTCCTATGTCGACGTTGAAGCTTTGGCTCAAATTGCAAATGGCACTGTCGCCTTCAAGGACAACCAAATCACCCTGATTGTCCCCGCCTCCGCATCCGGCACAGCCGGCCAACCCTCGTCTCCGGGTTTTTCGAAGGAGTTTCTCTCCGCCGCGATTGAGTCGATAGCGGCCGTCAGGGAATGGCAAATCGGAATCGCCACGGCGATTCAGAATTCCATCTCCGTCACCGATTCCTGGGTGTCCGGCTTCCAAAGGCAAGCCAATGACAGCCTGCGCCAGGCTTCCGTTGCCGCCGTCACCGCCACAGATCGCGCCGCCCTTCAACTGCTCACCAACGAAAATAGCAACATGCGCAAGTGGAGCGATCAAATCATCGCCGCTCGCAAGAATCTGCAATACATGTCGCCCGAAGACGTGGGCAACGACCCGCTTTTCCAGCAAGTTCTCGCTTGCTCGCATTCCCTCGCCGCAATCGTCGCAAACGGCCAGTTCCAGGATGAACCGGCCTGCGCGCTAAGCACTCACTAAACCTAGTCCACTTACTTTCACCACCGCAGGGGCGGGTTCAACACCTGCCCGCGCAGCCTTACGCCTCCTCTCTGGATTTCCGGCGGAAACCAAAGATCAGGTGACAGCCACAGGCCAACCATGGTCGTGAACAAGTTGTGCGCCTGGAATAGAATTGCGCCGCAGGATATTTTTGGGAGTATAGTTGGCAAGTTTCTGTTCGCACTCGACCAGACGGAGCCCGCTCTTGGCCCGACTTGTCCAAAGGACCCGCCAGGCTGCACTCAGGGTTTATTGTGCCTCCTTCGTGCCTGTCTCTCCAGGCCGCCTCACTCTCGCTATTCGATCTTCGCTGACGCTCGTTCTAGCCCTCTCCGGTCTTTTCCTTACCCGCGGAACTGCCGCGCATCCGCTGCCGCAGGACACCACTCCTCACGGCACGATCGAAGTGCGCCTGCGTTTGATTGACGGAACGCAATTCAGCGGGCTCGCGCGCGTCCGAGTCCTCACGCAAGGCGGCCCCGCACTTGCCGAAAGTACGACTGACATGTCGGGTAAGGCGACCATTACCGACCTGCCGCCTGGAAATTACACCGCGGAAGGCAGCGCTCCCGGCTATCTCGCGGCTAAAGAAGAAGTCCACCTCGAGATGAAATGGAGCTTCGTCACAGTCTCCCTGACGATGAAGCCCGACAACCTGGGTTCACCCAAAGAAGAAAGCCGGTCTGCGGCTCCCATTCTCGCGCCGAATGCCCGCAAGGAAGTTCAAAAAGGCCTCGAAGCCTTTGAAAAATCGAACCTGGTTCTCGCTCGAAAGCACTTCGAGAAGGCCCTCGCATTGGCTCCCGGCAATCCCGACGTTCAATTCTTGATGGGCGCGCTCGAAGCCCAGGAAAAGAACTTCACAGCGGCTGAACAGCATCTGGAGAAAGCGATTCAGATCTATCCCAATCACGCCCGTTCGCTACAATTGCTCGGCGAACTCTGCAACCAGCAGGATCGAAGCAAAGACGCCGTCCCGCTGCTGGAAAAGGCGGTCGCCCTTCAGGACGGCTCGTGGAGATCGCACTGGGCTCTCGGGGTCGCTTACCTGAAAACCAACGAGCCGCGCAAAGCTCTCACGCAAGCCGACCGCGCCATCCTTCTCGGAAAAGCGACCGCGGGTATCGCGCATTTGTTGGAGGCTCAGGCAATGATAGATCTCCGGCAATTTGACGCCGCAGAAACGTCCTTGCAAGCATTCATTCAGGACGACCCCGCGAATCCCTATTCTGCAAGAGCTCGCGCAGCGCTCGATCTCGTCCACGAGCGGCAAAAAGACGAGCTCACCAGTATGCCACTGGCCATCAGCGATACCCGTCGCTTTGTTGCTATAGCCGACTTGAGCGTCGGCGTCACACCTTCGAAGGATTCGGTATGGGCTCAGCCGGGAATTGACGATTACGTGCCAAGCGTTTCGCCCAATGTGGCGTGTTCCTCATCCCAAGTTATTCGACGGGTCGGAAACCAAGTCGAAGAATTGATGGCGTCGCTCGAAAAATTCAGCGCTACGGAGCGAGTGAACCACTTCACCGTAGAGAGGCAAGGAGCGCTGCGCGTCCCGCAAAACCGTTCCTTCGAATACGTCGTTTCGGTGAAGCAATTGCCGCACGGCTTGATCGCGCTCGACGAATACCGCGACGGCAGCCTCGATCCTTCGTTGTTCCCGGCATCCATCGCCACGAACGGCCTGCCGGCCATGGCTCTGGTCTTCCATCCTCAAATGCGTTCCGATTTCAATTTCGTTTGTGAAGGTATGGGCCAGGTTTCAGGCAGTCCTGCATGGCAGGTTCATTTTCAGCAGAAGCCGGACCGTCCAAGCCGCATTCACGCCTATGTGATTGCCGGGAACTATCATTCGGTTCCGCTCAAAGGACGCGCGTGGATTGATGCGGCCACCTATCAGCTCGCGCGTCTCGAATTCGAGCTCGTGAAGCCCATGCCGGAAATTCATCTCCTGCGCGAGCGCGTCTCCATAGACTACGCTCCGGTGCAATTCCGCTCTCGCGACGTGCAGCTCTGGCTCCCATCCCACGCCGACGTGCTCATTTCGCGCGACAACAGGGCCTTCTTCCGCACTCATTCCTTCAGCAATTTTCAGCTCTTCAGCGTCGGCACCGGACAACAGCTCCAAGTCCACAAAGAATCCTACAGCTTCAAGAATCTTACCGATGGCGACGTGAGTGGCCAGCTCACAATCACTCCGAAAGAAGGAAGCTCGTTCAGTCCAGTTACCATCGCCTTCACAATTCCGGCCCGTCAGGTTGTGATCAAGCTTGTCGGTCCGGGTAAGGATCTGAATATCTCCGCCGATTCAATTGGCTCGGCCCGGTTTGTCTACACAGGTTCTCCCGGCGCGGTACAAGCCGACGCAATCCTCACCAAAGAAAGCACCCTCGAAGTCATACCCGACTTCCGGCCTCTCCCCGCAGCTCCCTGATTAAGGGCCGGCCACACATTTCGTCTATTTCGTGGGTTGCTTCGCGGGCGGTGGTATCACGATGATCACGGCGTCCGGTTGTCCTGCCCGGATTAAATGCGGCATGTTGGCTGCGGCCGGAGGCGCGCCGATATCCTTGTCCGTCGCATACGGGTCGTAGAACATCAAGTGCGGCGGCAAGTGAACCATCTTGTTTAGTTGCTCGACGTAAAGATATCCGGCGTCCGACATCATGTACACAATCCCGGGCTTCTGCGGCGCTTGAAATTTTCCGGACTTGTACCCTTCCTCGATCGCGGCCTTCACTTCCTCCTCGTTCTTGCCCTTCGCGCGCAACTCTTCTGCCAGAAATCTCGATTGCAAGGTTGTCGCGCTTCCCTCGGCGTCAAAACAAGTCGGCTCCAGGTTCAACGGGTCCTGCCTGTCCACAAAGCACGAAAATCCGTTGGAACCATCGCGCACTTTCACGTAACCGCTGCGTTCCAGAATGTATACCGTCGCCTTGCCTGAAATTTCCGGCGGCGCGGCGCTCTCCGCCAGCTTGATTTTTTCTTCTCGTGGCAACGAAAAATCGTAGGTCGCCTTCGGTTTTTCCGTCTGCGCAAATGCGGCGGAAGAAATGCCGAAGAAAGTACTCGCCAGGAGCCCGCTTGCGGCAATCGCGACAATCGTACGCACGGATCACCTCCGCGCGGAACGACGCCCCACCCTCAAATTCCGCACACGTATGACCCGGATAGACGAACCCTTTCTCCTTCCGTTAGCCCAACGCGCCCGTAGGGCGGGTCTAAGACCCCGTTCCGCTGTTGAAGTTGCTGGCCTTCCGCCCCGGTGACATAATGAGTGATTCCGATCAGCCTCGAATCAGCTGAATCGCGAACGGGGGATGCCATGGCGATGAGGGATGCTTGGATTGAAAAACGGACAGCAGCCACCAATGGTGGCACGAGAAACTTCTCGCAGATGCATTACGCACGCAAAGGCACCATCACCGAAGAAATGGAATATGTCGCCCGCCGCGAAAAGCTCGAGCCCGAACTAGTCCGCAGCGAAGTCGCCCGGGGCCGCGCCATTATTCCTGCCAATATCCACCACCGCAATCTCGAGCCCATGGGTATCGGCGTCGCATTCTTCTGCAAAATCAACGCCAACATCGGCAATTCCGCGACCACCTCGAATGTCGGCGACGAACTCGAAAAACTCCATCGTGCCGTCCACTACGGCTCAGACACCGTCATGGACCTGTCCACCGGCGGCGATATCCCCGCCATCCGCAAAGCCATCATTGACGCGTCGCCCGTTCCCATCGGCACCGTGCCGATTTACGAAGCGATCTCCCGCCTCCGCCGCGCCGAAGATTTGAATATCAACGTCATGCTCGAAGTGATCGAAGAACAAGCCGAGCAGGGCGTCGACTACATGACCATCCATGCCGGCGTCTTGCGCGAATTTCTCCCGCTCGTTCGCAGCCGCATCACCGGAATCGTCAGCCGCGGCGGCGCGCTTCTCGCGCAATGGATGAGCGCCCACAAACAGCAGAATTTCCTCTACGAGAATTTCGACGCCATCTGCAAAATTTTCCAGAAGCACGACGTCAGCTTCTCGCTCGGCGACGGCCTCCGCCCCGGCTGCCTGGCCGATGCCAGTGACGAAGCGCAATTCGCCGAACTCAAAGTCCTCGGCGAACTCACCAAAAAAGCCTGGGAATACGATGTGCAAACCATGATCGAAGGCCCCGGCCACATCCCGCTCGATCAGATCGAGCTGCAGGTGAAAAAAGAAAACGAGCTCTGCTACGAAGCCCCGTTCTACACTCTCGGCCCGCTCGTCACGGATATCGCTCCTGGCTACGACCACATCACCAGCGCCATCGGCGCCGCCATGATCGGTTGGCACGGCGCTTCGATGCTCTGCTACGTCACGCCCAAAGAGCATCTCGGCCTGCCCAATGCTGACGACGTTCGCCAGGGCGTGATCGCCTACAAAATCGCCGCGCATGCGGCCGACGTAGCCCGCCATCGCCCCGGCGCCCGCGATCGCGACGACGCGCTCAGCTACGCCCGCTTCCTCTTCGATTGGAACAAGCAGTTTGAGCTCTCGCTCGACCCCGAGACCGCCCGCGCCATGCACGACGAAACTTTGCCCGACGATTTCTACAAGGAAGCAAAGTTCTGCAGCATGTGCGGCCCGAAATTCTGCTCCATGAACGCAACGCAAATCGCCGACATCTATCAGGGCCACGACCAGAAGGAACGCGAAGAAAAATTCGCCCAGCTCCTAACAAAAGTCGAGCCGGCGCTGGTCAAACTGGACGTCCCGGCAGCAGGGCAGGCGCAACCAGCCGCAAAATCGTCGGGCGCTTCGTCCTGACGAATTGCGCAGTGGGTTTTGATGTAGCTCACCTCTTTAGAGGTGAGGCTTTTTCTTCTTGTGTTTGCGCTGTCGTCATTGCGCGTTACGTCTTAGCATCGCGCGTGCGGAAGCGGCAAAGCGAAGCCGTTGACAATAGGCGAACAAAAAGCGAAAATACACAACGCATCAAATCAACTAAATCAACTAAGAGGAGGGCAACACCATGCCCATGAACCAAGCATTCCTTGCCGAATTCGATCAGGAATTTGCCAATACCCGCAAGACCCTCGAACGCATGCCCAACGACAAGTTTGAGTACAAGCCTCACCCCAAGTCCGGCACCATGGGCTGGCTCGCCAACCACATCGCCATGATGCCCGGTTGGGCCGGTTCCATGTTCCATACCGATTCCTTCGATGTCGCGCCGGGCGGCAAGCAGGTGGATTTTCCCGTCGCCAAGAATCAGAAGGAGCTGCTCGCCATCTTCGACGAGGGCGCCAAGCAGGCCCGCGCCGGTCTCGCTGCGGCCAGCGACGAATCACTCATGAAACCATGGTCCCTGCTGCAAAACGGCCAGCCGATTTTCACGATGCCGCGCGCCGCTGTCCTCCGCGGCATGATCATGAACCACCTCATCCACCATCGCGCCCAACTCACCGTCTACTATCGCCTCAACGATGTCGCGGTTCCCGGCCTCTACGGTCCATCCGCCGACGAAGGCCAGCCACAACAAGCCGCCGCCAAGTAGCTTCTTGTCTCTTAACGAATGCTGCCTCGCCCTGGCGATTCCGGGGCGAGGCTTCAGAATTTCCTACAGTAGGGGCGCGGCATGCCGTGCCCGAATGCGGCATAACTAGCTCAACCTCGCAGGCCAAAAACGCGCACCAACGAACCTCTCGACGTTTCAACCCTGCTAAAATCAAGCTATGCCCAACACAAAACTCCCAAATCAACTCCGCGAAGAATTCAACCGCTGGGCCGACGCCGGCAAAGGCGAATCCATGGAGCACGACCACTGGCCCATCACCAGGCCGGTCCTCGAGCTCATGCACATCGCGCCCGACGAAAACATTCTCGACGTCGGCTGCGGCTCCGGCTGGCTCTCGCGCACTCTCGCCAAAGGCGTTCCCGAAGGCCGCGTCGTGGGCATGGACATCTCCGACGAAATGATTCGCCGCGCCCGCCAGGCCAGTGTGGATTACACGAATCTGGTTTTCGTTGTAGGTGAAGTGGCCGAAATTCCCTGGGAACGGAACTTCTTCACGAAGGCAATCTCTGTCGAGTCGTCCTACTACTGGCCCGATCCGGCAAAAGGACTCCGCGAAATTTATCGCGTCCTGACCGAACGAGGCTCCGCGTGGATTCTCATCAATTTCTACCGCGATAACCCCCACTGCCATCAATGGGCCGAAAAACTCGAAATCCCCACGCGCCTGTTCTCAGCCGATGAATGGGCCCAACTCTTTCGCGAAGCGGGCTTCCGAGACGTTGCCCATCGCCTCATCCCCGATCCCACGCCGAATCCCGAAGTCTACACAGGCCGCTGGTTTCGCGACGCAAAGCAGCTCGCCGAATTCCGCGCCATCGGCGCCCTGCTAATCCACGGCACAAAATGAATATGGAGTGCGAGAGCTCGCTCTCGCCCGGTTTTTGCGTGGTCCGAATCAGCGTTGATAGGCAGGGCCGCACTCCACACGACTGCCACGATTTCCAGAGGCCCAGGCCTTCGAGGCAACTGTGCCAGAAGATCCGGAATGCCTCGGCCTTCGACACAATCAACTGGATCACCACGACAAATACCAACACGAAGAGCAGATAATCGGGCGTCGTCAGGATGTTCGCGATGTTCCGCGGGATCAGCGCGCTGACGGCGAAGGATATCTTGATCGTGGCGCCACATCAGCTATATCGACGCGCGCGATCTCGCCGCGGTCGCAGCGAAAGCGCTCACGAGAGGCGCGCTCGACGGCAAGACGCTCGAATTGAACGGGCCCGAAGCGCTCACCTGCGAAGAGGTGGCGAAGAAAATCACTGAACGCACAGGTGTCGCCGCGCGCTACGTGGATATCCCGCTCGAAGCGCAGCGCAAAGCCATGATCGACCAGAAAATGCCCGACTGGCAGGTGACGGCGCTGATCGACCTGCAGCACTACTACATCAACGGGCAGGGCGATGCGACGGATCGCACCGTTGCCGAGATTCTCGGCCGGCCGCCGGCCACGCTCGATCAATTTCTCACTGACAGCGCGACGGAATTCCGCAGCCAGGCTGCGAAAGCCTGAAAGACGTCGCGCGCGAAAGCTTCGCCGAAATTTACTTGCGAGGATTTTGAAATGGAACCGATTCGAGCGAAAGAAGCCGTAAACAACAAAACCGGAATGACGCACAACGAAGCGCGCGAATTCATTCGCGGCCACTTCGAAGAATTCGTGAACAAGAGGAATGTTGCGATCGGCAACGTAAATTTCGCCGCGAATTTTGTCGAGCACGGCGCGGACGTTCCGCCGGGGATGCCGCCCGGCCCGGCGGGCGCGATCGAATACGTAGGGACCGCGCTGAAGCGTTTTCCGGATTTGCACGTTCGAATCGACGACATGATCGCGGAAGACGACAAGGTGGTGGTGCGAAATTACTGGACCGCCACCGATTCTGAAAGCGGCCAGCGCCTGGAATTTCGCGGCATCGTGATCTGGCGAATTGCCAACCGCCAGATCGTCGAGCGCTGGGCTTATCTCGAGGCCCCGCATCCCGCGACGTAGCGAAGCCATCCAGTTTTCCGCCGAAGTTTCTCGCCCCGAGATGAGTCTAGGCAGTGCACCAAAAGCCTGCGCGGGTGAACCTGCGCAGTAGGTAGTTGAACGAGCGGTGCGGGCGAATCCGGCCGGGAAGGAGGGCGAGGATTTGGCGCGCGGAGTGGTCGCGTACCCCAAAGGCAGTGGGTGTTAGGGATTTGTCGCGCCGCGCAGGGGATTTGGTATACTCGCGGGCTTGAAAACTGGAGCGGGACCTTTTAAGGGCGCTGTTCAACCTACAACGAGAGGGGCAGCGACATAGAGACATGGGCGTAATTGATAATCGATTTGAACGTAGCTATGTGCTGTCGACGGTGGACTATGTGTTTAACTGGGCGCGGAAGAGCGCGATCTGGCCGCTGACGTTTGGGCTGGCGTGCTGCGCGATCGAGATGATTGCGTCGACGACTTCGCGATTCGATATAGCGCGATTTGGCGCGGAGGTGTTCAGGCCGTCGCCGCGGCAGGCGGATTTGATGATTGTGGCAGGGACGGTGACGCTGAAGATGTCGCCGGTGCTGAAGCGGGTGTGGGACCAGATGCCGGACCCGAAGTGGTGTATTTCGATGGGGGCGTGCTCGAGCGTGGGCGGGCCGTTTAATGTGTATTCGGTGCTGCAGGGTGTGGACCGGATTGTGCCGGTGGATGTGTATGTGATTGGGTGCCCGCCGCGGCCGGAGGGGCTTTTTTATGCGCTGCTGAAGCTGCAGGACAAGATTGACTTGATGACGCTGGCGAAGCGGCCGACGGAAGTGCGGCTGGAGCCGCGGATGGTGGAGGATTTCAAGCGCGGGGTGATGGTGGCGCAGACGCCGGAGCCGCGGTAGCGCAACAGCAACAGCAACGAGACTTGCTGCGGGTGAGGCGGCGCATGCGGTTGGCGCTTCGCACCGGCTTTTTATGTCACGGCTGAAGCCGTGACCCCCTAAGACCCAGGGCTTGCGGCTGCTCTTTGCGCCTCAGAGTAGAAAGCCGGGACCTACAAGGCGCTTGTTGAATCGGCATTCGGGCAGGTATGCAAGGTGAAGAGAGCGCTCCTGCTTCGTTCCTCATTCGTGGGGGCAAGCGGGGAGGCGGAGCAGATGCGTACGCAAGCGTATGGAGGTTGGACGAGATGGCTTTTTTGCGGACGTTGAAGAAGGCGGAAGTGCCGGATGGGACGATGCGCGAGTTCCAGGTGGAGGGGAAGGTGCTGGCGATCTCGAATGTGGGAGGTAAAGTCTGCGCTATCAGTAATGTATGCCTGCATCGCGGAGGGCCGCTGGCTGAGGGGGAGCTGGCTGGCGAGGTGGTAACTTGCCCGTGGCATGGGTGGCAGTACAACGTGTGCAGCGGAAAATTGGTGACGAATCCTACCGTCGGAGTTGAGACCTACCCTGTGGAAGTGCGCGGCGGCGATATTTTCGTGGATATCGGTTGAGCTTCGCGCAAGGGGATAATCCGAAAATTGAGGGCGATCAGGGAGACCTCAGGTCAATTCCAGTCGTGGGCGGCCGGAACGGGACCTGACCTGCGGGTGCTGTGCGCCCCGCTTTTGGGCTGTTGCCTGAGTTGCGGCTACGCCGGGCCTTAGACTGTTGCTCCTGAGCTAGGGCTGCAAAAATTTTCCACTTTTTGGCGCTTCCGTGTATAGTGCGCGCGACGAATTCGACGAATGAACCAACCTCCGGCTAAACCAAGGCGATGGCTCCTGGCCGTCGACCCTCGGGTCTATCACTGGGACACCCTTTTTGTGAAGGGGAAGGAAATGTGGCGGCATGCGGGGAGCCGTCCGGACACGCTGCGGCAGTTGAAGCAGGTGCACAAGGGCGACCGCGCGCTGCTATATCACGGGAAGCCTGAGCATGCGCTGTACGCGCTGGCGGAAGTGAGCCGTGATCCGTATCCCGATCCGCACGAAACCAACACAAAAAAAATGGTGATGGATTTGCGCGCGATTGAGCGGCTGCCGCGCCAGGTGACGCTGGTAGAGATGCGCGAGAACAAGCTGCTGCGAAAGATCAAATTCATGAAGAATACGCGGCTGACGATATGTCCGCTGACGGATGAAGAGTACGCGGAAATATTGCGGATGGCGGGCGTGGTGGCATCACCCGGGATTCCCCTTCCTTAAGAGCGGAAAAATAGAAAATTGAAAATGGAAGTCGGCTAAGATAGCGGCCGGGCGGGCGTGTTTTCGTCCGATGCTGCGCGAAATAAATTGCGCGTGGCTTGATGGTGGATTACG
>Ga0306923_10005112_pt1 | contig 12718 bp, 5 predicted proteins | sample sta12Can44000108_FD_203841 | JGI IMG/M metagenome (GOLD analysis project Ga0306923, IMG submission 203841) | Lab enrichment of tropical soil microbial communities from Luquillo Experimental Forest, Puerto Rico - statanox.12C.anox.44.000.108 (v2)... | ecosystem: Environmental > Terrestrial > Soil... | reverse complement strand
CCAGGCGGCCTGGCGCGACGCGATGGCCGAGGCGGCGGAATCGCCGGAGGAGCGATTGCGCAGCCTGATTCACCATTTTGTGGAGTACTTGCTCGATCCGGCTCGGCCGGAGTGGAGACAGCGGCTGCTGGCTCGGGAGATGGCAAACCCAACAGCCGCCCTGGACGAGTTGGTGGAGAAGAACATCCGGCCGTTCCGAGATGAATTCCTGCTGCCGGTTCTTCGTGAGCTCACGGCGGGCCGGTTCAACCGGCGGCAACTGGGCTATATCGGTTCCAGCATCATGGCTCAGTGCCACTATTACCTCCAGTCTCGCCCGCTTCTTGAGCGGCTGAATCCCGACTTTAAAATCAATAAATCCGAAATCTGGGAGATTGCGGAGCATGTGACGCGATTTTCGCTGGCCGGCATTGCCGGACTGACCCGCCAGGCGCGCCGGTCTTAACTTAAACTCGTTCAGAGTCATGAGTGCTTCTTCCGCTACAACAACACCCGTTCATCTCAAAACTGGAGCGTCGGATCGATCGACGACAGTGACGCAAGCCGTTGCTTCCAGCGCGAAAAATGCCAGGCCGAGGCAGCCCCGGCGCAGGCTGCTCGCTGTTTTCGTCCTGGGCGCGCTGCTGGTTGGCGGCGGCACCGCGTGGTATGTCAGCAACGCCGGCTATGAAACCACCGACGACGCGGCCGTTGAAGCGCACGTGATCCAGGTGAGCCCAAAGGTTTCAGCGCATGTCAAAGCCGTCCGGTTCGACGATAACTATCAGGTCAAGAGAGGGGACCTGTTGATCGAATTGGACCCGCGCGACTTCGAAGTCAGCGCAGCGAGCGCGACAGCAAACCTGGCATCGGCCCAGGGTAAGCTCAAAGAAGTTGAGGCACAGCAGAACGCGGCGCAAGCCAGCCTCGGGCAGGCAAAAGCGGACCTGGTCAGCGCCCAGGCAACCGCAGACAATGCCGAAGCGGATTTCGACCGGAACAAATCCCTTTACCAGACGCGCGTGATCGACCGCCGGGAATACGATGCGTCGGTGGCTCAGGCAAAGAGTGCCGCCGCCAATATGGAGTCAGCTGCCAAGAAAGTCGCTTCGCAGGAAGCTCAGGTTCGTCTTGCCTCTGCCCAGTACGCGACTGCAACAGCAGAAGAGAAACAGGCCGGGGCGCAGCTGCGTGAAGCCGAGCTGCAGTTGTCCTATACCAAGATCTTCGCCCCTTTTGATGGGCGGATTACCAAGAAAAGCGTCGAACCGGGCAACTATGTGCAACCAGGTCAAACTCTCTTCTCCCTGGTTCCACCGGAGGTGTGGGTAGTTGCAAACTTCAAAGAAACTCAGCTCAAGCAGATGAAGGTTGGCCAGCCCGTCTCTGTGCGGGTAGACGCAATACCAGGTCGCGATTTCAACGCCCATATCGAGAGCTTTCAGGTTGGCACCGGTGGCCGCTTTACCCTGTTGCCGCCAGAGAATGCCACTGGCAATTTCGTAAAAGTTGTTCAGCGCGTGCCTGTGAAAATCGTGTTTGACGAGCCGCCGGAAAAACTTGAGCGGCTCTGGGCTGGCGAATCGGTCGAACCAAAAGTCGACATCCGCTCTGATTCGGCCCGGCAAAGTCCTCGCGCCGAACCGTTGCCGGCCGCCGTACTCACGGCCAAGGACAATTCAGCGGCATTTGCCGCGAAATGAGTCGCCTTCTCCTGTAGGGCGGACGCCCTACAACTCGCACTCTTAAAATATGAGTCACACAATCACACCGAGCGGGCGTTCCGTGAATCCGTGGTTGATCGGACTAACCCTGACGCTCGCGACCTTCATGGAGTTGCTGGACACGAGCATTGCCAACGTCTCGCTGCCCCACATCGCCGGCGGGCTCGGGACCAGTCTTGATGAAGCCACCTGGGTATTGACCAGTTACCTCGTGGCAAACGCAGTCGTTCTCCCGTTGAGCGCGTGGCTCAGCCGCGTCTTTGGTCGAAAGAATTATTACATGACCTGCGTCGCCCTTTTTACAGCCAGTTCGCTCCTGTGCGGCATCGCACCGAACCTTGGGCTCCTGATTTTCTTCCGGGTACTCCAGGGGGTTGCCGGTGGCGGCTTAGCTCCTTCGGAACAGTCGATGCTGGTGGACGCTTTCCCGGCGGAGAAACGTGCGGCAGCCTTTGGCCTCTACAGCATGGCAATCGTGCTCGCTCCGGCGCTCGGGCCGACCCTGGGCGGATGGATTACCGATAACTCTTCCTGGCGCTGGATCTTTTTCATCAATATCCCGGTCGGTATCCTGTCCGTTTTCCTGACCAGTCAGCTCGTGACCGATCCGCCCGCATTCACCGAAGAGCGACTCCGCATCAAAGCCTCCGGAAAGGCTAAAATAGACTACGTCGGCATTCTGTTGATTGCGGTCGCATTCGGGTGTCTGGAGGTTGTCCTCGATAAAGGTCAGGAGGATGACTGGTTTGGCAGCTCATTCATTACCACATTTACAGTGATCAGCGTGATCGCGTTGGCTGCGGCTGTGGTTTGGGAACTTCATCAGAAAGATCCGGTGGTCGATCTATCTCTTTTGTCCAATAGGAACTTCGCTCTGGCCTGCGCGCTCTTCTTTTTGTTCGGATTCATTCTCTTCAGCAGCACGGTGGTGCTGCCTCAACTCCTCCAAACCCTCAACCGTTACGACGCCACGACTGCCGGCATGGTGCTCACTCCCGGTGCGCTGGTGATCGTGGCCATGGCACCGTTCATCGTTCGACTGACCCCGATTCTGGGAGCGAAGCGGTTGATCATCATCGGGTTTTCCATTCTTGCGGTGGCCGTGTGGCATTACGGCAACCTCAATCTGAGCGCTGGCTACGGAACTTTTGCCCAAGCCCGGATGCTCCAGGCTGCCGGGCTGGGGTTTCTTATCGTTCCAATCACACAGGTTGCCTACTCCTATCTCCCTCTGGCGAAGAACAATAAGGCGAGCAGCCTCACGAATCTGTTTCGCAATGAGGGCGGCAGTTTCGGCATCGCTTTTGCGAATACCGTACTGGCTCAGCGAGCCCAGTTTCATCAAAGCGTCCTGGCCCAGCATGCGACCCCCGACAATTCGATCTACCGCGACTGGTTGCAGCACGTAACCAGCACGTTCCTGCACGCCGGATATACCGCGATCGAAGCCGCTAACCGGGCCCAAGCTGAGTTGTACAATATCTTGACCCAGCAGGCATCGTTACTCTCTTACCTGGATTGTTTTGTCGGGTTGCTGGTACCGGCCTGCCTGGGCGTGGCCTCGGCATTGTTAATCAGGAATTTCAAGCAACCCCAGAAACAGACCAGCGCTCATTGAAAGGGCGGGAGGTCGATCCAGGCGGTGCGTGCGGTGGCACTCTCTCCCAAACTGACACTTCCTCCTTGCTTCGGGCCCTCTAAATTTGCGACTCTCGCGGCCTGAAAAGCAGAGCGGTGTAGCCCGAATGATCCGATGCCAAGGCTCCGGGAAGGCTTACCAGGCTTTCGCTGCTCCGCTGCGCGATGAAGATCATCCGGGTATTTGTTTCCTCTCCAGGGGACGTACAGGCCGAGCGAACCATTGCGGACCGGTTGATTCGTGTAACTGCTGAGGAACTCGGAATTCCGATCAGCGTCCAGTACTCCAATCTCCTACGCAGTTCGGAATCGGAAGAGTTAGCGGATACTTCGGCCGAACCCGACGCGCCAGAGCTGATTCTTTGTCCCTACTTCTGGGAGTATCAGCGGTTTTCAGCCGAACTCGGTTACCAGGACCAGATTCCGAATACCGCTCAATTCGACTTGGTTATCTGCATCCTTTGGTCGCGCCTCGGCACGAGATTGCATCCTCGTTTCAAGATGCCTGATGGGAGCGAGCCGCTATCGGGTACACACTACGAGCTCGGCTGGGCAAAAGCGCAGCGTCAGAAAACCCCGGGCGTTCCCGCGTTGCACGTATATCGCAACCGCAGCCGGCCAGACCCGCCTCTCGACGCGCCGGAAAAACTCGAAGAATTTCTGCATCAGTGGAAGTCTCTCAAAGAGTTTTCCGAGTCGTGGGGCAAAGATAGTGAAGGTCAGTTCATTGGTGCGTTCAACAATTACAAAAATCTCGAAGAGTTCGAGCGTCTGTTTCGAGAGCATTTCCGCGATTTTCTCTCCACCAAACTCTCCGCCGAACGACGACAGCGATTGATAGGCCGACGCCAAGCCCGCCGGTGGAAAGATAACCCATTTCGTGGACTTGAGATTTTCGATTTCGAACATGCTCCCATCTTCCACGGTAGAACAAAGGCAGTCGGAACAGTGCTGGAGGCCCTGCAAGTGCAACTCAGAGCACGACAGCCGTTCGTGCTGATCGTGGGTGCAAGCGGCTCCGGAAAAAGCTCGTTGGTACGGGCTGGCGTGCTTCCGTTGTTAACGCAGCCCGAGACGATTGAAGGAATCGGACTTTGGCGCCGGGCGGTAACCAGGCCCGGAGCCGGCGGCAGCGATGGCGATTGCTTCGACGCCTTAGCCGCAGCGCTGCTGGAAGACCTCGCGCTGCCGGGCTTGGAGGATCCCGAATCACCGGACGCGATCCGTAGCTTAGCGAACGAATTGCGCGAGCATTCCGACAGTGTCGCGTTCCGCATCCGAGACGCGCTTGATCACGCCGCGCGAGAGTGGAAAATCGAGCAGTCCATTTACTTCGAAGAGCGAGAGCGACAATTGCGCATGTCAGGTCGCTACGACGATGCGGGTTTGGCCGGACAACAGAGAGAGCGGCTTGAGCTGCCAAAGGCTCGATTGGCTTTAGTCGTTGACCAGTTGGAAGAATTGGTTACGACCGGCTTCCTGCCGAACATTCGGGAGAAGTATGTCTCTACGTTAGCCGGACTGGTTAGAAGTGCCCGCGTTTTTATCGTGGCAACCTTACGAAGTGACTTTTACCCTGCGTACCAACAGTTTCCCGATCTGATCGAGCTCACTAGGCCCGCCGGAAAGGTCGATCTTCGGCCACCCACGGCATACGAGATCGGAAACATGATTCGGCTGCCGGCGGAAGCAGCCGGTTTACATTTTGAGCAGGAGCCGGGTTCCGGTCAACGCCTCGATCAAGCGCTGCGCGATGCCGCTGGTGCAACCCCGGAATCTTTGCCGTTACTCGAACACGTATTGTCGTTGCTTTACGACAAACAGAGAGACCGGGGTGATGACCTGCTCCGATGGTCCGACTATCGCGAATTAGGTGAATTGAAAGGCGGGCTGGCCAAGCACGCCGAGGCAGTATTCGGCACTTTGCAGCCGCACGAACAGAACGCGTTTCCGCTCGTGATGCGTTACCTCGTAACATTGGGCCAGGGGGAAGAGGAAGTGCCCAACCGTCGAACGGTTCCGTACCGTGATTTCGTCGCACAAACGCCGGGTCATAATCAGAGCGCCGGCGCAAAAGGGTTCGTTGATCGCTTCATCAGAGAACGTCTCCTGGTTGCAGACACCGATCCGCGTGGTGAGGTAACCGTGGCCGTCGCACACGAAGCACTGCTGCGGGAGTGGCAGCGCGTGAAGGAGTGGCTCGCCGAAAACCGTGAGTTTCTCCGGATGCGAGATCGCCTGGATGCCAGCATGAGGCTCTGGTTGAGCCGCGGGCGCCAGAAGGACGACCTGCTGGGTCCGGGCCTTCCGCTGGCGGAAGGCGAGAAACTGGTCAAGGACTTTGAGCCGTCCCTCAGCCAGGAGCTGACGGATTATATCCACGCCAGCATCGCCGAGCGAAAGCGGAGCAAGCAGGTTCAGGAGCGCTTCCGTTACGCGGTGATGGGCGCGATATCCGTTCTGGCAATCTTTGCCGGGTTTCAATGGCTCCGGGCCGATCGCCAGCGCCGGGCGGCAGCCCGTGCTTTTCAGGCCAAAACGCAAGTCGCTGCCAGGCTGCAGGAACAGTTGCAGCAGGCCAGTCGGGCGAGCTTTAGCCAGGCCGAGCGCCAGTTTCACTTGGGCGAATGGCCGGAGGGCATCGCTCTGCTCGCACGGGCCATCAAGTTCGACCCACAAAACCGCGCTGCCTCCGAACGCTTCTTTCAAGAATTGATTGTTCACCTTGAGAAGATGCCGCCAATACCCGTTGCCTCATTCACGTATCCGGGGATCGCCGTCGGTGCCGTGTTTAGCCCGGATGGTAGGCGGATCCTGACGGCGAACTGGGACAAAACGGCGAAGCTCCGGGATGCGGTCTCTGGCAAGCTCATAAGTACCTTTCCCCATCAGGGCGCGGTTAACTCGGTCGGGTTCAGTCCGGACGGCACCCGGATCCTCACGGCGAGCGTAGACCGAACCGCCAAACTCTGGGATGTGGCCTCGGCTAAGGTGATCGCTTCCTTCACCCATCAAGACGTGGTCTTCGGTGCGGTGTTCAGTCCCGATGGCAACCGTGTACTGACAGCCAGCTCGGATAATACGGCCAAACTCTGGAATGCGGTTTCCGGCCGGCTGATCGCGTCATTCGAGCATCAGAGCACTGTGTACCATGGAGAATTCAGCCCGGACGGAACCCGCATCTTGACTGCGAGTAAAGACCGGACTGCCCAACTTTGGGATGTAGCCTCAGGGCAGCGGATCGCTTCCTTCAATCATCTGGATGCTGTCTATCACGCTGCATTCAGTCCGGACGGCGTTCTGATTCTAACAGCGAGCGCGGACAAAACAGCAAAACTTTGGGATGCGGCTTCGCATAAGCTCATCAACTCCTTTGCCCATCAGGGTCCGGTGCGAGAGGCGGTGTTCAGCCAGGACGGCGCTCGTATTCTTACGGCGAGCTGGGACAATACTGCCAAACTATGGGATGTGGTCACAGGCAAAGTGATAGCTTCGTTTGCCCATCCGGCGAGTGTTGAGAGTGCAGAGTTCAGCCCGAACGGCGCTCAGATACTCACCTCCGGCTGGGACAAAACTGTGTATGTCTGGGAGGTACCCTGGAGCGAACCCGTCGCTGCTTTGGCTCATCAAGACGGTCTCCTTCGCGCGACGTTTAGCCAGGATGGTGTTCGAATTCTGACGGCGAGCGCAGACAAAACAGCCGCGCTTTGGGACGCGACTTCAGGGAAATTAATCCGCTCGTTCGACCATGAAAACGAGGTCACAGATGCGGTGCTTAGCCCCGACGGTGCCCGTGTCCTGACGGCGAGCGCAGACAAGACCGCCAGACTCTGGGATGCGTCTTCAGGTAGGCTTATTGCCACTTTTGCTCACCGCGATGGAGTTAACACGGCAGTCTTTAGTCGGGACGGTGCTCGAATTCTGACCGCAAGCAGGGACGGGACAGCCGGCCTTTGGGAGGCAGCTTCGGGCAGGCTCATCGCCTCTTTAGCCCACGCAGATGGGGTTAACGATGCCGTGTTCAGCCGGGACGGTGCTCGGATCCTGACGGCGAGCTCGGATAAATCTGCCAGGCTCTGGGATACAACCTCCGGCAAACTCATCAGATCCTTTGACCACCAGGACGCGGTCTATAACGCGGTGTTCAGTCCGGACGATGCTCGGATTCTGACGGCTAGCGCAGATCACCGTGCCAAGCTTTGGGACGCGGTCTCGGGGAAACTCCTCGCTTCCTTCGAACATCAGGATGAGGTCCTTGACGCAACGTTCAGCCCGGACGGCACTCGGGTGCTGACCGCAAGCCTGGACAAATCTGCCAGACTCTGGGATCCGGCTACGGGGAAGCTGTGTGCCACTTTCGTCCATCAAGACAGCGTATACCATGGCCTGTTTAGTACGGACGGGGTCCGAATCCTGACGACGAGCGCAGATAACACCGCCAAGCTCTGGGACGCCGTCTCGGGCAAGCTCATCGCCTCCTTTGACCATCAGGATTCTGTTCGAGACGCCGCCTTTAGTCCGGACGGTGCTCGAGTCGTGACAGCGAGCTGGGACAAAACCGCCAGGCTTTGGGACGTGGCGACTCCGGCGGCGCTAGCACGTCAGCTTAAAGAGTCCAATAGCGAAGCCCGCAGCTCATCCGGCGCGTCACCGGTTTCCGCGCCGCTGGCGGTCGAATCGCTCTCTGCCGTAGCAGGCGGACTCGAATTTTCTGATGACGGCTCACTCGTACCTATAGACAGAGCAAGCAGATCGGAGCTGACGAGACGACTGAACGCCTCGGCAGAAAGCCCTCGTCCAGACGCTTGCCTTCTGCGGTGGCTCTTCAGCAAGGGAAGTGAGCGAACAATCTTTCCGGCCAGCGACACCAAAGCCGCTGAGTGGGTCAATAACGCTCTTTTGACCAATCAAAATGCCACCGAACAATGGGTACGCAGTGCCTTGGTTTTCCTTCCAGATCATCCCTTGCTTCATATCGCGTTGGCCGCGTTTGAAAAGGATTCCAGGCGCGCGGATTTTCTGCGCGCATTCGGCTTGGCACGGCTTCCGAAAGACAGCATTTTTTGCAGGCGGGCCGGCGAGATTTTGCTGGCCCAGCACCGACCAGAATTGGCCCTCGCTGCAGTCGATAAAGCGTTGGCGGCAGATCCGAATGACTTAGCCGCCCAGCGCCTCCGGCTCAAAGTTCTCCAGGCGATGCCGTGATCGGTAATTCAGGGTTTCCGTTTTGCTGATAGGTTAGCTATAGTAGCCGGAAACGATGCTTAAGGGAGGCATCCGATATGAATCAACTTCTCTACTCGATGACCGGGGCTTCCATTGCAGGCCTGGTCGTTCTCGTCTCAGCCGGATCAGTCTGTGCCTCCGATCCGCCAACCTCGGATCCCAGCCAGGCCATGGCCGGCCAGGAGCCAGGTGGGCCGAGCGCTTCTCCGCCGGAAGCGAAGGGGACAGCGACGGGCAAGGTGAATGTAGATAATCAAGGGATTATCCTGAAGGGGTATGATGCGGTCGCCTACTTTAAACAAGGGAAGCCCGTTAAAGGGGATCCAGCGATTCGGAGTACCTATCAGGGAGCCACCTACCTATTTGCCTCGGCCACGGATAAAGCCGATTTCGATAAAGAACCCGCGAAGTATGCCCCGTGCTATGGCGCGTTCTGTTCTTACGGAGTCGCTAGCGGGATATTAGCCGATATCGATACCGCAAGTGCATTCGCCATCTACAAAGGCAAACTCTACCTCTGTGGGAACGAGGGCGTGCTGAATGACTTTAAAAGCGATATCGATAGCAACATCGAAAAAGCAGATACGAATTGGCGGCACCTGACTGGCCCTTAACCTGGCTTCGATAGGTCACTCTCCGAGCTGACCGAGGCCTCGGAGCTTGTGCCGTTCTAGACGCTGACTGGCTCGAGCGGTCGTGCCCGGTGGATTATGAGCCAGTCGGCGTTCTCCGAAAGGGCTTCGCGGCCGACGGCAACAAAAAGTGACTGGATGTCGGCAACTACCTGCTGAGTTTTTTCTTGGTCCTTACCTGCCGCTTCATGCCAATTGAAATAGTCATCAAAGCGCTGGCTGGCAGCTTGGAATAGAGAAACCATGGAGGCGTATTGTCGGATTTGTTCTGCGAAAAAGTTGACTTCTATCCAAGCGCCACAGAGAACCCCGCCAGCTAGCGCCAGATATTTTAAAATGCTGCCGAGCTTGTTAGCAGTCGGCACGACTCCACCAAGAAGGTAGATCGTCCCGATGGCAAGGAGGGCGAAGGCTGCGATCAGCAGGCTGTTCAGAATAAGGTGTCCGCCCCTGAGCGTCCGAGGTCGCATGGCCAGCATGCCCAGGATCAGCGTACCCAGGGCGAAAGCAAGAAGAGCGAGTGGGGGTGAGAGGGCGAGAGATCCGGAACGCTGGGGGAAGAAAACGAGCCAGGCGAAGAGCAGAAAACCAGTCCACAGCAAAACGTGAGCGTAAGTCGTGAAAACATCTCGCCGGAGGCTTAGTTCGTCGAGTTTATCCTTAAAATAGGTGTGCTGTCCGTCAATCCAGGCTGTGCGAATGCTTAGCAGTATCGCCAGTTGGTCTTTCCGCGAGAGCCGGTTAAACCGCACCCGATTCGGTTCGTGAGGAAAAGCGGCAACATTGATAACGTGACGGATCCAGCCCAATTCACCTCGTTGGCGTTGCAGGTAATTTGAGGCGACCGACTCTCCGCTTCCGCAAGCTGTCCAATAAAACTGCACTCGTAATCCTTCCGTGATAGCGCGGTAATCGTCGGATCGCTCGGCGGCCGCAGTCTTCTTGAAACGGAAATAAACGACCCAGGCAGCGAGGGTTAGACCAAAGGCAATCACAAAAAAGGCCTGTGGCAGCCAGGAAGCCCAGACGTCCGAATTATCTGCCAATGAGAAAAAAAAAGCGGCGCCAAAAGCCAGTCCGAACAAAGTGTGCTTCAATCGAGTAAGATGTGCATTGTAGTGTGCGCTGTAATCAGCGGCACGACGCCGGAGTCGAGCCAAGCGATCTAGAGTTGCCTGCAGTTCTTCGGCGTCCACGGGAATTGGGTGAGTTCGTGCTGCTCCCATGGAAGGGTCGGCGGTCTTTGGGAGCATTTCAGCCAGCGCCATATCTTCTCGGCTGATATTAATGCGAATTTTCTCGGTGTTAAGCCGTTCCAGATGCTCAGCGACAATCTTAAGGATGGCGCGACCACCTTCGCACCAATCCGGGTTGTCGTGTTCCTCTTCACTGACATCCGCTGGCCTGCAGTAATAAGGGTAAAGCACCTCCAGTTGTCCGGGTTCAGCACCCTTTGGCTTCTCGGAACCAACTGCTGCTTCGCCAGGTTTTCTTGGGGCGAAGAGGTGGATTACGGGCCCGGCGTCTGCCCAACCAAGCCCTGGCAAGGCGGGTAACAGGCGCGGTATTGGTCCCCGACGTTTCAGCTCTGCGATCGCTCGGGCGCCAGGGTGCCCGTCGGCGTTAACATTTACCTTCTCGGCTTGGCCGATGGGCTTGTCAGTCATTGCGATAAGGATGTTACTGTAAGCGGCCACGTATTCCCCAGCAGCCGCATAACGGCGATCACGCTCTCGTTGCCCCACCGGACCAGCGAGAATCGTTGCGTGTCTGGCACGAAGCGCCTCGTCGTCCAGATCAATCTCGTCAGGAAGTCGCACCACAAAAACGTCCTCACCAGAAAAGCTGGCGAGAAATTTGCTGGCCGCTTCATCTTTCGTGTTACCGTCTCTCTTGAAAGTTGAGGCCTCCAAGTACTGGTCTTTGAGAAATGGCAGAGGCGCCAGCACCCGGATAGGAGGATCCATCTCTTGAGCGGCCTCCGCTGCCCACTGATCAGCACCAGGTGCCAGCGAGGAGAGAAGAATGATTGGCGTCTTTTTAAGGCCCAGACCTGAACCGAGGCTCGGAACGCCTTGGTTCTTTTGATGTTTGCCAGGCGAGGCGCGAAGCCACCCGAAGACTTGTTTTACCTCTGTCTTGATCCGGTTTCGCCAAGTCGGGTCAAGATCCATGTGGCCGGTCACGCCCACGACGAACGCAGGACGACAGGTGTCTCTTGGCGAGTAGGGATCGCTGGAAGTCATTGAAAGAACCGTTCGCTGAGATTCTGTTTCACTGCGCTGCCTGCAGCAATGTCAAAGTATAGGTAAATCGGTTCCTTCCGAACTCAGCAGATCGAACCCATGAGTTGTTCATGGGTTAAGGCCTTTGCCAGAGCGGGCCTGTACAATGCGAAAGTGACAAGGTTCTTTTTCGAGAAACGAGAAACCAGACACGAGATACGAGAACCGCGAACCAATACCGCATGTGGCACAGATTCAGCGTCAGAGCAATTAACGCGCCGATCATGAACGCGATTACCAGATCAACGATAAAGATCACTGTGCGCATACGCTGACCGTAAAGTCGGTCTCTGGGACGGCATGCGTTCTGCAATATTCAGGTTGGGGTAACGCATCGCTCCACGGGGCTGGGAAGCGTAGTGTAAGGGATTCGGGCAAACTTTCCAACGAAATAGTGTTCCTCACACTGCCGGCCAGCAATCGATCCCTTTTGCTGGGCAAACTAGAATCGGCCGGATGGATTGCTAACAAACGATTAGCCAGACGAGCCTGCGTCTCGGTCGCCCTGAGTCCGTGTTGAACTGCCGCTCGTCCTGATCCGATTGCAGGTCTCTACAGCAGCGCCAATCCAGTCGCATACGCTGACCGCCCAGGGTGGCACGAAGTAAGAATCAACAAGCAGGAATTCAATAAACAAGAACAAATATTTGGGAAGATTATGAGCAAAGAAAAAACCAGACCTTTGCCGAAGCGGTTAGCAAAAGCTAACAACTACAAAAGCGATTGCTTCATTTCGACAGGGAACCACCTGGCTTATTTACGCGGGACGCGCGATCGCCTCGAGGGTAATGTACGACGATGTCGATAGCTGTCAGGCTTCGGCAGAGCTGTTAGAATAATCAGGTAGCAAAAATAAGTTAACAACAATCGATAGAGGAAAACTATGATCGCGAGGAATGAAAGACCATGTTATTGCCGGCGAGACGCTGCGCTTCCCAGGCAATAGCTCGTCCTCGACTCAGCATTGATGAGTACTCTAAGGTCGATCCGCCGACAGGTTCTGCTTATTCTTTATCCGGGTTGGGCAGCATGAAGTCGCGAACGATGCCGGCCAGGTCATAGCAGCCGCCGATGAACTGACGGAGTGTGCGGCGGGTAGGTGCAAAAGAATCGAATTCCTCGATCGTTAGCCCGTCCTGGGTGTAGGCGCGCCGGAAGTCGCTGAATTTTTGGGAAAGCTCCGCAACGATCCTGGGATCAACCGGGTTCTCGATACGAGGATGAATGGCAACGT
>Ga0306923_10005109_pt1 | contig 12720 bp, 9 predicted proteins | sample sta12Can44000108_FD_203841 | JGI IMG/M metagenome (GOLD analysis project Ga0306923, IMG submission 203841) | Lab enrichment of tropical soil microbial communities from Luquillo Experimental Forest, Puerto Rico - statanox.12C.anox.44.000.108 (v2)... | ecosystem: Environmental > Terrestrial > Soil... | reverse complement strand
GCCGAAGGTCTGCATGCCCGGAGCCAATACCTGAACACGCAAAAGTCCATACGGCAGGCCCTCGTAGACGACTTTTCCGTCGTTGTCGGTTTTGATCTGGAATCCGCCCTTCGACTGGCCGCCGTTTTTGTCGACGGGATGGAGGATGACGCTGGCATTGCGCACCGGCTTGTTGTTGTCGTCCTTCACCACTGAGAAATGAACCTTCGACGCCTGTAGCGGAGCGTCCTTCTTGTCACTAGCGCTACTGAATGCGATGAGCAGAGTCGCACAGATAATGCTTCCCGATGAGCAGAAACTTCGCATGCAGGTATTCTAGGCAGGGAGACGCCCGCTCGCAACGCGTCGGTTATACTCAAGCATCGCTTCCCATAAGCCCGACCCGTTTGCGCAATTCACTGGTCGACCAGTACGAAGGACGACTTGATGAGTCATCGCGCGATCCATTCGAACACCGCGAAGCAAGCCATACTAATAGGCGTCGTAGTGTTCGTGTCGTACGCCTACTTTTACCCCGGCGGAGGCTGGAACCAAAACACGCGCTTCGACCTTGTCCGCGCCGTCGTCGAGCGTGGCGTGCTGACGATCGATGCTTATCAGAAAAATACCGGCGACAAAGTATTTAAGGACGGCCATTGGTACTCCGATAAGGCACCGGGACAGCCGCTTCTCGCTCTTCCTGCTGCTGTCGTAGTCCGTGCGGCAATACGTGCGATCGGGGCCGAAGTATTGTCGGCGCGATGGCTGGTAGCGCTGGCTTACCTGTGCACCTTGTTTTCTGTTTCACTGCCCACCGCATTGGCCAGCGTGTGCCTCTTCTGGATTTCACTCCGCACGGGGTCAAGCACCGGAGCTGCGGGATTCGGGGCGCTTGCCATGGGCCTGGGAAGTCCGATGTGGGCCTATGCCACTCTGTTCTGGGCGCATGCACCGGCAGGCGCTTTTTTGCTCTTTGCTTTCGCGGCAGCCCTGCTGCTCGATCCGACGAAAACCCGCCGAGACATTTGGCTGGGCTTCCTTGTCGGCCTCACGGCAGGATGGGCAACCGTAACGGAATATCCGGCTGCCCCGGCTTCCGCTCTCCTCGCGCTTTTTGCTGTCGCGCGAGTGAGGGACTCAGGCTGCACGCGCCGCCTACGCGTGGCATCGGGAGTCGCCGCGGGGGCACTCCTCTGTGTCATGGTAGTGATGATCTATTTACGCGCCAGCTTTGGCTCCGCGTTTCACTTTAGCTACTCATACTACGATCCGAATGCGTTTCCCTGGATGAACCGAGGATTTCTCGGTTTGCGATATCCACGCATCGATGTTGTGTTCAAATTGCTCTTCGGGTTGAAGCGAGGCTTGTTTATCGCTGCGCCGGTACTGGTCATCGCACCCGCCGGTCTGTGGCTCCTCTGGAGGCGCCCTGCGACACGCGTGGCTGGACTCACCGCTGCGGCGGTTTTCCTGTACTACATGCTCTTCAATGCATCCTTTGGTGAATGGTCGGCAGGATGGTCGTACGGGCCGCGTTACATGGCCGCGGGTATTCCGCTGCTGTGTGTAGGATTAGCCCCAGCCTGGGACCGCCTCAGGAGGAACGGCAAGGCGGTCTTATTGGTCGTTCTGGGCGTAAGTATATTGTTCTCGCTGATTGCCGTCTCAACCACTCCTCAGCCGCCATTTCAATATCGCTCACCTATGACGCAGCTGCTTTGGTCAGCATTTTGGAGCGGGAGCCTGGCGCTGGAGCACACGTCAATGTTGGCTCCCTCCGATGCGGACTACGGGGGCGCTCACGGCGCATTCAACCTCGGACAACTCATCGGTCTTCGCGGACTATCGAGTTTGCTCCCCTTGCTGGCGCTTTGGTTGCTCGCACTGGGTGAGTGGCTTAGGGTGCAGCAACTGGACCACGGGCAACGGGAATAGACATGCCATCTGAGGAGTGAAAACCCCACTTCACTTGATGGCTCCTAGAGACCTCGCAAATAGCGCCCGCACGAACACGAATACAATTTGAGAACCCTAAGTTCTGCCCGCCATGAATCGCCCTGAGGGAAACTAGTCTGGGTTGGTGCTGGTTTTCTTGAGTGTGGGTGGACCGTCGTCCTTCTGGTCTTGTTGGGTCGTGGGGGTGCTCGGTGCGTCCGAGTTGACCTCAGGCGCGCTGGCGCCGTCTTCACCCTGGGCATGCTTGCGCAGTACCGGACGAGTCACGCCGTCCTTCTCACTCAGACGAACTCCTCCTTGCAAGGCAATCAGGTGGGCCCTGATAGCTTCGAATTCGCTGGTGTCGACCACATAGCTGTCGCGATCAGGAAAGTACATGCGGATTTCATTTTGTGCCGCCGTGATTCGGTCGGCGGTCATGGGATGCGTCGAAAACATCTTGGCAATCTTGCTCTGCTTTTTTTTCTCTTCAGCCTTAAGGCGCTCGAAGAACTCTACGAATGCCTGCGGATCGTAGCCCGCCGCATAGTCGTATTGCAGCCCAAGCATGTCGGCTTCGCGCTCGGCGTCGCGTGAAAACTTCAAAAAGCTCAGCGGAACCGCGATGCTGGCAAGCTCCGCAATCGCATAAGCAGCCGGTCCTCCCACGAACATCAGCGGGATCGACGCCATGTTCCAGATCTGCTGCTTGGTCATGTTCTTGGTCGCATGGCGCGCCGCCACATGCGCGATCTCATGCGCCATCACTGCCGCCAGCTCAGACTCGCTTTCAGCCGCAAGAATCAGCCCACTGTCGACATAGAAAAACCCGCCGGGCAGCGCGAAGGCATTTACCTCGCCGGTATCGAGCACCTTGATCGTGAACGGCACCCGCGAATCAGAATTGCGCACCAGATTCTGCCCAATCCGGTTGACGTATTCATTGATTGCCGGATCCGTCATCACCCGGGAACTCTGTTCCACCTGCCGCGCCAGGTCGTGACCAATCGATATCTCCCGCTCGATGGAATAGAAGTTCACTCCATTGCCCACGTTGCGATGACCGATCATCGTCACGTCGTACTTGGCTGGTTCCTGGTTGGTCGGCGCCGCGGGCGGCGGGGGGGGCGCGAGCGCTGCCGGCTTCAGCGGCGGAGAAGCAGCAGGCGCGTCGTCATCGCTCCTGTTCGCAACGTCGTTGGCGGTGTCGCGGGTGACATTGTTCGATGCCGCTACATCACCTTGGGCGTTAGCCGAGTCTGCGTTGGGGTCGGACGGGGTAGCCGCGTCTTGTGACGAGCGATCGACAACGACGGCTTGTGAATTGGAATCCGAAGCGGGTGACTGGCTTGAGTTAGTGGACTGGGCAATACCTGCCCCGCACCAAACCGTCGCGGCCAGAGCAATCAGCAACGTCCATCGATGTGCACCAGTCGGAGGGACGGGGCGAATCATATGGAGTACCTGTACCCTTACACCTGCACTGCTGATTATGCAATCCAAACCGTGGACAACGATAGAACGGTTATCGAGTTCGTCATCCGTTCGCACCGGTTTCGGGTTGGATTAAAATCTCCGAAATCTGGTCATTGTAGATGCTAATCACATCTAAGGGTTGCCTAAATTCCGCGGCCTTCGGCTGTGTCTTCAGAGGCATTCCTAACGCCCCATACTACTCCCAACTTGCTAAAAAACAAGCCAAGATGAGCCTTCCACCAGGCTCCATGAAATATGAGTGAATTACGCTCATATCCCACTTGACTTTTCTCCCACGATTGGGGTACATTGGCACTCGCTGGACCTGAGTGCTAGCAGCCCGCTTCAAGCTGCTCCTTCGCGCTTCGGTCTGGCTACCGGAACAAACCCAAAATCCATGATTGTGCCGTGCCGAAAGCAGAGCCTATGCCCAAGCCGGCCAACGTGTATGGCAATCCAATGAGAACCACGCATTTGAAAGGAGTTCCAAGAATGGCTACCAAGCTGACTCCCCTGCACGACCGGATCGTTGTTCGTCGTGTAGAAGAGGCTGAGACCACCCGGGGCGGCATCATCATCCCCGATAGCGCCAAGGACAAGCCGCAGGAGGGAGAAGTCATCTCCGTCGGCCGCGGCAAGACCAACGACAAGGGCGAGACCTTCCCCCTCGACGTGAAAGCGGGCGATCGCGTTCTGTTTGGCAAATATGCCGGCACCGAAATCAAAATCGACGGCGAAGACTTCCTGATCATGCGTGAGGAAGAAGTCCTCGGCATCCTGGAAGGCGCTGGCAAGCCGGCCCTCGCCACCAAGTAAGAGTTTTGAAAGGGCACGGCTTTAGCCGTGCCGGAAAGAGCTAACCAAAAATTAGGGGCTTGAGCCCCTGAGGAGAAAGCAATGGCAAAGCAGATTCTGCACGGTGAAGAGTCACGGCAGTCGATCCTGCGCGGCGTGAATGTCCTCGCGGATGCCGTGAAAGTCACCCTCGGCCCCAAGGGCCGCAACGTTGTAATCGAGAAGAAGTTCGGTTCGCCGCTCATCACCAAGGACGGCGTCACCGTAGCCAAGGAAATCGAGCTGAAGGACCCGCTCGAGAACATGGGCGCACAGATGGTGCGCGAAGTCGCCTCCAAGACCTCCGACGTCGCCGGTGACGGCACGACCACTGCGACCGTTCTGGCGCAGGCCATCTATCGCGAAGGCGTGAAGACCGTTGCTGCGGGCGCAAATCCGATGGCCCTGAAGCGCGGTATCGAGAAGGCTGTCACCGCGGTTTGCGGCACCCTCGATGCGGAAGGCAATCGCAACCCCGGCGCTATCGACAAGTTCTCGCAGAAAGTTTCCGGCGAAATGATCGCGCAGGTCGGCACGATCTCGGCGAATAACGACGAGACCATCGGCACGATCATCGCCGAAGCGATGAAGAAGGTTGGCAAAGACGGTGTCATCACTGTGGAAGAGTCCAAGACGATGGAAACCCAGCTTGAGGTCGTCGAAGGCATGCAGTTCGACCGCGGCTACCTGTCTCCCTACTTCGTGACCGACCCCGAGCGCATGGAAGCGGTGTTGGAGAACCCCTACATCCTCATCCACGAAAAGAAGATCTCGTCGATGAAGGACCTCCTCCCGCTGCTCGAAAGCATTGCTAAGAGCAGCCGTCCGTTGGTGATCATCGCTGAGGATGTGGAAGGCGAAGCGCTCGCCACTCTGGTAGTCAACAAGCTGCGTGGCACGCTAAACGTCGCTGCCGTGAAGGCTCCCGGCTTTGGCGATCGCCGCAAGGCTATGCTGCAGGACATCGCGATCCTCACCGGTGGCAAGGCCATCACCGAAGACCTCGGCATCAAGCTGGAGAACTTCCAGATGGGCGATCTCGGCCAGGCCAAGAAGGTCACGATCGACAAGGACAACACGACCATCGTTGAAGGCAAGGGCAAGGCGGCCGACATCGAGGGCCGCGTGAAGGAAATCCGCAGCCAGATCGACAAGACCACCAGCGACTACGACCGCGAGAAGTTGCAGGAGCGGTTGGCGAAGCTGGTGGGCGGTGTTGCTGTGATCAAGGTCGGCGCAGCCACCGAAACCGAAATGAAGGAGAAGAAGGCCCGCGTCGAGGACGCGATGCACGCCACCCGCGCTGCGGTTGAGGAAGGCATCGTTCCCGGAGGCGGCGTTGCCCTGCTGCGTGCGGGGGATGCGATCGATGCGCTGAAGCTCGAAGGCGACGAGAGGATCGGAGCCAACATCGTGCGTCGGGCGCTCGAAGAGCCGCTGCGCCAGATCGTTGGCAACGCCGGCGAAGAGGGCGCCATTGTGGTTGGCCGCATTCGCGACCACAAGGACTCGGCCTATGGTTACAACGCCCAGACCGGCCAGTTCGAAGACCTGGTCAAGGCGGGCGTCATCGATCCCACCAAGGTGACCCGCACCGCGTTGCAGAACGCCGGTTCGATCGCCTCGCTGATGCTGACTACCGAAGCCCTGGTGTCCGAGATTCCGGAAGAGAAGAAGGAACCGGCGATGCCTCACGGCGGCGGCGGCATGGGCGGCATGTACTAAGACGGTGGCTAGCGGTTAGTGGCTAGTCAAAATGGGTGCCCCACTCAAGTCGATTTTGCTTGAGTGGGGTTTTCTCTTTGCGCGGGCATCAGCCCGAGTCGAAGGATGGCTTACTGCAAAAGGCCTGGCTCAATATGGGGCCTTTCTCGGCGCTGTGCGCGAAAAGCCTGGCACTCGAGAGCAAAAGGTCCCGCGGGCGCTGAAACCGGGGGCCGGAGGCAGTGTGTTAACCTTCTTTTACAACTGCACGCGACGAAGATCGCCAGAGTTCGAACGTGCCATCGTTGCCCGCAAGCGACGACTTGCATGTTTTAGATTGCGCCGCTATGGATCTAATTACGCTGCACAGATGCAAGACGTGTGCCAAGGTATGGTTTCCTGGTCAGCTCACGACCGCCGACATCTGCCCTACCTGCGACCTAACTTTGGCGGAAGCGGATGAATTGTGGCTGAAGATCCTGGAAAGCCTTTTACAGGGCGAATCAGTTCCGCCTCGCTGACATTGACAGATCCCAACGGCTTCCGAAAAACAGGCCTTGCGTCCGACGGTGATTGAAAAAGAAAATAATGCCAGAAAGCGAGGCTGGTGGTCGGCAAAGCTTTCGTCGGGTTGCGGGTTCAATCGCGGGTTAGTGCGACTCGGGCATTTGGGACGGACGAAATCGCACGTGACCGCAGATTGGCGACAGAAGGCCTGGTTCCGGTAGGCGGAGCCCGATTCCTCCTATAATTGCACCGTGAGGTCCTCGCCTGATTTTCCCGCAACAATCCTTCCTAATGGAAATTTTGGCGTCCTGCTGCGTCATTGGCGCAGCGTTCGGCGCGTCAGCCAGCTGGACCTATCTCTCGATGCAGAGATCTCAACGCGCCATCTGAGCTGCGTCGAGACAGGCCGCGCACAGCCGAGCCGGGAGATGGTCGTGCGTCTTGCCGAGGCGCTGCAGGTTCCATTGCGTGAGCGCAACGCACTGCTGCTCGCGGCCGGCTATGCGCCGCTATATCGTCACACTTGTCTCGATGCACCAGAACTAGAGGCGGCGCGCCGCGCCGTGGAGGTTCTCGTTGCGCAACTTGAGCCGAATCCCGTACTCGTTTTGGACCGCTGTTGGAACATTCTGAGAATGAATGCTGGGCAAAGCGCTTTCTTGCCCTCTTCCCCGGCTGCGATTCTGCGACGCCACTGAACGGACCCCGCCTGGTATTTCATCCTCAAGGGCTGCGGCCCTTTATCGAAAACTGGGACGCGGTCGCCGCACACATCGTTCGGCGGGTGCACCGCGAAGTTACAGACAACCCTTCTGACGAGACGTTGAAGTGTTTCCTTGAAGAGTTGCTCAGCTATCCTGGCGTGCCGAGCCGCTGGCGCATACTCGATTCGGATGGCACTCCTCCACCGTTTTTGACCATCAACTACAGGTGGCAGAACTCGACGCTTCGCCTGTTTTCTGCGCTCACCACCTTGGGCACGCCGCTGGACGTTGTGCTGCAAGAACTCCGCATTGAAAGCTTTTTCCCTGCAGATGAAGCCACGCGCACTGTGATGAATCGCTTGGCGGCCGAAGCGCGGTAGCAGCAGAACCCTCCCCACAACCCCTTTTCTCCATGACCTCGGAGGTCATGGACAGCGTTCTTCCTCGATTGAATACTGATTCCTCGAAAATCTTGGTGATCCAAGCCCATTTCTTGAACGGAGGATGCTCCAACATGCGGCGCATGACAAGGATCGTTATAGCGTTGATTTCCTTACTGGCGGCTATTCCCTCGCGAGGGCAGGCGAAAGATACTAGTGTTGTCGACACTATCAAACAACTGGAACAGGATATGGGGGATGCAAAGGTGGCCGGCGACATCGACAAGCTCAATCAGATCTACGCCGACGATTGGGCAACTATCGGATCTTCCGGCGAGATTGCCGCCAAGGACAGCCTTCTACGCGATTTTAAATCCTTCCACGACAAACTCGAGTGGTTTGAAATTGGACCTATGGACGTGCAGGTGTTCGGCAATGTTGCCGTGGTCCATGGCAGTGTCACCGAAAAGAGGAGCCGGGACGGAAAAGATACTGGCGGTGAGTTTGTTTGGATGGATCTTCTGGAGAAGCGAGCCGGCAAATGGGTGGTCCTGCGCAGCGCAGGCACCAGAGTGAAGTAAGGTGTGATTCGACCGACTCAGTCAGGAACTACGAGTTCAAATTCAATTAGCTGGTGAGGTTCGGCGCATACAGGTGCCCCATCCCTTCGCGTTGGTTTGGGGAAAGTGTGGGAATCAATGAAGCCGGGTACCGCGTGCCCCAGAGCCTGCCTGGGGTTGTCGCGGGGTTCGTGCCTTCACTTGCGCGCCCAGCTGGAAGCTGACCCTCGAGCCTTGGGTTTTCCCGTCTTGTCGGTATCGTTGGCCCGTACGGGGAGCATTGTTAGCACAACATGACGTGACCCCACGTCCTTTCCCTGCCCTTGCTCCAGACGTATGACCCCGGTGAAAAGGACGAGGAGATCTGTGTCTCCCACGACGAGACCGCCTGCAGATACCAACGCCACCGCCGCTCCTGCCAGCCTCCGACCGCGCAGCAGACTGTCCACCGGCAATAGGGCCGCCACATCCTCATTCCACAATATTTTCCGTGTATCTCCCACGCGCTCTGTATTTTGCGACAGAGTTGGCAGGTATGTGACTGATTCGAAAGATTTGCAGAGGGAGGGTAAACGCCGTCTGCCCTTTTGGGATTCGCCGCAAAACTTCCCGCTCGTGGCAGTTAGACTAAGGTAGGACTCTTTCCAATGAACCGCCTCTATTACGACAACCCGTCGCTGCTTGAATTCGAAGCCACGATTTCCGCTATTCAGGAGCGCAACGGCATCGTTCGCGTGCTTCTGGATCGCTCGGCCTTTTATCCTACCAGTGGTGGTCAGAATTTCGACACCGGTTTCCTGAGCGTGATGGAGAACGGCGATCGAGTGCGCGTCACCGACGTACAGGAAGACGAGCAGAGGGGAAATGTGTTGCACGTCGTCGAGGCATCCTCCGAATGGTTGCAGACAGGCGTGCAAATCCGCGGCATCATCGACGGCGAGCGCCGTCGCGATCACATGCAGCAGCACACGGGGCAGCACGTACTGTCAGCGGCCTTTGAACGACTGTTCAACTTCGCCACGGTCTCGTTTCACATGGGCGACGACTACTGCTCCATCGATCTGTCGACGGACAAAATCAATCTGCAGCAACTCGAAGCAGCCGAGCGACTCGCCAACGAAGTTGTCAGCGAAGATCGTCTGGTTGAGATTCGCTACGCGACGGCCGACGAAGCGCAATCGATGGGCGTGCGCAAGATTCCGCCTGCCATGCACGAGAAACTGCGCCTCATCGACATCCGCGATTTTGATTTGAACGCCTGCGGCGGAACGCACGTTGCCAGTACGGGCCAGATCGGCTGCATTTTTCTGCGCAAGACCGAGAAGGTGAAGCAGGGCGTCCGCGTGGAGTTCGTCTGCGGGCTGCGCGCGGTCGCAATCGCGCGCAAGGATTTCCAGTCGCTAAGCGAAGCCGCATCCGTTTACTCGGCCCAGCTGTGGGAGGTACCGCAGCAGGCGCGCAAATCGATCGACGAGATAAAGGCAGGGCAAAAAGCCCAGCAGCGATTACTCGAGGAAGTCGCTGAGCTGCAAGCTGCGAAGTTGTTGCGGGTTGCGAAAGAACACCCGGGAGGCAGTGGTCAGAAACTTGTTGTGGAATATTTCGCCGATCGCGACCTTGGCTTTATCAAGCTTCTCGCCCAGAAGATCGTCCGCTTCGACAAGGCTGTAGCCCTGCTGGCTTGCGGAGGCGCGCAGCCGTCACTGGTCTTCGCACAAGCCTCCGGACTGCCGAGCGACATGGGTGCGCTGATGAAAGACACGCTCCAGAATCTGGGCACGCGCGGCGGAGGCAATCGCGATATGGCACAGGGTGGCGCGCCAGATTCCGACCGCGCAGAACACGCGATTCAAGAGGCCGCGGGAAGGATAGGATAGTTCGTACAGAGTGAAGAACGGTTCACCATAGAGGCACAGAGACACGAAGAACGAAATTGGATTCTTCTGTCCGCCTTTGTGGTAAACCTACCTGCGCTGTGGACAAGAGACTAGATTGGATAATCGCCTCATTCTCGTAACCATTCTGATCCGCCTCGGCGTGGCCGCGGCGATCAGCAGCGTGCTGGTGCGCGCGCGCCGTTTTCGTGTCCTGCTCTTCCGCGAAGAGCGCACGCTGGGCGAGAAGATCGAAGTCGTCCTAATCATCGGAACGCCCATCGCACTGGGTGTTGTGGTGCGGCAGTTCGTGCGTAACTTCTACGCCGCCGACATCTCCTTCGAGGGCGCCATCCTGATGGGCGTGATCGCCGGCCGCATGGCGGGCACCCTGGGTGGAATCCTGGTATCGTTACCGGCAATACTGCAGGGCGAATGGCTCGCCCTTCCTATGAATGTCCTGGCCGGATTCCTGGCCGGGGTGCTCCGCCACGTTTCTTCCGAGCGCGAAGCCATATGGTCATTCTCGCCACTCTTCGACCTGAATATCTATCACTGGATCCGTCGCAGCATTCGCAGATCACTCATCGACTGGCAGACGTCGTTTTTTCTCCTGATTCTTGCCCTTGAATTCGTGCGTATTCAACTCCACCGCGCATTTCCAAAGCGTATATTCGCGCTCGACAGCGATAACTGGTGGGTCGAACTCGCCATCTATGCCGGAACCGTAATGGCGGTGGCGATCGCACTCAAAGTACTCAACAACGTTCGTATCGAAATGAAGTTGGAGCAGCAGGAGCGGCTGCTGCTGCAGGCACGCATGGAAGCTCTGCAGAGCCAGATCAATCCACACTTCCTCTTCAACACGCTGAATTCCGTCTCATCACTGGTGCGACGTGATCCGGACTCGGCGCGGCACATGATTGTCAGGCTGAGTAACATTCTTCGCCGGCTGCTGCGCAAGGGCGATTCGTTCGTGCCGCTGCGAGAAGAAGTTGAGTTCCTCGACGACTATCTCGACATCGAAGTTATGCGCTTCGGCAGGGACAAGCTCAAAGTGGTCAAGGAACTCGAGCCGGCCTCGCTCGAACATCTGGTGCCGAGCATGATCCTGCAACCCCTGGTCGAGAACGCCATCAAGCACGGACTCGCCGACAAGCTGGAGGGCGGAACCATTTACATTCGCAGCCGCACAGCCAACAGTCGCATCATTATCGAGGTGGAAGATGACGGCGTCGGCATGCCGGTCTCCGGAACCAGCAGCTCATCGGGCACGGGAATTGGTATGGTCAACGTGTCGGAGCGGCTGCAGGTGGTTTACGGCGACGCCGCTGACATTAACATCGAAAGCCAGCCAGGGCACGGAACATTAGTGCGCCTGATGCTTCCGGTGCTGTTAGCGGAAGATATGGGCGGCTCAGTAGCGGGCGCGCTCTACGAAGCGCGATCCAGTACTTCCAGGTAGTAGTCCTCGTACATGGGAATGATCTTTGTGGCGCAAAAACGTGATTGCGCGCTGGCGCGCGCCGAGACGCCCATATCTTCGAGTTTTTCCTGATCGGCAAACAAGTCAATCGCGAACTTCGCCATCGCATCCACCTCTCCGACCTCCGCGAGAAATCCAGTCTTTCCGTTCTGTACCACTTCCGGAACTCCGCCAGCATTGGTTGCGATCGGAATCACCTGACATGCCATCGCTTCCAATGCCGCCAGTCCGAACGACTCGAGCTGGCTCGGCATCAGCATGACGTCGGCGACCGGAAGCTTCTCGTAGATGCGGTCCTGCTTGCCGAGGAAGTCGATCTTGTTGTGGATTCCCTTCTCCACCGCGAGCCACTCTGCGCGCGAACGATCAGGCCCATCGCCGATCATGATGAGCCGCGCCGGCACCTTCTTCTGGATGCGGTCAAAGATCTCGATCACGTCGAGAATGCGCTTTACCGGACGGAAGTTCGAGAGGTGAACCAGCAGCCGCTCGTCGGGTTTCGCGTAGTCCGCGCGGTGCTGCATGATCTCGGGCGTGCGGTGATACATGTCGCAGTTCACGAAGTTCGGAATCACTTTGATCGGCGTAGCAACCTCGAAGACTTCGACCGTCCGCTTGGCGAGGTACTGCGAGATCGACGTAACGCCGTCGCTCTGGTCGATCGAGAACCGCGTGATCGGCAGGTACGACGGATCGGCGCCGACCAACGTGATGTCGGTTCCGTGCAGCGTAGTCACGTAGGGCAGCTTGCGGCGCTCGCGGTTGTGATCGCCCGAGAGCATTTGACGTGCCAGCATGGCACTCACCGAATGCGGAATCGCGTAATGAACGTGCAGGAGATCCAGATCATAGATCTCGGCGACTTCGGCCATACGCGTTGCGAGAGCAAGATCATACGGCGGATACTCGAACAACGGATATCGAGAGACCTCGACTTCGTGGTAGTGGATGTTAGGAGACGTTTCGGTGAGGCGAATCGGCTGTGAGTACGAGATGAAATGCACGTCGTGGCCGCGGTGAGCCAGTTCGAGGCCAAGCTCCGTCGCTACGATACCGCTGCCGCCGTAGGTGGGATAACAGGTGATTCCGATCTTCATGGCGTGCTGGTACAGATATCGGTTTACCGTCCTTATTTGCGAATCAGGGGATTGGATGGCCGGTTTGCACACCGGATTCAGCCGCTCGTCACAGCAAAAAGCGTCCGCCGCAGCGGACGCCGGCTTACCGAACCGACCAATCTAACCAAGGTTGAGGGCACGTTTGAACGAGCCCTTGTCGTTA
>Ga0306923_10005108_pt1 | contig 12720 bp, 11 predicted proteins | sample sta12Can44000108_FD_203841 | JGI IMG/M metagenome (GOLD analysis project Ga0306923, IMG submission 203841) | Lab enrichment of tropical soil microbial communities from Luquillo Experimental Forest, Puerto Rico - statanox.12C.anox.44.000.108 (v2)... | ecosystem: Environmental > Terrestrial >... | reverse complement strand
ACGGCGGCATCCGCAGCGCGCGCCGCCCGGAGCCCGCCGACAAGGCCGACAGCCTGCTCGATCCCGATGCGATCGCCCGCACCTATCTGGACCTCATCCGGCAGCCGCGCAGCGCCTGGGCCTGGGAGATCGAGCTGCGGCCGTGGGTGGAGCGGTTTTAGATGACAGATGTCAGCTCGTAGCCCGGGTTGAGCGCAAGAGAAACCCGGGATCCCGCTCGCATGCGTCCCCGGGTTTCGGCTCACGCCTCAACTCGGGCTACATTATCATGAGCCGATTCCCATCGCCTGCTCGAAGGCGCGGCGCACGTCCGGCGGCTGGCCGTAACAGTGCCGGAACGCCTTGAGCCGCGCGTTGAGCAGGGGATAGCGCGCGTGCTCCTCGAGCGTGATGCCTTCCACGCTCTCCTTCTTGTTGAAGAACGGCAGATCGACGCAGCCTGCGACGTTCGCGTTGCGCACAATGCCCTTCGGGTCGCGCCCCTGCGCCACCGCATCGAGATCCTCGAACAGGCGCTTGCGGATCATGGCGATGCCGAGGTCGCTGGCGCCGAGGTTCTCCTTGCTGCGGTCGGCGATCCGCCCCTGCCCGACCCAGGCGATGATGTCCTGGTTGATGACGTGACTGGTGATCCAGCGTCCCTCTCCGTCCCTGATCGGGCTCACCCAGGTCGGGACCCGGTCCTGGATGTAGGGCTCGCGCCCCTTGGGCACCCGCATGAAGAACCAGGAGACGTTGAGCGTGTTCTCGTCGTCGACCGGCACCCGCCACTCGAAATGATTGCCGAGATAAAACCCGTTCGGCCATAGCGCGATGCGGCCGACCGTCCAGTACGGATTGGTCTCGTCGGAGTCCTCGCGCACGCGCTTGTAGATGAAGCCGTGCTCGAACTCCTCGAACTTGAGCCGCAGGTGCTTGCCGGCATAGGGGCCGGCCTTGCCGGAAAGCCGCCGCGCCCAGTTCTCGTGCATCCATTCGAAGTGCACGGGATCGCAGGAGTTCTCCTGGCACTGAAACCAGTTGCACGGAACGTCCGAGAGCACGACCTCGCGAAACCCGTTCTGCCAGGTGAACGGCTCCCAAACCGGCAGCTCGGGCGCCGGCTGCGGGCCCATATAGGCAAACAGGAGTCCCGCGCATTCCCTCACCGGGTAGGCTTTGGTCGCGCAGCGCTCCTTCGCCCGCGCGCGCGGGTTGACCGTATCGTCATAAGGCTGCTCGATGCAGCGGCCGCGCTCATCCATGAGCCATCCGTGATAGTTGCAGCGGATGCCGGTCTCCTCGACGAAGCCGAAGGAAAGGTCGGCGCGACGGTGCGGACAATGCCGGTCGAGCAGGCCGAAGCGGCCGCCCATATCCCGGTAGAGCACGAGGTCCTCGCCCATGAGGCGCATGGGCTTGATCGCCTTGCGGTCGAGCTCGCTCGCGCCGCCGATCGGCATCCAGTAGCGCCGCAGCAGCTCGCCCATCGGCGTTCCCGGACCAACCTGCGTGAGAAGCCGGTTCTTCTCCGCCGACAGCATTATCAGCCCTCCTTCGTGCGTGGCCCGCACACCGTCATCGTCATCACCCGCGAAGGCGGGTGATCCGGTAACCACCCGACGAGGTTACTGGATGCCCGCTTTCGCGGGCATGACAGTTCACGGTCTTAGTCCTCCAGCCCCGTCGGCACATTCTTGTTCTCGCTCGAGAGCTTCATGCCGGCGGCAAGCGCCATGGTCTCCATCAGCGCCGAGAAATCCTTCTGCAGATATTCATCCGGCTTGGGCTTGAGCGTCGCGGCGCCGAAATGGGTTTGCAGCACCTCGCGGGTTGCCGCCGTCACCGGCATGGGCACACCCCATTCGCGCCCCAGTGCCAGGCCGAGGTCGAGGTCCTTGCGCAGCAGCTCCGGCGTGAACGTTGTCGTCCAGTCGAGATTGACCAGGGCCGGCGATTTGTAGCGCGTGAACATCGAGCCCATGACGCTGTTGTTGATGAAGGCGAGAAAGGCGTGACGCGGAACGCCCATCTTGTTGGCAAGCAGCGTGATCTCGATCAGGTTCTCGATGACGACCCCCAGCATGACGTTGTGGGCGATCTTGCAGATGCGCGCGAGCTCGCCCTCGCCCACATAGGAGACGCCCTGCGGGGCCATGATCTCCAGCAGGGGAGTGACCGCCTTGCAGGCGGACTCAGGCCCGGAGATGACCGCGGAGAGCCTGCCCGCCTTGATCACCTTGGCGTTGCCGCTCACCGGCGCCGCCACGAACTCGCTGCCGAGCTGCTTGAGGCGGTCGCGGATCGCGGCTGATTCATCGACCGCGATGGTCGAGCAATCCACGAAGATTTTCGGGATCCTGCCGCCATGCCCGCTGATGCTGTTGCGGCCGAAATAGACCTGGTCGAGGTCCTTGCCGGTCGAGACGATGGAGAACAGGATGTCCGCCTCCTTGAGCTCCAGGAGGTTGTCCATCACGCGGGCGCCAAGCTTGGCCAGCGGCTCCGCCTTGGCGCGGGTGCGGTTCCAGATGGAGAGCTGATGGCCGGCCTTGAGCAGACGCTCGGCCATCGGGTAGCCCATGCGTCCCACGCCGATCCAGCCGATCTTCTTGTTCTCTGCCATCGCAAATCTCTCCTTGTGACCTAACGGTGCTGCGCGCTCTCGTATCATCCGCCGTAGGTTGGGTCGAGCGCTTGCGAGACCCAACATCCGGAGCGATTGGCACAGCTGTTAGGTCTTGTGAAGAACTCGAACCTACGACTACGAGTCACATCCGTGCTTTTCTCCAAATAGGCGATCGGCCAGCGGCGCGAACAGTCGCAGCGCGGTGCGGCACCAGATCAGCACAATGATGATGCGCATGAGCTGAAATCCGGCGATCACGGTAGAATCGAGCCCGAGCACCTTGCCGGTGAGCGTCATCTCCGCGATGCCGGCAGGCGCCGTCGCCAGCACCATGGTCGGCACCGGATACCCCATGAGCCAGGCGATCGCTGCGCCGAACAGAGCCATGGAGCCTGCCGCAAACACCACGACAACGACCGAAGCCCACAGCAGCCCGAACATGCGGGTGAGAAACTCCGGCCTGAAATTGGCGCCCAGCGCGCTGCCGATCGCGACCTGGGCGGCGATCAGAAGGACATCGGGCATGCGGCCTTCCAGCCAGCCGAGATGGGCCGCGATGGCGGCAAAGAAAAGCGGCGTCATGAGCCAGGCGTTGGGCGAGCGGGTGCGTGAAAGCAGCGCGGCGACGGTTCCCGCAACCGCGAGCAGCGCCAGCACGCCGAGCCAAGCGGCGGTCGGCGCGGCAAGCACCGCGTTGCGCGCAGCCCCGCCCATGAACGATATCACCAGGAACGGCGCGAGCACCACAATGAGCGCAACCCGCGTGGTCTGCGCGACCATGATGGGCTCGAGCTGGCCGCCATACATGGGTGCCAGATTCATGGTCTCGACCACGCCGCCGGGCACGGTGGCAAAGAATGCGGTGGTGCGGTCGATGCCGGTAAGCCGCATGTAGATGAGGCCGCCGATTGCGCCGATCACCGTGGAGAGGAACGCGGCCGCCACGATCAGCGGCAGCAGCGTCACCAGCTTCGCGACCACGGCCGCGTTGAACTGCAGGCCGGTCGAGGCGCCGACCACCACCGTCCCTGCCGGACGCCCCCAGCGAATGATGCGCACCGGCGCGCCCGCAAGAGACAGCGTCATGACCGTGGCCAGCGAGCCAAGCAGCCACGGCAGCGGCAGATGCAGGGTGCGCGCCGCGAGCCCTCCTGCGACACCCGCGGCCAGTGTTCCCGCCATCGCAAGCGGGGCGACGAGATGCTTTCGCCAGGGAAGCGGATCGGAGATGGCGGGCATGGAGCACGGCCGTGTTAACAGCCTCGTGCACGCAAATCCATAAGCGGCGTCGCGCATCTGGCGCGCACCACAGGCATGGATTGGAATTGCTCAGCTCGAAGGCGACGCGGGCTTGAAACTCATCAGAATAAACCAAAGTGTCGGCTTGCCAGGAGCCCCTCACCCCACCCTCTCCCCGTTAAGAAACGGGGAGAGGGAGTGAAACTCCGTGCAAGCATCCTTTCGTGGCGGCGGACTCGGTCGTGCACTCCCTCTCCACGCGCTTGCAATCGAACTCGGGTTTACCCGAGTTCGATCACTATTGGCTGGCCGAAGTCGGATAAATCCGACTTCGGCGGAGAGGGTGGGGTGAGGGGCGCGCTACCAGAAAAAAGAAACCCCGCCGGGGGGAGCGGGGTTTCTTAAGCAGACGGCCGAGGGTCAGGGGGACTGGGGGCGGCCGTCCGGTGGCCTCCTGGGCGCTCCGTTAGTCGCAAGCGGGTGACGTCAGGTTCAAGCCCGCGCTCTCTAATACGGGCGCCGGTAAGTTCTGCGCACGTCCCTGCCTTGCAAATAGGGTGCCTCGAACGAATTCGGCGCGCAAGCACCGCCAACGCCAAATACCGAAACCATGCATTGCTCGTAGGAATAGAAGCTGCAGGCGTTGAGGCCGGTGCTGTAATGCGCGCACCACGGGGCCGCTTGCGCGCCATCGGCGCACAGCGACATGGTGCCAAAGACGATAGCTGCGATCGCGATGGTGCGCATGAACCCCTCCATATTCCCGCCTCATTAGTCGCCCCGGCAGGCCTGCCGGTTCAAGACACTCGGGCAAGCCCGAGCTCAGGCGATAGATCGGCGGCGGGGGGTTACTTTGCGTCGGCTGGGACGTGGGGGAACCATCCGGCCGTTCCGGCGTTGGGAGGGTGGGACGTGAAAATTAAGGGGATTGCCATGCCGACAGCTGTTGCCGGGACGGCCGCCGCATCGGTTGTGATGCGCGCAGGCGCTGAAGACTCATCAGACAAGGCTCTCATTGCCCGCATCGCCGGTCGCGACCAGACTGCGATGTGCGCTCTTTTCGCGCGCCACCGGACGCCGCTCTATCGCTGGCTGCTGCGGATTGTCAGGGACAAGGCGCTCGCAGAAGACCTTCTGAGCGAGGTTTTCATCGACGTGTGGCGTCAGGCTTCCTCGTTCCAGGGGCGTTCATCGGTCTCCACCTGGCTCCTGGCCATCGCGCGCTACAAAGCCTTGTCCGCGCGCCGGCGGCATCGGGAGGAGCAGCTCGACATGGAGCTTGCCGAAAGCATTCGTGACCCGGCAGGAGATGCCGAAGCGATGCTGCAGGAGAAAGAGCGAGACGAGCGTCTCGCGCGGGCGCTGAGCAGGCTCCCCGACGAGCATCGTCACGTCATCGATCTTGTCTATTACCATGGCAAGGCCGTCAGGGAGGTCAGCGAAATCCTCGGCATTCCCGAATCCACCGTCAAGACCCGCATGTTCTACGCGCGCAAGAAGCTGGCGCGGCTGGTCGATCGTGACGACGGCGAGATGATCACCGGATACCACGCGCATCCCGTATAACAGAGCGGGTCTGATATGATCAGATCAAAGCCTGCTTTGGACTCAGATCAAAGCCTGCTTTGGACAATGTGGATTCAGCGACGGTGACCTGGCAGCCCGGATCGGAGCTCAAGGCATCTCGGCTTCCGGATGCCTCTTGAGGCTGCCCTGCGTTTCCACATCGGAAGGCGGCCTTAAGGATAAATCCATCGACATCATGCCGCTGAATATGATCAGCGGCAGCCACATCAAGAGAGGCATGGCACGCATCCTTCTTTTCTCCCGGATATAACAAAAACAAGCGCTGCGGGTTCCACAACTGTGGAAACGCATGCCTGTAGCTTGTGAAAATGCTCAAATAAAACTGATGATTGACCGAGCCGGAGACGTTGGCCGCACTGAAATTGCCTCGTTGCGGAACTTCTGACGGCTCTCCTCGTTAAGCATGCGATCAAGCGAACGAGCCGGAGCTGGAAAATGCCGGACACGATTGCAATGGTGTGCGCCGCATGCGGCCTGACCGTAATGAGCATCCTGCCATGCGATTGCGTCGAACCTACTGTCTGGAATGCGTGCAGAAAGCAAAAGGCAAGCTCAAAAAAATTCGGCGACAAAAAAGGCTCGAACAACAAGGGCCAGTTCCGGAAGCGACAACGCCATAGCCCGTCATCGATAAGCCCGACAGAGCGAATGCCGCAATGAGATCGGTTGAACTTTCGCAATTTTATCTCAGAGGCCTTGCTGACAACACTTTCTTCCAACGGACAGGGTTCGTCACATGCTTTGGGTGATCATTCGGATTGCAGCGCCGGTTGCTGCGCTCATGAGCTCCGCCAGGGCCGAGGAAGGCATGGCCACCCAATACGGCAGCGCAGGTGGCTTGCGGTGGGTCGCTCAACGAGAACGCGCTTACGGCAGCGCACAGATCGTTGCCGTGCGGCTCACGGGCCCGCGTCACCAACCGAAGTAACGGCAAGTCCGTTCTTGTGACCATCAATGACAGAGGTCCGTTCGTGCGTGGCCGCGTCATCGATCTCACGCCGGCGGCAGCGCGCGCTATCGGCATGGGCGCCCTGACGCACGTTTCGGTTGCCGGCGAATAGCCGCTTGGAAGGAGGCAAGACCGAGCGCGGTCACAACGTCTGGAGTTTGATGAAATCGTCATGCCCGCGCTTGTCGCGGGCATCCACGTCTTAGATCGCGAGTCAAGTCAAAGACGTGGATGGCATCGGACCTTGGCTTGCCATGACGTAAGAGAAATATCGGTCTCAACCCATCTCGCTATGGAGCATCAGTGCGTCAGGCCACGAAAGCTCCTGCCGCCCACGCTGAACTCTCCATTGCTGATATCAACCCTGCCGACGACGCATGGTCCCCTCATTCTTGTGACCTCCCCGGATTGCACTTCACTTTGGTCCGTCCCGATGGTGACGGTGCCGCCGGTGATGGTTTCCCGCACGCATGAGTCCTTGTAGCTGAGCACGAGGGTCTGATCGGGACCGAGCCGAATGACCTGTCCGGCATGGGCGTATTTCATCAATTCCACCCGCTGAGACTGGCTGGCCAAGCTCTCGATCAGAGCGACGGCACCGCCGGCAAGGGCCGGGGTGGCTGCCAGTGCACCGGCGAACGCGAGCGTTGCAACCGCGGTCCGGCCAACGGTTCTGGCCCGAAACCAGAATGAACTCGAATTGAGCGCCATGGCGGTCCTCCTGTCGGCATGCACCGAATTTCGGCCCCCCACTGCCATATTGCCCGTTTCTTTCCGCCGCGATGTGATGGCCATCACAAAATCGCGTTTTTTTCGCTCGACCGGTCAAACCGGAAGCGGGTCTGGCCCGACTTAAAGGATTTGTCGCCGCCGGTAGCGCTGCTTGCAGTTTGCGGGCTTTCCTTCAGAATGACGCCATGAAGCGTCCTGTCCTGCTGCTGATTGCGGTGCTGATGCTTGGCCCGCAGAACGTTGGGATGGCCAGCGCGCAGGAATATCCCACGCGCCAGATCACGCTGATCGCGCCGTGGCCGGCGGGCGGCGCCATCGATACGCTCTGCCGGCTGCTCGCACCCTATTTCGCCGACCGGCTGGGCAAACCGATGGTGGTGGAGAACCGGCCCGGCGCGGCTTCCGTGATCGGGACGGCCGCGGGCGCGAAATCTCCCCCGGACGGTTACACCCTGGTCATGGCAGGCAGCGGATCGCTCCCGGTGCACAGCATTTCCGAGCTCGTGCAATATGCCAGGGAGCACCCGGGCGGGCTTTCCTATGCTTCGGGCGGCCCCGGCTCGCCCCATCACCTGCAGGCCGAGATGCTCCAGAGCATGACCGGCATCGAGATGATGCACGTTCCCTACAAGGGCAGCGCGCCGGCGCTCACCGACGTGATAGCCGGGCACGTGCCGCTGATGTTCTCCGATGTGGTGCCCGCGCTGCCGCAGATCAGAGAAGGCAAGGTGCGTGCGCTCGGCGTTTCGACCTCCGTGCGCCTTCCCTCCGCCCCCGACATTCCCACGCTCGCCGAGGAAGGCGTGGGAGGCTTCGACGCGGCCGGCTGGGGCGTGATCTCGGTGCCGGCGGGCACGCCGATTGCGGTCGTGGACCGGCTGCGCGCAACGCTCAACGGCATTCTGCCGCTGCCCGAGGTGGCGCGGCAGATCATCGCCCTCGGCCTCCTTCCCGCCGGCGCATCGGCGCCCGGGGAGACCGCCCGCTTCATCGATGCCGAGATCGAGCGCTGGGGCAAGGTCATCCGGCAGGCGGGGCTTGCGGGAACGGAGTAACGCGGACCCCGCTGTAGCATCGCTCTGCGAAGCCCGTTGCCGCCCCAGCCTCAGAGATGCAATCGGTGACGCGGATATGTGCGATGTTGAGCTGATGATGCTGGTCAGGGCGATCATCGACGCGGACGACCCAGTCGTATCCGGCCTGCTCGCGGCAAATCCCGCATTGGTGAACGCGCATTTTCAGGATGGAGCGACTCGCCGGATGGCAAAGCCGTATCACATCGACGAGATCGGACACTACCTGTATTCGGGCGACACCGCTCTGCACATGGCGGCCGCCTCCTACAAGGAAGGAATTGCGCGCAGACTGATAGCCATGGGGGCCGATGTTCGCGCGAGGAACCGGCTTGGCGCCGAGCCCCTTCATTACGCGGTCGACGGCACGCCGGGATCGCGCGCATGGAATCCACGCGCACAAGCGGCGACCGTCGCCTGTCTCATCGATGCGGGCGCCGATCCAAACGCCCTCGACAAAAACGGAGTGACCCCGTTGCATCGCGCCGTACGCACCCGCTGCGCCGCAGCCGTAAAGGTCCTTCTCGAAGGCGGTGCCGACCCTCGTCGCAGGAACAAGCACGGCTCCGCGCCCATGCTGCTTGCGACTCGGAATACCGGTCGTGGCGGTTCGGGCTCACGCGCGGCGAAAGCACAACAGGAGCGGATCGTCCGGTTGCTTCAGGAGCATATTGACGAGAAAATCTGATCCGCGGCGGTTGCGGTGGTTACGGTCTTGCCGCCGCGTACCAGGAACTTGCCGCCCGCGTCTTTTGTGCCCGGCGCCAGGACGAGAAAGGCGAAATGCCGCTGGCGAACGCGCTCCAGTGCCCGATTTCGAAATTCGAATCATATGCCGCGTCATTCCGGGTCGAGGCCCACTGATCTCGGGTTTACTCGAGATCAGCACTTTAAGTGCCCAAGTCGGCAACAGCCGACTTGGGTGGGCCGAGAGCCCGGAATCTAGTAATCAATGGCATAGGTTACTGGATTCCGGGCTCGCCGCTAAGCGGCGCCCCGGAATGACAAGTTTCACGGAAACGATCAACTAGTCGATAAGGCCGAAAACCGCGTTTGACGTGCCGATCTCAGAGAGTATTGAGAAAATTCACCAGATCCTTCTTCTGCTCGTTCGTAAAGCCGATCTTGAAGCGCTGGTCATAGAAGTTGACCGCGTCCAGCAACGTAGCCGCGGACCCGTTGTGGAAGTAGGGCGCGCGCGACGCCAATCCACGCAGGATGGGCCCCTTGACCTTGCCGATGTCGGCGCAGTTTCCGGTGATAAGCGCGCGGCCCGGATCGGTGACAACAAAGGTTTGTCCCGCGAGCGGACCCTGAGTGCATTTCAGGGTAAAGACCGGCAGGCCGGAAATGTCGAGGGCCGGCGGAGCATTGGCTCCGGCATTGGCGATGCCGATGTTCAGGGGGGCCTTGACCGAATGATTGCCGACATTCGGCGTGTCGTGGCAGGTGCCGCAAAACCCGGCAATGCTCGGCAGGTTGAGCACGTCGTTGAGACCCGTCACTCCGGTGATGGTGATATTCGTGGTGTTGAACACCTCCTCGCCGCGCGCGATCGACTGGCGATCCCGGGTCTCGTTGTCTGCGCCGTGCAGACCGAGCCATGGCCGGAAGAGATCGAAGATGTTGGGATCGAACTTTGCGCCCGTCGGATTCTGCCCTAGCGGATCGTTCACGCCGACGAAGAATTTGGCGAGCTGCAGCGACAGCGCAACCGGTCCGCCGGTCGCACCGTCGGCATTCAGATCGTGTGCGCCGCCATCGAAAATCTGGGCGGTGAAAATGCCGCTCTCGAAAGCGACAATCTCCTTTTGCTGCTCGGTCGTCGGATCAGCATCAGCCTGCGCATGAATTCGTGTCGCGTCGATCGACTGGTGCGCAAGACTGGGCTCGCGACCGTCCCACATGATCGTGATCGCGCTCAGAAAGCCGAGATTGGTTGAGGGCAGCGGACGCCGGTACATGGATAGAATACCGCTCGTTGGACTTGTAAGACCGGTCGCCGGATTGGTCGTGCAGTTGTACGGATCGTCCACCGCGGTCACCGCGAACTGCAAATTCGTCGGCGGCGTCGGCGGCAGGCCTATGCCGATTCGGATCAGGCCCTTGTCGATTACAAGCTTATAGGCCTTCCGCTTGGCTCCGAACGACGAGACATCATCGGTCGGGCAGGTGGCGCCGTCGACCAGACGAAAGATCGGATCCACCCCCGCGCTGGCATCGAATCTCGCACGGATGCTTGCCGCGCTGACGGTCCAGCCGGTTTGCGGCTGATGGCAGGTAAAGCAGGTGCGTCCGTTGGTTCCCAGGTTCTGGAAAAAAGCGTTGCTGGCCGTGATCGTGGCCATGCCGGGCTGAAAGGTTCCTACGAGGCCGCTGGAATCCTCATCGACTTCAAGCTGCGGAATGATTGGCGGCGTCGGCTGCGAACCACGGTCGGCATCCTTGAAACGGCGCATCCCTTGCGCATGCGCGATCGCTGCTGCGGCCCAATCCGTCGATTGGGCAGGGTCGATGTTTGGGGCATTTTGCGCGCAAGCAATGCGTGGGACGGCAGCCCAAAGAGCAACAAAAGCGAGACCTGAGACTGCAAGTCCTGATAGCGGTGAACGAAGGTAAGCGAAGCACGGCACTCTCTTCATTTGATCCCTCCCCTGCTAGCGCTCCGGCGCTTTCCCAGATCGACGTATGTGCTCGCGAAAAAATCCTCCGGTTGCTGGTTCGCTTGAAACGGCTCGTACTGAATGGATTGATGTTGGTAGTGCTACGTTACCGCGAGGCGGTCGACATCTACCGCTAGCCTACGTCAGCACGCAGGGCTAAGCTATAAAGCTGGCGATATGCGAATTATTCCACATGATCATAATAGGGACCCCGACCTGCATCATTTGCAGGTCTTTGACGTGCTGCTGCGCGAGCACAGCCTGACGCGCGCAGCACACGAACTGGATGTTACGCAACCGGCGCTAAGCAAAACGCTTGCCCAACTGCGCAGGTATTTCGACGATCCATTGTTCGTCCGGGTTGCGTTGCGCATGGAGCCGACGCCGAAGGCGCTGCAGCTGCAGGGACCGGTGCGCGCCATCCTCGAGCGCACTGCTTCGCTGCGCAATGAGCACTTGTCATTCGACCCGCGCACGTCGCATCGGACTTTCAATTTCTGCGTGGTTGATGCGGGGCTCCTCAAGCTGTTGCCGCCGCTGGTCGACCGGCTGCTGACCGAAGCGCCCAATGTCCGGATTCACGTCCATCAGCTCGAAGGGCTGCATCTCGAACGCTGGCTCGAAACCGGCAAGCTCGACTTTGCCATGGGCTCGTTCCCGACAATGTCCAAGGGAATCCGTCGTCAGCCGCTTTGGGTAGAAAGCTACGTTAGCGTTGCGAGGCATCGACATCCGCGCCTGTCACCGGAGCCGACGCTACGAGCCTTTGTTGCAGAAAAGCACGTTTTGGTTTCGATCCCCGGCAGCGGCCATGCACATCAGATCATGCAACGGGCGCTGGAGGCTGTTATTCCACGCGAGAACATCGTGTGCCGGATCCCGATTTTCATCGGCGCGGCGATACTGGTCAAGCATACGGACGCCATAACGACCCTGCCGTTATCCGTGACGACCATGCTGGCCAAAGACCTCAACCTTCAGATCATCGCACCTCCGATAGAGTTGCCAAGGATCGATATCTTTCAATACTGGCATGATCGATTTCATCATGATCCCGGCAATCAATGGATAAGATCAGTATTCAAAACGCTGTTCCGTAGGACGTCGAGCGACCCGTCGACGTGATCGCAAAATGCCCAGCCTGCCCTCAGGCAACCTTCGCGCACGGCGACGGTGCAGCTACCCACATGAATCGCGCGTCAGCAGCCGGAAAGAAGGAGGCGCCACGTGGATCGACGCAGCTTCATCATCAGCATGGTCGCCGCAGGATTCCATGGCGCCGCGCGCGCGCAGGAAGCCTACCCCAATCGCGCGATCACCATCATCAATCCGTTTCCTCCCGGGGGCGCTTCCGACGTGGTCACGCGACCGCTTTCGGCGGTGCTCGAGCCCATCGCGCACCAGCCCGTGGTGATCGAGACCAAGGCCGGGGCCGCCGGACAGGTCGGCGCCCAGGTTGCTGCGCATGCCAAGCCGGACGGCTATACTCTGCTGTCGCACCTCACCTCGATTTCCGGTTTTGCCGAGGTCGACCGGCTGTTCGGCCGCCAACCGAAGTTCACCAATGCCGATTTTATTCCGCTGGCGCGATTTGTTGCCGATCCCTGCGTATTGATCGTCAGTGACCAGCAGCCATGGCACACGCTGCAGGAATTCATCAGCGATGCGAAGAAGCGGCCAGGCGAGATCATCTTCAGCTCGTCGGGTCTTTACGGCGCGCTGCACATCCCCACGGCGCTGCTGATGTCGGCGGCCGGGGGCCTCAAGCTGCGGCATCTGCCGACAAATGGCGGCGGGCCAGCCCTCACCGCCCTCCTCGGCAACAACGCGGCCGTGCTGGTCTCGTCGGTTTCGGCGAGCCTTCTCTCG
>Ga0306923_10005106_pt1 | contig 12720 bp, 11 predicted proteins | sample sta12Can44000108_FD_203841 | JGI IMG/M metagenome (GOLD analysis project Ga0306923, IMG submission 203841) | Lab enrichment of tropical soil microbial communities from Luquillo Experimental Forest, Puerto Rico - statanox.12C.anox.44.000.108 (v2)... | ecosystem: Environmental > Terrestrial >... | reverse complement strand
CGAGCCCGCCCCCTTCCGACTTCTGCAGCAGCACCACGCCGATCATGGCAAGGACGATGAAGAGATGAATGAGAACGATCACAATCTGCATGCGTCCACCTGCCGTTGCGCCTTTAATCCTCGGGTGCCGCCCCCCGGGTGTCATATAGGAAGTCGCGGGGGTGTCTACACGATCCGCCGCGCAATTTCCATGCGAGCGGAGCCGCCCGGCGGGCCAGGTCCCCGACCAGCACAGGGACGCAAAGGGCGAGCGGCGAAACAGGCGCCTATTTCAGGAGTTTCAGATAGGCGATGATGTCGTCGACATCCTTGGCATCGGTGAGCCCGCCATAGGGCATGCGGTTGCCCTTCACCGTCGCCTGCGGGTCGCGAATATAAGCGCGCAAATTGTCCTCGTCCCAAACAAGGTTCGCGCGCTTCATCGGGTTTGAATAGCGGAAATCCTCGAGCGCCGCCGACTTGCGGCCAACCACGCCCTTGAGACTCGGGCCCAGCGCATCGGGCCGCTCCGTATGGCAGGCGGCGCAGGTCTGGTAGAGCGCCTTGCCGTGCTCGACGTCGGCCGCCGCGACTGGGCTTAGGGATAGCGCCAGGAGGAGCGCCGCGGCGCCCACGATCGAGGGATGCAGCATCGGCCTTGCCTTACGCTACGCCGGGATCACGCATGCACCATCACGCATGCACCAGCGGACCGGGACTCTTGAGGTACTTCGTGACGATCGCCTCGGCCGACCAATAGGCGAGCGCGCCGACCGGACCCGTCGGATTGTAAGCCGGCTGCTGCGGGAAGGTGGACGCCCCCATGATGAAGAGGTTATCGGCGTCCCAGGCTTGCAGATAGCGATTCACGACGCTGGTCTTCGGGTCGTTCCCCATGATCGTGCCGCCGGTATTGTGGGTCGACTGGTAAGGCACGGTGTTGTAATCGCCCCGACGCAGCCCGGGCGGGCCCATCATGGTCGGATTCATGGCGCGTGCGATCTTGAGCGCGATGTCCATGCAATAGTCCGCCACCTTGTAGTCGTTCTCGACGAAATTATAGGTCATGCGCAGCAGCGGACGGCCGAGCTGGTCTTTGTAGGTCGGGTCGAGGTCGATGTAGTTGTAGCGGTTGGCGTAGTTCGATCCCGACAGGGTGATGCGCGCTGCGTGTTGATACCACTTGGCGGTCGCCTTCTTCCAAGCGCCGCCCCAGCGCGGGGTACCGGGCGGGACCGGCCGGTAGCTGATCGGGCGTCCGTCGGCGTGCCCCAACTGGATCTTGCAGCCGCCCAAGAAGCCGAGTCCGCCATGGTCGAAGTTGTCGCCGTCGAAATCGTCCATGACCATCTGCGTGCCGGGCGAGCCCATGAACGGATTGAACACCTTGTCCTCGAAGAACAGCGTCACTCCCAGCCGCGAGAGCTGATAACAGTAGTTTTTCCCGACCGCGCCCTTTTGGGTGACGGGATCGTAGGGCTCGCCGATGCCGGAGTTGAGCAGGAGCGAGATGTTGCCGAAGACATAGGCCGAGAGCACGACGAGTCCTGCCGGCTGTTCGTATTCCTCGCCGGTGCGGGTATCCGTGAAGACGACGCCCGTCACCTTCTTCGCCGCCTTGTCGTAGCTCAGCCGGCTGACCCAGGCGCGGGCACGCAGCGTGAATTTCGGATCGGCACGCAGCAACGGCAGCACGCAGACGTGCGGCCCGGCCTTGGCGTTGGCCTCGCAGCCATTTCGCTCGCAGAAACCGCAATACTGGCACCCGCCCAGGGTAAGGCCTTCGCTGTTGGTATAGGCTCGGCTCGCATTGCTCGCCGGCTGCGGAAATGGGTGATAGCCGAGTTCCTTCGTGACCTTCGCGAACATCAGCCCGGATTCGCTCATGATCAGCGGCGGCGTGGGATATTCGTTGCTGCGCGGGCCCTCGAACACGTTTCCGCCCTCGATCTTCCGTCCGCGCAAATTGCCGGCTTTCCCGGAGACGCCGCACAGCTTGTCGAACTTGTCGTAATGCGGCTCCAGCTCATCGTAGGTCATGGCCCAGTCCTGGATCGTCATATGGTCAGGAATGGCCTTGGCGCCGTAGCGCTCGACGATGTGGCTGCGCGTGAGATGATCGCTCGGCAAGTAGCGCCAATGTTGGCCGCCCCAATGATTGGCAGCTCCGCCGACGCTGTTACCCGGCAGGAACGAGCCGAAGCGGCGCATCGGAAGCGCCGATTCCGAAGGACGGTGGCGGAAGGTGACGGTTTCCAGCGCCGGATCCTGGATCAGCTCCAGCCGGTAGGAATAGCGAAGTTCATCGCGCACCGCCGGCAGAGCAAAGTTTTCGCGCGGCGTGAGATCTTCGCCGCGCTCCAAGCCCACGACCGTGAGCCCCGCTTTGGTGAGTTCGCGCGCCAGGATGCTGCCGGTCCAGCCCATGCCGACCATGACCGCATCGACTTCCTTCAATCGCGTTGCCATCTCTCTTCTCCCCTCACGAGAAATCCGCGATCGATTGCGGCTCGACGACGTAGCGCTTGTTGCGATATTGCTCGATCAGGTGGGAATAGACCGCCGGCAATCCGGGGAAGCCAACCATCTTCCATGCGACTTTGTTGCGGTTACCGCCATAGATCGGATCGGCGAAGAAGCCCTCCATGGCGATGTGCAGCAGCGCCTCGAAGAATGGTTTGGCGTCGAAATCGCCGAGCTCGGCCTTGCCCTGTTCCAGCGCCTTGAGCGCATCCTCGCGTTCATTGGCTGCGAGCCGGTCGAAATCCTTGCCGTAGACCTTGTGCGTCCAGGCATTGGTGGCGACGATGCCGACCGCGAAAAACTGCCGCGGCGTGAGCGGCAGCTGATAGCCGTATTCAGGCTTGGCCTTCCGGAACGGGCCATTGCGGTACATTTTGGCGCCGCCGCCCCAGGCGCTCGCGAGCTGCCGGTCGATGAAGGTGACGATCCCGCAATCGCTGCCGGACGGCGTGAGCTCGTCGGCCGGAATCATCGTGTCGACGGCAGCCGCAAAGAACGCGGCCTCGGCCTGGGTCAGCGTGAGATAGGTTGCCGGTTCGCTTCCGGCCGCGTCAGCGGCCGCCGCAGCCGCGGGCTGCTGCGCCTGCGCGGCAGCGGTTGGGGCGAGACCCGCGGCAACGGCGGTGCTGGCGCCCAACAGGAAATTGCGGCGTGCTATCGGATTGTTATCGTCCGGCGCGTTTTTGTCCGTCATGGCGACCTCCCGTGCTTGCCGCGCCAGAGCTTGATGCTCCATGCGGGGGACGCGGCGTACGCCGCGCGGGATTTATCGTCGCCACGCGGCGATTCATCGTGTCGTTTTGAGCGAGACTAATCCGATTTTCACTCGCGCGGGAGGGGGGCGTGTGCGGCTCCCGGCCTCAGCCAATTTTCGTGGATCCTCAGCCATAAACGCCCGCGATCGCCAGGAACTCGTCCGCCTTGAGGCTCGCGCCGCCGACCAGCGCGCCATCGACGTTGGCGACATGCAGCAATTCCTTGGCGTTCGAAGGCTTTACCGATCCGCCGTAGAGGATGCGGGTGCCTGGCCCCTCCTCTCCCAAGCGCGACCCCAGACGCTGCCGGATGAACGCATGCATGTCTGCGACGTCCGTTGGCGTCGGCGTGAGCCCGCTACCGATGGCCCAGACCGGCTCGTAAGCAACGACAAGATTTTCGACAGTTGCACCGTCCGGCACCGAGCCATCGATCTGCATCCCCACTACCGCGAGCGCGCGTCCATCTTCGCGCTCGGCGCGGGTCTCGCCGACGCAGACGATGGCGCAAAGTCCTGCGCGGCGCGCGGCCAGCGCCTTTGCCCGCACATCGGCGTCGGTTTCCTTGTGATAGCTGCGCCGCTCGGAGTGCCCGACGATGACGGCGCTGGCACCGGCGTCCTTGAGCATTTCGGCCGAAAGGTCGCCGGTAAACGCTCCGCTCGGCTCGGCGTGGCAGTCCTGCGCGCCAATCAGCACCGAAGTCCCTTTCGCCGCCGCCGCCAAAAGAACGAGCAGCGTCGCAGGCGGGCATATCATCAGGTCGACGGCCGTGAGTTTCTGCGCGCCTTCGACGATTCGGGCGAACTCCGCCGCCGAAGACCGTAGGCCGTTCATCTTCCAGTTGCCCGCGACCAGCGGGCGGCGCGGCGCCCGAACCATTGTCGTTTCCCGCGTTTTCCCGAATCCGGCCAAGCGGTTAGCAGAGCGCTCGCGGACACGCCAGAGGTCGGCTCGTGGCGGCCCGCTCACCCCGCCATATGTTGCGATGCAGAGCCCCCCTCCCTATGATGCAACAACCCGGCCCCGCCGCGGGTTCTCTCAATCACGGATGATGCATGCTTCGAGGTCTACGAAAAGCCTCTTCCAACTGGCTCGGCAAGGCGGTGATGGCCGCCGTTGTCGGCTTCTTGGTGATCAGTTTCGCGATCTGGGGGATCGGCGACATTTTCCGCGGTTTCGGCCGCTCGACCGTCGCAAAGATCGGGCATACCGAAATTACAATCGAGCAGTTCCGGACTCTGTACAACGATCGGCTGCAGCAATATTCACGCCAAATCGGCCGCCCGATCAGCGCAGATCAGGCGCGGGCCACGGGCTTGGATCGCGCGGCGATCCGGCAGATATTCTCCGAGATCCTGCTCGACGAACGCGTACACGCGCTCGGTCTTGCGCTCTCCGATGCGGAGGTCGCCAAGCAGATTACCAACGATCCGGGGTTTCGCGGCCCGAACGGCCAGTTCGACCGTTTTCGTTTCGAGCAAATCATCCGTAATGCCGGCTATACCGAGCCCCGCTTCGTGGCCGAACAGCGCCGTCAGTCGCTGCGCCGGGAGCTCGCGGGCACCATCGCTTCCGGATTGAGCGCGCCACGCACGTTGGTCGAGGCGGCGAACCGCTATGAGAACGAGCAACGCTCGATCGAATACGTGCTGCTCGACCGCGCGCTCGCTGGCGAGATTCCACCACCTCCTCCAGAGGTGCTCGCGAAATACTTCGAGGAGCGCAAGACCCAGTTTCGCACGCCCGAATACCGTAAGCTCGTGATCGTGTCGCTGATCCCGGGCGAGCAGGCCCGTTGGATCGAAATCTCCGACGCGGATCTCAAACGCGCCTATGAGGAGCGGCGCGCGCGCTATGTCACCCCCGAGCGACGCCACATCCTGCAGATCGATTTTCCCAATGCCGAGGCCGCGAGCGCGGCTGCGGAGCGCATCGCGAAAGGCGCGAGCTTCACGGAGATCGCCAAGGAGCTTGGCAAGAGTGAAAAGGACATCGACCTCGGCACGGTGCCCAAGTCCGCGGTGATCGACCGGGCAGCCGCCGATGCCGCCTTCGCGCTCAAGGAAGGCGAGGTCAGCGCGCCGGTGCAAGGCCGCTTCGGCACGGTTCTCGTGCAAGTCCTCAAGATCGAGCCGGAGCAGGTTCGCTCGCTCGAGCAAGTGGCCGGCGAGCTCAAGCAGGAGCTGGCCGCCGCGCGCGCCAAGTCCGAGATTTTTGACCTCTACAACAAGATCGAGGACGCGCGCGCAGAGGGGAAATCGCTGGCCGAGGCCGCCGCCAACCTGAAGTTGGAGGCGCGCACGGTCGAAGCGGTCGATCGCTCCGGCCGCGATGCTGCAGGTACGCCGGTGAAGATTCCGGACGCGGAGCGGCTTGTTCCCGCGGCGTTTAACACCGACGTCGGCGTCGAGCGCGATCCCTTGCAGTTCCAAGACGGCTACATCTGGTACGACGTCACCGGAATCTCACCCTCGCGCGAACGTTCGCTCGACGAGGTCAAGGACCTGGTCGAGACGCGCTGGCGCGAGCAGGAAATCGCGACGCGTCTGGACACCAAGGCAACCGAGATGCTGGACAAGCTCAAGGCCGGGGCGACGCTGGCCGAAGTAGCCGCAGCAAACCATCTCAAGGTCGAAACCTTGAGCGGCCTCAAGCGCGGCGAGGCCGCCGGCCCGCTCTCGGCGGTGGGCGTCGATGCCGTGTTCCACACAGCGAAGGACGCCGCCGGCAAGACGGGAGCCGCGCAGCCGGCGGAGCAAGTCGTATTCCGCGTCACCGATATCGTGGTGCCGGCCCTCGACATGGCGTCCGAGGAGGCTAAGCGCGCCCTCGAAACGCTTAATCGCAGCCTCTCCGAGGACATTCTCGCTGAATATATTGCCCGGCTCGAAAGCGAAATCGGCGTCACGATCAATCAAAGTGCGCTGAACCAGGTGGTCAGCGGCGGAGCCGGCGACGAAGCAAACTGACCTGACCCATGCAGATCGAGCCGCAAGCCACGGCATTTGCCAAGCGCTACGCGCGGGGCGAGGCGCAAGTCGCCTGGACCACGCTCGTGTCGGACCTCGAGACCCCGGTGTCGGCTTTCCTCAAGATCGCCGCTGCGCGGCCGCTGAGCTTTCTGCTGGAATCGGTCGAGGGCGGCGCGGTGCGCGGGCGCTATTCGATCATCGGCCTCGACCCCGATCTCATCTGGCGCACCGTGAGTGGCCAAGCAGAGATCAATCGCACGGCGCAGCGCAGGGCCGACAGCTTCACGCCCTGCAACCGGGCGCCGCTGGCCGCGCTGCGCGCGCTTATCGCCGAAAGCCGCGTCGAGCTGCCGGACGTGCTGCCGCCCATGGCGGCCGGCATTTTCGGCTATCTCGGCTACGACATGGTGCGGCTGATGGAGGAGTTGCCGCAGCCCAACCCCGACCCGATCGGTATCCCCGACTCGGTCCTAATGCGCCCCACCATCGTGGTCGTGTTCGACAGCGTGAAAGACGCGATCACCGTGGTCACGCCGGTACGTCCGGAAAGCGGCGTCGCTGCTGAAGTGGCCTTCACGCGAGCGAGCGAGCGCCTGTCGAGGATCCTCGATGCGCTCGATGCGCCGCTGGCGCATGCTCCGCCCGATTTCCAGGCGGGACCGCTCACAGTGTGGCCGTCCTCCAATATTACGCCCGCCGAATACGAGCGCATGGTGAATGCCGCCAAGGAATACATCGCCGCCGGCGACATTTTCCAGGTCGTGCTGTCGCAACGTTTCGAGGCGCCGTTCGAATTGCCGCCTTTTGCGCTCTACCGGGCGCTGCGGCGGGTCAATCCAGCGCCCTTTCTCTATTTCCTCGACTTTGGGGGCTTCTCGATCGTCGGCTCGAGCCCGGAAATCCTGGTGCGGGTGCGCGAGGGCACGGTGACCGTTCGGCCGCTCGCCGGCACGCGGCCGCGCGGCACGACGCTCCAGCAGGACAAGGCGCTCGAATCCGAACTGCTGGCGGACGAGAAGGAACGCGCCGAGCATCTGATGCTGCTCGATCTCGGGCGTAACGACGTCGGCCGCGTCGCGCGCACGGCCACCGTCAAGGTGACTGACCAGTTCTCCATCGAGCGCTTCAGCCAGGTGATGCATATCGTTTCGAACGTCGAAGGCCAGCTCGATGGAAAATACGACGCGCTCGACGCGCTGGCGGCGGGCTTCCCGGCCGGCACCGTCTCGGGCGCGCCCAAGGTACGGGCGATGGAGATCATCGACGAGCTCGAACCCGACAAGCGCGGGCTCTATGCCGGGTCGGTGGGCTATTTCTCCGCCGCGGGCGAGCTCGACAGCTGCATCGTGCTGCGCACGGCGTTGATCAAGGACGGCATGATGTACGTCCAGGCTGGCGCCGGCATCGTCGCCGATTCCAACCCCAAATTCGAGCAGCAGGAATGCGTCGACAAGGCCAAGGCGCTGTTCCGCGCCGCGGAAGAGGCCAAACGATTTGCGAGCGCGGCGCGGCGGGGGCAATAGCGATGAAGCCCGGGTCGGCCCGGGCAAGACGAGCGCAGACGAGAGCAACGACATGAACGCCAAAGCCGACCGCGAACGGGCGCCGAAATGGAAGCACGATGGCGTGCGCGTCATTCCGGGCCATGCGCTCGATCCCAACACCCCACAGACGCCGGGCATGGATCGCAAGGCCGCGGTCAACTATGCCCGCGTCGGCGCTCAGAAAATTTGGGCAGGCACGGTGAACATTCGGCCCAACGCCAAGACCGGGGCACATCACCACGGTGAGCTGGAGAGCATCATCTACGTGGTGCGCGGCAAGGCGCGCATGCGTTGGGGCGAGCGGCTGGAGTTCACCGCCGAAGCCGGTCCGGGCGATTTCATCTATGTGCCGCCGTTCGTACCGCACCAGGAGATCAACGCCAGCGCGAGCGAGGCGCTCGAATGCGTGGTGGTGCGTAGCGACAACGAGGCGGTCGTGGTCAACCTCGACATCGAGCCGGTGGAGAAGCCTGACGAGGTTCTATGGATCGATCCGATTCATAAGGGATGAGAGATTTTCGGCCGTGCGCCGGACGAAGCGCTATCTTGATAGCTGGGCGCGCTACAGGAACTCCTTCGGAATCTCCGTCCATTTTTCCCGGCCGCGATAGAACAGCGGCTTTTTCTCGTATTTCGCCCGGTACGCGCGATACCGCGCGCGGTATCGCCGGATGCGCTGGCGCGCGCCTTTGAGCGGCTTGTGCCGGTAGCGCAGCAGCGCTCGCTCGACCGCCCACACGTTCCTGCGGGAAAGCCTCCAGTCATAGGTTCCCAACCTGCGCAAATCGAACACGGCATATCCGGTAACACATCCGGTGAAGTCGATATACGGATCGAAATAGCTCATGGCGAGCGCGCGTGCGGAACGGAATACGGCCTTTCGCCCGTGCAAGCCTGGATCACGCGAGCGCGCCACGGACCCCCATCGACCGCGTTCCCGGTATACGAAGATGACGTGATCGAGGTAATCAATCGATTTGAGGCTCATGACGAGCGGCGGAAATCCGTGCTGCTCGAGAATGCAGGCGGCGGCCAGAGCCGCCTCAAGGCAGTGCGCCGTCCGGTGCCGCAGAACCTGCCGAAGACTTCTGAGCGTTTCGGGGCCAGGCTTAGGTTCGGTGTTGTAGGGCAACCGGTTGAGAAACCGCTGCACCAGGATCGGCGTGCGCAGCCGCCCAATTAAACGCCGCTCCGCCGGCGTGAAGATGGCGAGGGCGGGCGGTGGATGGTTCATGCAGTCCTCTCAGCGGCGGCGAAGCAGCCGATCCCGTCGATTCGCCGATCGATCCCCGTTCAACCGCCGCCGAAGAACATCGCAAGTCTGTCGCTGAATTGCTCCGGCCGCTCCAAAGGAGACATATGCCCAGCTCCTTCGATCCTATGGAGGACAGCGCCGGGAATATTCTCGGATAGCAACCGCGCAGCGTTCCGGCAGATGTAGTCGTGCTGGCCGAGCATCACGAGCGTGGGGACCTTGACCGCTTGCAAGGTGCTATGCATGCGAAAAAGCGATTTCCGCTGGCCCAGCACTTGCGACAGGGTATGTCGCAATCCGACGAGCGGAGTGCTGCGGATCAAGCCGCCCATGTGCCGGCGATAACGCGCGCCGCGATTGGCATATGATTTGAAAAACTCGCTTCGCAGCATATCCGGAAGCAAGTCATCCCACCCCGTGCGTTCCGCAAAATCGACCCACCGCCGCGCGAGCCACTGGATTCGCCAAGCGTCGTCGGCACCCGATCCGACGTCGGCGAGGACGAGATGCGTGATCCGCTCCGGTCTTGTGGCGGCGAGCGCAAGCGCCGGGCCGCCTCCCATGGAAAAGCCGACAATCGCAACCTTGTCGAAGTTGAGCGCATCGACGATGCCAGCGAGGTCGCGGCTGAGATGAGCGCCCGAGTAATGGCTGGCGTCGTCCGGCGCATCGCTATGGCCGTGGCCGCGTTGATCATAGGTGACGACAGTATGGCGATCGGACAATTTCCGCCGCTGGTGAAACCACATCCGCTGGCCGCAGGCGAGCCCGTGTATGAGGATCACGGGCTTGCCGCGGCCAGTGATGCGATAGGCGAGCTCGATATCGCCGACGCGAATGCGGCGCGAGGAGTCGGCCATGCCCATCGACGCAGGTGATCCTCGTGTCGCCCCTCGAGAATAAGACGGCATGATGGAAATGGAAGAAGCGGATCGGACCGCCAGGCCCGCAACGACGCGACGGAGTTTAGATAGGACATGCCGCCAGCGAAAGGGCATCCTTCCGCGGCTCGGCCCCAATGTCTTTTGGTCCTGGAGAAACGACCATGCGTTGGGAAATGCCATTGTCGATGTTGCTTTCGCTTTCAGTCCTGGGGCCGGCGACAATGACGTTTGCTACCGATGCGTCCGCCGAGGTTGTCTGTAGCGGACACAAACTGCTGCCGATCCCGCGACCGCAGTCGAGCTGCAGCAACGTCAAACCGCGGATTTACCCATCGCCCGACGGCGCGCTCCGCGCGCTCGTCTTTCCCGTGGATGTCAGCCTCTACGCCACGCCCGACATGGAGAGCCGCGTGGTGATCCGCACCAGCAAGGGCGATACTCTCACGTCGAAGGACTATTCCTCGCCGCGCGGTACCAACGGGTACTATGTCTTCAATGCAAAATGGTCGCCCGACTCGCAATTCTTCGTCTACAGCACGTCGTCGTCCGGCGGCCATTCGCCCTGGTCGTTTCCGATGATGGTGTATAGCCGTCAGCAGAACCGCATCGCCGGTTTCAGCGACATGATCAACGGCGAGCCGACGGTTTCGGGAGACTTCCATTTTGCCGGCCCGCACACGGTGGTCGCCAGCACGTGGAAGCGACCCGGATCGCTGGATGAGAAGGTTGCGGTCACGGTCGATCTCGAGGAGGCATTCGCAAAGCTCGCGCCATCTGCGGATTAGAGTCCGAAGGGCGGATAGCTCGCGTGACCCGATGTGAGGGGTGCCGGCGGCGAGGTGACCAAATCGCCATCCGCGCCACCGGAGCCAGATTCGCCGGAATCATGTGGGGATCAGGGTGCTCAACCAACGCCATCTCGTGCGTGCGTGCCGCGCCATGCGGCCACCGGCGGGATGGGCATCCCCAGGTTCTCGCGCAGGGTTTTGCCCGCGTACGCGGTACGGAACAAGCCACGGCGCTGGAGCTCGGGCACGACGAAGCGAACGAAGTCCTCGTAAGCTCCGGGAACGTGGGTCGCGGAAACGACGAAGCCGTCGCAAGCGCGCTCGACCAGCCATTGTTCGAGTTGATCGCAAATCTCTTTCGGCCCGCCGACGATCGCATCATGCACTCGGCCGCGGCCGCTGATGTGGATGAAGTCGCGCACCGTTGGATTTTTGTTGCCGCTCGCGCGCACGACGCGGTCGCGGATCGCCTGGAGGCCGGAGATCGCCGCCATCTCCTCGTCCGTGAACGCTTCGTCCATCTTCTTGGTCGAGAAGTCGAAATTGAGCGCTTCCGACAGCAGCGAGAGCGCGTCGATCTCGAGCGGCAGCTTGCTGATCACCGCCCATTTGTCCTCGGCCTCGACCTTGGTGGCGGCAGCCACCGTGTTGATCAGTTGCGTGATCTTGACGTGCTCGGGGTCGCGGCCGCAGGCGGCCACCTCCGCCTTGAACTCGGCATAGTCGCGCTTGGCGACTGCGATGTTCGGGTAAACGACGAAGATCAACTCGCCCCATTGCGCGCCGAAGCGCTTGCCGCGGCCGCTCTGGCCTGCCTGGATGATGACGGGGCGGCCCTGCGACGAGCGCGGCACGGTGAACGGCCCGCGGGAGCGGAAAAAACGGCCGTTGTGGTCGAGGCGATGGACCTTTTCCGGGTTGGCGAACAGGCCCGTCGCCTTGTCTTGCACGATAGCGCCGTCCTCCCAGCTGTCCCAATGGCCGAATACCACCTTCATGAATTCGTCGGCTCGATCGTAGCGCAAGTCATGCTCGATCACCTGCTCGCGGCCCATGTTCTGCGCTTCGCCGTCGTTGAGCGACGTGACGACGTTCCAAGCTGCGCGCCCGTCGGTCATCAGATCCAGCGTGGCGAACAGGCGGGCCACGTGGAACGGCTCGTAGTAGCTCGTCGAATAGGTCGCACCGAGGCCGAGCCGTTCGGTCGCCATGCCCATGACCGTGAGCACGGTCACCGCATCCAACTTCACGCAACGGATACCGTGTCGCACCGTATGTTCATGGTCGCGCCCGTACATGTCGGGCATCGATAACCGGTCGTCGAAGAAGCCGAGATGGAACTTGCCCTCCTCCAGTACCCGGCCAATATGCCGGTAGTAGTCCGCCGACCAGGTATCGGTGCGCGAATGCGGATGGCGCCAGGAGCTCGGGAGATTCGTGCAATTCTGCGCCTGCAGGAAGGCGACCAAGGTCATCTGGCGCATTGTCGGGACCCTTCGCAATCTCGAGCGCGCTGCGGATCGGGGCAGTACGTGTATGCGCTTAACGGCGCTCGATCGCGCGATACCTTGCGAGCTTAAGGAAGGAAAGCCCAACCTGTCGAGAGTCGGAATGCTCCGCTTGCCTATGCAAGTTGGCAGCTCGGGGCGCAACGGCTACGGAATCGCGATGCCCGCCTCGCGAAACCGCTTGATGATGGCGTAGTGCAGGTCGCTGCGGACCGACAGGGCCTTCTCCACATCGGCGACAACGCAACGCAGCTCGAATTCCAGCGCGCTGTGCGCGAGGCCTATCCCGAAGCCCAAGAGGAATGCCCCGGGAGGCGGAGACTGCACAACTTGGGGATGAGTGCCGGCGACGTCGGTCAAGATTTCGCGCACCTGAACGGGATCGCTTTCATAGGCGACGACGACCTTGATCACGATTCGGCCCAATGTATTCGTGCGCGTCCAGTTCTTGACGACGCCGGTGATGAATTCAGAGTTCGGAATGATCACGCTTGCTCGATCAAAAGTCT
>Ga0306923_10005104_pt1 | contig 12721 bp, 7 predicted proteins | sample sta12Can44000108_FD_203841 | JGI IMG/M metagenome (GOLD analysis project Ga0306923, IMG submission 203841) | Lab enrichment of tropical soil microbial communities from Luquillo Experimental Forest, Puerto Rico - statanox.12C.anox.44.000.108 (v2)... | ecosystem: Environmental > Terrestrial > Soil... | reverse complement strand
GATTCTTGAAGGATACTTGGTAGACAAGCAAACCGCGTAATGGTAACCACGATCCGACGGCCCATTTTCTCTTGCCGAAACATCTGCCTCCAGAAGGGACCTGTACGCGGTCCCGGATCTACGTCCACATGTCGGAACCCGAGGTACTGCTCGAGAGATAGAGAATTCTTCCTAAAGGGATGGTCCGCACGCATCAGACATACGGGGTCATAAACAAGAAGTCTCTGTTTGAAGAAACGATGTTTTTCAAGCTCGGGGAACAGGCCAACAGCCAGATCAATTTCTCCATTTTCCAGACCACGGAGCACTTCATGGGCTGGCGGGCTAACGGAGCGGCTGTGCGTATGGGGCGCAAGGAGTTTCAGAGTACGTATCAGCCTTGGGAAAAAGACCAACTCTTGCGCTTCGGTCAGCGCGAAGGTGAAGGTAGTTTTGCTGGCAGCCGGATCGAAGGTCTTTCCTGTGAGCAGCTCTTGCTTCAGGCGCGTTAGTGAATCGCGCGCAACGGCTACGAAAGAGTGAGCTCGCGGGGTGGGGACCATGCCGTAGCCCGTTTTGATAAAAAGTTCATCGTCAACCATCTTGCGCAGTTTTCCCAGAAGCTCGCTAAGCGCAGGCTGGCTGATGCCCAGCTTCCTTGCCGCGAGCGTTACGCTGCGCTCTTCATACAGGGCCACGGCGATGGGCAAAAGATTGAGGTCGAAATCCTTCTTCACGTGTTATCTCCAATTATATATAAATGTTATTCACTACACCTCAATTGCACAATACTTCCAGGAGATTATGATTCGTTCCAGCAGTCGTAGGGAGGCGGCAATGGTTCCATCGCTTCTCAATCGAAACATCAAGAAACGCCCTTCATTTGTGGAACTAAAGGGGCGCATTCTCTTCCTTACGGAAGATCCCGAGCTCATCCGGCGCCAAATTGCCGGCTGGGATATGCCCTGGGACACAAACAACCCCGCCAACAATCCCAAGTTGCGCAACGATATCTCGACCGATGAAATCACTCCGGTGCACAGCTGTTTCTACTACGACGAGACACTGGGCGAATTCCCCTACACGGGGCTGAGGTGCGCCAACGAAACGCCCATCGGACGCGGCGACATTAAGCGCGGCGGATTCGTGGTTGCAGTCAGCGGCAAGCGGCGTGGCAAGGGGTCAAGCCGGGAACAGTCACCCTATGCGGAACGTTCTGCGGGGATTCAACTAGTCATCGCTGAGAACATCGAGCGCATCTACAAGCAAAACTGCCAGAACCTAGGTGTGCTCACCTCCACGAAATTTTCGCTGATCGACAAGATTCGGAAAGCGGAATCCATAGCCCTTTCGGAGCTCACTGAAGGCGAAGACCCGATCACGAAGCAGGTGATCGAATATGGTGGCCTGTTCGAGTTCAATGTGGCACGACTGCAGAAGAAAGTTTTTCTGCCCTCGTTTGAGACCCAGCAGCGCCCCGTGACGCTTTCGGAAAAGATTCTTTCGCGTCATATGGTCAATGCGGAGGGAACGGTTGGGGTGCCCTACGTAAAGCCCGGCGACACAGGCTTCGCGCGCGTCGATTTGCGTTTCAGCCACGAATACGTCACGCCGATGGCATCGATTTTTTACGAGCGACTCGTCGGCAAGGATGTGCCTGTCGTGGATCCCGGCTCCATTAAGTTTTTCCGCGATCATCTAACATTTCTCGACGAGGTGTTGTCTGAAGAGAAACGCAAGATGGGCCTGCTCGATTTGGCCACGCAGCTTAAGTTCAAGCAGCAGGACTTTGCCAAAGTCCAGGGAATCCAGCTTCACGGGGAGCTCAAAGACCGGAAAGGTTCGGAGGGCATCTGCCACTCCGTCATGCTGGAAACGTATGCACTGCCCGGGCAAGTGAATGTTGGCTCCGATTCCCACACGCCACACGTGGGAGCGATCGGGTGCATTGCATTTGGGATCGGCACTACGGAACTATTCAACACCTGGATCACCAAAGACGTACGGGTGAAGGTGCCTGAATCGGTCAAAATCGTGTTGCGCGGTAAGCGGCGTCCGAACGTTACCGCTAAGGACTTCATACTGAAGATTCTGGCCCTCGATTACGTGCGCAGCGGCAATGCGCTGGCAAAAGTGATTGAATACGCAGGTGATGCGATCGAGGAACTGAGCGTTGACGAGCGCGCCACCATGACGAACATGGCGGCCGAAATCGGCGCGTTTACGGGGATTGTGGCGCCCGACGTCAAGGTGGTTGATTTTCTCGTCGAGCGCCGCGGTATGAAACGAACTGAGGCAGAGAGACTCATTGTCGGTCTTTACAGCGATTCAGGCGCCAACCATGCCGAAGTGATCGAGCTCGATGCTGAAGAGATCAGGCCGATGGTGGCTACTCCTGGCGACCCCGGCAACGGGAAATACATCCGCGAACTGGGCGAGCCTGTCGCCATCGACATCGCCTATGGCGGAACGTGCACCGCGGGGAAAAACGAAGACATGGATATGTACGCGCGCGTGCTAGCTGAAGCCCTAGCGCAGGGCAAGCGCGTGGCCGATTCCGTAACGTTCTACATTCAGTTTGGGTCACAGGAGACTCGAGAACACTGCGACCGCAAGGGTTACTTAGAAATCTTTCAGAAGGCTGGCGCAAAGATGATCGAGCCGAGTTGCGGAGCTTGCATCAACGCTGGACCAGGTGTATCTACTCGGCCGGACCAGGTCGTTATCAGTGCACAAAACAGAAATTTTCCCGGACGCAGTGGTCCTGGCGAGATGTACCTCGCTAGTCCTCTAACTGTCGCGGCCAGCGCTGTGGCGGGACACATCGTTGAATACCAGCCTTCGAAAGGGCGCGAGCTGGCACTCGTGCAATAGAGATTTTGATGATAGGTTCCGTTGCACGAGGCTCGCACTCTACGGAGCACCCTGGAGATCGCAGCATGGAACTGAATTGCATCCGCCAACTCTACGACTACAACCGTTGGGCCGATCGACGCATTCTGGCAATAGCCAGCGCACTGTCCAACGCAGACTTTATCCGCCCAATGCGCAACAGCTTTTCGTCTGTTCGCGACACTCTCGCGCACATTCTGGGCGCGGAGTGGATCTACCTGGAACGATGGCAAGGACGCTCACCGGAAGCTTTACTTGACGCCGCGACGTTTCCCGATGTGCAGTCGCTGGAATCGAGATGGGAAAGGGTAGAACATGACCAGGCTGACTTTATCCAGGCCCTAACGCCACAGCGGTTAGTTGAAGAGCTGGGGTATGTCAACTTGAGAGGTCAGCGTTACTCGTATCCGCTTTGGCAGCAAATGGTTCACGTGGTCAACCATTCCAGCTACCATCGGGGTCAAATCACTACTCTGCTGCGCCAGCTCGGGGCAGAAGCCGCGAGCACGGATTTCCTGCTGTACTACGACGAGAAACCAAGAACAGATTAGGATTGCCCCTTAGGCCTTCCGTGAGAAGGCCAACGCCATATAAAAGGGCGCCCATGGCCGCGGCCCACAAGGGCAGTCTGGAACTAATTCCCTAGTTTTTCTGCAGGAGTTGCGTATGAAAAAATTCGCGAGGTTGGGCTTGAGTCTCCTACTTGTTTCGGTGTCGCTCTACGCTTATGCGGCGCTCGTGGTGAGTGCCGCAACTGATCCTGCTGATGAAGCCATGACGCAAATCCGCCCGGAAGCCATCCGCGCCGACATGCGGTTCTTTGCAGACGATCTACTGGAAGGCCGCGGGGTCGAAAGGCGCGATCCGGGTGCTGAAAACAAACCGGTTACTGCCAGGACTTTCATTAATTTTCGTGGGCCCGAAGGCCCTACTCGACATTATAAAAGGGCGCCCGTTTGGAGTAGGTTTGATCGTTCGCATCATTACGTACAACTCGGACGAAAGGGTCGGCAACAGATAGGCTGCACCTAAACCACCGCGCCACACCTCGACTCCAGCCAGTTGATTTTGGCACGGGCGAACTTTACCGGCTTGCTGACAAACCAGGACCTGTCCGCTGTCTCGTCAAGAGTGTGCGAACCACAAATCGATATCGAAACTGCTAGACTGGCGAGGTTGCGAAACTGAGGGTTCGCGTTGTCTTGATGTTTTTTTCGCACTCTGGAGACATGGTGAAAACTTTCACGTCCTTCGACGGAATCCGGATCGCCTACCATGACGAGGGTGAAGGACCGGCTGTTGTCCTCCTGCATGGAGGGTATGTCGATGGGCTCGGCCAGTTCGGAGAGTTCGAGCGCATTCTGCCAATTCACGAAAAACTGCAAGAGATGTTCCGAGAAGTGTTTGGCGGAGCACTTCCGCTTCCCAATCCTCCACTCGAAGGACGGCCGGGTGTTGTCCGGTCGCTTTTGGCGGCCGGTGCGCGCACCATCCTGCCGGACATGCGTGGGTTCGGAGCCTCCGACAAACCTCGAGAGAAAGGCGCGTACGCAAATTCAGCGATGGCCCGGGACGTCATTGCTCTCATTCAGCACCTTAGTCTTGATTCCGCGGATGTGATCGGTTTCTCCATGGGAGCAGGCATAGCCTTAAGGCTGCTCATGCTACGGCCACCCCAAGTGAAGTCCGCCATCCTGGCCGGCATTGGGGACTATGTCATCGAAGAAACCGTCATGGAGTTTCCGAAAAATTGGCCGGTTCCGGACTCCGTACCTAGGCCGATTACTGCTCGGGTCTGGACGGAGGAAGGAGCAAAAATTCTAGAGAAGGGCGAACTGGTTCCCGGACACCTCGCGTCGGCCAATCTCATAGCGGCGCGGGTTACAGGGGCGGATCCCAAAGTGCTGGCGGCGGTGCTTCGTGGCGCCCTGATGGAGACTTTGCCTGCGGACGGCTTCCAAGGGGTTGCTATACCGGTGTTGATCCTTAACGGGAAGGGAGACGCCGCGAACCAAAAGATCGCGGGGCTTATGAAAGCGATCCCGACAGCAAGGGCCGGAGAGTGTGAAGGCGATCACCACTCTACGCCTTATCAGCCAACCTTCCAGCAGGCCATCGTTGAGTTTCTGAAACGACAATGGCGACAGCAGCCGACCGATTGAAATCATCATGGACGATTTACTGCAACTTTGCGTACTCGGCCTGGGCTTGTTTCAGGATGGGAATGTCCGGGTCAGCGTCTTTCCACAGGGCCAGGAAATCCTGATACGCGGCGCGCGCCTTCGCCTTGTCGTCTTGCAACGCGTAGGCGCGGCCTAGTTGCAAACGCGCCAGTGCACCAATGGGCTCGTTTAAGACGAGGCTGGGGTGATTGAGGATGTTCTGAAACTCTGCAGCCGCAGCCGAGCCATTATGTGCGGCGAGATAGCTTTCGCCGCGAACATAAACCGGGAACAGGGCCAGTAAAACGATCGGACTGGGTTGACCGAGTTCATAGGTAGACGCGGCCTGAAGGAACTCAATTGCTTTAGCCGGTTCGCTGTGATCGAGGCTGATTTGAGCGCGGATTTCGGGGAGGTAATTGAACTGGGCAACCGTATCTTCCGGGAACCGTTTCGCCAGATCGTCCACCAGGGATTGGGCGCGTGGTGTGTCACCTGCAAGGGCGTACGCCAACGTCACCACGGCTTCTACATCCCGGCCTTTAGATTTTGCGAGCGCCGTGGCGGCATGCTTCTTGGCCTCGACCGTGATGCCAAAGAGAGCTTCGGTCACTGCGGCGTCGGCCACGTAGCTTGCAGCGACCTCCTTCTCCTGAGCGCGTTCAGCGACGGTGGCAGCGCGACTGACAAAATCGCGCGACTTCGCGAGTTTCCCTGAATCGGCGAGGGTCCAACCCTCGAAATTGAGCATGAAGTCTTCGTAACCAGGTTTGCCCATTGCCCAGGTAACCTCGCGGGCCATTCCTGCGGAATCGTGCTCAAGAAAGGCGATTAAATACAGATTGATATGGTTGAACGGCGAATCCAGGTGACGCGCCTGGGCTTCGGCGGCAATGGCTTTTGCTTCGTCCAAACGATTCAGAAATATGTACGCGGAGCCTACGCCGCCGTAGGTTATGCCTACGGGCTCAAGGCGCATGGCGGTCTGCACTTCGGCAAGGGCTTTTTCGTACTGCCCAAGGGTCATATGGACGCCGCTTAAGATTCCATGACCCTCACTGCTTCGCGGGTAGGTTTCTGACACCAAGTGATAAGCCTGGACGGCTTTCTCTAAATCTCCGATAACAAAGTGATAATAAAACGCCGAAATATCCAGGTTTTCGCGCTCGCTTACGCGGTCGCGGAGCCCGTAAGCCTTGGCTGCGTTCTCGCCAGACAAGGCGGTTTCACCCAGATTGTAATAGACAAGAGCCAAACCCGAATAGGCTGTCGCGAAATTCGGATCGAGCTCGGTGGCCCGCTGGAAGAAGGGAATCGCTGCCGCGAACTCGGTTCCTCCAATAGCCCTCATACCGAATGAATAAGCCTGCAAGGCTTCGAGCGATGGCGTCGTGGCCTCTTGGAGGGGAACACCGAATTTCTGCACGGAGGAAAGAGATTCGCCAAGCTTCGTGCGCAGTTCGGTTGCCGCCTTGACCAGCGCTCCGAGGACCTCCTTCTTGTTTTCAGACGTCACCTGTTCCCGCGCGAGAACCTCGCCCGTGTGGCAGCTCACAGCGCTTAGGCCGACGATGTATTGGTTTTCGACGGCTGCAATAGAACCGTTAATAGTTGCCGTCGCGTTGGCGCGCAGGCAGACCTCTCGGGCGAGTTCGCTAGTGAGGCGGGAGTCCGGCGCCTGCTCCATCTGCTTAAGAGTTTGCGCGATTTGCCGCTCAGAGATCAGATTCAAATAAGGCGATTGTTCGAGTTGCACGGCGAGGCCCTGGCGCAGTGTGCCGTCGAAGACGGAATCACCTGTCGTGTTTGTGAAATCTGCGAGAAGGATGGTGTCCTTCTCCGTGAGTTTTGCCGAACGATGCGAGCGCCAATACAAGCTGCCAGAGAGCAGAGCCAGGACTAAAGCCGCGACCGGGCTCACGATCTTCCAGGGCAGTTTACGACGTACCCCACTCACCGCCTGGCGGCTCGCCGATACAGCCGCTTTCTGTTTCCCGCTTGACGCCCTCCTGGCTGCGCGCGCACTCGTTGCTTCTTCGGCCTCCTCAGCAGCTTGAGGCACGGCAGCTGACCGTCCCGACTCGGTGTCCCGTTTCAGCCGCTGCAATTCCGCGCGCATCTCCGAGGCGTGCTGGTAGCGTAGCTCGCGGTCCTTTTCCAGTGCGCGGATGATGATGTGTTCCAACTCGGCGGGAATCTCGCTGTTCAGGCGCACAGGGGCCGTGGCCGTCTTGTGCAGAATGGCATCGAAAATCGCCACGGAAGTTTCACCCGTGAACGGCAGCCTTCCGGTCGCCATTTCGTAGAGCACCACGCCAAAAGAAAAAAGGTCCGTGCGTGCATCCAGCTCTTTCCCCAGCGCCTGCTCTGGCGACATGTATGCCACGGTCCCGAGCGTCGTCCCCGGACTCGTCAACCGATCCGACTCCGTTCCCAGCGTTGCCATTTTGTCCGCTGCGCTGCCCATGACTCTGGTGGATGTGACCTTGGCCAGACCGAAGTCCAGAATCTTGGCATGGCGCCGCTTGGTCACGAAAATGTTCGCCGGTTTGATGTCCCGGTGGATGATCTTCTCCGAGTGTGCGGCGTCCAACGCGTCGGCAACCTGGATGGAGATATTGAGGAGGCGGTCCAATTCCATCGGCTGGCCCATGATGATGTGTTTCAGCGTCGCGCCATCTAGGTATTCCATGGCGATGAAGGCTATGCCATTTTCTTCGCCAATGTCATAAATCGTGCAGATATTGGGATGATTCAACGCCGATGCCGCCCGCGCCTCGCGCTTGAATCGTTCGAGTGCCTGCTCATTGTGCGACACCTCTGCCGGCAGGAACTTGAGGGCCACAAAGCGATGCAGCCGTGCGTCCTCGGCCTTGTACACCACACCCATCCCGCCGCCGCCGAGCTTCTCGATGATTCGGTAGTGGGAGACGGTCTGCCCGATAAGCGAGTCGGGTTCCGCCACAGTGCTGCCATCTTAGATTGCGCGATCAGGCAAGTCAACGAATCGTAGCATTTTTGAGGGTCTTGCGCGTTGGATACGAAAGCAAACTTGGGTCAGTGCTTGATAAACGGCGAAACCGGTGACTTGAGAAAACGCCTTTCCAAGTTACCGGCACGCCGTCAAATCGGAATTTGCAGACTTTTTCCCGACAGATTCTCAACAAACTACTGCAACTTCGCGTACTCCGCCTTGGCTTGCTTCAGGATGGGGATGTCGGGTTCGGCGTCTTTCTCTCAGAGGGGTCCTGACAGGCAGCCGTCAGCCGAGCATTGGCTGCAACCACGATCTACTTCTGGCTCAGAAGATACAGATCGCCGTGACCGCCGACGGGACGCGTATAGATGATGGTGGAGAGGTCACGTGAGAAATCGTAGGAGTTAGCGTAATTCAAGTTAAAAGTAAAGGGGAGCTTCAGCGCGACCTGGGGTGTCCCGATGACTTTGCCGTCCTGCCAAGGCTGACGGTAAACAGCGACTTCTCCTCGAGAGGCAACAGCATACAATAGCGACTTACCATCTCGGGCGAAGATAGCACCGCTCGTAACGCCGGGAAGCAATGGTGTGCATTTCCTTTCGGAAATGGACACTTCATAGATTCCAGGGTTTTCTCCGAAAGCGAGCAGGTACTTTCCGCCGGGGTCGATATCATAAGCAGATCCGCATTTTTCCAATAACTTCTCAGGATTCGAGCCCTCATTCCATTTCCAGAGTGTATTTGAATCCCCCGCAGCATTTTCCAAAGCGCTCACGTAGACGGATTTCTGGTCAGGGCTCCATACCGCTTTGGAGATGGCCATTCCTGCCATCGAAGGTAGTTGACGAAGACCGCTGCCATCAGCCCCGACGATGTAGAGCTTGGACCCTTGAGAGAAAGACAGATGGAAATTGTCCGGCGCCCAATTCAACGTAAGGAGGTTGTCTTCCGGGGCCTCACCAGCAGCGATTTTCACTTTGTTGCCGCCATCGGTATTAGACGTCCAGAGTTCGGCTTTCCCGGATATGGGAAACGTGACGTACATTACGCGCTTCCCATCCCGCGAGATGATGGGTTGAGTTGCGTACTCCGGCACGATGTCGGTTGTTTGCTGTGAGTGTACGTTATACGCGGTCAGGCCACCGGAAGCTCTTCGATTGATATAGTAAATCCCTTTTCCTCCCGGGTCTGGCATGGGCGAGAGGTCAAGCCCAGCTCCGAAAGTAATCTGCGTCAGACTCCGGTCCTGCAAGCTGTACTTCCAGATGTTTCTCAGCCCATTTACTTCACGGCTGAACAGTATGGAATGCCCCGGTTCGGCCCACGCAACACAGTCACCGGGCATCTCCCCCAAATCAACGGCCTCGTGGTTGGTCAAGCCGATTCTGAAAAGCCGGCCATTTGGCGAGTGCAGTCTCCAAGAATAAGCAAGCAGGTCATTGCCTCCAGGAAACAGGAGAAGCGGAAAGAATAACAAGCTATTGTCCCGAGGCTTGTATACTAACTCTTCGTTAAGGCCAGATTTTCCCACACGAAATATTGCACGGTTGTCAGACTTTACGTAAAAGAGGAAATTGCCATCTGTTGATGGCATCACATAGAAAGCGGATGCCACACGGCGCGGACTCCCTCCGAGGGTAGGTACGGCCCAAACCTCAGTGTCGCGACCAAGAAATCTCGTGTAATAGACTTCCTTGCCGTCGGCCGAGAAATTGTCCACGAATTTGTTGCCTTCGTCGTTCGTGAGTTGAAGAGGCTCGCCGCCGGAGGCGAGCATGAGGAAAACTTGACTGATGCCGCTTGCCGGGGAACCAAACGCCACGGCCTGGCCGTCCGGAGACAGCGTCGCGCCGTTCATTGGTTTGTTCCACTGGCTGACTTGCGTAGTTTTTGTGAGGCTGCTCGGAGTGTTCGAGCGGGGCCAAAAGTGATACGCCGCAAAGCCGAAGGCTACCAGCACCACACATGCAGCCAATAGGGCATACGACTTGCGTGTTATTCTCTCTGGCGCTTGAGCCGCCGCGACCGAGCTCGTTCGGTGGACTGCAGGCTCCGCAACCGCTGGGCTCGATTCACACACATCTCCGCTTCCCTGTGGCACTTTTCCGGAACTGCTATCCCGTTTCAGTCGCTTCAGATCCGTTCGCAGTTCCGCTGCGCTGTTGTAGCGTAGCTCGCGATCCTTCTCGAGCGCCTTGTTGATGATGTCTTCAAGCTTGGATGGCAGGTCGGGATTCAGCCGAACAGCCGTGGGCGTCCCAGCCAGAATGGCTTGGAAAATTACCCCAGGACTCTCTCCACGGAACGGCAACATAGCTGTCGCCATCTGGTAAAGAACAACACCAAACGAGAACAAATCCGTCCGTGCATCGAGTTCTTTGCCTCGCACCTGCTCCGGCGACATATAGGCGACCGTTCCTAAGGTATTGCCGGGACTCGTCAGATGCTCGGGGTCAATTTCTTCCGTGGCTAGCGTGTCCGCGTTGCCAGAGGCACCGTTTGCGAAACTGATCTTGGCAAGGCCAAAGTCGAGAATCTTGGCATGGCCACCATCCGTGACGAAGATGTTGGCTGGCTTTATGTCTCTGTGAACGATACCCCTCGAGTGTGCAGCATGTAGCCCGTCGGCCACGCCAATCGCTATATCAAGGAGCGCCTCCAACTCCAAGGGCCGAACGGCGCTCATGTGCTTTAGGGTCTTGCCCTCCAGAAATTCCATAGCAATGAAGGCTTTGCAACTTTCCTCACCAATATCGTAGATGGTGCAGATGTTTGGGTGGTTCAGCGCCGAGGCGGCCTGCGCTTCTCTCTGAAACCGTGCCAGTGCGCGCGAGTCGCTCGCCATATTGTCTGGCAGGAATTTCAGCGCCACGTTGCGGTGCAGGCGTGTGTCTTCGGCCTTGTACACAACACCCATCCCGCCACCGCCCAGCTTCTCGATGATGCGGTAGTGGGAGACAGTCTGCCCGATTAGCGCGTCGGAGTCCGTCATAGTTGCGGCCATCATAACTTACCTCTCAGTGCCCACTTGGGCGGTTTCCGGAAAACCAGGCTCTGGCGTGTTACCTGCTTCACGGATTTTTCTTCTGCCCCTTTTGTTGCTGCTGTTGCTGCCTCTGTGCCGCTGCCTTGTCGGACTCCTCGACTGCCTTCCGAAACTCTTCGACCGCGACCACACGCGGCGGTTTCAATCCGTCCTTCGCAATGTACATCCACACCGGCGGGTTATCGACCGTGTATTGCTCTCCTCCTTGAAACACCTTGAAAGTGTCGTTTTCCGCTCCAGCTTCCATTCCTATGTGCGAGTGCTCCTTCGGGGCTCCCTGCTGCGTCAGATCCGGAGTACGGTCGTCTTCCGCTCCAGCTTCCATTCCTTTGTGCGCGTGCTCCTTCGGGGCTCCCTGCTGCGTCCGATCCGGAGGACGGCCTTGTTGCACACCGACCCATACCTGGTTGTCAGTTGTCCCGATCGTTCCGGGACGTGTATCCACCGGCCCGCGATTGATCGTCGGATTCGCGGGCTTCCCTGTTCCTTTTCTTACCCCAATCACGAGGTCCGCCAGCTCCGCATCCAGCGTCAACTGGAATCGTCCCCATTTCATAAATGCATTCTCCACTTCTTCTTGTGCCTTACGGTTCGCAAAGGGGTCATCCATCGGTTCGCCCGCATCCGGGAGGATCACCACCAGCACCGTCTTGGCGTTTAATACATAATCCGGCAAATGCACCTTCTCTTTTTTGTTTGCACTCGCCACCCCGGCCGAGATCGCTAGCAACGACACCGCGATCGATACCGTCCCCACTACCCCCGCCATCTTTCGAATCTTCTTCTCGCATGATTTCTTCATCACCGCCTCCCCCGCGTACTCTCCGCCGCATCTCCTCTACAGTTGGCACTAACCTTACGACGGACTCACGCAATGGTATTTAATTGTTTTTCCCTCGATTAATCGCCCACATAATTCCACAGAGCATTCCCCTAATGACCAATATTGTGTCCCCGCTCATTTTCCACTCCGCCCTTCGACGAGGGGCAGTGTTTTCTAAATCCTCTTATTTGCTCCTTTGCGCCAAGAGCCGCTGGACCTGGGTTAGCAAGGCTTTCGCTTCGGGTATCTCAGCTGCCTCCTTCAGCTGCTGCTCGGCTGCGTACAGATCGCGCATCTGCAGATAGGCCTTAGCGAGGCAGAAATGAGCAGCCGGTGCGTAAGGAGAATCGTTCTTATTCGTAACTGCTTTTAGTGGCGGAACCGCGTCATACGCGTTCCCTTCAGCGAGTCTACAGATCCCAAGATAGAGACTGACCTCTGGGTCACCCGGCGCCAGCTTGACGGCTTCATTAAGAAGTGCTTCAGCGTCTGTATAGCGCTTTTCATCGTAGGCAAGCATAGCGTCCAGAAACAGACTCCGCGCTCTCCCCTGCAAAGCAGGTCTATCGGGCCGGAGAGTGGAAGGTGGAAGAAAAGTGCCTGAGGTTGTGTTAGTACCATCGACCCCGGAAAACGTAAAGGTTGGAGGTGTAAACTCAGATAGGCGGGCAACTTCCTGTTCTTCAGTCCCGCCATTCTGGCTGTTCGTCACCGTAATATCATTGTTAGTTTTGTTAGCTGGGGGTTTTAGTGGCCCAGGTTCTACTTCTGGGCTCTCCATTGGTGTTACAGGCGGAGAAGGACGTGCGGAATTGGCCCCAACTTCCGGGTTGCGCTGTGTA
>Ga0306923_10005100_pt1 | contig 12723 bp, 8 predicted proteins | sample sta12Can44000108_FD_203841 | JGI IMG/M metagenome (GOLD analysis project Ga0306923, IMG submission 203841) | Lab enrichment of tropical soil microbial communities from Luquillo Experimental Forest, Puerto Rico - statanox.12C.anox.44.000.108 (v2)... | ecosystem: Environmental > Terrestrial > Soil... | reverse complement strand
GACAAGGAAGAGCTGCGCGAGCTTGGCATCCCGCTGGAGACCGGCCTCAACAACGCGCTCGACGAGGAGCCGGGCTACCGGATCAGCCGCCAGGACTACGAACTGCCCGAGATCCGGCTCGAGCCCGACGAGGCCGCCGTGCTCGGCATCGCCTCCCGCGTCTGGCAGAGCGCCGAACTGGCCGGCGCCGCCGCCGGCGCCCTCCTCAAGCTCAAGGCGGCCGGCCTGCCGGACGACGAGGACGACGGGGTCCGCAGGCCGAGGATCGAGCCGCGGCTGACGACGCAGGAACCGGCGTTCGGCCCGCTGTGGGAGGCGGTGCGCGACCGCAGGCCGGTCACGTTCAACTACAAGGCGCAGGGCCGCACCGACGCGACCAGGCGCGAGCTCGAGCCGTGGGGCGTGGTCAATAGCAAAGGCCGGTGGTACGTGGCCGGCCACGACCGCGCGCGGAACGCGACCCGGGTGTTCCGGCTGAGCCGCATCGACGGTCCGGTGAAGATGGCCGGCCCCACGGGCAGCGTCACTGTCCCGCCCGATGCCGACGTGCGCGAGCTGGTCAAGGATTGGGACGTCACGCCGGTGCGCGACCACACCGCCGTGCTCAGGGTCCGCGAGAAGGCGGGCTTCGGCCTGCGCCGCTGGGCCCGCGAGGTCACGCCCGACGCCGCGAGCCCGGGCTGGGACCGGGTGACGGTGAGCTTCGCGGACGTGCCCTGGTACGCGGACTACCTGGCCTGGTTCGGCCCCGACGTCATCGTGATCGAGCCACCTGACCTGCGAGAAGCCGTCATCAACCGGCTCAAGGGAGTCCTAACGTGACCGGTGCTACACATCCGCCTCGGATGGTCACCTCGGCCGAACGGCTGCGGCGGCTGCTCGCGCTCGTGCCCTACGTGGTCAGCAGGAAGGCGGTGGGGCTGACGGAGACGGCGGCGGCGTTCGGCATGTCGGAGCGCGAGCTGATCGATGACCTGAACCTCGTCTGGTGCGTGGAGCTGCGGGCACCCGAGCCGTACTGCCCGATCGACCTGTCCTACGAGGGCGGCGAGATCACGGTGAGCCAGGCCGAGTCGATCGCGCGCCCGCTGCGGCTGGCCGCCGACGAGGCCAGCGCGCTGCTGGTGGCGCTGCGGATGCTGGCCGAGGTCCCCGCCGACGGTTCCGCGGTCGCGCGGCTGATCGCCAAGATCGAGGCCGCGGCGGGCGCGAGCGCCGCGGCCAGCGCTCAGGTATCGATTCAGATGGTCGATGGCCCGAACGCACGCGGGGTGGCTGCCAAGATCTCCGAAGCTCTGGCCGCGGGCCGCAGGGTGCACCTGCGGCACTACAACACGCAGAAGGACGTGGTGACCGAGCGGGACGTGGACCCGATGCGGCTGCTGGTGGTGGAGGGCCGCACCTACCTGGAGGGGTGGTGCCGGCGAGCCGAGGGGGTGCGGCTGTTCCGCCTGGACCGGGTGCTCGACTTGGCGATCCTCGACACCCCGGCCTCGGTCCCCGACACGGCCGAGCCGAAAGACGTGGACGCGGGACTGTTCCGCCCGTCGGAGGCGGACGAGATCGTCGAGCTGGAACTCGCCCCGGCCGCGCGCTGGGTGGCCGAGTACTACCCGTGCGAGTCGGTCACCGAGCTTGGCGAGGGGCGGCTGCGCGTGGTGCTGCGCACCCCGGACACCACCTGGGTGCGGCGGCTGGCGCTGCGCCTGGGGGAGGATGCCCGGGTGACGTCCCCGGCGGCGCTCGCCGAGTCCGTCCGCGCGGCCGCCGCGGCCGCCCTGGCCCTCTACTCCTAAGCCGCTCCACCGCGCCCCGCGGCCTCCCCCGGTCGGCCGCCTCTTACCGTTCTATTAACCTTTAGACGTGCTGAAGAGTGAGCGGGGGCGCTCAGAGACAACCGCCGCGGACGAGGCGGCCAGCCGGCCAGCCCGCTGGCGGGCCGCGGGGCCGCGGCTGCTGTGGGCGGCCGCGCTGGTGGTCGCGGGTGTCGCGCTCTTCTGGTGCTTTCTCCTCGAATCCCGCACGCAGGCGGGGAACTCCGACTCGGCGGGGATGGTCCTGCAGGGCTGGGAGATGTTCCACGGCAACCCGCTGCTGCGCGGCTGGTTCCTTTCGGATGTGACGTTCTACACATTCGAGGTGCCGCTCGACGGGCTGGTCGCGATCGTCCGCGGGTACAACGCGGACGCGGTGCATATCGCCGCGGCGCTGGTCTACACGCTGCTCGTGCTGTCCGCGGCGCTGCTGGCCAAGGGCCGGGCCCGCGGCAGGGAAGGGGTCGTCCGGGCGCTGCTCGCCGCGGGGATCCTGGTCGCCCCCGCCCTGGTCCCGGGTGCCCACGTGCTGCTGCTGGCTCCCGACCACACCGGCATCGGCGTCCCGGTCCTGCTGACGCTGCTGTTCGTGGATCGCGCGCCGCAGCGCTGGTGGGCGCCTGTCGCCGCGTGTGTCCTGCTGACCTGGGCACAGGTCGACGACCCGATCGCCTCGGTGGCCTGCGCCGCGCCGCTGGCCATCGTCTGCGCCGTCCGCGCGGGCGCGACGCTGGCGGTCCGGCTGCGCCGCGGCCGGCGGGCCCGCAAGACGCCAGAGTCAGCGGCCGTGCTCCCCCCAGTGCCGTGGTACGACGCGGCGCTCGCCGTCGCGGCGGTGGCGTCCTACGGCCTGACCCGCGAGGTGCTGTCGGCGATCGAGTCGGCGGGCGGCTTCTACGTGCACGGGGTCGCCGGCGGGACCGGGCTGGCGCCGTGGTCGGCCATCCCGCGCCAGCTGCAGTGGACCGGGCAGAACCTGCTGTACCTGTTCGGCGGGAACTACTTCGGCGTGACCCAGCCTGGGGCGGCGCTCGGCTACCTGCACCTCGTCGGCGTGGCGGTGACGCTGTGCGGCCTGCTGCTCGGCGTCTGGAGCCTGTTCTTCCGGCTCCGCTGGATCGGCACCCAAGGCGCGGCGGCCGGCGGGCCGGGCGCCCCGGGCCGGCCTGGCGGGCGGGCGGACCGCGTCACCGCGACGCTGGTCCTCGGCATACTCGCGATGCTGGCGGCCGGCGCGTTCGGCACCCACATGGCCCCGATCCAGGGCGCGCACGAGATCGCGATCGTGCTCCCGCTCAGCGCGGCCCTCGCCGGCCGCCTGGTCGGCTCCTGGCTGGCCGGCGCCCTTCCCCGCGGTACCGCCGAAAGGCGCGGCGGCCGCCCCGCCCGCCTCCTGGCGGCGTCGCTGCTCGCCGTCGCCGGGCTGGGATACCTCGGCGCGCTCGGCTACAACGCCTCCCGGCCGGCCCAGCCGGCGGAAGCGCAAAGTCTCGCCGACTGGCTCCTCCAGCACCATCTGACCAGCGGCCTCGCGGGCTACTGGCAGGCGAACATCACGACACTCGCCAGCGGGGGCCAGGTCGGGCTCGCGCCGCTCGCCAACGGCGGGGTCTACGGCTATCCGTGGGAGTCCAGGGCCGACTGGTACGATCCGGGCGTTTCGACGGCGAACTTCGTCGTCGCCGTCGACGCCCCGGCCGCGTCGGCCACGTACTCGCGTCCCAGCGTCGTGCGGAAGTGGTACGGCCGGCCGGCGCATACATATAGGTTCGGTCAGTACACGATCATGGTCTACGACTACAATCTTCTGCTCCGGGTGCGTCAGCCGGTCGCCGGCCAGCTGTGACGCGGGGAAGACGCGGGGAATAGGAGAAGCTTCGTGCGGGATGGTGCTTGGTGCAGCGGATAGGCAGTGACCGGGACCTCGCGACCGAGGCGGACGGGAGCCAGACCAGCGCCCCGGCTTCCGCCGGCGGCTCCCGCCGGTTCACCGGTCGGCTGCCCTGGCTGCTGTGGGCGGGCGGGCTGCTGCTCGTCGGCATCGGCTTGTTCACCCTGTACCTGCGCCAGTCGCGGATCGCGCCGTTCAACTCCGACGGCGCCTCCAACACCCTGCAAGCCCAGGCGATCCTGCACGGGAACGTGCTGCTGCACGGCTGGTGGACCTCCGACGTCTCCTTCTACACCACCGAGCTTCCCGAATACGTGCTCGTGGTGCTGTTCCGCGGCCTGCGCCCGGACGTGGTGCACATCAGCGGCGCGATCAGCTACACACTGACCGTCCTGCTAGCCGCGCTGCTCGCGCGCGGCCGGGCCCGCGGGTGGGCCGGCGTCGCCCGCGCGCTGCTGGCCGGCGGGATCATGCTCGCCCCCGGCATACTCGGCGGGACCGAGGTCTTCCTGGAGAACCCGGACCACGCCGGCACCGCGGTGCCGATCCTTGCCGTGCTGCTCCTGCTGGACCGCGCTCCGGAGCGCTGGTGGGTCCCGGTGGCGGTCTGCCTGATGCTGGCCTGGATCACGGTCGCCGACCAGCTCACCCTCGTCGCGGCCACCGTCCCGGTCGCGGCTGTCGCGGCGGTCCGGATGCTCATGCTGGCCGCGCGCCGCCGTCCGCGCCGGGAATACCGCTACGACGCCCTGCTGCTGGTGGCGGCCGTGGCCTCGATCGGGGTCGCCAAGCTCGCCGAGGCGATGATCCGGCACCTCGGGGGCTACTACCTGAGGCCGGTGCCGTATCGGCTGTTCGCCCCCGTCTCGCAGATCCCGGCCAATGCCCGGATGATGGGCCAGACGCTGCTGCTGCTGTTCGGCGCGAACGACCCCGGTCCGGCGCACCAGCAGATCGCGCTCATCGCCACGTACCACCTGATCGGGCTGGCGCTCGCGGTGCTCGGCTTGGCGGTGGCCGTGGCCGTGTTCTTCACCGGCCGCGCCGACCGCGTCACGCAGATCGTCGTCGCCGCCACGGCGGCCACGCTGGCCGCGGGCGTCCTCGGCACCATCCTGCCCTCGCTCGCCCACGCGCACGAGGTCGCCATCTTGCTCCCGTTCGGCGCGGTGCTCGCCGGCCGGATGCTGCCGCCCCTGGTGCCCGCGCGCTGGCGGCCCGGCCGGTGGGCGGCCCCCGCCCTCGCGGCCTGGCTCGCCGCCGGACTGGCGGCGCTGTGCGTCGCCGCCACCTGGCTGCCCCTCGGTCCGCCGAACCAGGACCTGGCGACCTGGCTCGTCGACCACCACTACACCGAGGGCCTGGCCGGCTACTGGCAGGCGAACGCCACCACGGTGACCAGCGGCGGCAAGGTCCTCGTCGCGCCCATCAAGCTCGGCTCTACCGCGGTGTGGCGCTGGGAGGCGTCGTCCGACTGGTACGACCCCAGCCAGCGCCAGGCCAACTTCATCGTCGCCGTGACGGACCCCGCGGGCCAGGGCGGCATAAGCGCGTCGTCGGCGCGCAAGTCATTCGGCCGCCCGGCCCATCAGTATCACGTCGGCAAGTACGTGATCATGGTCTACAACTACAACCTGCTGACCCGCGTGACCGACCGCAAATTCCCCGGCGTAGACCCCCCCAACCGCTAGCGTTCCGGGGGCTTGCGGCCCAGGACGAGGAACTGCTTGCCGAGCAGCCGCCACGCCAGCGGCATGTGCAGGTAGAGCCTGGTCAGCAGCGGCGACGGCGGGAGCAGGCCGCGGAACGAGAACGGCAGGAACCGCGGCGACACCGCCGTTACCTCGAACCCGGCGGCGTACAGATGCTCGGCCACCGCGACGTGCGACAGGATCACCGTGTGGTCCGCGCAGTCGAAGTACTCGCGCGCGCAGTACCGGAAGTTGGGCCCGACGACCGCGATGCGGCCTCCTGGCTCCATCGTGTCGAATAGCTTGGCGAGGACGGCGGCGACAGCGTTCTGGTCGGACAAGTGCTCGAGGAAGTTCGACATGAACACGCCGTCGAAGTAGTCCCTCGGCAGCCCTGCGTCCATGATGTCGGAGATGATCATCTTCACCCCCGCGGACTCCGGCACGCCGTGTCCGACGAGGTCGACCCCCCAGCGCTCGGCCGCGGGGACAGCGGTAATGAACTCGCCACGGCCCGCGGCCGGGTCGAGAACACGCTGCGGCTTCCCCATGCGGTCGTGCGCGTAACGAGCGATCTCCCGCCATACCGCCTGCCTGCCCGCCTGGTTGACGTGCCGGAAGCGGTAGGCGTACATCCGCTCATAGTTGATCCCACCCGCTGGCGCCGCCACGGACGATGTCTGTGGAGTACGGACTGCCATAAGAGGACTATACAAACCTTTCTTCAGAAAGCTCTGAGGCTTGCAAAGAATTGGTAAAGATCACGATTGTCCTGGTTACCTACCCCGGGGAGCCACGGTAAACCGGGGACAGCCGCTAGCTTCCGTTCAGGATAAAAATTATCAGCAGCGCGGTAGCCTCGCGATGGCGGGACTAGGAAGGGCGGGTCGATCCGGTTGAGCAGCACGTCGGTCACGGGCGCGGCGACGGCGGGCGGCCGTCACCACGCGGGGCCGCCGGGCGGACGGCTGCGCGGCAGGCTGGCCTGGGCGGCGGGCACCGTGCTCGCCGGCGCCGCGCTGTTCACGTGCTACCTGCTGCAGTCGCGGACCGTGTCGGTCGGCTCGGACGGCGCCTCGCAGGCGCTGCAGGCCTGGGACATGCTGCACGGGAACCCGCTGCTGCACGGCTGGTGGGTCACCGACGTCTCCTTCTACACCACCGAACTGCCGCAGTACATGCTCATCGAGGCCGCGCGCGGGCTGTCGTCCGACGTCATGCACGTCGCCGGGGCGATGAGCTACACGCTGCTCGTGCTGCTCGCGGCGTTCCTCGCGCGCGGGCGGGCGCGCGGCAAAGCGGGCCTGACGCGGGCGCTGGTCGCCGGCGGGATCATGCTGGCGCCGCAGCTCGGCAGCGGGACCGGCACGCTGGTGCTGTCCCCTGACCACACGGGCACCGGGGTGCCGGTGCTGCTCATCCTGCTGTTCATCGACGTCGCGCCCGCCCGCTGGTACGTCCCGGTGCTCGCCGGGCTCGGGCTGGCCTGGACGGTGCTGGCCGACGCCATGGCGCTGTTCATCGTGGTCATCCCGCTGGCGCTGGTGTGCGCCATCCGGGTCTTCCAGGGCGTCGTGCTGCACCGGGAGCGGCTGCGGGACCGCTGGTACGAGCTGTCGCTCGGGGCCGCCGCGGTCGCGTCGCTGCCCGTCGCGCTGGCCGCCACCGCGCTCATCAGGGCGCACGGCGGCTGGCAGGTGCACGGGCTGCGGACGGCGATCGCCGGCGCCGGGATGCTGGCGGGGAACCTGCGGCTGGCCGGCGAGGGGCTGCTCGAGCTGTTCGGCGCGGACTTCGCGGGCGCGGGCTCCGCGCGGGCCGTCGTGTTCGCGGTCATCCACCTGATCGGACTCGCGCTCGTGGTGGCCGGCTTCTGCCTGGCGGTGCGGCGCTTCTTCCGTCGTGACACGCTCATCGAGCCGGTGCTGGTGACCGGGATCGTGATCGACGTGGGCGCTTACGTAATAGGCGTGCAGGCGGTGAACATGCTGAGCACGCGGGAGATCGCGCCGGTCCTGCCGTTCGCCGCGGTGCTCGCCGGCCGCCTGCTCGGGGACCGGATCGCCGCCGTGCGGACGCTGCGGTACGGCCTTGCCGCGGTGCTGGCCTGCTACGCCGCGATGCTCGGCTTCGCGGCCGCCCAGCCGGCCGCGGCGCCGCAGTACGCGGACCTGACGGCCTGGCTGACCGAGCACCACCTCACCTCGGGGATCAGCGGGTACTCCCAGGCCAACATCGTCACGGCGACCAGCGGCGGCACGGTCAGCCTGCGCCCGGTCGCGTCGGCCGGGAAATACCTCACCGGCCGCGCCTGGAACGCGAGCACCACCTGGTTCGATCCCGCGCGGCATGACGCGAACTTCCTGGTGCTGTCCACGTTCGGCGCCTACGAGGTGTCCGGTAAAGAGGCGGTGGCGACGTTCGGGCGGCCGGACCGGACGTACCGTTACCGGGATTACACGATCATGGTGTGGCACGAGAACCTGCTCGCGCGGCTGCGGTAGCGCCTGCGATAGCGCCTGCGATAGCAAGCGAAACGTGCTTCCAATCCGGACCGGGCTGGGCTACGAATGACGTGTAGAATCGGTCCGAAACGAGTCTTCGCGTGCGGGACTCACTCCTGTGACAGAGGACGCAAATGATTGGTGACCTGTTCGACAGCCCGTGGAAGATCGCGATCATCGCGGTCCTGATCATCGTGCTGTTCGGGGCCCGCAAGCTGCCCGATGCCGCGCGCTCCCTGGGCAAGTCGATGCGCATCCTGAAGACTGAAATGCAGAGCATGCACGATGACGACGAGCCGGCGCAGCCGGCCGCCGTGCAGGCTCCGGTCGCGGCCCCGGCACCGCTGCAGGCGGCTGCCACGCCCGCACCGGCCACGCCGCCCGCGGACGCGCAGGCGCAGCTCGCGGCGCTTCAGGAGCAGATCAACAGCCTGCAGCAGTCGGTCGGCGCCAACGGCGCGGCCACGGACAGCCAGCAGAAGCGCTAACCCCCGGCGACCGCCGGCGGAAAGCGAACGGTCATGGCGAGAAAGCCCTCGGCGCTCGCGGGCGCCAAGATCGTGGGAGAGCGGTACGTGAGCTCGAAGCGCCGGGAGAACCCAGAGGGGCGGATGCCCCTCATGGATCACCTGCGCGAGCTGCGCAACCGCGTGGTCAAGATCGCCATCGCGATTCTCGTAGGCGCGATCGTGGGATGGGTCTTCTATCACCAGATCTGGGCCTTCATCCAGCGGCCTTACTGTCAGGCTGTCGGAGGCTGCAGGCAGAATGACGTCGGGCACACGCTCATACTCAACGGCGTGATGGACGGCTTCTACCTGCGCATGAAGGTTGCCATCCTGGCCGGGGCGGTGCTCACCAGCCCGTTCTGGCTGTATCAGCTCTGGGCCTTCGTCGCTCCCGGGCTGTATTCCAGGGAGAAGCGCTGGACCTACGCGTTCCTCGGCACCGCGGTCCCGCTGTTCGCCTTGGGGTGCTTCTTCGCCTTCCTGGCGATGGGCCGCGGGCTGAAGTTCTTCATCTCGATGTCGGGCGGGCTCACGAACCTGTTCACCGCCGACACCTACATCGGGTACTGGATCGCGATGATCATCGGGTTCGGCCTCTGCTTCGAGGTGCCGCTGTTCCTGGTCATCCTGAACATGGCCCGCGTCGTCACCCATGAGCGGTTCAGGAAGTGGCGCCGGATCATCATCTTCCTGGTCTTCGTGTTCGCCGGCATCGCGTCGCCGAGCCCGGACCCGCTGACGATGCTGCTGCTCGGCGGGGTCGTCGTGGTGCTCGTCGAGGCGGCCGAGGTCCTCATCTACCTCAACGACAAGCGCTACGCCCGCAACCACCCTGACCTGTACGCGGACCTGGCCGACAACGAGCTCGCGCCGATCGAGACCCCCGAGCGGGTAGAAGCGGACACCTCGCTCAACTAACTGACGCCTCTGGCGTACCGGCAAACGCAGTTCCCATAGTCTTGAAGCCATGAGCACACCGGCGGTGACTCCAGCCGAGCAGTACGCGAAGTTCCGCGAGAGGCAGGCCGCCCCGGAGTTCAGCTCCTTCCGCGAGCTTTACGACTTCGACTTCGACCCGTTCCAGATAGCCGCCTGCGGCGCGCTGACCGCCGGGGACGGGGTGCTCGTGGCCGCGCCCACCGGGTCGGGCAAGACCGTCGTCGGCGAGTACGCGGTGCACCTGGCCCTGCAGCAGGGCCGCAAGTGCTTCTACACCACCCCGATCAAGGCGCTGTCCAACCAGAAGTACAACGACCTGGTGCGCCGGTACGACACCGCCACGGTCGGCCTGCTGACCGGCGACAACAGCGTCAACGGGAACGCGCCGATCGTGGTGATGACCACCGAGGTGCTCCGCAACATGCTCTACGCGGGGTCGCCGACGCTGCGCGGACTCGGGTATGTCGTCCTCGACGAGGTGCACTACCTGGCGGACCGCGCGCGCGGCGCCGTCTGGGAAGAGGTGATCATCCACCTGCCCGAGTCGGTGCGGGTGGTCGCGCTGTCGGCGACGGTGAGCAACGCCGAGGAGTTCGGCGACTGGATGGCCCAAGTGAGGGGGGCAGGGGAGGTGGGTGGGGGCACCGAGGTCGTCGTCGACGAGCACCGGCCGGTGCCGCTATGGCAGCACATGCTGGTCGGCCGGCGGATGTACGACCTGTTCACCGACGACGACCACCACCAGGTCAACCCCGAGCTGATCCGGCTCGCGCAGCGGGACGCCATCAGGACGCCCTCACCACGGCCGGGCCGCGGCGGTCACCGGCCACGGCGCAGCTCCCCGCCCTACCGCCCGGAGGTCATCGACCGGCTGGACGCCAACGGGCTGCTGCCCGCGATCACGTTCATCTTCAGCCGCGCGGGCTGCGACGCCGCGGTGCAGCAGTGCCTGGCCGCCGGGCTGCGCCTGACCACCCCCGCTGAAGCCGGACAAATCGAGTCCGTCGCCCAGCGCCGCACCGCCGACATCCCCGAGGAGGACCTGCACGTCCTCGGCTATCACGACTGGGTCACCGGCCTGCGGCGCGGCATCGCGGCGCACCACGCCGGGCTGCTGCCCGCGTTCAAGGAGGTCGTGGAGGAGCTGTTCACCGCGGGCCTGGTCCGCGCGGTGTTCGCCACCGAGACCCTCGCCCTCGGCATCAACATGCCCGCGCGGACCGTCGTGATCGAGCGGCTGGACAAGTGGAACGGCGAGGCGCACGCCGCGCTCACCCCGGGCGAGTACACGCAGCTGACCGGCCGCGCCGGGCGCCGCGGCATCGACGTCGAAGGCCACGCGGTGGTGCTGTGGCAGCCCGGCATCGACCCGTCGGCCGTGGCGGGCCTGGCCGGGACCCGTACCTACCCGCTGAACTCCAGCTTCCGGCCGTCCTACAACATGGCCGTCAACCTGACGGCGCGGGCGGGCCGCAAGCGCGCCGCCGCGCTGCTCGAGTCGTCGTTCGCGCAGTTCCAGGCGGACCGCGGAGTGGTCGGGCTGGCGCGCAGGCTGCGCCGCGTCAAGGCGCACCTCGACGAGCTGGCCAAGTCGATGACCTGCGACAGCGGCGACTTCATGGAGTACGCCGAACTAAGGCGCCAGCTCACCGACGCCGAACGCGGCGCCTCCAGGAACCGGGCGTCCGCGCAGCGCGCGGAGGCGCTGCGCGTCCTCGCCACGCTGCGCCGCGGCGACATCATCCGGGTGCCGTCCGGGCGCCGCGCGGGCATGGCCGTGGTCCTCGTGCCGCCGCCGGGCGCGGACACGGCACACTCTCGCGCGGACGGCCCGCTCGTGCTCACCGCCCAAGGCCAGCTCAAGCAGCTGTCGGCGGCCGACTTCCCGGTCCCGGCCGAGCCGGTCGACCGGCTCCGCGTGCCGACCTGGTTCAGCGAGCGCTCCCCGAAGCACCGGCGGGATCTGGTCTCCGCGATGCGCAGCAAGCTCGCCGGCCGTGACAAGAAGTCGGATTTTCCCGAACGGTCCCGTGGTGACTCCGCGACCGACGACCGCGGCTCCGGCGGCGACATCGCCGAGCTGCGGCGCAAGCTGCGCCGGCATCCGTGCCACGCCTGCCCGGACCGCGAGCAGCACGCCAGGTACGGCGAACGGTACTTCCGCCAGCTCCAGGAGGTCGCCGAGCTCGAACGGCAGATCGGCAGCCGGTCGCACGTGATCGCGCGCACGTTCGGCAAGGTCTGTGCCGTGCTCGACGAGCTGGGCTACCTCGACGGCGACACGGTCACCCCGGACGGCAGGCGGCTGGCCCGCCTGTATTCGGAACTCGACCTGCTGGCGGCCGAATGCCTGCGCCGGGGCCTGTGGGAAGGGCTGAACCCGGCCGAGCTCGCGGCGTGCGTCTCGGTGCTGTCGTATGAGTCCCGCCAGCCCAAGGACGATGAACCGCCCGTGCGGCTGCCGAAGGGACCGGTCCGAGACGTGCTCGCGGCGATGACCAGGACCTGGTCCGAACTCGACCAGCTGGAGAAGCGCAGCGGGCTCTCGTTCCTGCGGGAGCCGGAATCCGGCTTCGTCTGGGCAGCGTACCGCTGGGTGCGCGGCGCCAAGCTGGAGGACGTCCTGGAGTCGGTCCCCGGCCTGACCCCCGGTGATTTCGTCCGGGCGATCAAGCAGCTGATGGACCTCCTAGACCAGATAGCCGCCGCCGACTCCGCCACTCCCGCACCTCCGGCCCCGCCAGACGAGCCAGCCCCACCAGACGAGCCAGCCCCGGCGGCCGACGCCCACCCGCGTGATCGCGGGGTAGCGGCGACCGCCCGGGCCGCGATCGACGCGATGCGCCGCGGCGTCGTCGCCTACACGACCCTCACCGACTAGCCAACGGCTGCCGCGCAGGGGTATCAAATCCGGAAATATCAGGACTCAGGCATCAACCACCACACCGGCGCCGGCGTTATGGCGAAGGCTTTCGTTACGGCGAAGACTTTTCCGCTGTATGGCGGTGACAAATTTACGGGATCATGAAAACCGGCCCGCAAGATACCCGGAGGGGGTATTCCAGGAGAAGCGGGCGAAGCGGGTGAAGCGGCGAGACCCTGAGCTCCCCGCTGTCGCATCGGCGCTGTCTATGGATTCGCCGGTGACTTGGCATTGGTACTTATGTCAGGGCGGTGGTTACGGTGAAACGGAGGAGTCGTCGGTGAACCGGCGGCCCAGCCGAGCAAACCAAGCCGACGAGGAGGTGCCGTGTCCCGATCAGCTGCCTCAGCGGTCGCACCGGCCGCCACCGGGCCCGCGATGCCGGTAGTCGTGGGCGCCTGTCCGCAGTTCCTCACCGCCGCGATCCGCCGCCAGGTGCGGGCCCGCGCGTC
>Ga0306923_10005097_pt1 | contig 12728 bp, 10 predicted proteins | sample sta12Can44000108_FD_203841 | JGI IMG/M metagenome (GOLD analysis project Ga0306923, IMG submission 203841) | Lab enrichment of tropical soil microbial communities from Luquillo Experimental Forest, Puerto Rico - statanox.12C.anox.44.000.108 (v2)... | ecosystem: Environmental > Terrestrial >... | reverse complement strand
CGCCGCCGAAAAGACATTGGTGAAACGTGACACCGGCCAAAACTCGGCGACCAAGCCGCCTAAAAACACCAGCGGCAGGCCAAAGAGTTTGAACGCGAACGGGAGGCTGCGCGGCGTTGGCTGTTTGCTCATTTGCAGGGAAACGCGGCCTGTAGAGCGTGCCACGCCTCAGCGGCAGCGGCTTGGTGCCGTGTCTCAGTATGAAGAGTCAGAGAGACTTAGTTCGGGGAGTGCGTTCTAGTTCGTCACGGCATTTTAGTCGTGCCACCTAGAGTTTTTGGCATTGGCGTTTAGCTGCTCGAACTTGTTGTAGCCGGCAACAGCTGTGGCTGCGCCATAGTAATCGCTATCATTGTCGTGAAACACGACATGGCAGCTTAGTTCGTGGACCTTGCGGTTGAGACCGCAAACGCCAGCGGCTGGTGTTGTGGTTATGTCCTTGTTTACCGGCTTCTCGTGGTAGCGCTCGACCACAAGGATTTCGGCAGCGCTCTCCGACTTCTTAGGAGAGCCGGAAAAGCCAATTTCCGCGCCGCGAGCGTCGTTGAATAGCCAAAGGGTCCTGCCGTTATCGAAGTCATACATGCCGACTTCGGTACAAGGGAACTTATACACTGCTCGCGGTGCATTTGGTGAATAGATGACGATGCTGGTTTCAGGCGAACATTTGGCGAGACTGCCAATGGCCGACTTGACTTGAATATCATCATCATTGCTTTTGGCGCTGAGCGGCCCCGCGACTGCCGCTGTTGACAGCAAACAACAGGCGGCAATGAGTGCAACTGGACCGGGGACACCAAGGATGATCCAATTCTTTTTCATGCCCATCTGCCCCGATTACTTCTGATCCGTGTACTGGCCCAAGCCCCATCGGCTATTTAGCAAGGCTAAGGCTAGGAACTCAGTGACAGCCGTCACGTTTTGGCAGTTCGGGTCGATAAAGGATTGCGATTTTAGGACAAACTCTTGTTTCGATGGGCCACGCTACTTGTCTTTGGATGTCTGGCCCGTGTGCCAAGCGCGGAATGCGGCTTCTGCTTGCTCACGAAGCTCGGCCTTGCTCAACTTACGGCGAGGCTGTTTTGGAGGTTGGTCAACGAGTGGCATCTGGCCTTTAACATCTTCGACGCCCTGCCGCCGCATACGCTTGCGGCTCGCTAGACGTGACCAATTCACACGACCGGCCATAACGCACGCACTTTCTCGCAACACAGCAAAGCCGCCGGAGCTATTGGAGGAAGACCGGCGGCTTTGCCTTAGCGCCCCAAACGATGCACTTCTGCGGCAACAGGTCGGCAACATCGTCGGGGCTGTCGGACCGGAGGTCCATCAGAAAGAGCGCATTCGTCCCCGGTCCGACCCGGCAAGCATACACCCGCGCTAAGCGGCTTGGATACAAATTGGGTTGATGGCAGCCAAAGAGGGACGGTTAAGCTATGGGCGGCGGCGTGTTCAGCCGCGCTGCCGTGCCATCAAGACCAAGGAGATACCAACCCCGATCAAGCCGAGAAGAAAGGTGACCGTTCCCAGTGTTTCGGTCCCCATTTAGGCCGTCACCTTGTGCCATCGCCCATTGCAGGACAGTCCCAAACCAGAGGGTTGCTGCAATGTACCAATGTAAAGGCCAGCTCAGCGCCAGCGGCGCGTTCTAGAACATCATCTGGAATATCAAACATCAGAATGTGCAGGTCTGCGTCAGCGAAGTCGCTTCGATTGTCCATGGCACACCCGCAATATTTCACAGCGAAGCCGCCAGCCAATGTCCGAAAACCGGCGGCTTTGCCTTAGCGCCCCAACGGGTTGCTTGCCGGGCCACCGTCGGGGCCGTCGAACCGGAGTCCGTCAGAAGAGTCCCCCGGTCCGGCCCCGCTATCATACGCCTGCGCTTCGCGGCTTAAGTACAAATTGGGTTGATGGCAGCGATCTGACGGGCGCTAAGCGGCTACGGCTCCTGACTGCGCAGGCGATTCATCCGACACCAACCGCAGACAACAGCGATCAGAATGGGGCTTTAGCGATTGTTCCGCCTCTCGACACGCAAGCGACAACGGCAAGTGGACCAATTCTCCGCTGGTCCGCTTCGCGTCCAAGAGAAAGTGTTCAGCCGTATCGGCAAACTCGTAGCTGCGCGCCAAGCCCGACCACTGCTGGGCAATTCGCAGATAAACAGCTTTCAAATGTTGGTCGGTAATTTGTGCGGCTTGGTTTTCGGCTTCGGCAACTTGCCGCCAACAGTCTGTGGCGGTTTTCAAAACTGACATGGGGCACCCTCGTACCCCGACTACCCAAGATACAAAGCGAACCCAATAGTGGCGAAACTGTGAAAATACTTTTCCACCGACTGACAGCTAAGCACTTTTGGCGGTTGCGCATTACAGAGGGTCGGTAAGGCTTTGATAGTGCGAGACCATCAGCACTAAACCCAAATCGGGTTAGGTTCAGAAAATTGCTTTGGCAATGGTGAGTGCAATGCAATTGCATCTGCCCCCTAGTAGGAGGGGGTGGGATACAGGTGCTGTCCGATTAGAAGGCGGCGCAAAGCCACTAGGAAGCTCACTGATGCGGTTTCATCGGGCGAAGGCAAAGGCCACTCAGCGGCTGTTTAATTGGTCGCCCAAAATTGCAATGAAGCACTCGCGAACGATGATCTCTCTTTCCTTACGTGCCTAAATCCATTGTGCTTGCATCATCTGCACTCGCTTCGCTCGGCAGATATCGTCCAAGCTCGTCGCGTAAGCGTGGCTGATAGCGTCGATCACTAGCGATGATGTGCAGGTATTGCTGTTCGACGTGTCTTAGTCTGGCGATGATGCGGCGATAGCGGGTTTTTCTTTGTAGCTTGGGCCGGGCTGGAAACTGGTCGCCGGGTTTTCCAAACTGATCGCCGAGCCGAACGCGGAGCTTGTGTGACCAGTGCAGCAAGCGCGTCCGATGATGCTTGCGTTGGCAACCAATACCAAACACCACTGCACACACGACAATACGCTTGCAAGCCATCAAAATAAAGAAAAACACGGCGTTTATTGCAACGCGAGCAAACAAAAAATGGTCGCAGTCCGTATCGCAGTTTGCGCCACGTGACGCGGACAACCTGATGCGCCTGTGACGTCCCACGCACGTCTATTCCCGGTTGCACTCGCATCGGCAACAGCCGGATGTGATCACGCGCGGTCACCTCGATGCGCTGGAACGGAAATCGCATCGGCCGCTTAAATGCGCCAGCCTTAGCCAGCGCGGCCACGCTGATTTCGCGGCGCATGTCGCTGGTGACCGGGTGCGTTGGTTTGCGGTAACGCATGGTCACCATTTGCGCGCGATCAGCCACACAAGCAAAACAATCACGATTATGAACCCGATAGTGTCGATATTCATGGCTCAATTATTTTAGTGCCAAGCAGCTTAAATAAAAAACCCCCGGAAATTAATCCGGGGGCTCTTACGGTAGCAGGCTGCGACCGTTACGCAGCCTTAGCGACGACGACGAAAGGGCGCTTGGTCACCAGCGCCATGATATGCGCCGCCCATTTGTCCAACGCCACCTTGCGCTCGGCGTGATAATTGGCGCGGTTGTAAGTGCCCGCCACGCCCGCCTTGTGGCCGGATTGATGGTTAATCGCCATTTCGATGATGTGCGGCTGCACGCCAAGCTCGGCCATGCCGGTGACGAAGGACCGGCGCAGATCGTGCAATGTCCATTTCGGCATTCCCGGTAAGCGTTCATCCAAGGCTTTTTTCGGCGTTGACCATCCGGCAAAGCCTTCGGCACTGTCACCGCGACCGAACACATGGTCACGGATATGCGGTTGCTGTTCGAGGATGGCGCGCACCGGCTCAGACAGCGGGATGAAATGCGGATGGCCGTTTTTGGTCCGCTCGCCCGGAAGGTCGATTCGACCTTCCCGCATCTTGATTTCCGACCAACGCAGCCCACCGATTTCCGAGCGGCGTTGTCCGGTCAGCATCAGTAGCTTAACGATGCTGCCGAAGTCGCCTTCCGGCAGCGCGTTCCAGATCGCCGCCAGTTCGTCACTGGACAGCACCCGGTCGCGGGATTGCTCGCGGCGTTTCTCGGTCAGCATCACCGGATTGGCCGCCACCTCGCCGCGCTGCATGGCCCAGGTGAACATTGCAGCCAGATTGGCGCGCAACCGGTTGTAGGTGGCATCGCCGGATTTCGTGGCGGTGTGGTCCAGCAGATCGGCGATCTCGGATTGCGTGATCAAGGCCAGCGGACGGCTGTTCAAACGGCTGGCGGTGCCTTTCAGATATCGCTCAGCTTCGGTGTAGGTCCGGTCGCGCAGTTCCGGCTGTTTCGCCGCCAGATATTGGGCGACGGTTTCCGCGAAGGACTCCTTATCGATCTGCTTGGCGGCCAGATCGCGGGCCGGATCGGCACTGAGACGGCGCTCGGCGGTAAGCTTGCGGACCTGTTCACGGGCTTGGCTGGGCGACATGGTGGGGAATACGCCAATGGTCATGCGGCGAGTTTTATTATTGCGGCTGTATTGATAGACCCAGATTTTCGAGCCGGTATCGCGGACACGAAGCCCGAAGCCGCGATCAAGGTCATCGAAGAAAATATGATCGGTCTTGCCTTCGGGTAATTCGGGTTTGGATTGAGTGACGGTCTTGTCGGTGAATTTCATTTTTGCCCCTATCAGGCTCGATTTTCAGACACTGGGGCAGGCACGGCTGGGCAGAGACTTCAGACTTCCGAAGCCGAGCAATGCGCCGCTCAGACAGATGATATCGCACGTCTGGCGGGGACGTTCAAGGGGTATGACGACCACTGACGACCGGTGATAACCGATATCACCTGCTGGGGGCACAGCGGACATCAGCCGCACCTTCCCCAATGTCTGCTTTTGACCCAAAGCCGGACATCGGCTGCATCATTTTGCTGTGATGCACAATTGCACCGCCCCCGCGGATTCGGCTTAGCTGTGCTGGGGGACACCACGCTTACCCAACGCGCGAGCTAACGGCATGATTGTGACCAACCCCACGATGGCAACCACAATGACCATCACAACGACCTTCGGATCGCTGAAGCTCTGGCTTGCAACGACGAGAGCAGCTGCGATGTTGCGTTGAGCAGTTCCGAGTGCCAGCACATTCTTGGTGTCGTTGCCTGGCCCACCCAGGAGCCAGCCAACGCAGAAGCCAAACGCGATGAACAGCAGCCCTGCCAGGATGCCGCGAGTTCCGAATACCTGCAGTACCTTGTCGATATTAGCTGCGCTGATTAGGCCTATCAGAAGAATGAGACTGATATTGGATAGCCAATCGAGCCAAGGCTTCACATGGGCAGCCGTTGCTTCAAACCGCGCCTTTAGGAGGAGTCCGACCCCCAGCGGGAGCAACATGAGCAGAACGAGGGACTGCGCAATTTCCAGTGGATTTACAGTCACTCCTTCCAGCAGAAGCGGAAGGACGATTGGCAAATAAGCAACGGTGATGACCATCAACAGCACCATCATGCCGACCGCAAATGGCAGATTGCCCTTAGCGAGTTGCGCGAGTTTCGGCAGGAACGGTGCGCCTGCAGCGCACCCGAGTACCAGTAGACCGATGCCGAATTGCTCGTCGAGCCTAAGGAGCCACGCCAAGACGAAGGCGCCGAGCGGCATGAGTATGAAATTGGCAACGAGGCCAAGCACCAGCAGACGGACATTGCGAAGCGGCTCGATGATCTGACCGAGCAGGAGGCCTGAGCCCATTGCCAACATGCTGGACACGACAAAGCTCAACATCGCGACGTTGGATGCCTTGTTCAGCAGATCCATCAGCATGGATTTTCTCCTAGGCAGGATTGGAACGACGGGCTCTCCGCCTGCGATCACTGCATCAAGGTGAGATTGCGCCAGAAGTTCTTCAGGCTCTCGTTCACGCCAAACAGTGTGGTGAAATGGGTCGAGTCGACGAGCAAAATATCTCCAACGCGTTGACCATTGGGCGGCATCCAGAGCAGGCAGTTGAATTCCTTATTGCCGGCGGTGGTGAAAGGGTGCGGACGGTCGAGATCGATAGGCTGACGCGCGAGCAGATGGATCGACTTGCTGGTCTTATCTGTGATTTCGTAGTGTGGCAGATGGGGATGGAAACAGAGCGTCGGTACATTGTTGAGCAGACCCAGCTTGTCGAGATCGCGGAACGCTGTAATCGGCGTGATGTCCTTGGTGCCTTTTACGACAGCCGGGCGGAGACCGTAGGTATTGTGCACTGGCACACCGAGCCCCTTCATGAGCGAGCGGGTGTATTGTCCGAAACGCTGCTGGTTGGGTGCTACGAGAGGGTCCCCGTGATGCCGGTATTCGATCTGGCGCTGATTGAGGTCATTAGTGAAGCCTACATCGTGATGAGGCGCCAGAAGCAGGCAGGTACCTTCTCGCTTGAGCCACTCGCGAAGTGCAGCGATTTCCTCCGGAGCAGCCTCCTGCTCGGATAGTATGTGATCAAGTCCAAATACCATGAGCGTGTCGGTGTCGGCTAGAATGCGTTCATCGATCGGCAGCTTGAAGCCTCCCTGGTCGATGCGCTGGAAGACTGCGACGGGGTGATCGGTGACGTCTTCGACAATTTTTTGGAAGTTAAGTGTAGAGCGGTGAAAAAGCTCCAGCGTGCCAGCGATTCCCTGGAGGAATTGCGCTGCGCTGTATTCCGGCGTCTCGTAGTTCGGCCAAAGAACGGTACGGACTTCCGTCATCGTGGAGAAACGATTTTCCAAAGCTGTGGGGTCGCGCTGCGATTCCCAAGGGTAGCTCCACGTCCAATAAATGCTGATGCGGCGTTTGCCGTGCGTGTATTTGCGGGGGATGTGATTTTGATTGTAGGTGCGCGCGAATGCCGGTGTACTCATGGCTGTTCCCTTCCATAGCTCAGAATTGTTGCCAACTACTCTCTGCTTGATTCGTTTGCCGATTCCCCTTCAGATTAAGTTTGCGGGCTGCGCTTGCCGCAACGCGAGCTAGTATCCCCGCGTAAGTTGGAAAAGACAGTGGGATGTGAGCCAGCTCATCGACCCGCATGCCACAGGCGATGGCTATCGCCGCCACTTGGGTGATCTCTACCGCCCTCTCACCGACTACGTGGCAGCCCAACATCATCTTGGTCTTGCGATCGACGATTAGTTTGCAAAAACCGATTTTGTGCCCATCAATGATTGTGCGCGTAGTCGAATCGAAGTGTAAAACAGCCGTCTCAATATCGTGTGTTTCCCGTGCCTTTGTTTCAGTGAGACCAACCTGGGCGTACTCGGGGTCCGTGAAACTGCCGATCGGACTTACCGGGTCTCCAATCGTCATAGTGGCGCCCTGCACTGCGTTAGTAGCCGCAACGAATCCGTCCCGTAGCGCTTGCGGGACCAACATCAAGCGACCGGTGATGTCCCCGGCAGCAAAGATATGGGGCACAGAGGTCCGCAGACACTCATCAACCTTGATGAATCCCCGAGAATTGTTCTCGACACCGGCCGTACCGAGGCTCAGCCCATCCGTATCGGCGACCCATCCCACTGCGACCACCACCAATGCTGCCTCGGCGCTGGCCCGAGCGCCGTCCCGCCAAAAGTTCATTTGCACCCCACGCATTCTGCCGACCGAGGACGCTGATGTGTCGGCAGTCGTTGCGGCGGCTTTCCGCAAAGCGGGCATTGCCGTTCATGAGAACTTCGGTGCCGTCGAGTCTTTCGAAAAGACGCCAACAGGGGGATCGAGGCGACCTGCACCCCCGTCGCTCCAGCGCCGAGCACCAACATCGATGGCGGGATCGAACTCAAGCCCCAGGCGTCGCTGTGAGTGTTTGTAAGTTCAAAGCCCGGCACAGAGAGCTTCTTACTGACGCCGCCAGTGCAAATGATGATCTTTTCAGCCTGAAGATTCAGACCGCTTTCGGTTTTGACGGTGTGTCCGTCGGTGAAACGCGCAACGCCGGCGTGCTCGTGGACAGTCACCCCCAGAGAATCGATCTGCGGGCGTAAGGAAGAATTTGCCCGCACACCGTCGACGACCTCGCGTACGCGATTAAGCAGCCTGGAATAATCCAGTACCGGCTCACTCACACCTATGCCGTATTGATGAAGTTGTCGCGCTTCACGGATCAGCCGGGCTGCATGGGCCAAGGTCCGCACCGGAACTGGTCCGTCGTTGGCCGCTATACCGCCGAACTCGGCACGAGTTACCAGCACCGTGCGCGCGCCGAGATCCGCAGCACGAAGCGCCGCGAGCACTCCCGCGGGGCCAGCGCCAATAACGAGGATGTCTATCATCTTTGGTTATCCCAAACGATGAATGAGACGTGCTCCCTTTCAACGGACACCATTCATGTCGCGAGGTAGCGGAGCGCTTTGATGCCCGGGAGGAAGAAGTAGGCGCCACCTCTCACAGTGGTGAAAGCCGGCAAGCCAGTGATTTTCTTGCGGATCGGGCGTTTGGGGATTTTAAATTCAAATGTACCGTCCTGATTGCCGATGACCGGATCACGCTCATTGCCGAGTTCGTGAAAGTTAGGGTCGTTTGCCCAAACATTTTGCGCGAACTCAAATTGACGGATTAGGCTTGCGCAGATGACAAAAGCGGCGATGCCACGTTCCACGCCATCCTCTGGTGTGTTCTCCGGTAAAAGGGGCCCGTATGTGGCGCCGCGGCGGATCATCCGGCGACGATTCATATTGTGTGCCGTGTCGCGAGGATTCATGCGGCGCATGTGTGAGCCAAGCGGTACCGCATATCCTTGTGGGTCCATCTGCTTGTAGTTGAAGTCGTTATTGCGTTGGGGATCGGCGCCAAGCACGGGATCATCTTTGTCTGGGGCTAGTACGAGCGGCGCACCACTCCGCCAGCGTCCCATGAGCTTCGCCGCGAGAAGTTCTTGCTCCCCGGGAGTCTGAGCATTCTGGCGTAGGAAGTCGCGGAACTTACCTACATGCTCTTGAAGCCGCCGATAAGCCATGTAGCTGCCGTTGCGGGATAAAATTTCGGGTTGCGGCAGATTGGCCGGCGGTCCGGATTCGTCCGGATAACCAAGGATGAATTCGCCCGGCTTAAGCGGCGCGCCGGAGCCGGGTGTCGGCACTTCGCCACTGCCTTCAATGACAGGTTGCGAGAGCCGGTCACGATAGCCGAAGTGGTCGTGTGCATAGGTGAATGGTGGCACAGCTTGTAGGTCAAGGGACGAGAGCACTTCCACATCTTTGCACTGCGCAACGAATTTATTGTGCTCCATCACGGATCGCGCACGCGAAGCTTCATCGGCGGCGAAGAGGATAACAATCGCGTGCAGACTGGGGCTTGCTAGACCGCCCACCCAATTGTCGGGATGATTCGCTCCTGTGTCGCCGAGCATCTCCGCGCGGGCGACCATGCCTTGCCTGAACTCTTCGGGGAACGTGGCCAGCGAAGTCTCGTCCATACCAAGAGCACGCAGGCCATTCCAGGTGAAAGCCACCGTCACCCAACGTTTTTCCTTTTCGGCCGAAGCACGAACGTCAGCGGCAGACTGGACCTTTTCGCGGATTCCCGACAGCCAGGCCCGCCCGCCCGTCGGATTTCGAAACGACATAAATTCGTATCGCCCCGTTAAGGCGGGCACTCGCATCAGCAGGATGTGCTGAATGTCATCGAACTCAAGCACGTCGCTTCCTCAAACTCACTGCATCTGGTCGAGCATGTTCGAGAAGGCAGCCTTGAGCTTGAGGGCCTTCTTGATCTCGTCGGCACTCACGAAAGGATATTCGCCATATTCGAGGAAGCTGGGGCGGTGATGGTCGCGAACAAACTTCATGAATGCCGGAGCGTTCGTCTTCCAATCCTTCGGAAAACCCTCCAGATTTTCGAAGACGGTGTTGAGACCGGATGCCGCAAAAATCGCAATAGCGTCCTCGGTGTATTTGTCAAAGTCGGTGTCGAAGATGCCCATGTATTGGAAATAGGTTTCGCCATTGATGTCGAAAAGATTCCAGCGAAGGTAATGCAGCTTGAGCACGGCAAGAACGTCAGGCTGACCGGCCACAGCCTTTTCGATGTTCTTGGCATACTCATAAAAGACCGGCTCCCGCCCGGGAATGATTTTCGCAATGATGGAGAAGCCGTAGCATGCTGGAGTTTTGGGGAAGATCGGACCATACCTGCCTTGCTCCACCTTTTCCTTGAAGACGCCGCCTTTTGGAATCGCCATTGCCGCGGGCTTGGTCCAATCCTGTTGCTTTCCACCTGAAGTCGTCGAACTCATCTTGACCTCCTTATTATCGCCAGCCACCACGAGCCCCATCCAATCCCTCGTATTAATTGGAGTTGGACCGGGCCAAATTTGCCAGAAATTGCCCCCAATCTCACTAGGTGATTGCGGACGCGCGTAATATCGATTAGGCAATCGCGGAAAAGCCGCTCCAACAACTGGGGCCGCGACCAATACCGGAATTTGATTTAGCTCAAAGTTGGCGGAGAGTTGCACGACCGACGGGGCAAATAAAGATTATGAGGTTCTAACGACACCATTGCGCTAGCGTCTGTTATTGACCCTACGCGCGTCGGCGCGTCCACGCTTAACCATCAGTTTCCCGGGACTGTGAAGACACCTCGCGCGATCAAACCTGAGATACCGCCTAGCATGAGCTGTATGCCGAGTGCCACTTGGTTAACCCCGAGGACAACGCCAAGGAGCAGCAGCAGCGGGCTGAACCAGCGGACAACGATGTGTGCGCCGAGCATAGCGAGCCAATCCAGGAATAGAATGAAATAAACAACCCCGGCCAGCATGAGCCTGATTTCGGTTGTGGGAGCGAGGGCCGTGAGGATGGTAACCGCTGCGATCCCGTATGGAGTAACGATGGTCGGAAATGCGAGGGGGAGAAGGCGAGCGCCAGGGTCGGGGGCTCGGTACGATCGGGCGGATGGGTTACGTCGTATTGATGCATGACCGCCTGCAAGGCCACGAGGAAAAGGATTAGGCCTGCGGCGATCTGCAACACCAATACCGGGATGGCAAAGTTGTCGAGCATTTGCTCGCCAAGCGCGGCGGCGATGGTGACAGCGGCTGCCGAGAATAGGAAGGCGCGGGTTGCGAGACGGAAGCGAAAGACGCGATCGCAGTCCTTGGTCGCCGCAGCGAAGGGGCCGAGGAGCTTAATTGGACCCAGCATCAAGAATAGCAGGGCGAAGATCATGCCCCACGTGATTGGTCGTTTAGTGGCCAGCACGCCGGTGCTCTGAGCAGCAGCCGCAACCGGCAAAAGAGTTAGGGCCACGATAACGGTCAGACGCTTCATGCCAGTGCTTTCTTTGTGGCAGTGGTATGCATTCATCGAGATCAACTACAGGATTTGCACGCCCATCTTTTAGCAGCCTTTTGCTGCACCTGCTCACGTCCGCTTTTGGCACAAAGCAGACATTCACAGACGGAGTTCCGATGTCCGCTTTTGGGGGTAAAGCGGACATTGCGTGGCCTGCTCCGATGTCCGCTTTTGACCCAAAGCGGACATCAGAAGAATGCGCTGCCATGTCTGCTTTTGACCCAAAGCAGACGTCGACCGGTGGCGAGGAAAGCCGTTGAAATGATTCACGCCGTAAGACGAATTGCCGATTCCCGATACCCGAATTTCGGATTGCCGATCACCTCGTAACCACCACGCGCGTGCCGACGCCGACGCGGCTATAGAGGTCCATAGTGTCTGCGTTGTACATGCGTATGCAGCCGTGCGACACGAATCCGCCGATCGTGCTCGGCGCGTTGGTGCCGTGGATCGCATATTCACCGCCGGACAGCGTCATGGCCGCCGCTCCCATCGGGTTATGCGGGGAGCCGCCTGGAACGACGCTCGGCAGCGAACTGTAGTCTTGCCGGATCGATGCTGGCGCCGACCACGCCGGCTCGATGTACTTGCCATTGATGACTGCCTCGCCGGACCATTGCATGCCGGCGCGGCCGACGCCCACCGGATAGCGGATCGCTTCGCCTGCACCAACAAAGTAATAAAGACGGCGTTCGCCGGTGCGGATGACGATCGTTCCTGGCCCATAGCTGTCCTTCACCGACACGATGTCGTGGGCCTGCGCCGACCCAGGGGCAAAAGCGAATGCCGCAATGGCGGCTGCGACGGCCCCCGAAAGCATGATCTTTCTTCGCATTGCCACATTCCCTCATTGCTGACCCGCTCTACTGACCCCGCCGTTACAGCAATTCGGCGTTTTCCAGCGCCATTCAAACAGCAGCTCCGACCAAAGCCATGATTAGGATCAAGTTTTTCAATGAAGCTGATAAACAAAAAGATTGGTGACCTATACGTTCAGATAGATGCGGGTTCAGAGGTTTTGTTTTTCCAATCGCAATTTAACGGCCGTGTGATTTTGTTTGTTGGTCCAACACCAGCGAGGACAGGATTAAGGCGGCGGCATTACGCTGGTGCTGTGTCGCCCTTGTCCTGGAGATTTTTCGTCCTTGAGTTGGTGATGGTGACTTGCTTCGTTGCTTCGGCAAGTTGCTTTTGAGCGATGTACGTCGCGTCGGCTGCGCGGATTTGGAATAGAGATAGTTTTTGCTGCGGTGCATCCTCGCTCAGCCGCGGCTTTTTTAACCTTGTTGACAATGTAGTGTTGCAGCAAAGACGCATCAGGATTTTATTTACGATTGCTCTCCAATACCGCTGCTCTCAAAGCGGTGCGACCAAAAGTGAACACTTTAGAGTGCGAAGGTTGCAATTATGTGTTCAACTGTTCGCGCGGCGCTTCTGAGTG
>Ga0306923_10005094_pt1 | contig 12731 bp, 14 predicted proteins | sample sta12Can44000108_FD_203841 | JGI IMG/M metagenome (GOLD analysis project Ga0306923, IMG submission 203841) | Lab enrichment of tropical soil microbial communities from Luquillo Experimental Forest, Puerto Rico - statanox.12C.anox.44.000.108 (v2)... | ecosystem: Environmental > Terrestrial >... | reverse complement strand
CACGTGGTCCATGCACTTGCATCCATCTCCCGATGGGGATAGGTGAAACCATGGATTGTGCGAGCAAAAAGGACATCCTATGGCCCATCACGTCATCACTGTCGTCGGCAGCCTGCGCAAAGAGAGCTTTACGCTGAAGGTCGCAAATGCGCTCGCCAAGCTCGCGCCCGCCTCATTGCGGCTCGAGGTGATGACGCTTGGCGGCCTCTCCTTCTTCAACCAGGATCTGGAAGCGGCTCCCCCGGCTGACTGGCTCGCGTTTCGCGAAAGACTGCAGACCTCGAACGGCGTGATTTTCGTCACGCCCGAATACAACCGTTCGATTCCGGGGGTTCTGAAGAACGCCATCGATGTGGGCTCGCGGCCCTATGGCAAGAGCTCGTTTCTGGGCAAACCGACGGGGATCATCTCGAACTCGCCGGGACCGCTCGGCGGCGTCAACGCGGCCAAGCATTTACAGAACATCCTGCCCGGCATTTCCGGTCCGATCATGGGACAGCCGGAGAGCTATCTGAGCGGCATTGGCGATGCCTTCAACGACAGAGGAGAACTGATCAAGGAGCCCGTGCAGAAGCTGCTGCAACACTATCTCGAGGCCTTTGCCGCTTTTGTCGAGAAGCGGGGCGGGTAGGGAGGCGCGGATTGTCCGGCCTCGGGGCTGGGCTGGTTTGCGGCCATTCAACGTCTTTGCAGGCTTAAAACAAGGCGTGGATGGCCGCGACGACGGTAAAAAGACGCGTGTTGGAGCCTGGCCCCGCTTTAGCACTCCTTTAACCGGCCCGCTCGCATGCTGCGGCGATGGTCTCGCGGTCTCGACTCAAATCGTTCCTGACAGGGCTTGCCCTCTACATGATGGCAGCGGCACTCGTCGGCTATTTCGGTGTCAACGCCTATACCGGCAAATACGGCTTGAATGCGCGGCAGGAACTCGACCAGGAGATCATCGCGCTGACCTCCGAGCTCGCGCGTCTCAAGCGCGAGCGCTTAGAGAGCGAGCGGCGCGTCTCGCTTTTGCGCTCTGACCGGATCGATCCTGACATGCTGGACGAGCGCGCACGCTTCCAGCTCGACTATGCCGATCCGCATGATCTCGTGCGGATGAGCGGTCCGAAACAGTGAACTCGACGCGGATGTGTCACGGCTTCGATGCGCGCGAACTCCTCCGCGGCGCTTTGAGGCAGATCAAATGGCGGCAGATGGCCTTGTTCGGCGACAACGCCAAGATGCGGATCTTGCCAGCAGGAGATCTGGGTCGGTGGTGCCGGTCACCACATTCCGGTCGCCACATTTAAGACCGCGGCGCGATGAGCGCCGCGGTCTTGGTTTGCGACCGTGCGCTGATCTGAAGCGAGCAATCAAATATCCGCCATCGGCTTTCGGCGTTGTGAAACTCTCACACGTTGCACTGCGGCATGGCGGGATTTGAACGTTTTCAAGCAATCCTTCCACGGCGGATTGAGTTGAGCTAGAGAGGGCCCTCAGCTCTCTCTCAGCCGGAACTGCCATGGCCGTATCAAAAAAAGCCGACACAAGGGACAAGGCGCAGGACAGGGAACACGGCTCACCCCCCGAATTCACCCAGCCGCAGGAGCTCAAAGCGCTTCGCGACATGCTCTTGATCCGCCGTTTCGAGGAGAAGGCCGGCCAGCTCTATGGCATGGGCGCAATCGGCGGCTTCTGCCACCTCTATATCGGCCAGGAAGCTGTTGTGGTCGGCATGCAGATGGCCCTGAAGAAGGGCGACGAGGTTATAACCGGGTACCGTGATCACGGGCATATGCTGGCCTGCGGGATGGACGCCAAGGGCGTGATGGCCGAGCTGACTGGCCGCCGCGGTGGTTACTCCAAGGGCAAGGGCGGCTCCATGCACATGTTCTCCAAGGCGGAGAATTTTTATGGCGGCCACGGCATTGTCGGCGCGCAGGTATCGCTGGGGACCGGTCTTGCGTTCGCCAACCGCTATCGCGGCAACGATTCAGTGAGCATCACCTATTTCGGCGACGGGGCGGCCAACCAGGGCCAGGTCTATGAAAGTTTCAACATGGCGGAGCTGTGGAAGCTGCCCGTGGTCTATGTCATCGAGAACAATCGCTATGCGATGGGCACTGCGGTCACCCGCGCCTCTGCGCAGGCTGATTTCTCCAAGCGCGGCGTCTCCTTCAACATTCCGGGCGAGCAGGTCGACGGCATGGATGTGCGCGCGGTGAAGGCTGCCGGCGATAAGGCGGTCGCCTGGTGCCGCGCCGGCAACGGGCCCTACATTCTGGAGATGCAGACCTACCGCTATCGCGGCCATTCGATGTCGGACCCGGCAAAATATCGCACGCGCGAGGAGGTCGAAAAAGTTCGCCACGATCAGGACCCGATCGAGCAGGTGCGCAACCGCCTGTTAGCGGCGAAGGTGAGCGAGCAGGAACTGAAGGACATCGACGGCGAGGTTCGCGAGATCGTCAACGCGGCGGCGGATTTCGCCCAGCACGATCCCGAGCCGGACACATCGCAGCTGTGGACCGACGTTTATCGCTAAGGTTTGAAGCGCAGACGCGTTCTTGGTCAGGACGCGGATCGAAGCAACGAGAGAAGTGATTTCGGGAGCTGCTATGCCGATTCAAGTGCTGATGCCTGCGCTGTCGCCCACGATGGAGAAGGGCAACCTCGCCAAGTGGCTGAAAAAGGAGGGCGAGACCATCAAATCCGGGGACGTGATCGCCGAGATCGAGACCGACAAAGCGACGATGGAGGTCGAGGCAACCGATGAGGGCACGCTCGGAAAAATCCTGATCCCCGAAGGCACGGCCGACGTCGCCGTTAATACGCCGATCGCAACCATTTTGGCCGATGGCGAGAGCGCCGCCGACCTTGCCAAGGCGCCTGCGCCACCGAGGCCAGTGGCCGCCGAGGTGGCGCCATCTGCGCCGGCCAAGGCCGAGGTGCTTCAATTGGAAGGTGGAGAAAAGAGGGCGCCACCGCCACCGCAGATCGTAGCTGAGCCCGATCTGGAAGTCCCGGCCGGTACTGAGATGATCACCCAGCACATCCGCGAAGCGCTGCGTGATGCAATGGCGGAAGAGATGCGGCGCGATCCTGATGTCTTCATCATCGGCGAGGAGGTTGCCGAATATCAGGGCGCCTACAAGGTGACGCAAGGGCTGTTGCAGGAGTTCGGCGCCAGGCGTGTGATCGACACACCCATCACCGAGCACGGTTTCGCCGGCATCGGCGTTGGTGCGGCAATGGCGGGTCTAAAGCCGATCGTCGAGTTCATGACCTTCAACTTCGCCATGCAGGCAATGGACCAGATCATCAACTCCGCCGCCAAGACGCTTTACATGTCGGGTGGCCAGATGGGCTGCTCGATCGTGTTCCGTGGCCCCAATGGCGCGGCCGCACGTGTCGCCGCCCAGCACAGCCAGGATTATTCCGCCTGGTATTCGCAAATCCCTGGCTTGAAGGTGATCGCGCCGTTTTCGGCCGCCGATTACAAGGGCCTGCTGAAGGCCGCGATCCGCGATCCCAATCCGGTGATCTTCCTCGAGAACGAGGTTTTGTATGGCCATAGCGGCGAGGTGCCGAAGCTTGACGACTATGTGATCCCGATCGGCAAGGCACGCATCGCGCGGCGGGGCGGCCATGTCAGCATCATCTCCTGGTCGATGGGCATGAGCTATGCGCTGAAGGCTGCCGAGGAGCTCGCGAAGGAAGGCATTGAGGCCGAGGTGATCGACCTGCGCACGCTGCGTCCGCTCGACACCGACACCATCGTAGCCTCCGTGAAGAGGACCGGCCGCGCGGTGACGGTGGAAGAGGGCTGGCAGCAGAACGGCATCGGCGCGGAGATTGCAGCCCGCCTGTTGGAGCACGCGTTCGACTATCTCGATGCGCCGGTGCTGCGCATCTCCGGCAAGGATGTGCCGATGCCCTATGCGGCGAACCTCGAAAAGCTCGCGCTGCCGTCGGTGGCCGAAGTGGTGGCCGCCGCAAGAACCGTCTGTTACCGGTGATCCATGGCCGGTCCTCGCGAGCAGCCATTGCCGCCAGACGTCATCGGCCGCGAGGACGCGACCGAAGTGCTGCGCGCCTTTGTTGTCGACGGCGGGCTCTCGATCGCCTTCACCCGCGCCTTTGAGAAGCCGGACATCTGGGGTCTTTTGCTTGTTGACATCGCTCGCCATGCGGCACGCGCCTATGCGCGCGAGAGCGAATATAGCGAAGATGAGGCGCTTGCACGCATCCTCGACATGTTCGATGCCGAGATCGCACGGCCGACCGATATCGGCTCTACCACCCTGCGTCCAGGTCACTGACAGTGGCGATCGGCTCCCATCACTACGACTTCATGACCGAAGCGATCCGGGAGGCCGAGATCGGTATCGCCGAGGGCGGCTTGCCGATCGGTGCGGTGCTGACGCGCGATGAAAAGATCATCGCCCGCGGTCACAATATGCGGATGCAGGAGAGGAACGTCATCCTGCATGGCGAGATGAGCTGCCTGCGCAATGCCGGCCTGATCCGCTTCCACGACACCGTGATGTACACCACGCTGTCGCCGTGCCCGATGTGCGCAGGCGCGATCTCGCTGTTTAAGCTGTCGCTGCTTGTGATCGGGGAGTCGGTGACCTATCCGGGAAGCAAGGACATCCTCACCCAATTCGGCATTCCCTTCATCGATCTCGCCGACGCGCGGTCGATCAACATGATGAAGCACTGGCGGTCAAATTCCGCCAACCAGCGCCTTTGGCAAGGCGACATTGGCAATTGATGTAAGAGGTCGGTATGCCCATCAACATCCTGATGCCCGCGCTGTCGCCCACGATGGAAAAGGGCAACCTTGCCAAGTGGCTGAAGAAGGAGGGCGACAAGGTCAAATCCGGCGACGTGATTGCTGAAATCGAGACCGACAAGGCGACCATGGAGGTCGAGGCGGTGGACGAGGGCACGATCGCGAAGATTCTGGTCCCTGAGGGCACGCAGGACGTTGCGGTCAATGACGTGATCGCGGTGCTCGCCGGTGACGGCGAGGACGTGAGGGCGGCCAGCGCTGCGGCGCAAAGGCCTGCGCCACAAGCTTCGGCGGCGCCTGCGCCAAAGCCGGCAGCCGCCCCGGCTGGACCTGCCGCGGCGGCTGCGTCTGCCGGCGCCGCGCCAGCGCCTGTTGTCGCCTCGCCTCCGATGGCGCCGGTCGCGTTGCCAGCGTCGCAGGCCGACGGTCATGGCCGCATCTTCGCCTCACCGCTCGCCCGTCAGCTTGCCAAGCTAGCCGGCATTGATTTGTCGCGCATCATCGGCACCGGCCCGCATGGCCGCATCATCGCCCGCGACGTCGAAGGGGCCAAAACCGGCAAGGGCCTGAAGGCGCCGGCCGCCGCGCCGGCCGCAGGTCCCGCGATCGCACCATCAATGTCGGACAAGCAGGTTCTCGCGCTGTTCGAGCCGGGGTCCTACGAGATCTTACCGCATGACAATATGCGGCGGACGATTGCCCAGCGTCTGACCGCCTCGATCCAGACCGTCCCGCATTTCTATCTCACCATCGACTGCGACATCGGCAAGTTGCTTACTGCGCGCGAGGAGATCAACGCCGCGGCGCCGAAGGACAAGGAGAAGAAGCCGCTCTACAAGATCTCAGTCAACGACTTCGTCATCAAGGCGATGGCGGTTGCGCTGCAGAAAATCCCGAACTGCAATGTGAGCTGGACCGAAGGCGGCATGCTCAAGCACAAGCATTCCGACGTTGGCGTCGCCGTCGCGATGCCGGGCGGCTTGATCACGCCGATCATCCGCAAAGCAGAGACCAAAGCGCTCTCGACGATTTCAAACGAGATGAAGGACTATGCGGCGCGCGCCCGCGCCCGCAGGCTGAAGCCGGAGGAATACCAGGGCGGCACAACCGCAGTCTCCAATCTCGGCATGTACGGCATCAATCACTTCACGGCTGTGATCAACCCGCCGCATGCGACGATCCTCGCCGTCGGCACCAGCGAGGAGCGCCCCGTGGTGCGCGCTGGCAAGGTCGAGATCGCCCACATGATGAGCGTGACGCTGTCCTGCGATCACCGCGCGATCGACGGGGCGCTCGGCGCCGAGCTGATCGGCGCTTTCAGGCAGCTGATTGAAAACCCCGTGATGATGATGGTGTGAGTGGAACGAGCCCCCGTTTCGCTCCTCACCAGAGGTAGCCAGGAGCAACCATGGCCGACACATCCTTCGACGTGATCATCATCGGCTCCGGGCCGGGCGGCTATGTCACCGCGATTCGATCGACGCAGCTTGGCTGGAAGACTGCGATTGTCGAGCGAGCCTATCTCGGCGGCATCTGTTTGAACTGGGGTTGTATCCCCACCAAGGCGCTTTTGCGCTCGGCCGAAATCTTTCACTACATGCAGCATGCCAAGGACTACGGGCTCTCGGCCGAGAAGGTCGGCTATGACGCGAAGGCCGTGGTGCAGCGCTCGCGCGCCGTCTCAAAACGTCTCAACGACGGCGTCGGCTTTCTGATGAAGAAGAACAAGGTGTCGGTGATCTGGGGCGAGGCGGTTATTGACGCGCCCGGGAAGATCACGGTGAAGGCGTCGTCGGTCGAGGCGCCGAAGGGCGCTCTCGGCGAGGGCGTCTATCAGGCCAAGCACATCATCATCGCCACCGGCGCGCGGCCGCGCGTTGTGCCGGGGCTCGAGCCCGACAAGAAGCTGGTCTGGACCTATTTCGAGGCCATGGTGCCGGAGCGGATGCCGAAATCGCTGCTTGTGGTCGGCTCGGGCGCGATCGGCATCGAGTTCGCCTCCTTCTTCCACACCCTGGGCTCTGACGTCACCGTCGTGGAGGTGTTGCCGCAGATCCTTCCTGTCGAGGATGCGGAAATCGCGGGGCTTGCGCGAAAGCGCTTTGAGAAGATGGGGATCAAGATCCTCACCTCGACCAAGGTGACCAAGCTCGAGAAGAAGGCCGACAGCGTGGTCGCAACCATCGACGATGGCAAGGCCAAGCCGGCGGTCGCCGAATTCGAGCGGGTGATCTCCGCGGTCGGCGTGGTCGGCAATATCGAAAATCTCGGGCTCGAAGGGCTCGGGGTCAAGACCGATCGCGGCATGATCGTCATCGACGGCTTTTGCAGGACCAATGTCCCTGGCATCTATGCGATCGGCGACGTTGCCGGTCCCCCGATGCTCGCGCACAAGGCCGAGCACGAGGGCGTCGTCTGCGTCGAGGCGATCAAGGGCCTTGATCCGCACCCCATGGACAAGAATCTGATCCCGGGCTGCACCTATTGTCATCCGCAGGTCGCCTCCGTCGGCCTCACCGAGGCAAGCGCGAAAGAGGGCGGACGCGAAATCCGCGTCGGCCGCTTTCCCTTCGTCGGCAATGGCAAGGCGATCGCCCTTGGCGAGGACCAGGGCCTCGTCAAGGTCGTGTTCGACAAGAAGACCGGACAGCTTTTGGGCGCGCATATGATCGGCGCCGAGGTGACAGAATTGATTCAGGGATACGTGATCGCGATGAATCTCGAGACCACCGAAGAGGAGCTGATGCACACCGTCTTCCCGCATCCCACGCTGTCGGAAATGATGAAGGAAGCCGTACTCGACGCCTATGGGCGCGTGCTCAACATCTAGCGGTTCGCCATCGTAGCGTTCGAATCGACAATGAAAGACGACGACAACCTGACCATCGAACGCCCGACATTCATGACCCATCTCGAATGCGCGATGGAAGGCGATCGCTATGCTGCCGACCAATTGCACAATCTCTCCAAGGCTGGCAAGCCGCTCTTGGTGCGTTACGACCTTGCGGGCGTAAAGAAGGCACTGAGCAGGGACGCGCTGAACGAGCGGCCGTCCGACATGTGGCGCTATCGCGAGCTGCTGCCGGTGCGCAGATGTGCCGACATCGTTTCGCTCGGAGAAGTGATGACACCGCTGATCCGGCTCTCGAAGCTCGCAAAACAGCTCGGCGGCGGCGAGATCATCGTCAAGGACGAGAGCCGGCTGCCGACCGGCTCGTTCAAGGCGCGCGGCTTGGCGATGGCGGTGTCGATGGGCAAGGCGCTCGGCATCAAACACATGGCGATGCCGACCAACGGCAATGCCGGTGCGGCGCTTTCGGCCTATGCAACCGCCTGCGGCATCAAGACCACGATCTTCTGTCCGGCCGATACGCCGCAAGTGAATATCAGTGAGATCGAGCTGCAGGGGGCGACCGTCTATCGCGTCAACGGCCTGATTGACGATTGCGGCAAGATCGTCGGTGAGGGCAAGGCCAAGGCCGGCTGGTTCGATGCGTCGACGTTGAAGGAGCCGTATCGCATCGAGGGCAAGAAGACGATGGGGCTCGAGCTGGCCGAACAGCTTGGCTGGGACGTGCCGGATGTGATCTTCTATCCGACCGGCGGCGGAACCGGCCTGATCGGCATGTGGAAGGCGTTTGATGAGCTGGAAGCGATCGGCTTCATCGGCTCAAAGCGTCCGCGCATGGTGGCGGTGCAGGCGGCCGGCTGCGCGCCGATCGTGGGTGCCTTCGAAGCCGGGCTCGCGCACGCGCCGCGCTGGGAAGGCGCCCATACCATTGCCTCCGGCATCCGCGTGCCGCAGGCGCTCGGAGATTTTTTGATCCTAGGTGCTGTGCGCGCGAGCAAGGGATTTGCCATTGCCGTCACCGATGAGAGAATTTCTGCCGCACTGAACGAAGTCGCGCGCGAGGAGGGCCTGCTATTTTGTCCCGAGGGAGCTGCGACCTACGCCGCCTACCAGCAGAGCTTGTCCTCAGGCCGCGTCAGCAAAAGCGATCGCGTCCTGCTGTTCAATTGCGCCACAGGCCTCAAATACCCATTGCCGCCGGTGACCCGTACGCTCGATCGCCGCAAGCCGATCGATTACGCGAAGTTCTAGGATGCTCCGGGGCGGCGGGGAGGTTGCGATGTTCAAGGCGGTTTTTGCGGGGGTTAGCGGCCTTCAGATGACGCTGTGGTCGGGCCTCTGGGCGCCGAACGGCACGCCGAAGCACATCGTGGCCACGCTCAATGTCGCGGCGCTCGAAGCCTTGAGCGAAGCGCAAGTGCGCAAGCAACTTGAAAATCTCGGGCTTCAGATGCCGTCTGCCGATCGATTGACCCCGCAAGCCGTTGGCGCCTGGCCGAAGGCCGAGGTCGAAAAATGGTGGCCGCTCATCAAGGCGGCGCATGTGAGCGTCGACTGATGTCGAATGCCTCTATCACACCCGCCCAGGTCCGCAGCGCGCTATTGTTGGGCGATGAGATCGCACTGCTCGATCTGCGGCACGAGGCGGCGTTCGCGACCGGCCATCCGCTGTTTGCGGCCAACATGGCGCTCGAGCGGATTGCGCTCGAAGCCGAACATCGGCTGCCGCGAAAGGATGTGCTGCTCGTCGTGTACGATGCCGGTGAGGGGTTGGTTGCGGCGGCACGCAAGACGTTCGCCTCGCTCGGCTTCAGCGATGTTTGCGAACTCGAGGGCGGGCTGAAGGCCTGGCAGGATGCGGGCTACGAAGTTTTCCAGGACGTCAACTCCTACGCAAAGGCCTTTGGCGAGCTGGTCGAGCAGCGCCGTCACACGCCCTCGCTGCCGGCGGACGAGGTCGCCGCACTGATGTCGTCGGGTGCCGACATCGCGATTCTCGATGTCCGACGGTTCGACGAATATATGACCATGAACATACCCGGTTCGCTCAGCGTGCCCGGTGCGGAACTGGTGTTGCGGGCAGGCCAAGCCGCGCCGGATCCGGCGACAACCATTGTCGTGAATTGCGCGGGCCGCACCCGCTCGATTATCGGCACGCAGTCGTTGATCAATGCCGGCGTTCCCAACAAGGTTGTAGCGCTCAGAAACGGTACGATCGGCTGGATGCTTGCAAAAAAGGCGCTCGAGCATGGGGCGAACAGGCGGGTCGCGATCGGGGTGTTTGCGCATGCACAAGAGAATGCCCGCGATGTCGCCTACCGCGCCGGTGTCCGGCGGATCGGCGCCCCGGATGTGGCGGCGCTTGCGGCGCGGCGAGACCGCACGCTCTATCGCTTCGACGTCCGCGACGCCGAGGACTACGCGGCCGGCCACATCGCGGGCTTCCGCCACTACGCGGGCGGGCAATTGGTGCAGGAGATCGACATGGCCGCGCCAGTGCGCGGTGCGCGCATCGTGCTGACCGACCATTTGAGCATTCGTGCCGACATGACGGCGTCCTGGCTTGCGCAAATGGGATGGGACGTTTGCATCCTCGATGGCGGCTATGATAGCGCGCTGGAAGCGAGCCCGCCGGTCATCCTGCCAAAGCCCGATCCAGCGCACCGCTACCGGCGACCCTATGAGGGAACCGATGCGTCGCCTGCCAAAATGCAGGCCTATCTCGATTGGGAATTTGGCCTTGTCGAGCAGCTGCGCCGCGATGGCACTCACGGCTTCTTCGTGATTTGATAAAGGCCCCTAGGCGGAGCTCGACATGCCTTACGCGACCACGGACGACGGTGTGCGCCTCTATTTCGAGGAAACCGGATCCGGCCATCCCCTCATCTTCGTCCATGAATTTGCCGGCGACTGCCGTAGCTTCGAGCCGCAGATGCGCCATTTCGGTAAACGCTACCGGAGCATTGCATTCAATGCGCGCGGCTTCCCGCCCTCGGAGGTGCCAGAGCAGGTCTCGTCCTATTCGCAGGTCCGTGCCGCCGATGACATTCTGGCCGTTCTCGATCACATTGGTGAGCGGCGCGCGCACATCGTTGGTCTCTCGATGGGCGGTTTTGCGACCTTGTATTTCGGCCTGCGGCATCCGCGGCGGGCGCTGTCGCTATGTATCGGCGGCTGCGGCTACGGCGCCGCGCTCGATCAGCGCGAGCAGTTTCGCGCCGAGGCGGAGGTGATCGCACAAGTGCTGCGACGTGCGGGCATGGCGGCCTTCGCCGAGCGGTACGCCTACGGGCCGACCCGCGTGCAATACCAGAACAAGGATCCGCGCGGCCATGCCGAGTTCAAGGCGATGCTGGCGGAGCATTCGGCGATCGGATCGGCCAACACCCAGCAAGGTGTGCAGAAGGAGCGGCCGTCGCTCTACGCCCTGGTCGAGGACATGAAGCGGATCAGCGTGCCGACACTGATCATCCATGGCGATGAGGATTGGCCGTGCCTTGAGCCGGGCATTCTCATGAAACACAGCATTCCCTCCGCTGCGCTTGCGGTGATGCCCAATTGCGGCCATGCCATCAACCTCGAGGAGCCGGACGCCTACAACCGGATCGTCGGCGACTTCCTCGCCCAGGTCGAAAGCGGCCGCTGGCCGCTGCGCGACCCGCGTGCGGTCTCTGCCTCCATCACCGGGATGAAGGACTAAGGCACTTCAAGCCCGGCTCATTCGATCGCCTGCTCGACCTCGTCGGCGCGGCAGCGCGCTGGCAATGCCTGGCTTTTTGATCATTGTGCGTCTGCTTTGGTCATCATATGCCGCAAGGTCCGGTCCCAAGACCAACGGCAGAGCAATAGCTCCTTGCCATTTCCCGGCTCAGATCGCAAAGCCGCTGAGGCCGTGTTCGTCTAAGGAAAGACGGAGCAAGAGCGCGTTCGTGCGTAGTGGATCCTCATCCTGCACCTCGCGCGCGCAAGCTTGCCGCCGCGAACCGGCGAGCGCGAAGGGCGGCTCGCGCGCGCGGCCGGTTGGGTGCGAGTGCCTTGGATGGCATTGCGAGCCTTCGCCGCCGGCGGCTCGCTCCCAGCGACATTCCAGCCGCCCGTCGATTTCGATCCAATGACAAGTCAGGACCTGCTTTGGACACGGGCGCTGGCCCGGCGAGCGGCGAAAACCCCGCCGGTTGTCATTGGAATGGCTGTTGTTGAAAGCGACCAACGGCCGCGGCGTCGTGCGCCGCGACCGAAATGGCCAGACTGTTGCGCCTTCTCTGAACATCGCTCACCTCCACATCCGCGTCGCGCGGCAGGGCGGTGAGCACCGGCGGTCAGCTCAGGCGGCCGCCAGTTTTCACGCGGCTGACGCCGGCGCGATCGATTTTCAAATCCGAATTCGGTGGCATTGCGCGCCCTGCATTCGCTGGGTTGGCCCTGCCAGGGATGCTACTGCCCATGGGGTCTTGGTTAGGGTTGACGTCTTCGTTCAATGCCGGCCGCGCAATGTGTTCCAGCCGGCATGTGGCCGCTACGCCCGTGGCGGATCCCAGTCAAATGAAGAAACATTTATCCTCCCTGGGGGATCGTCTATCCTGCCGGGAGGATCACCGTTGTGCCATCAAAACGGGGGAGAACCAATGCCGCACAAACATCACCCTGCCATCATTCGCCGTCTGAAGCGCGCCGACGGCCATTTGCAAGCCATTATCCTTATGATCGAGCAGGGCCGCCCTTGCGCACAGATCGCGCAGCAATTGCAGGCAGTCGAGAGTGCGGTCGAGAACGCCAAAAAGGCGCTGATCCATGATCATATCAGCGATTGCATCGAGAAGCCGTTGAGGGCTGCGGGATCCGCCGGCCGGGCGCCACTGAAGGAGCTGAGGTTACTCGCCAAATATTTGTGAGCATGTTGCTCGCTCATTGATCTCGAGACGCTATGGCTTGGATCGTCTTGCGGCTTTCGGTTCTGCCATGCGCACAGTATGCTTGGGGGCGCGCCCAACGAAAAGCCGATTGTCAGGGAGACCGCCATGGCCGTGCCAGGACGCAAGCTTGTGGATTCCGACATCAAGCCGGAAAATCCGCCGGAGCGTGCGGCGCATTATCTGGATG
>Ga0306923_10005093_pt1 | contig 12731 bp, 10 predicted proteins | sample sta12Can44000108_FD_203841 | JGI IMG/M metagenome (GOLD analysis project Ga0306923, IMG submission 203841) | Lab enrichment of tropical soil microbial communities from Luquillo Experimental Forest, Puerto Rico - statanox.12C.anox.44.000.108 (v2)... | ecosystem: Environmental > Terrestrial >... | reverse complement strand
CGGCCACGGGGAACGCTTGTTCGTGCTTACTTGGCGCAGGCAGACGAGTTCAGCTTGCGCCTCTCTTGCTTCATTGTTCGCGGCAACTCAATGACGGAACCGCTGCTACGCATGACCTCGATCGGCAAGCGCTTTCCTGGCGTCCAGGCGCTTGACAATGTCGACCTGGAAGTGCTCCCCGGCGAGATCCACGCACTGCTCGGTGAGAACGGAGCCGGTAAGTCGACGCTCATCAAAATCCTCGCAGGCGCGCAGCAACCGGACAGCGGCACGATCGAATTCGGCGGACAGAGGGTGACAATGGCCTCGCCGCACGACGCGCAGCGCCGCGGCATTATTACTATCTACCAGGAGTTCACCCTGGCACCGAACATGACAATCGCTGAGAACGTCTTCATCGGGCGCGAACCAGGCCCTGGCGTTTTCGTGAACTGGCAGAAAATGGCGGCGGAGACGCGCGCGATTACCCAAAAACTCGGCCTCCAGTTGCGGCCAATGTCCATCGTTCGCGACTTAAACGTCGCCGAGCAGCAGATGGTTGAGATCGCACGAGCGCTGTCAATGAAGTCGCGGCTGATAGTCATGGATGAACCAACGTCGGCACTGTCGTCGAGCGAGGTTGAGAAGCTCTTTCGTATCGTTCGCGACCTCAAGATGCAGGGCCTGAGTATCCTTTTCGTCACCCATCGCCTCGAAGAGGTCATGCAGATCTGTGATCGTTACACGGTGCTCCGCGACGGGCGCCTGGTCGGCAGCGGCTCGATCACCGACACCACCATTGATGGCATCATCCGCCTCATGGTCGGCCGCCAGGTGAAAGCGCTTTTTGCCCATCGTGAGACCACGGCCGCCGGCGAGATCGCACTCAGGGTCGAGGGCCTGACCCGGCGGGGCAACGCGCAGGACCAAAATGCGACCGTGCTTACCGATGTCGGATTCGAAGTGCGGCGAGGTGAAATCCTCGGCATAGCCGGATTGGTTGGCGCTGGCCGCACCGAAATGGCGCGAGCGGTGTTTGGGGCCGACCCGTTCGATTCCGGTCGGGTTATCATCGGGGGCCGCCAAGTCCATATCCGCACGCCCCGGGACGCCATCCGCCATGGGATCGGTCTGGTGCCGGAGGACCGCAAGCAGCAGGCATTGTTTCTGGCCCTCGCCGTGCGGATCAATCTCAGCATGGCGGCGCACGAGCGGATCAAGCGTTGGAAGATACTCATCGACGAAGCCGCCGAGCGTACGATGGTTGAGGAGTATCGAAAGAAACTTAACATCCGCATGGCGAGCCCGGAGCAGTTGATCGCCAGTCTTTCAGGCGGCAACCAGCAGAAGGTCACGCTCGCTCGGTGGCTGGCACTGCGGCCGAAGGTGCTCATCGTCGATGAGCCGACGCGCGGCATTGATATCGGCGCTAAGGTCGAGGTCCATCACCTCCTCTTTGAAATGGCGCGATCGGGTATCGCGGTTGTAGCGATCTCCTCCGAACTGCCTGAAGTGCTTGCCATAAGCGACCGCATCCTCACCATGCGCGAAGGTCGCGTCACCGGTGAGATCAAGAGAGAAAATGCTAACGAGGAAATCCTCATGTCGATGATGACACTAAACGCGAAAGCGGCCTAGCCCGCAAAAATCACACGTTGCGAGAAGCGGCGCGTATATTGCGGGCTGGAACGCTCTTAAACAGACGCTTCGCGTCCGTTTAAGAGCCCGCCTAAAAATACATGAATGAAAACAAACTGTTTCTAAACTCTTCTCTCGAAAGAGCAGTGGAATTCCGCCATCGCTCCGCTATGGCGCGACCATTTCCGAATTGTGGGCACGCCGTAGCTCGAAGAGCGAAGGTGGTTTTCGGCGCCAGCCCGGAATTCCGCGGCTAGAGGCACAATGGAGACAATGACCCAGAACCCGCACTCCGACGGACAGGCCGCATCCAAGACCGACATCATCGGTTTCCTGGCTCGCTTCGCACCCCTCATTTTCCTGATTGTGCTGATGGCAGCCTTCGCCATCGGCGAACCACGCTTCCTGACGCCACTCAATCTCTTCAACATCCTCCGCCAGGTCTCGATCTACGGCCTGCTCGCGATCGGCATGACCTTCGTCATTCTGACCGCCGGAATCGACCTCTCGATTGGTTCGCTCGTCGCGTTTGCCGGTCTGGTCGCGGCGGCGGTGTCGAAAGGCGGTGTTTCTAATCGCTTCACGGTCGGCGCAGGCCAGGAGGCGGCAAGCTATGGCTGGTACCTCGCTGCCCTCGCTGCGATTGGTGTTGGGCTGTTCGGAGGGTTTCTGCAGGGCTTTGCGATCACCAGGCTGAAGGTGCCACCGTTTGTCGTTACGCTCGGCGGCATGTCTGCGTTCCGTGGCGCTGCGCTTCTCTTCGCCGCCGGCGGCCCGATCAGCGGCTTCGAACCGGGTTTTGTCTGGATGGGCCAGGGACGCATCCTCGATCAAGTACCGGTGCCCGTGGTCATCTTCCTCACCTTTGCGGTGGTTGCTCATCTCGTGCTTCGCTACACGCGTTACGGCCGCCAGATCTATGCTGTCGGCGGCAACCCGGAGGCAGCGCGGCTGTCAGGCTTGAACGTGCGCGCCGTGACCACGAGCGTTTACGTAATCATGGGCTTCTTCGCCGGTCTCGGTGCGTTCGTGCTGGCGGCACGCCTGAACTCGGCCGAAGCGGTCGCCGGGACGGGCTACGAACTCACCGTCATCGCCTCGGTGGTCATTGGCGGGACCAGCCTTTTTGGCGGCGTCGGCACGATCTTCGGCACAGTGATCGGCACGATCCTTATCGGGGTTCTGCTCAACGGCCTTGTGCTCATGAATGTTTCCTCGTATATCCAGCAGATCATTATCGGCATCATCATCGTACTTGCCGTCGCCTTCGATACCTTTGCCAAGTCCCGACAGCGGATAGGATGAGCGCGAATATCTCACGAGCCAAGGCGCTCGTGAGATTTTCACGCTGTTGAGCAGCTTCCTGAGCGGCGCTGGAGCCTGAGAATCTCATGTGGCGCCCGCCGGATGAGATTCCCAGGCTGAATCCGGCAGAAGAAAAACGGCGGGAAATCGTGGACGGTACGCGACAAGTTGCGAAAAATTTCGGAGATCGAAATTATATTGTAGTTAATTTTATGTCCCTCCATTCGAAAGAAGCAGCAGAATAGTCTGGCGATGCCGCGCCATTCTGCAGGCTAACCACTTAAATTTTCACGTCATGAACAAATTCCCCAAACTCCATAACGCGATGTGGCCTGGATTGGTCGGTAAAGGGCCGGGCTCGGAACCTTTCATCGATCTCGATACGATGCTGGATCTCACCGTGTCGGCCCGAAACGGTGACGCTCGATTTGAAGGGGTTGACCTGTTCCTCTCCGATCCGCACATCAGCATCGATTCAACGGATGATCAGCTGAAGGAACTCGCCGATAAGATCGCCTCCAAAAATCTCGTCGTCGGTTCGGTAATAGCTCCGGTTTGGCCTCCGACCGGCGGCGGTTCCGCGATGGGCACCGCGGATGAACGGCGTCGTTTTATTGAACAGGTGAAGAAAGCTAGTCGGATTGGCAATACTCTGCGTGAACTCGGAATCAGAGCCTATGGAATAGTCCGCATTGATTCAGCGACTGATCCTGGGACCTGGGCCAATGACCCGGAAGGCTCGAAGAAGATCGCATCAACTTTTCGAGAGTGTTGCGACATCGCCAAGGATCATGGCGAACGTTTAGCTGCCGAGGGCGAGATTTGTTGGGGTGGTATGCATAGTTGGAAGCGAATGGTCGAACTGTTGGAACTGGTTGACCGACCGCAGACCATCGGTTTCCAGGCCGATATGGCTCACACGTTACTTTATACGTTGGGATATAACGCCCCGGGAGAAGCTATCCTGCCCCAAAGTTTTGACTGGAAAGACAATGAAAAGGTCCAAGACGCCTTAAAAACGATGACCAAAGCGCTACGCCCGTGGACCATCGACTTCCACGTTGCTCAAAATGATGCCACGGTCAAAGGCAGCGGCTCCCATGATAAAACCGGCAAGCATTGCCTGCCCGACGATCCAAACGGGAAATTGAACATTGCCCGCGATGCCGGGCATTGGCTTCGGGACGATAACGGGAGACTGACCAAGGCCTTTCGACATATTTGCTGGGATGGCTGCATGTTCCCTAATGAGGTGATGCTGAAGCAGCAGACTTGGAACTCCATTCTGGGAGCGATGGTCTCGGTGCGCGAAGCGCACGGGTGGGAAGAATAGGAAGATTCGAAACTCAACCTCCACCATAATGAAAAAACTCAACATTGGCCTGGTCGGCTATGGCTTCATGGGACGTGCGCATTCGAATGCGTATCTATCCGTCAGCCAGTTTTTCGATGTCAAATATCAGCCCGTGCTTAAGGCGGTTGCCGCGCGAGATCCGGAAAAGACAAAACAATTTGCGCACAAATGGGGTTATCAGTCTCACTACACGGACTGGAGACAACTTGTCAACGATCCCGACATCGATGTCATCGACATCGCCAGCCCAAACGATACCCACGCGGAAATTGGAATCGGAGCAGCGCAAGCGGGGAAAATGGTTTTGTGTGACAAGCCCCTGGCGCGAAATCTCCAGGAAGCGCAACAGATGGTCGACGCCGTCAAAAAAGCGGGGGTTCGTACCATGGTCTGGTATAACTATCGCCGGATCCCCGCGGTAACGCTCGCGAAACGGATCATCGACACGGGCAAACTCGGGCGCATTTTCCACTACCGTGCAAAATTCCTGCAGGATTGGACTATTTCGCCCGATGTGCCACAAGGCGGAAGATCGCAATGGCGACTGGATGTAAACGTAGCCGGAAGTGGGGTGACGGGCGATCTCCTGGCACACTGCATAGACACGGCGATCTGGCTAAATGGTGAAATAGACTCCGTCTCCGCTGTTACGGAGACCTTCATCAAGGAGCGAAAACACAACCTCACCGGCAAACTGGAAAAGGTCGGCATTGACGATGCCAGCGCGTTTCTGGCCCGGTTCAAGAACGGCTCGTTAGCGACTTTCGAGGCGACGCGCTATGCGCGTGGGCACAAGGCGCTCTACACCCTCGAGATCAACGGCGAACGCGGTTCGCTCGCCTGGGATCTACATGATCTGCATCGGTTGCAGTGGTTCGATCATAAGGACGAAGGTTCACTTCGCGGCTGGCGATCTATCCATGTCACGGACGGAGACCATCCCTACATGGCCAACTGGTGGGTACCGGGCTTGTCGATTGGCTTCGAACATTCGTTTATTCATCAGTTGGCGGATTTTCTGCATTCGCTGGACGAACAGAAACCGGCCGAACCGACGTTTGAGGAGGTGATGCCAACCGAAAGAGTTGTGCATGCAGTGCTCCAATCAGCGAAATCGGGCAAATGGGAAAAAGCTTCTTAGTCCGCTAACTAGACAAGGACGGGCCTTGATATCCGGGTTTAGTTAATCGTGCCTCGAACTCGAACTCGCAGCCGTGTTACACCAACCTCTGCTGTGACGCCGACGCACCGAAGGCCGAATAATCACCGTGGGTGCAAAGCTCCATCGGGAGGCAATCGAGGACGAGTTCGAGGTTAAAATTAGCGCCGCAAGTCGACACCGAGAGCAAAATTCCCCTCATCGTTCGCATAACGGGGTAAATACTCCGCTTTGCTCGATACTACGCTCTCAGGTGCCATAAGTTTCGAAGCTCGGATTTCTCTGTCCGCTATTTGCGTTCCCGTCCGGATGTGTGTTGACAGCGGTTTCCGACCTTTTAAATTTCTGGTGCACCGAGTGCCTACCCAGCCCTGGCATTTTCTTCACCCCCAAAAAAAATATCTGAAGGAAGGCAGCCGCTGGTATGCCTATGAGTCAGATCCTTCAACTCAGAAATATATCGAAGACCTTCCCGGGCGTTCTGGCGCTGCAAAATATCTCCTTCGACTTGATCGAAGGTGAGGTGCATTGCCTTTGCGGGGAAAACGGGGCCGGCAAGTCTACCTTAATCAAGATTCTATCGGGGGCATATCAGCCGGATGAAGGTGGAGAGATTATCTTTGACGGAAGAAAGGTAGTCCTGAACCCGCATCTTGCCATGAGGATGGGTATCCAGACGATATACCAGGAGCACATCATCTTCGAAAATCTGAGCGTCGTGGAAAACATCTTTACCGGGTCAGAAATCGTCAAACGGGGGTTGCTGAAGAAAAGTGAAATGAGAAAACAGACCGTTGAGGTTCTCAAATATCTCAAAAGTAACCTGGGCCCCGAAACGAAGATGGGCGAGCTTAGCAGCGGCGAGCAAAAGACCGTGGAGATCGCTAAAGGACTGGTCTTCAAGAGGAGGGTTATCATCCTGGATGAACCGACGGCGTCATTCTCCTCCCTCGAAATAGAAAATCTGTTAGATATTATTCAGACGATAAAGAACAGCGGCCTGGGAATCATCTACATTTCCCACCATTTGGAAGAGGTTTTCAAAATAGGAGACCGGGTAACGGTTTTACGTGATGGGCGCAAAGTCAGCGTGCACAACCTCAACGGCTTAACCAAACCCACGCTGATCAAGGACATGGTCGGACGTGATCCCTCCACCTTCTATCAGAGAGAAAGGGTGCCAATCGGCGAAGTCGTGTTTGAGGCGAGAAACGTGACTGGCAACGGCGCGAAAGACATCTCATTTGTCCTCAGAAGAGGCGAAATCCTCGGCATCGCGGGAATGGCGGGCTCGGGCCGCTCGGAACTCGTGAACGTTCTGTTCGGCAGTGCGCGTCTTGAGTTTGGCGAAATCCTGATTCACGGAAAAGTCGTCAAGCATTCGAGCCCAAGAGCGGCAATCAGGAACCGGATGTGCTTCATCACCGAGGACCGGCAAAACAGCGGTCTCTTCCTGCCGCAGACCATAGCGCAGAACGTCACCGTGGCGAATCTTGTAAACACCAGGGAATTTGTTGTTCGACAAGCCAACGACGTCCGGACTGGTGACAGGTTCGTAAAACTTCTCAATATCAAGACAACTGATTCCCAAACGCGCGTCGTGAATCTCTCGGGTGGCAACCAGCAAAAGGTAGTGCTCGGAAAATGGTTCAATACAAACGGCGAGATTTTCATTTTCGACGAGCCCACCCTCGGCATCGATGTGGGCTCAAAGCAGGAGATCTACAAGGTGATGATTGATCTCCTTAAGCAAGGCAAAGCCATCGTCATGGTATCCTCCGACATGCCGGAAGTCATCTCTATGAGCGACCGGGTCATGATCATGAAAAACGGACAAAAAATGGCCGAGCTTACCACCGACGAAGTTTCGGAAGAAAATATCCTCACCCATTCGATAGGAGACAAGGCAATATGAAGAGAATTGCGGAGCGGAAACAAGGAGTGCGGACATCTCTCTTCAAGCGGCACGAGAATCTGACGGTTTTGTCGATCTTTGTCGGGTTTGTTGTCATTATCGTAATTCTCCAAGTGATCATGACGGGGGGACATCGGTTCCCCACCTTCATCAGCCCCGTTAATCTGCTGAACATACTGCAGCAGGTCGGTGTGCCAGGAATTGTTGCCGTTGGCATGACGATTGTCATGATTTCCGGAGGGATCGATCTCTCGGTTGGGATGCTTGCTTCTCTGGTTTCCATCGTGACTGCGTCAGGAATATCGAAGTGGCACCTCGGGGTTGTTCCTTCCATAGCGGCCGGAGTTCTGACAGCTGTCGCACTCGAGACCGTGATGGGTTACATCATTTCCCGCACGAAAATAGAGCCGTTCATCATCACCCTTGGGGGTATGATCACTTTTCAGGGAATAGCGCTTCTTCTCTGTAATTCACGCGAAGTGATCATGAAGGGGGAGCTGGACTTCTTTAAGCTCAACCTCATACAGGGCGCAAAGGATCCGCTCAGTGGTCTCAATTTGATCATTCCGCCCTATGTCCTGATTTTTTTCGTCATCGCCCTGCTTGGTGGGCTGCTTCTGAACTACACGAAGTACGGTCGAAGAATCTATGCGGTTGGGACCAATCCCTATGCGGCTTACCTGGCTGGTATCAACGTCAAGAACATGAAGCTCTCGGTGTATGTGATCATGGGCTTTCTTGTCGGGATTGGCGCAGTCATGCTCCTTTCGCGGGTGAACACCGGTATCGTTACCCTGGGACAGGGTCTGGAGATTGACAGCATTGCCATGGTTGTCATTGGCGGAACGGCGTTGAAAGGCGGCAAGGGTAACATCGTGGGCACGTTGATAGGCGTTTTCTTTCTGGGCTCTATAGGCAACGCCATGAATATGCTCCGCTTGCCGTCAGAAGTGCAGTTTGTTGCCAAGGGCCTTGTCGTAATAATCGCGGTAACGGCGGGCGACGTTTCTGCCAGAGTTTCGGAGTTTATGTCACGGAGGAAGGAGCTGCGTTCGCGCAGCGCAACTGGTCGGGAAAGGAGGGTAAGACTAGAATCAACAAGATAGCTATTAACTAGAATAAAAGAAAGTGCATACAAAGAATCAAAGGAAGAAGCGGATGAAACGTCTGGCATTATTGTTAGCAGGTTTTGCTTTTCTGGGGGCTATAAGCTTTCCTGGCAGCAACACGAAAGCGGCTGAAGGCAAGAAGGTCATTGGTTACTACATAGATGCCCCAGATGACTATTACAAGGCGGGTTTCCAGGTGTTCAAGGCGCTCGCAAACAAGGCGGGTTGGGAGGTGTTGGACGTCGTGGGACAAGGGACCGCGCCCGAGCAAGTCTCTGCAGTCGAAAACTTCATCACTCAAAAAGTCGATGCCCTCGTAGTTGTTCAGAACTCGCCGGAGACCACTTCCGAGTGTCTGAAGAAAGCCTCTGCCGCAGGCATTCCGGAGTTTCACCTCACGCATAATCCGCCGAACGAGCCCGGGCTCGCTGGCTTCGCCGGATTTGACTGGGTCTACGACGGGGAACTCGCAGCCAAGTCGGCGATGAAACACAATGTCAAAAGAGTGGTCATGATCGAAGGAAAGCTCGGCCAAGGCACCGCTTCCGCTCAGACTCAAGGCTTCGTCCAGGGATACCAGAAGGCGGGCAAGGATGTCGGCGAGCTCGGCAACCTTGCTAGTGTTGTCGGTGTCAAGGGTGCAGGGGGCAAAGACCTCCAGGTCGTGTTCTGGGGTTCGGGCGGTTGGTTCGCGGATCCAGCCAAGAAAGTGATGCAGGACGCCATCACAGCCCTGGGGCCAGATGGATTTGACGGTGCGTATGTCCAGAACGATGAGATGATGACCGGCGCCCTCCAGGCCATGCAGGAAGCCGGGCTCGATCCAAGCAAATACTGGCTTGGGGCCAGCAACGGCAAAGAGAAATCCTGGGACTGGGTTGAAAAGGGATTGACGACTATGGACGTTAATCAGTGCCCGACGCTCGAGGCGGATATAGCGTTTCAGCAGATCACCGCCCACTTTGACGGAAAGCCCTATAAGAAGGCCGTATTTGTGAACTTTTTACCCTACGACAAGGACACGCTTGACAAGTCTAAGCTGATTCCGTGGATCCAGGAGGACTACCTGGCAAAGCGAGCGGCGAACGCCTTCAAGTACGACATCAACGATCCCGTCTTCAGGGCAAATCCGGCTTACCAATAAACGGATGGGGCGCAACGTGACGCCAAACGTTGCCAGATCGTATAAGCGAGGGAGGGACGGCCTCCGTGCCGTCCCATTTTTCTGCTTCCTGCTCAGCTGGCAGCTCGAAGATCTGCCGTTGGAGGGGCATTGCTCGCAACGCCCGGAAACGCGGTAAAAGACAAATTGTCTGGTTTTGGCAAAACGGGGACGTGAGAAATGCGGGTTAGCCGGTCTTTGCAAGAGCGCTTGGCCGGGAGAGTCTTGCTTCAAAACTCGCAAGCACACCGGGGCTCCGAGCATTTTATCCATGAGGCTCAGATCGTCTGGATACGCGCTCGCCGGTATACAAACGTCTGCCGCTCCTTCAGAGCGGATCGCCTATTAACATTCAAGACCCAGGCTTCCGCTTCGCTCACCGCTTCGCTCCACCCTGGTCTCTTACGCCTTCGGCGTATTCTCAGATGCACCTCCCAGTAATAACTCAACCGTAGTATACCGTTTTCATCACGCTAAAACACATACAAGCAACTCCCCTCAAAGAGGAGGCGCTCGCAGGTCCTTGTAAATGCCGGCTACCTTTTTAGCTTGATCGCTTTGTACGCTTTCATCGTCTCGGTGATTGCCCTTTCCACCGGCAACCGCTCCATACTCGAAGCGCCGTAAAATCCATGGACTCCTTCAGTCCGATGAAGGACGTACTCAGCGTCGCTCGGTTCTGATATGGGGCCTCCGTGACAAAGAACGATTACATCCCGGTTCACGCTTCTTGCGGCGTCGGCGATCTCCTGCACTTTTGCCGGTGCATCCTCGAGGGTGACCGCGGTGGTTGCGCCTATCGAGCCCTTGGTCGTAAGTCCCAAATGGGCAACCACAATGTCCGCACCAGCTCGGGCCATGGCTTTTGCATCATCAGCGCCGAAACAATAAGGGGTAGTCAACAGGTCCATTTCATGAGCCTGACGGATCATGTCTACCTCGAGACCATACCCCATGCCGGTTTCTTCCAGATTTTGCCTGAACAATCCGTCGATTAGACCAACAGTCGGGAAGTTCTGTACTCCGGAAAAACCGAAATCTGCTACTTGTTTGAGGAACAGGGGCATTTGGCGAAACGGATCCGTTCCGCAAACACCGGCCAGAACCGGAGTATCCTTTACCATGGTCAAGACTTCACCGGCCATCTCCAGGACGATCGCGTTGGCGTCTCCATACGGCATGAGGCCGGACAGAGAGCCGCGCCCGGCCATGCGATACCGGCCGCTGTTATAAATGATGATCAGATCGACCCCGCCAACCTCTTCAAACTTGGCCGATATACCGGTCCCGGCTCCCCCTCCGATGATTGGACGGCCGTCTGCGATTATTCTTTGCAATCGCTCACGAACTTGTTGGCGAGTAAAGCCCATAAGATTCCTGGAGGGAAGCTGACATGACATCGGCCCTAAACATGCATCTTCCTTCTCTGAATTAGCTCGAGCATCATTCCCACGGCTTTGGCAGCGAAAAGGGGATCATTGACATTCAGGTCTAGCTCGACCACTGGAATGTCCGGCTTGAGATTCGCCTTGATTGCATCAAACATCGCGCGATCGGCCTCCCTGTCGCAGAATTGCTGACCCTCGCCATCCAACATGGAAACGCCCCTTAGCGGGATCAAAAATGCCACAGGGCCCTTAGCAGCGTTAGCTTTTGCCGCAAAAATTTCTCCCATCCGGCGGTTTTCTTCAACGTTCGTTCGCATGAGCGTCACCGAAGGATTCCATTCATAGAAAAGCCGGTTTGCTTGTCGGAATTTTTCCGGGACGGTCGATGGCGCGCCGAAATTAACCATGTCAACACAACCCGGCACGATGAGATGTGGAACTCCGCGACGGCCAGGTGCATCAAGGCGCTCGGGACCTGCGGTAAAGACGCCGTGGCAGATTTCATCTGCCCACTCGGTCGTGGTGATATCCAGTACAGCCTCGACCAAACCGTCTGCGACGAGGGTTTCCATCGCCCTCCCGCCTGCTCCCGTGGCATGAAATATCAATACTTCAAAGCCTTTATCCTTCAGGGCTTTCGCACAGGCGTTGACGCACTCCGTTGTGTTTCCAAACATCGACGCCGTGATAATTGGCCGATCCTCGCTACTGTGAGGCGGCTCGTTCCGGACCATACCGCAGATCCCGCCCGCTGCCCGTGCGTAAATCAGTCGGGAGACTCGGTTCAATCCCGCGACATCGACTATGGACGGGATCATTGCTATGTCTTTGCCGCGCACATAAAATGAGACGTCACCCGAAGCGACGGTCGATACCAGGACCTTAGGCAACCCAATCGGCAAAGCCCGCATTGCCGCTGCGATGATCGAGGAACCACCCGATCCGCCCATCCCAACAATGCCGTCGAATCGCCCTTGCTCATATAGCTGCCGGATCAATTTCGGCGCACCCAGATCCAAGGCCTTCATCGCTTCAGCTTTGTCTTTCCTGGCGCGAATTTCTTCCAGGTCAACTCCGGCTGCCTGAAAAACCTCGTCCGCCCCATGGTCTACGGGAAAAAGCGTGGTGCCACCCAATACACCCAAATTCACCGTTAGCACTCGTAGACCGAGTTTAAGAATTTCCTCGCGCAGGAATGCGTGATCTTCACCTTTTGTATCGAAGGTTCCAAGTATACAGACCGTTTTGGACATAGGAGGCACTAGCCTGCGGGCGGAACGACCTTGGCCCCCGGGATCTCCCGCAACAGCCGCTCCGGCCCGGCCGGGGAGTAGACGACGATAAGCTTCATCGTTTCCGTTCCGGTGTTCACGGTCGAATGATAAATGTCGGCCGGTATATAGATACTTGCCCCGGGACCCACTTTCACCGGTGGCTTATCGTCAACCATTTGCTCACCCTCTCCGGAAACCACGTAGATGATTTCTTCGGAGCCAGGATGGTTATGCCTCGCGTGCCCTTTTCCCTGGGCGAGTTCAACAACACCGAAACTGAAGCGCTCTGCACCGGTAACAACAGGTTCGCTGAGGAAGTGGATTTTTCCCCAGTCAAATTCCACACAATCAACATCTCGCGTCGTGGTAATAACGCCGGATCCAACTCTCTGCATAAGGGGGAAGGTTTTTTATTTATATCCCGAAAAAATGGGTTAGACCAAGCAAT
>Ga0306923_10005092_pt1 | contig 12733 bp, 10 predicted proteins | sample sta12Can44000108_FD_203841 | JGI IMG/M metagenome (GOLD analysis project Ga0306923, IMG submission 203841) | Lab enrichment of tropical soil microbial communities from Luquillo Experimental Forest, Puerto Rico - statanox.12C.anox.44.000.108 (v2)... | ecosystem: Environmental > Terrestrial >... | reverse complement strand
GCCGGCGGTGACGGCAGCCTATTCCGCAGCAACCTGATCCGGTTTGTGCCGCAAAATGAAGCGCGAGAGAAGATAACTGATCAGCGCAAAAGCGAGTATGCCCGCGGTGACGTGGAACTTATGCGCCGCAAGAAAGGGCATGGCCTGGTTGCCGAAGCGAATCGCCAAGTAGCCGATGCCGAAATAGCGGATCGCCCGGGCAAGACTGATGGCCGAAACAAAACTCGCCAGCGGTACTTCGAATACGCCTGCGGCAAACACAAATATTTTGAATGGCGTGGGCGGAGGCAGCAGCGCGGCAAACAACATTCCGCCGAAGCCGTTCCTTTCCACCCAATGCCGAATCGCGTGCGCGCGTGCGCCGGCCTTTTTGTGAAAGAACGCTTCCCCACCCTTCTTTGCGAGGAAATAAAGCACGGCGCATCCGAGCACGGAGCCCAACGCGGCCATGAAGGCGTAGATCGGCATGCGATCCGGATGTCCGATGGAGAGCTGCACCAAAAGCAGGTCGTTGATGATGGGAAAGGTCAAAACAGAGGAATCGAGGAACGAGATCAGAAAAAGGCCAGGCGCTCCAAGGGCTCCGGCATAGCCGACAATTTTTTGTCTCCACGCATTTAAGGGCACAGTCAACGAGAAGTCCTCCGCAAAAATGTTTGCTTAGTGTACCAGACGCAGCGGAAGGCATTGGCCGTGTTCCCGCGGCCTAGTTTTTTGCGAGAACCAAGGAAAGTCGTCCTGAGGCGATTCGATGAGGATCGTCGAAGGATCTCAACCTTGGATTGTCGCCGTGTCACGATGGAGATCCTTCGAGCCGCAACCGACGTGTCTCTCAGGATGACAGACGTTTTGTGCGGGAGTAACAGCCCATTTATCTTGGGAGCTCAGAGAAGCGTCTCGATGGCCTCGACAATCACATCGTAAACGAGGTGCAATTCTTCCGGCTCGATTACATAAGGCGGAAGCACGTAGACGACGTTGCCCAGCGGCCGAAGCAGCACGCCGTGCTTCAGGAAAAAATCGTAGAGCTTGGGCCGGAGTGCAGAGAGGTATCCCGCATCGTCCGTACGCAATTCGAGGACACCAATGGTGCCAATCTGGCGCGTGTTGCCAACCTGGTGCAATTCGCGCAACTGCGCCAACCGCACCGCGTGAAGCCCCGCAATATTGGCGATGCGATGGAAAACGGGTTCATCGTCGAAAATCTGGAGATTGGCATTCGCCGCGGCACAAGCCAGCGCGTTCCCCGTGTAGGAGTGGCCATGATAAAACGTGTGCAGCCGGCTTTCGCTGCGAAACGCAGTTTCGACGCGGTCGGTGCAAAGTGTCACGCCCATGGTGAGGAACCCGCCGGTGATGCCCTTTGAAACGCACAGGAGGTCCGGCGTGACATTGGCGAGATCGCAGGCAAACATTTTCCCGGTGCGGCCGAAGCCGGTGAGCACCTCGTCAGCAATCAGCAGCACACCATGCTTCGTGCAAAGCGTGCGCACCTTTTGCAGGAATTCCACGGGATGGATAATCATCCCGCCGGCCCCTTGCAGCAGCGGCTCCACAATCACCGCCGCGATCTGCTCGCCGCGCTCGCCGAGCAAGCCTTCCAACTGCTGAACGCACTCGATTTGGCAGCTTTCGCGCTTCAAGCCAACCGGACAGTGATAGCAATACGCCGAATGCACGCGATGCACCGGGTAGCGCATGGACTGAAAGGGTTCGGTGAAGGGAGACTCGTCGCTGACAGACATGGCACCGGCCGTGTCCCCGTGGTAGCCGTGCGCCAGGGCCACGATTTCGCGCTTCTGCGGCCGGGCGAGATTCTGAAAATGCTGTACCGCGAGTTTCAGCGCCACCTCGACGGCGGTTGAGCCATCATCGGAGAAAAAGAGATGGGTGAGCTCAGCGGGAACCCATTTGCGCAGGCGCTCGGCAAGCTCTTCCGCGGCGTCGTGCGTGAATCCCGCGAGGATTACGTGCTCGAGCTTCCGGGCTTGCTCGGCAATCGCGGCGGCAATGCGGGGATTCGCATGGCCGTGAAGATTCACCCACCAGGAAGAGATCGCGTCAATGATCCTGCGCCCGTCTGCGGTGTGCAGGTAGACGCCTTCTGCCCTTGTCACTCGCAGCGGAGCGGGGTCGAGTGCGGAATTCGTGAAAGGATGCCAGATGTGCAGCGAGCCGCTCATTGCGCGAAAGCGGAGCGGTCGAAATGATTCAGGAATACCTGCATGAGCGCGGTGCGGTGGAGGTTCGGCAGTTTCGGAATCTCGCCGATGACGCGGACATGGCCGAACTTTTCGACCGTCTCTCGATTTTCGCGGTTTTGATCGCCGATCAGGACCACTCCGTGAATGGGCAGTTCCGCGGCATGCAACGCCGCAAGAGTCAGCAACGTGTGGTTGATGGTGCCGAGGCCGCTGCGTGCCGCCAGAATCACGGGCAGTTTGAACTTCACCATCATGTCCAGCATAAATTGCTTCGAATTGATCGGAACCAGCACCCCACCAGCGCCCTCGACGACCAACCAGTCGTTCACCAGGCTGGTCGGGAGATTGATGCGGTTCAAATCGATTTCGACGCCGGCCCACCGCGCGGCGAGATCCGGCGAAACGGGCGGCACAAATTTGTAAGCCTCTTCAAGGGTGCGGTCCGTACCGATGCCGGCAAGCCGCATCACGGTCACGCGGTCCGATCCTTCAAGTGTCCCGGTCTGTATCGGTTTCCAATAAACCGCGTCGAGCGCGGCGCAGAGTAGCGCCGCCAGCGTGGTCTTTCCCACGCCCGTGTCCGTGCCGGTAATGAAAAATTGACGCCTCATCGCTGTCTGGCGACCGCCGGGGCCTGGTGGCGCGCGCGCCAACCAATCAGGGACTTCACCAGTCGGTTCAGCTCTTCCTCCGCAATCCGGATCGTCAGCGACAATCGCAAACGCGCCTGCCCTTCCGGCACCGTCGGGGGCCGGATCGCCCGCACCGCAAAACCGTCTCGCTGCAGGTGCTCCGCCGCATCCACGGCGTCTTCGTTCTTACCGAGTAGCACTGGCACAATCTGGCTCGCGCTCCCCGCGACGTCAAAACCTTCGGCGCGCAGCAGCGACTTGAATCGGGCTGCCCGTTGTGACAATTCCTGGCGCTCCTGGTCCATCCCCGAAGCGAGTTGCAGCGCCGCGCCAATCTGCTCCGCAAAATAAGGCGGCAACGCGGTGCTGAAAATGAACGTGCGCGCGTGGTTGATCAGGTGCTCTTTCAAAACTGCCGGCCCGCAGACAAACGCACCTGCGCTCGCCAGTGCTTTCCCGCAGGTCTGAATCGTGGCCAGCAGTTGTGGCACAATTTCCGCCTCAGCGGCAAGGCCCCGCCCGCGCGGCCCTTTCACTGCAGTAGCATGGGCCTCATCCACGATCATAGCGGCCCCGTATCTTGCAGCCAGCCCGGCCATTTGGTGCAGCGGCGCTTCGTCGCCGTCCATGCTGAATACGCTTTCGGTAACGATCACTTTCCGCCACGGTGTTCCCGCCTCTTCCCGCAATGACTTTTCGAGCGCATTCAAGTCGGCGTGAGGATAGATGACTTTGCGGGCTCCCGACAAGCGCAAGCCATCGATCAGGCTGGCATGATTGAGCGCGTCGGAATAGACCACGTCATCTTTTCCGACCAAGGACGAAAGTAAACCCAGGTTCGCAGCGTAACCGCTCCCGAAGAACAGCGTCGCTTCCGTGCCTGCAAAATCCGCAAACTGCTCTTCCAATTCGCGCCACGCTTCGGTTTGACCCGAAAGGAGCCGCGAGCCCGTCCCACCAATCCTCGATGCATTTTTCACTGCATCGGCCGCGGCCTCGCGTAGTGCCGGATGTCCGGCCAACCCCAGATAATCGTTCGAGCAGAGATTCACACCGCGAATCTCCGCGAGGCTCCGGAGCTGGCTGCGTTCCTCGAGGGCTCGCAGTCCCCGCTTCAGTTCCGCTTTCCACGTGGATAGGGCGTCAGACGGCATGCGATTCGAGTGGCTTCATGCCGAGGCTCTGGAGCAGTTGCTCATCTTCGTCCGGTCCAGGGTTCGGCGTAGTCAAAAGCTTTTCCCCTACAAAAATCGAATTTGCTCCCGCCAGGAAGCAGAGTGTAACGGCCTCAGGCGACAATTGCTTTCGTCCGGCTGCCAGGCGCACGCGCGAAGCGGGCATCAGGATCCGCGCGGTGGCAATGGCCCGCACCATTTCCAGAGGATCAAGCGGTGGGATGGAAGCCAGCGGCGTACCTTCGACACGCACCAGCATGTTGATGGGCACGCTTTCCGGGTGTGGTTCGAGCGACGCCAACAGGTGCAACAGCCCCACGCGGTCGCTCTCCCGTTCTCCCATTCCCAGGATCCCTCCGCAGCACACCGTGATTCCCGCTTGGCGAACTGCCGCGAGGGTTTTCAGGCGATCGTCGTAGACGCGAGTCGTAATAATCGAGCCATAGAATTCCGGCGAGGTGTCCAGGTTGTGGTTATAGGCCGTGAGTCCGGCTTCTTTCAACTGGATCGCCTGATTCTGCGTTAGCATCCCCAGGGTGCAACATACCTCCATACCGAGCGATGACACTCCCCGCACCATGCGCAGAACTTTTTCGAACTCCCGGCCCTGCGGCGCTTCCCGCCAGGCGGCGCCCATGCAAAAACGGGTGACGCCGCGCGCCGCGGCATCGCGGGCGACCCCGATCACGTGGTCCGGGTCGAGCAACCCTTCGCGCTCCACGCCGGCTTCGTAATGCGCGCTCTGTGGGCAATACGCACAGTCCTCGGGGCATCCCCCGGTCTTGATGGAAATGAGCTGGCAGGTCTGCACGCGATCCGGTGCGTGACGTTCGCGATGAACCGTCTGCGCGCGGAAGACTAGCTCCGGAAGCGGAGTCTGGTAGATTGCCTCGACTTCGGCTTTCTTCCAGTCATGCCGTAGTTGCACTTGAGTCCTTATCTCCGGCGCTGCTGCGCCTGCTTCGGTCTTCATTCGCTGTATTCGCCTGGTCTGGATCTGTTTACGCGAGCCAACTAAGCCCTTCATACTACCATTGCTATTCATCCCGCACCATTTTGAGTGTTTCTTGGAATTGGAAGGGTACATCGTTGCCCCCTAGCGCGGTTGAAGTGCCTGTGTGAAAAGATGCGGAGTGAGATGGCGGCCCGGCGGGGAGGAGAGTCGGAGCGCATTTATATATTCCTTGACACGTATATACGTATTGGGGCATATTGTGACTCGCCATGCTGGAAACACTCAAAGCTCTCGCCGAGTCGAACCGATTTCAAATCGTCGAGCTATTGCGTGACGGACCACGCCCGGTCGGCGACATGGTCGCTCGGCTGGGTCTCCGCCAACCGCAAGTCTCCAAACACCTGCGGGTGCTCAGTGTCGCCGGTCTAGTAGATGTTCGCGTGGATGCGCAGCGGCGAATCTATGCTTTGCGGCCCGAGCCCCTGCGGGAGCTTGAGGTTTGGCTGGAGAGATATAGGCTTCATTGGGAGGGCAACTTCCAGCGCCTGGATGCCCTACTCGACGAGTTAAAAATCGACGAGCAGAAGACCCAGAAGAAGAAACGTGGACGCACGAAGTGATAGAGGAGATCACCGATGAGGAACACCGGAAACCTGAAAGTCACTACACCGACCGACCGCGAGATTGTCATGACACGCGTATTTGCCGCCCCGCGCTGCCTGGTCTTCGATGCCTTGACCAAGCCGGAATTGGTCAAGCAGTGGCTGCTGGGGCCGCCAGGCTGGACGATGCCGATCTGCGAAATCGATCTGCGGGTCGGCGGGGCTTATCGCTTTGTGTGGCGCGGCCCGGATGGAACTGAGATGGGGACGAGAGGCGTCCACCGCGAAATCGTGCCCCCCCAGCGACTCGTCGCAACCGAAAATTTCGATGAACCCTGGTACCCGGGCGAGGCGCTGGTAACACACGTCCTCGTCGAGCAAGGTGGGACCACCACACTCACGCTCACGGTCCTCTACGAGTCGCGCGAAACCCGCGACGCCGTCCTAAAGACCCCTATGGAGCACGGCGTAGCCATGAGCTACGACCGGCTGGAGCAGTTGCTGACGTCGCTGAAGGCCCCAGGGAAGGAGAAAGGGGCAAGCTCGTGAGCAAAACAAGCGTCCTCGATCTCAAGCTCGCAGGCCAAGACCTCATTGATAACCCCTGGCGCTCATCGCCTACCGCTCAGCCGTTTCAGGGCACGATTGAGGGGAAGAATTCCGGAGAAAATAGAGAGGAGAACGATATGCAAAAAATCACCCCATTCCGGTAAAGCGGAAGAGGCGATGAATTCTTATACTTCCATTTTCAAGAATTCGAAGATTGGAAGGATTACTCGTTATGAAGAGGGAGGACCTGGACCGAAAGGGACGGTAATGTCTGCAACCTTCCGACTCGAAGGGCAAGAATTTTTCGCCCTAAACGGCGGCCCGCAATTCACGTTCTCGCCGGCCATATCGTTGTTCGTCAACTGCGAGACACAGCAAGAAGTGGACGAGCCGTGGGGGAAGCTTTCCGAGGGAGGAGAAAAGCAAAGGTGCGGCTGGCTCAAGGACAAATATGGCCTGTCGTGGCAAATCATTCCTTCGGATCTCGGCAGAATGTTGAATGACGGGAATCCTGACAAAGCAAGAAGTGTGATGAAGGCCATGCTGCAAATGGACAAGATTGATATCGCAGGCCTAAAGCTGGCCTATGATCAAGGCTAACGAAGCGCACATCAACACTTTTTGACGCGCTCGGCAGACCTGTTATCATGCCAAAAGGTTTGACCGGCCATTAGCGAAATGTTATAAAACAACGTTTCCATTCATCCCTGCGTACGGCACAGTGGGAATTGCATGGGTGGTCCTGACCCGCTCCGGGTCTGAGGGAAGGCCGTTCGTGGGTTGAAAGGTTCCCGTCCTGTCCGAAAGGCGGGAGTCTCGCCCGGTTACCGGTGGGTCGCTCCCCCCAACGCCGGTGAATGTGACAGATGTTTGCATTCACCCTGTCTTGTCCTGGACTGGAATGGTGTGTGAACTTGCAAGGAAGGGCGCGCTCAACCGGACAGCCGGCTAGAAGTCGCGCAATACTGATACTGAAATTGCTTTGGAGGATTTTCATGCGCATCCTGTTCGACGCGGCTCGCCAATTGAGCGGCCGGATCATCAAACGAGTTTTCGCGGCTTCGGCTCTTCTGTTACTCATTGCCGGCGGCCTGTTTGCCCAGTCTGCAGAGGAAGCCGCCGGGGGCGAAGCAAATCTTAAGCTGCCCGATCTTTCCTCGGTTTCCTTCCTCGGCGTGGACGGCCACAAGCTATTGCTCTTTGGCATCCTGATCTGCCTCTTTGGCCTAGCGTTCGGCCTGACAATTTTCTACCGACTCAAGAATATGCCCGTGCACAAGTCCATGCGCGATATCTCCGAACTCATCTACGAGACCTGCAAAACCTACCTGGTCACGCAAGGAAAGTTTTTGATGCTGCTGTGGGTCTTCATCGCCATCGTGATAGTGCTGTATTTCGGCGTGCTGTCTCCGGTTCCAGGTAAGCCGATTTCCACGACCCTGCCGATCATCTTGCTCTTGAGCCTCGTGGGCATGGGCGGCAGCTACAGCGTGGCGTGGTTCGGCATCCGCGTGAACACGTTTGCCAACTCGCGCACTGCCTTTGCGGGGTTGCGCGGCAAGCCGTACGCGATCAATCACATTCCGCTTGAGGCGGGAATGAGCGTGGGCATGATGCTGATCAGCGTCGAGTTGCTGATGATGCTCATTATCCTGCTCTTCATCCCGCGGGAATACGCAGGCCCCTGCTTCATTGGGTTCGCGATTGGCGAATCCCTCGGCGCGGCAGCCTTGCGCATCGCCGGCGGCATCTTCACCAAGATTGCCGACATCGGATCCGACCTGATGAAAATCGTTTTCAAGATCAAGGAAGACGACGCGCGCAACCCCGGCGTGATCGCCGATTGCACCGGCGACAACGCCGGCGATTCCGTTGGTCCTACGGCCGACGGCTTCGAGACCTACGGCGTTACCGGGGTGGCCCTGATCACCTTTATCCTTCTCGCCGTTAAGGATCCGACAGTGCAAGTGCAATTGTTGGTGTGGATCTTCGTGATGCGCATCATCATGTTGATCGCCAGCGCCGCGGCTTATTTCATCAACGGCTTTATCGCCAAAGCCAGCTACGGTAAGGCTGACAAGATGAATTTCGAGGCACCGCTCACGTCCCTTGTCTGGATTACTTCGTTCGTTTCCATCATCCTCACGTACGTCGTTTCTTCCCTGGTTATCCCGGTTCTGGGTGGGGATTCGACGCAGTGGTGGAAGCTGGCAACAATCATTTCCTGCGGCACGCTGGCGGGCGCGATTATTCCGGAGCTCGTGAAGGTTTTTACTTCTGTGGAATCGCGGCACGTGAAAGAAGTGGTGACTTCGGCGCAGGAAGGCGGCGCTTCGCTCGGGATTCTGTCCGGCTTTGTGGCCGGCAATTTCTCCGCCTACTACCTGGGCATGGCCATGGTAACGCTGATGTCGGCGGGATACCTCATCACCAACATAGGAAACAGCACAGGCGCTGGACTCGGAAGCCTGATGGTGGCCGCGCCAGTATTCGCATTTGGCCTGGTTGCGTTCGGATTTCTGGGCATGGGCCCGGTCACGATTGCCGTGGACTCCTACGGACCAGTGACCGATAACGCCCAGTCCGTCTACGAACTGTCACTGATCGAGACCATTCCCCACATCAAGCAGGAACTGAAGAGAGAGTTCAACATTGACGTAGATTTTGAGAAGGCCAAGCACATGCTGGAGGCCAACGACGGAGCCGGGAACACGTTCAAGGCCACTGCGAAGCCCGTACTAATAGGCACGGCGGTCGTTGGCGCGACCACGATGATTTTCTCCATTATCATGGCGCTGACCAACGGCCTCACCGCCAATGTGAACCACCTTTCGCTGCTTCATGCTCCGTTTGTCCTCGGGCTCATTACCGGCGGCGCGATGATCTATTGGTTCACCGGCGCGTCCACGCAAGCCGTGACCACCGGCGCTTACCGCGCGGTCGAATTCATCAAGGCCAACATCAAGCTGGAAGGTGTGGAAAAGGCCAGCGTTGCCGATTCCAAGAAGGTCGTTGAAATCTGCACGCAATACGCGCAGAAGGGCATGCTCAACATCTTCGTGGCCGTCTTTTTTGCGACGCTCGCCTTCGCGTTTCTGGAGCCATTTTTCTTCATTGGCTACTTGTTCTCGATTGCTATCTTCGGCTTGTATCAGGCTATCTTCATGGCTAACGCCGGCGGCGCCTGGGACAATGCCAAGAAAATCGTCGAAGTCGAGCTGAAGCAAAAGGGTACGCCGCTGCATGACGCCACCGTCGTTGGCGATACCGTCGGCGACCCGTTCAAGGATACGTCCTCGGTCGCGCTGAATCCGGTCATTAAGTTCACCACCCTCTTCGGCTTGCTCGCTGTCGAACTTGCGGTAAAGCTCACTTCGGAGACCGGCGGGAGCTTGTCGCACATTCTCGCCGCCGTCTTCTTTGTGATCTCCTTCACCTTTGTGTATCGCTCGTTTTACAGCATGCGCATCCGCGGGTCGGCGGCCCACTAACTGCGCAGAGGGGCAGTTCATCGCCGCGCCTTTTTGGCGCGCGGCTTGCCGCCGCTTCGAAGATTCTATTGATCAGGAGCGGATCAGGCCGGCGGAGTTGCGCGGGTTGCTGTCGAATCCGGGGAATACCGGGGCGAGATTCTTCACGCCGAGATGCTTGGTCAAAATTTCGCCAACGACGGCGCGGAAGTCTGTGGTCAGCATAAGGTCGCGCCCTTCGTAGAGTTGCTGGTCGGCCAAGCCCGGCCATTTGCCATAGACGTGGCCGCCCTTCACGTCGCCACCCATCACGAACATGCAATTCGCGTGGCCGTGATCGGTGCCGCGGTTGCCGTTTTCCTTCGCCGTACGGCCGAACTCGCTCATGGTCACCACAATCACATCCGACATGCGATCTCCCATGTCCTCGTAAAAGGCCGCCAGAGTTTGCCCGAGATCTTTCAACAAATTCGAAAGCTGCCCTTGCACGCCGCCTTCATTGACGTGGTTGTCCCAGCCACCGCAATCAACAAACAACACTTCGACGCCGATGTTAGCTTTTAGCATGATCGCAATCTGCTGCAGCTTCTGGCCGAGCGGGCTCTTCGGATAGTCCGCGCCATTTTCCGGGGGAAACTTGGCCATATCAATTTTCTTCAGCATGTCGATGGCTTCGAACGTCTCCGCACCGGTGCCGTGCAGCGCGTGATCCACCGTTTGCGCGTACATGGCTTCGAACCCGCCTTCCGCAACGTTGGCCATGGCCGCAGATTGCGGCTGCACCTTGAATTGCCGCAAATCAGGAAGCGCGATTGCCCCCGTGCTGCCGCGCAGCATTCTCGGCAGGTTCGGTCCCATGGCCACGGCGCGGAACGGCGAAGCATTTTCTTCCGGGACCGTGCTGATGGCGCGATCGAGCCAGCCGTCTTCGGTAGCCTTTATACCGGGGGTGCCGGATTCCATGTAATCCTGGGCGTCAAAATGCGAACGCGTGGGGTCTGGCGATCCAGCCGCGTGAACAATCGCCAGTTCGTTTTTTTGAAACAGCGGCGCCAAGGATGCAAGACTCGGGTGCAAACCAAAGAATCCGTCCAGATCAATTGCAGCGTCGCTGCCACCGCGCCTCGGTTGAGGAATCGCGATCGAAGGGCGCATGCGGTAATAGTTCGGCTCACCGAACGGCACGACGATGTTCAGTCCGTCGGCTGCACCGCGCTGAAAAAGCACAACCAACTGCTTCTTCCCTGCCGTAGCAGTCGACGCAACAGCGCGCTGCAAAAACGCGGGCATGGTGTTCATGCCCACAAGGGCGACACCGCCCAGCTTCACGAAATACCGCCGCGAAAATTTCGCTGGCCTCACGCCCTCGCAACACCGGTCACTCATGGTTGCCTCACCTTCTTTGAAACTCCGGCGCGCCCAGCACCAATCCGGTTACCACGCCCAAATCAACCTGCTTGACAGGATCATCAAGTTTGGCCTGCACCACTTGAGGATTGTCGAGTTGCTTCTGCAGCGTCTCCACGGTTCCCACAGCCGCCTGGCCGCCCAGGAACACCTGCACCGCGCGGTCCAGCGCTTTTCTCGGCTCCGCGTTCGAATCGCTTCCGAGCAGCGCCAGCACATCGCTCCGCGATCCGCGCACCTTATTTCCCGCAAGCGCCAGCGAAAAATTTAGCCGGTTCAGCAGCGCGCCCGTGTTCACCCAGGTTTCTGCCTTATCCGAATAACCGGTCGGCGGCTGGCACTGGTAAAGCGGTTCGCCGATGCGGCCGACCCATTGCACCAGCGGCATTGGTGTGTCCACATCCGTGCCCAGGGCGCGGACCGAGGTTACCACCAACTCAAATGGCGTTTTTACCTTCGCTCGGTAAGCTTCCCGAGACCAAAATTCCTGCGAGTAGATCATCGTCTGCATCACTTCGCGAATATCGCCATCGCTCTTCTGAAAAGTCTTGGTCATGCGCTGGACGAGCTCCGGCGGTGGGTTATCGGAAACGAACCGGCGGGCAAGCTTGGTGGAAATAAATTTCGCAGTATTGGGATTCTTCGAGAGCAATTCGATGACCTGCTCTCCGTCCTTCATTCCGCCAGCATGAATTTTCTTTCCCAGCACATATTTCGGCGCGGGATCGTGCAATTTATCGTCAAATTTGAATTGCGGATATTCCCGTGGTTTCTCGATGGTCCAGCCGGTGAAGCAGCGCGCTACTTCCGTTACATCTTTCTGCGTGTAGCCACCATCCACGCCGAGAGTGTGTAGCTCCATCAACTCGCGCCCGTAATTCTCGTTTAGCCCGCGCTCCTGCTTCTTCTTATTGTTCTGAGCCTGCTGCGGAGGCGGGTTTGGACGCCCCCAGCCGCCACGGCGCATCTGTTGCCGCATAGCGCGTTCCTGCGCTTGGCGCGCGGCTGCACTGGGATCGGCACTTAGGAAATTGTCGAGATAGAAGAGCATCGCCGGGCTCTTTGCCGTGGCCGTCACAAGGTCCTTGAATTTTCCCAGCGTGTGCGGCTGGATCACATCGCGTTCGTAGCCAGTGAGGTACCACTTCACTTCGCCTTTGCCCGCGTATACGTTGAAATGGTTGAACCAGAAATCGCTCATTACCTGCTGCAATTGACGTTCGCTGTACACCGCCCTCGTCACCTTCGCCATGGCCAGTTCTTCCACGACGCGCTGCGGCCTCCTGCTATCGTCCGCGATGGCTTTAGGCACGACGTTGGGATCGACACTTAACATGTCTCTCTTCCCCGGTGTCGCGACATTCAGTTTCATCGGCGAGGGCGTGTCGGTAGCGGCACTCACGTTCGTATCGCTCTCTCCCTTGCCACCTGATTCCTTAGCCTGCATCTCCTGCACCATGGCCGTGATTCCGGCATCCGCATCCTTTTGCACCGCTTGTTGCTGCTTGAACTCTTCTTTGGTGACTCCGGCTTGCTTTGCCACCCGCTTCGGATTGGGATATTGCGCAATCAACTCGGCGCTGGACATCTGCAAGGTGGGATAACCGGTGAGCCGAGCCTCCACAGCGCTATCGTCGATAGATTTCGGCTTAAGTTGCTGATCGATCCACTTGGCCAGCCCCTGTTGTTTGACGCGTTCGACGTCACCCGGCCGCGGTCCATAGGCCAACCGGTTCAAC
>Ga0306923_10005091_pt1 | contig 12733 bp, 15 predicted proteins | sample sta12Can44000108_FD_203841 | JGI IMG/M metagenome (GOLD analysis project Ga0306923, IMG submission 203841) | Lab enrichment of tropical soil microbial communities from Luquillo Experimental Forest, Puerto Rico - statanox.12C.anox.44.000.108 (v2)... | ecosystem: Environmental > Terrestrial >... | reverse complement strand
ACGAGCTCGGGCCGGCCGCTTGACCATCGACAATCTTTTTGTCGGGCTTCGCCCTGAAGCGCCTTTTTGTCGGGCTTCGCCCTGAAGCGCCTAACTGATCGGCGGATGTTAATCGCAGCGGAGAAGCCGCAAAGAATTCGGCGGGCGTACCCTTGCGCCCGGTCTTGCGGCCTACTCCTGACTGAGCGCCCGGTTGATGACCTCAGTCAGCCGAGCCTTGGCTTGCGCCAGCAGCCAAACCTCAGCTTATCGTATCGTCGGACCGGGGTGGCTCGCCGCCCCGGCGGCGCATGAGCCGCTCAAAGGCAACAAAGTCCGCCCGCCCGCGATGCTCGGAAAAGAACTCGGCCGTATTCATCGCCGCCAGTTTCTCGGCGGCAGCGGTCGCGACGAACTGGTGGACACTGATACCGTCTTGCTTTGCCCGCCGCTCTACTTCCGCTTTGACCGAGCGCGGCAGACGGAGTGGATAGGTACTTTGATTTTTCATGTCCCGATCCTCCGTATCGCTTCAGCGGGGGTTAGCACATCGATGCCGAAACGCGCAGGCGCCCCGCCGACGCCGCTCGAACGTCACAAGCGCCGCAGCCTGCCCATTGACCGCTGCTTCAAGCACACGTTCGTCGGCTGGATCGTGTAGCTGCGGCCACTACGCGCCTACTGCTTGGGCGGGTTGAGGGTGACCCCCTGCCGCTTCATCTGGTCGACAACGGTCTTGGCGCTCTCGTCGCCCTGGGCCGCGAGCTGGGCGGTCTTGCCGGCGAGCGTTTCAAGCTGCTGGCGCAGCTTGATCGCCTCCTGCACGGTGGCCTCCTGCGAGCGACGCAGTTCCGAGAGCGCGCCGCGGTCATGGATAGCCTCGCCGGTCTCGAACGCCATCAGCACAAACAGCGACACCACGACGAGGACAATCGGTAGCCCCAAACCGCTGATCACCCGGTCGCGCTCCTGACCCTGGAGCATGATTATCGCCCGGCAGCGGCGGGCGCCGCAGCTGCCGGTGCCGCCTCCCGTTCGGGCGCTCCGGTTGTCGGGTTGATCGTGATCCCGTTCTGCGCCAGCAGATCGCGCAGCTTGTCATCCTTGTTGCTGACCGCCGCCGTGGCCAAGGCGTGGATCAAAGCATCGTTGATGCGACCAAGCTGGATGCTTTGATTGATGAATTGCTGCCGCTGGTTGATCTCGCTCTGAACCGAGCGATTATCTTGGATCACGACGATATAGACGACCACCAGAACCAGGGTGATCCCCGATAGCGCAACCAACAGACGATATAACCAGCCGTCCGTGAGCACGGCGCCCTTTCCAGCCTCACCCCGTCCGCCTCCCGCGGCGGATGACGAAGAATACCATGCCGAGGCCGGAAGCGAGCACGGTCATCGTGCCGGGCTCGTCTTCGTACTGCACGGTACCCGCAGATGGGAGCGCATCTCGCCCTCACCCAGAACCCGCGCTACGCGCGGCTTCCGACCTCTCCTCGCATCCCCGAGCTGACCGGCGGGTTGACCGTTGCAAGTAGCGCTCGGGCGTCCCGTTCGGGTGGTAGCCCGTGGAGGGCGCGGGAACTGGCTGTGCGGTCAACTCTTCCACAAGTTCGGAATTTAGGGAGCGTGAAACTCGATACCCAGTCCGTCAAAATCGGCAAGATTGCGGGTCGCGAGGACGAGATCGCACGCCAAGCAGGTGGCGGCGATCAAAGCGTCCATCGCGCCGAGCCCGCGGCCGGCGTGTCGCGCTCGCGCCAACAGGCGGCCGCAGGCGTCGGCGACTTCCTCGTTCACAGCCACGATTCGCCCCGCGAAGCGCGCCGGCAACTCCTCGCGAAGCCACTCGTCGAGCCGGGCGCGGCGGCGACCCGGAGCCAGCCGTTCAACCCCGAAGCGGATTTCGGCCAGGCTGACGACGCTCAGGAAAACGCGGTCCTCATCCACCTCGTCCAGCCAGCGCACGACTGCGGCATCGGGCCGAGGCCTGACCCATTCGGAAACGATATTGGTGTCGATCAGCCAGCCCCGGCTCACAACTCGACCTCGCGCGCTCCTCCCGGCGCGCGTTCGATCTCGACGTGCGAACCCCGCAGCGGCGAATGCGCAAAGAATTCCGCGAGCGTACCCTTGCGCGCGGTCTTGCGAGTCCACTCCTCGACCGAGACGATAACCACCGCCGGTCGGCCATTTCTGGTGATCGCCTGCGGTCCTTGGCTGATCGCCCGGCCGAGGACCTCGCTAAACCGAGCCTTGGCTTGGGCCACCGACCAAACCGCTCCGTCCTCGGACATGCTTGCCTCGACAGTTTAAGACCATAATAGTCATAGTAGTCAGAATTTGTCGGTGGACAAGGCCCGGATGCGGCGGTTCTCACCTATAACGGAACTGCGCAACCCGCGGGCTGTATCGATCATGGGTATCGGGGTAAGCGACATTGCGTGTCTTCGTAGCAGGCGCCTCCGGCGCCGTCGGCAACCGCCTCGTACCGCTGCTTGTGTCCGCCGGCCATTCGGTGGTGGGCCTGACCCATACTCCGGCCAACGCCGATGCGATACGTCGAGCCGGGGGCGAGCCGGCAGTTGTCGATGCGTTGAATAGAGCTGCTATGGTGAAAGCGGTGGTCATCGCCGAGCCGGATGTCGTGGTGCACGAAATGACATCGCTCTCCGCCGCGAACGACCTGCGCAAGTTCGACCAATCGTTCGCCGTCACCAATCGGTTGAGGACCGAGGGGTTGGACAATTTGCTGGCGGCGGCGAAGCAGGCCGAGACGCGGCGTGTCGTGGCGCAAAGCTTCTGCGGATGGCCTTACGCCCGCATCGGTGGCCCAGTCAAATCCGAGGACGATCCGTTCGACCCTGAGCCGCCGCCCGAGCTGCGAAGAACGCTAAGGGCGATTCGCTACCTCGAGAACGGCGTAACGGCGTCGTCCGAAATCGACGGCATCGTCCTTCGATATGGTGCCTTCTACGGCCACGGGACGGGGCTCTTCGACGGGCCGATGATCGGTCAGCTACGGCGCGGACGCGTGCCATTGATCGGCGACGCCAACGGCTGGTGGTCGTTCGTCCATATCAACGATGCGGCGGCCGCTACCGCGATCGCCGTCGAGCGCGGTGCACCCGGCATCTACAACATCGTCGACGATGATCCGGCTCCGGTCGGCCAATGGCTGCCGGCACTCGCGGCCATGCTCGGAGCACGGCCGCCCCGGCATATCCCGAAATGGCTGGCTCGTATCGTTGCCGGCGAGCACCTAGTCACACTGATGACCGAGGCACGCGCCGGGTCGAACGCAAAGGCGAAGCGCGATCTCTCATGGCAGCCGACACATGCGTCATGGCGCCAAGGGTTCTTGGAGGTTCTGTCCCAGCCTGGATGACGCGAAGATCGCCATCTTGGCGCCACGGTTTCGGCTTATCATCGGCACCGGATCAGAAGCTTTTGCCGCATGTTCGCGGTCACGATCGCCTTTCGTCAAAAGATCGTCAAAGCCCCCCTGTTACCGGTACGAATTCGCCCTCCATTTGGGGAGCAACTATTTGATCGAACTACCTTTTTTGCCAAGAGTATCGTCGCGAATCGATTTTTCTCCCTGAGATCAGGGTCGAGCAGGGGGGAATCGATGAGATTCGCCTCCCTGCTACCGTGCCTCGGTCAGGGCGTGGGCGCCGCAGGTCGGGCATTCCGCATCCTTGCCGATGCGGATCGAGTGGAAGCGGGCGCGCAGCGCGTCGTAGATCAACAAGGTGCCGTCGAGGCTGTCGCCGAGCCCCAACAGCTCCTTCAGCACCTCGACCGCCTGCAGGGTGCCGAGAACGCCGGCGATCGCGCCGAGGATGCCGGCTGTCTCGCAGCGCGGGACGAGATCGGGCGGCGGCGGCTCACGAAACAGGCACCGATAGCACGGGTGGCCCGCGCCGAGATAGGGCCGGAAGGTCGAGATCTGGCCCTCGAACGGCGATAGGGCCGCCGCCACGAGCGGCTTCTCCAGGCGGAAGCAGAGATCGGTCAGCAGATACCGGGTGGCGAAGTTGTCGCTGCCGTCGGCGACGAGGTCGTAGCCGCCCATCAGCGCCTCGGCATTCTCCGGCGCAAGGCGCACTGGATGCGCTTCGACGCACACACCGGGATTGACTGCGGCGAGCGCCTCGCGCGCGCTCTCGACCTTGAGCGCGCCGACCCGCTCGGTCGCGTGGACGATCTGGCGCTGCAGATTGGTCAGGTCGACCCGGTCCGGATCGGTGATCCCGATCGTCCCGACGCCGGCCGCCGCGAGGTAGAGCAGCATGGGCGAGCCGAGACCGCCCGCGCCGACGACGAGGACGCGCGACTTGAGCAACCGTATCTGGCCCTCCTCACCGACCTCGTCGAGGATCAGGTGACGCGCGTAACGCTGAAATTGCTCCTCGCTCAGCTCCATCGGTCTCACACCCCGTCGAACAGTGCCGTCGACAGATAACGCTCGCCAAAGTCGGGCAGCACGACAACGATCGTCTTGCCGGCCATGTCCGGCCGCGCACCCGCTTCGAGTGCAGCGGCGAGTGCCGCACCGGCCGAGATCCCGACGACGAGGCCTTCGAGCCGGGCCGCTTCGCGCGCCGTGCGCAGGGCGGTCTCGTTGCCGATGCGGATGATCTCGTCGATCAGGCCGGTATCGAGAATCTCGGGGATGAAGCCCGCGCCGATGCCTTGGATCCGGTGCGGACCGGGCGGCCCGCCCGACAGGACCGCGCTGTCCTCGGGCTCGACCGCGATCATCCTGAGCCCCGGCTTGCGCGGCTTCAGCACCGACCCGACCCCGGTCAAGGTGCCGCCGGTGCCTACACCGCTGACCACGACATCGACCGCACCGCCGGTGTCATTCCAGATCTCCTCCGCGGTCGTGCGGCGGTGGATCTCGGGGTTCGCCGGATTGCGGAACTGCTGGGGAATGAACGCGTCGGGTAGCGCGTCTACGATTTCCTCGGCCTTGGCAATCGCACCGCGCATGCCTTGCGCGGCCGGGGTCAGCTCGAGCTCGGCGCCCAGCAATTTGAGCATCTTGCGACGCTCGATCGACATGCTGTCGGGCATCGTCAAGATCAGCCGGTAGCCTTTCGCGGCGCAGACAAAGGCGAGCGCGATCCCGGTGTTGCCGGAGGTCGGCTCGACCAGCACGGTACCTGGCTTGATCCGCCCGACCTCCTCGGCGGCGGCGATCATCGAGACACCGATGCGGTCCTTGACCGAGGCGAGCGGGTTGAAGAACTCGCACTTGCCCAGGATATCGGCCTTGGCCCCAGCGTCCTGTGCCAAGCGGTGGATGCGCACGAGCGGAGTGGCACCGATCGTTTCGATGATGCTGTCGTAGACGCGACCGCGAAATTCCGCTCGCGGCGGCTTGGTGGCCGTGACGCTCTCCATCGGGTTTTTATTACTCCTTCAGATCTCGAAATCTCCGCACTCGGCAGCTCTGCCGGCGATCCCGGAGCGGTGCGCGCGGCCGCACAGCTCCTCGAGGGTCAACGCGTCGAGCCGCCTCATCATCTCCTCTTGGAGCTCGAGCCACGCCGGCCGCACGACCTGATGCCCGAGGGCGCTGCCGGCCGGGTCGCTGATCGGATCCTCGGCGGTCTCGAGCCCGCGGACCGTGCGGACAATATCACCGAGGCTAATCCGCCGCCGCTCGCGCGCCAAGCGATAGCCGCCGCTCGGGCCGCGAATCCCGAGCAGGATCTTGTGCCGCACCAGCTCCTGCAGGACCGGCTCGAGATAACGGCGCGGGATCCCTTCGCGCTCGGTAATCTCGGACGATCGCACCGGCACTTGGCCGCCGTTGTAGGCGATGTCGAGCACCGCCTCGATTGCGAAAAGCAGTTTCTTGGTCAGCCGAATCATGTCGTCCAGGGCGCCATCCCCGAGGGTCAGATTTGATTGTCACGAGTTTCGCGCCGGATGCGGGTCCGGACAAGCGGCCTCGACGCCGGTCGATCCAAAACCGCCTTTCTGCCGGCCTTCCCGTGTCGAGAATGCCGGTACGATCGCGAATTCCGGGCGCGCGATGCGGGTGAAGACGAGCTGCGCGATGCGGTCGCCGGGCCGGACCGATATGCCCTCGCCGGCGGGATTGCGGTTCCACGCCGATATTAGGCAGGGTCCCTCGTAATCGGCGTCGATCACCCCAATCGTGTTCCCGAGCACCAGCCCTTCCTTGTGGCCGATGCCGGAGCGCGGCAGCAAGAGCGCACACCAATCCGGGGCGCCGATGCGAAAGGCGATACCGGCGGAGATCAGGACGGCCGGCATTTGCGGCTTCAGGACAAGCGGACGGTCGATGCAGGCGTGCAGGTCGAGTCCGGCCGCCAGGCTCGATCCCCAGCACGGGAAACCCCAGCCGGGAAGCCGCGGATCGAGGATCTTGACCTCGACTTTCAAGAGCCGCCGGGGCGGGAGGCCCCGAGATGTTGAGCAATCCGCTCGGCGAGCCGGGTGGCGACCTCGCCCTTGGTCATCACCGGCCAGTCCTCGATCCCCTCGGCATCGACCAAGTGGATCGTGTTGCGGTCGCCGCCAAAGGTTCCGGTTCCGGGCGAGACATCATTGGCGAGGATCCAGTCGCAGCGCTTGCGCAGACGCTTGCGGCGGGCGTTCTCGACCACATCGTCGGTCTCTGCCGCAAAGCCGATGACCAGGGCCGGCCGGTCATTGCCGCGCTGAGCGATGCTGGCGAGGATGTCGGGGTTTTCGGCAAGGCGGAGCACCGGCATCACGCCTGCATCCTTTTTCAGCTTATGCAAGCCGGCGGTTTCGACCCGCCAATCGGCGACGGCCGCCGCCATGACTGCGACATCGACCGGCAATGCCGCCTCGCAGGCGGCGAGCATTTCCGCCGCGGTCTCGACCGGCACTATCCTGACCCCGGCCGGCGCGGGCTCTTGCGTCGGCCCCGAGACCAGCACCGTGTCGGCGCCGAGCGCCGCGAGCGCCGCCGCGATCGCATGGCCTTGCTTGCCTGAGGAGTGGTTCGAAATATAGCGCACGGGATCAATCGGCTCGCGGGTCGGGCCGCTCGTTACCAGCACGCGCTTTTCGGCCAGCTGAGCGTCGCCCGCCAATACATGCTCGATCGCGGCGACGATCTCGAGCGGCTCGGCCATGCGTCCGGAGCCGACCTCGCCGCAGGCGAGCTCGCCCGAGCCGGGTCCGACCCGCTTGACGCCGCGCGCATCGAGGGTCGCCACGTTCACCCGGGTCGCCGGATGCGCCCACATCATCAGATTCATAGCCGGCGCGATCAGCACCGGCTTGTCCGAGGCGAGCAAGGCCGTGGTCGCGAGGTCGTCGGCAAGGCCCGTCGCCATTCGCGCGATCAGATCGGCGCTCGCCGGTGCCACAACGACGAGATCTGCTTCGCGCGACAACCGGATGTGGCCCATCTCGCTCTCGTCGGTCAGCGACCAGAGATCGGTATAGACCTTGTCCTCACTCAATGAGGCGACCGACAGCGGCGTCACGAAATGCTGCGCCGCTGCGGTCATGATGCAGCGTACCGCCGCGCCCCTCTCGCGCAGCCGTCGGATCAGCTCGAGGCTCTTATAGGCGGCGATCCCGCCGGAAATGATCAGCAATATGCGCCGGTCCTGAAGCAAATCGATCCTCCGTGGCCATCGGCCCGGATCAGTATGCTACCGCCCGAAGACCAGGGCGAGAGCGATCGCGATGAGCGACGCCGTGATCGCCCACACTGGAATAAGGAGGATTGCGAGATGGCGGGCTCGCTTGGCGGCCTGGGCGGCCAGGGTCTCGGCGTGCATGATGACCCCTTCGCGCGACCAATCGCCGACAAGCGTCTCGAGATTGCGCATCAGTCGGGGCACCCCGTCGATCACCTGGGCGAGAGCCTCGAAGCGCTGCTGCAGCCTCGCCTCAGGGCCGCGATTCTCGCGCATCCATGCTTCGATCAACGGCCGAGCGAGCGCCCAGATGTTGACCTCGGGATCGAGACGGCGGCCCAACCCCTCGACCTGCACCATCGTCTTCTGAAGCAGCAGAAGTTGTGGCTGGGTTTCCATCTCGAACTGCTCGGTGACCTGGAAGAGCTGAGCGAGAAGGCGCGCGAAGGAGATCTCTTGCAGAGGCTGGCCGAGGATCGGCTCGCCGATGGCGCGGCAAGCCTGGGCGAAGGCGTCGACCGACCGCCGCGGCGGCACGTAGCCCGCGGCGAAGTGCACTTCCGCTACCCGTCGGTAGTCGCCCGAGAGAAAGCCGAGCAGCATATCGGCGAGGAAAAAGCGAGTTGCGCGGTCGAGCCGGCCCATGATCCCGAAATCGACGACGCCAATCGCGCCCGACGCGTCGACGAACATGTTCCCGGGATGGAGATCGGCGTGGAAGAAGCCGTCGCGGAAGACCTGATTGAAAAAGGCGCCGGCCGCCTTGACCAACAGACCGTCGATCCGGTGCCCGGCGTCCGTCAGCCCCGATCGATCGTCGATGCGGACCCCCGATATCCGCTCCAATGTCAGCACGCTACGGCCGGTGCGCCGCCAATCGACCTGCGGCACGCGAAAGTCCGGGTCGCCGGCAAAATTTTCGGCGAGCTCCGAGGCCGCTGCTGCCTCGAAACGCAGATCCATCTCGAATTGCACCACCTCGGCCAAGGTCTGCACGACCTCGGCCGGCTTTAACCGCCGCAGCATAGGCTGAAGACGCTCGCCCAACGTGGCGAGCCACAGGAAGAGGTCGAGATCGCGCGAAAACGCCTCGACGATCCCCGGCCGTAACACCTTCACTGCGACGTCGTGCCCATCGGTGGTCCGCGCGAAATGCACCTGCGCGATCGAAGCAGCGGCGACGGCGGTGTCGTCGAACGATGCGAACAGTGTCTCGAGCGGCCGAGCGAACTCGGTCTCAATCAGAGCCCGCGCCTCGTGTCCGGGGAACGGCGGCAGGTGGTCTTGCAGGCTCGCCAGGTCGAGGGTGATCTCTTCGCCAAAGAGATCGGCTCGCGTCGACAAAAGTTGACCTAGCTTGATGAAGCTCGGCCCCAACTCGCCGAACGCCGCGGCGAGCCGCTGGCCTGGGCGCGGCGCGACGCGGGTACGACGGCGCAGGAGGGCGCGGCCGATCCGCAAGAGGGGCGCGAAGCCGGGAACGGCCTCCAGCGGAAAGAGCGCGTCGTGCCGCGCCAAGATCAGACCAATCCGGGTTAACCGGGCGAGGTTGCGGGCACTCCGTACGAGCCCGAATTCGGGCCGGAGTACGTCAGAGACGCCAAGCCGAATGGAGCGCAGCGACGCCCCCCGTGAGGTTGCGAAACCTCACCTGATCGAGCCCCGCGCGCGCAACCATTTCGCAAAGCTCGCTCTGTCGAGGGAAACGCCGGATGCTTTCCACGAGATAGGCGTATGCTTCCCGATCGCCGGTGACGATCCGACCGAGCAGCGGCACGATACCGAAGCTGTACAGATCGTATAACGGCTGGAGGAGCGGCGTGATTTCGGGGGTGAATTCGAGACACAGAAAACGACCACCGGGTTTGAGCGCACGACGCGCCTCGGCAAGCGCCACATCGATCCGGGTGACGTTCCGCAACCCAAAGGCGATGGTGTACAGATCGACGCTGCGGTCGGCCACCGGAAGCCGTTCCGCATCGGCGCACACCCACTCGATCCCAGCGAGGATCCCTTGGTCGAGAGCACGGGCGCGTCCGACTTCGAGCATGCGCTCGCTGGCGTCGCAGACGACAATGCTTCCGAGGGGGGCTGCGTTCTCGGCAGCGAGGTGCGGGAGAGCGCGCAGAGCGATGTCGCCGGTGCCCCCCGCGACATCGAGAAGAACCTGACCCGGGTGCGGGTTGAGCCAAGCGACCATCTCGGCCTTCCACGAGCGGTGAATGCCGACGCTCATTAGGTCGTTCATCAGGTCGTAGTGTGAGGCGACGCTGTCGAACAAGGCGCGTATGAGCGGTGCCTTCTCTTTTTCCGGCACCCGGCGCGAGCCGAAATCTACGCCGCTGCTTGTCTCGTCCTCGCTCATCGTGCAGGAAGATAACCCCATGGGATCGCGCACGTCACGGCGCGCCGATCCCGGCGCGCCTTATGTTGGCGGAGCAATGCCCGAGCTGCCTGAGGTCGAGACTGTCCGCCGCGGCCTGGCGTTGAAGATCAGCGGACGCCGGATCGTGCGGGCGGAACTGCGCCGGCCCGATCTGCGACGACCGTTTCCGCCGGCGCTCGCCGCGCGGCTCGACGGCGCCCGGATCGGCGCGCTTGGCCGCCGAGGCAAGTACATCCTGATCGAGCTCGATGCGGACGGTCTGCTGCTGCTCCACCTCGGTATGTCCGGCCGCGTTACTGCCGACCGCGCCGCGCTGCCCGACGCTCCGCACGACCATGTCGTGCTGACACTGGACGACGGGACCGTCATCCGCTTTAACGACCCGCGTCGGTTCGGGACGCTCGATTATGTCAAGCGCGGCGAAGAGGACCGGCATCCGCTCCTCGTCGGGCTCGGGCCCGAGCCCCTCGAACCCGGCTTCGACGATGCCTATCTCGCAACCAAGCTCGCCGGCAGGCTGACGCCGATCAAGGCGGCGCTGCTCGATCAGCGGGTCGTTGCCGGCCTCGGTAACATCTATGTCTGCGAGGCATTGTTCCGCGCGAGGCTGTCGCCGCGTCGGCTCGCCGCATCGATCGGCCTGGGACGGGCGGCGCGGCTGGTCGCGGCGATCAGGTCGGTCTTGTCCGAGGCCATTGCGGCAGGAGGTTCGTCGCTCCGCGATTACGTCCAGGCCGACGGCGCGCTCGGCTATTTCCAGCATCACTGGGCCGTGTACGGCCGCGAAGGCGGTGCCTGCCCCGGCTGCGACTGCGGTGCGGGTGTGCGCCGGATCGTGCAATCCGGTCGATCAACGTTCTTCTGTGCGAAGCGGCAACGCTAGCGAGGCAAACCGATGAGGAACCGGTGAACACTAGACGGCGCCCCTACCCTTACGGCCCGCTCGATTGACGAGGCGACAGCCGGCCGATATAAACCCGCACTCCGTTTTTTAGCGCGGGCGAGCATGGCCAGTCACAAATCGGCGGAAAAGCGTATACGCCAAATCGCCAAACGCACGGCGATCAACCGAGCTCGGATGAGCCGTGTGCGTACTTTCGTCAAGAAGGTCGAGACGGCGATCGCGAGCGGTGACAAGGCGGCGGCTCGAGACGCCTTTCAATTGGCGCAGCCCGAGTTGCACCGGGCGACTGCCAAGGGCGTGCTCCACAAGAATACGGTTTCACGGAAGCTGTCTCGCCTGGCCGCCCGCATTAACGCGCTCTGATCGCGCAACGCCGCCGCTGCGACCAAATGTCGCGACCCGACGCTCTCCCACCAACGTTTGGCGTTTGTGGACTTTTCGCGCAACCGACCGTCGGTCGGTGGTAAACTTTCGCGCGTTCTGTTTTCGGTCCGGGTTGCCATGAATCCGTCATATCGCCTAAAATCCCGAATAACGAAGCCGAAAACTACTCATGTTCTCTGTAAATGTCAATTAACCTGAATAAAATTTCTTCCTCTTTACAGATCTTGACAGTAATTACCTCGGCGCGAAGCCCGAGTTTGCCTGCGCAGGGCGACGGTGCAGAGCCCGAAATCGACGGTCCTTGGGTGTAGATCTTACCGGCACGGGCACTAAGCCGGTTAGTGCTGCCGTCCTGGACTTGGGGGGATGCGGTAGTGGCAGAAGCGGTTCGCATAGAAGAAGTTGATACCTCGGCAGGTGGGTGCCAGAGCGAATGGGCTCGGGTTCTAGGCCACCTCAAGGCGGAGGTCGGCGAAGCCGCCTACCGCAGCTGGCTGCGACCGATGAGCGTGGAGCGAGTGGATGACGGGGAGGCGATCGTCGCCGCGCCGACCCGCTTTTTGCGCGACTGGGTCGCGACGCATTACGCCGACCGCCTTCTCGCGCTATGGCGAGCGGAGAACCAGCGGGTGACCGGCGTCTCGATTGTCGTGGCGGTCGCCCCCAGTCGTAATGGGTTTGACCATTCGGCCGCCCGAGGCGGCGAGTCTAAAAATCGTGGCCAGCCCGCGGTTCCCTTCGCAGAACCCGCCGTCGTGCTCGAAATTAGCGAGGATAAGGCGCAGTTCTCGGCGCTCGACCAGCGCTTTACGTTCGAGAATTTCGTCGTCGGCAAGCCGAATGAGCTGGCCCACGCCGCGGCGCGACGTGTCGCCGAGGCTTGCGCCAACTCGGTTCATACCGTGCCGTTCAACCCACTCTTTCTTTATGGCGGTGTCGGTCTCGGCAAAACCCATTTGATGCATGCGGTCGCTTGGCACGTTCGCCGGCATGCCTGCGACCGCAAGGTCATCTACCTCTCCGCCGAGAAATTCATGTATCAGTTCATCCGAGCACTGCGCTTCAAGTCGACGATGGACTTTAAGGAGCAATTTCGCTCGGTCGATTTGCTGATGATAGACGATGTTCAATTCATCAGCGGCAAGGATTCGACCCAGGAAGAGTTCTTCCACACCTTCAATGCGCTGGTCGATCAGAACCGCCAGATCGTAATCTCAGCCGACAAGTCGCCCTCCGATCTTGAAGGGCTTGAGGAGCGTATGCGCTCCCGGCTCGGCTGGGGGCTCGTTGCCGATCTGCACCCGACCACCTATGAGCTGCGCCTCGGCATCCTGCAGTCGAAGGCCGAGCACACCGGTATACGGATTTCTCAGAAGGTGATGGAGTTCCTCGCGCATAAGATCACCTCGAACGTCCG
>Ga0306923_10005088_pt1 | contig 12738 bp, 8 predicted proteins | sample sta12Can44000108_FD_203841 | JGI IMG/M metagenome (GOLD analysis project Ga0306923, IMG submission 203841) | Lab enrichment of tropical soil microbial communities from Luquillo Experimental Forest, Puerto Rico - statanox.12C.anox.44.000.108 (v2)... | ecosystem: Environmental > Terrestrial > Soil... | reverse complement strand
TCATCGTGAAATCACGCGTGTTTCCTTGTCTTGGGAGTAACCTTGCTGGTGAAGGATTGTGCGACGATCCTGCCGTTCCGTATTACGAAGGTGTCGGTAGCTAACTCATACACGTTGTCGGCCGTCTCGGCGCTCCAGAGAATGTAAGCATGGTCACCATCAATGAACTGCTGCTTCATGTTGAACGTTGAGCCGGGTTTACTAAACTCCGTGATCAGGGCCTGAAACAGTGGTCTGATAGCGTCGACTCCCTTGAGCGGCCCATTTGCCGTGAACATAACGGCCTCGGGCGTATAATCAGACAGAACGCCTTTAAGGTCGCCTTCGCCGAAACTTTTCAGGTGGCGCTCTAAAACTTCTTTGGTTGATGTCATTTCTTTGTCCTCCTTGCATTAAAATGTTTGTTCTACCCAGTAATTGGCGTTCGTTGGTTTCCTTGAATTGTTGGTCCCCAACGATCATTCTAGGTTCACTTTGTGGCGGGATCGCAAATTTCACAAGTGGACCGAAAGTCCCACAAGCGACACACCCATCGATAGGGCCCTTGACCCGCGGCTGATCACAGTTATGGTGAAAAAAGCCCGGGAGCTGAAACATGAACGTGTTGTTGTTGTCCATGCCGGATTCGTTCGAGCACATGCCTTCGATTGTGATCCGGATGCCCAATGGGGCGTTATCATCTTTGGCCGGCAACGTCGATCCGCATCATCGCGTCGCGGTGGCCGACCTGATTCTGGCGCAGAACAAGGTTCGTCAAACGGTAGAGGGGCTGGTGCGAGAGTTTGCGCCGGATATCGTGGGCCTGTCCGTGATGACGTTTCAACGAAGGACGGCGGGCAGGATTATTGGGCTTGTGCGAGCGATTTGTCCAAAAGCTCGTATTATCGTTGGGGGGTACGATCCGAGCCTGGCGGCGGAGGCTTATGGGCCGAACAGCGAGGCGCCAGCCGATTTCCTCGTGCGAGGCGAAGGTGAATTCGTGTTCTGCGAATTGCTACGGGCGCTCGAGGCAAACACCGGCTACGAAACCATTCCCGGCCTGTCGTTCCGGCAGGGCGACAACTTCCACCATAACCTGTCCCGGCCGGTGCAGCACCTGGAGAAAGGCGACCTGCGTCTGCCCAACCGAGGCGCGCGCGTCCTCAAAGGCTATACTATGGTCGGCCGGCAGGTGGACGTAGTGGAAACCTCGCGGGGTTGCACTTTCGATTGCAGCTTTTGCTCGATCATCGAAATGCGCGGCCGCAATTTTCACACGTTTTCACTCGAACGCGTAATCGAAGATATACGCGACGCGCAACGCCACGGCGCTCGGGCGATTTTTCTGGTGGACGACAACATCACACTGAACGTCGCCCGGTTTGGGCAGTTATGTGAATCCATCATTCGGGCCGGGTTGAATCGTTTGGATTTTTACGTACAAGCAATGACGTCCGCCATTGCCAGTCATGGCGCGGAACTGGCACCGCTCATGCGCAGGGCCGGATTTCGTTATGTGTTCCTGGGCATCGAGAACATGGACGAAGAGAACCTCAAGTTTCTGCGGGCCAGGGCCAAGAACACGGAAAGGACCGGCGGCGTTGCCGCGGGGAATGCCACGCTCAAAGCAATTGACCTTTTGCATCGGAACGGCATGTATGTGATTGGAGGACTGATCGTCGGTAATCCGGACGACACTGCGGCTTCCGTCCAGACCAACCTGGACGCGGCAGCCAAATACGTGGACTGGCCATACATTCAGCATCCGATGCCCTACCCTCGCACACCGATGACGCAGGATTTCCGCAATCGAGGCCTCATCACTCACGAGAGGCTGGAAGAATATGACGGCACGACTGCGGTAGTCAGGACCGAGCACCTGACCTGCGAAGAAGTCGAGTTCATGCGCTGGAGAGCCGAGCGTTGGATGAAATTGCGTCATTTCCCGGTGGTCCTGAGGCACAACCCCTGGTTCGTATTGCGGCACAGCCCGAAAATGCTGAAGCACACGTTTCGCGGCTGCAGTTTGAAAAACCTAATTGGTTTGGAAGATGAGCGATTAGCCTTCCGGCGTTACCAGTCTATTCGACAACGCGAGCGCAACTACCTGTGAGCTCCAAAGAAATTGAACAGAAGCAAACGAAGAAAACAAAGAAAGCTCACGGTTGCCCATAGGGCCCTTCTTCAATCCCCAATCGCAAATCGCAAATCGCAAATTCCTACGTTCCCTTAGTTTGCTTCTATTAGTTTTCCGTTAGTCCCGCTGCCAAACCCGGTTGACAGAGAGGGATCGGCGCCTCAGATTTGCGTTACTATGAGCGGAGCCACACCTATCCTCGTTGCCCGGTCAACCTCGGATTTATTTCTCCTTCCAAACATGTCGAACCGGCATGGCCTGATTGCCGGCGCGACCGGCACCGGAAAAACAGTCACCCTGCAGTTGCTGGCAGAGAACTTCAGTGCGATGGGCGTGCCGGTATTTCTGGCCGACGTAAAGGGTGACCTGGCCGGCATCAGCCAGCCGGGAGGCCAATCACCCAAAGCGCAGGAGCGAGCAAAAATGCTTAAGCTGACCGACTACACTCCAGCGGGTTGCCCGGTGACCTTTTGGGATGTCTTCGGCCAAAAGGGTCATCCGGTGCGCGCGACCATTTCCGAGATGGGGCCGCTGATGCTCGCCCGCCTGCTCCAGCTTAACGACATTCAAGGCGGCGTGCTCAACATTATCTTTCGCATCGCCGACGAAAACGGCCTGCTGTTGCTCGATATGAAGGACTTGCGGGCGATGTGCCAGTATGTCGCCGAGAACGCCTCGGCGTTCACCGGCCGTTACGGCAACATCTCGGGCGCCAGCGTGGGCGCCATTCAGCGCGCGTTGCTCGAACTCGAAACGCAGGGCGCAGATAAGTTTTTCGGCGAGCCGGCGCTGAACTTCGATGATTTCATGCAAACCGACGTCCACGGGTGTGGCATCGTGAATGTCCTTGCTGCCGATCGGTTGATGCAGTCGCCGAAGATTTACGGAACGGTCCTGCTCTGGATGCTTTCCGAGCTGTTCGAGCGATTGCCCGAGACGGGCGATCCGCCCAAGCCCAGCCTGGTCTTCTTTTTCGACGAAGCCCACTTGCTGTTCAACGACATTTCGCCGGCGCTGCTGGAGAAAATCGAACAGGTCGTGCGGCTGGTTCGGTCCAAGGGCGTCGGCGTCTATTTTGTAACGCAGAACCCGCGTGACGTGCCGGACAACGTACTGGGCCAACTCGGCAACCGGGTCCAGCATGCGTTGCGGGCTTTCACGCCACGCGACCAAAAGGCTGTCCAGGCCGCAGCGGAGACTTTCCGAAGCAACCCGAAGCTCGATACGGCCGCGGTCCTGATGCAGCTGGGGGTTGGGGAAGCGCTGGTGTCGCTGCTCGACGAGCAAGGCCAACCCGGGGTGGTTGAACGCGCGTGGATAATGCCCCCGCGCAGCCAGATTGGCGCGATTACCGATGCTCAGCGCCAACAGCTGATGGCTGCTTCGATCGTTGCCGGTCAGTATGACAAAGTCATCGATCGCGAGTCGGCCTACGAACGTTTAACTAACGCACATGCCATTCCGAACACCGCCTCCCAGCCCAGCACTGCAACCGCTGGCGAACCTAAAAAACCGGGATTCTTTGAAAGCCTCTTTGGCGGTGGCAGCTCTGGCTTGCCTGGGGCGCCGCACCGCGGGCGGCAACCCGATTCCCTGATGAATTCAATGGCAAAAAGCGCCGTGCGTACTATTGGCAGCACCGTGGGGCGCGAACTAGTGCGCGGCGTGCTAGGATCGATAATGGGCGGCGGACGGCGACGGTAGGCCGGCGCGCGGACATTCCTGTCAGACTTGGAAAGTCCGCCCTCCGAGGACATCCTCTCTGCGCTCTCCGCGTTCTCCTGTTCAATCCCCTACCGGGCCGGCAGCGTCTGGTGGGCCAATTTTTCAGGCTTCTCCCCCGACACGAACGGCCGCAGGCGGAAGCTGTAATTGTACTCCTGGCACGGGATCAAGAACTCGTCATGCGGCCACGCGCCCCAACTGTTGTCTCCGCCTACTCCCTGTTGTTTCAGGTCGAGGTTCAGAATTATAAAGTCGCGGCGCGGCAGTTGAAAAGCATGTTTGCCCGCGTTCAGATCCTCGGTCCCGTAATGCAGCGCGTTAACACTTAGCAACGGTTCTCCCACGGCGAGCAAACCAAAGCCATTGCTGGTAGCCAGTGCAATCCAACGCGCATCCGCTTTGTTACCGGTCTCTCCTGGCTCGGTGTATTCCGAATAGAATTGGTCACTCACGGTGCTGCGATACATCGAAACCCTCGCATCCTTGCGATCACAATACGTTTCCTGGAAACCAGGCCCGAGCCAGCTGATTTGCTCGAAACTCGCAGGCAACGCCATTTGCATTCCTATTCGCACCAGCTTCGGCAAGTCGGACTTTTCCGGCTTGAACTGCGCCTTAACGAGAACATCACCGGTGCCGTAAATGATATAAGTCGTGATCCAGGTCGCGCTGACTTTGGGCAAACTAAGTGTAGAGACGATTTGGACGCTCGGCGATCCATTGTTCGTTGCCGCCGTGCAGGAAGTGCACTGAGCGCCCTCATGAGCCGTACGCCAGATGCCTTGCGACTTGAGCTCGTCGCGGCCACGATCGTTGTCGGTTTCGGCGCGCCAGAAATCCGGGCTCAATGGCGCGCTAATTAATTCGGTGTTTTTGAACTTCCACGAGGACAAAGCGCCCGATTTCTTGTCAAAAGCGATCTGGAAATCCGAACCCCTTACTGAAATGCGATTGCTTTCCTGGTCCAACGTGGGCGCGCCAACCCGCGCCAGGTCAATGGGAACAGCGGGTGCCGAATCGGGTAGTTTGAATTCGTCCCAAGCGACTTCAAAACCAACTCCCCCCCAGGGCAAACCTATTTTCAGCGCGAAATTCAGTTCGAGAAAATATTCCACGCCGGGTTCGGGCGAAAAGGGTTTCAAGGAGATTTCCAACGTCTGGCTCTCATGCGGTGCGATATCCAAATCAGCGAGCTTTCCTGTTTGGAGGATCCGACCATCGCCTTTCAGGCGCCATCGGCCGGACACGATCTCCTTCAGATTCAGGAAATCGAAGTAGTTTTTAATTTCAACCTTTCGCGCGGCGGCATCCACAACTCGACAATGGATGTATTGATAAACGTGCTTAACGAAAAATGCCCCCGGATGCGGCTGGCGTACAGGTGAAACCAGGCCGTTGCAGCAGAAATTATCGTCGCTAGGCGTGCCCGCATGGCCAAAATCGCCTCCGTACGCCCAAAAGGTTTTGTCGTCCGGTTTAACTTTCTGAAAATGAGCGAGGGGCAACCTTTGTTGCGGCTGGCGCAAGCCCTGATCGACCCAATCCCAAATGGAGCCACCTTGCAGGAACGGCTTTGAATAAATCTGGTTCCAGTAGGACCAGAAATCGCCCGAGCCATTGCCCATGGCGTGCTCGTATTCGCACATAATATAGGGCCGATCCCGTTTTTCCGAAGCGTAGCGATCCAACTCGTGCGGCGGAGGATACATCGGGCAAACAATATCGGTATAAGGTTTGGTGCCGGCAGGTTCGTAGTGGACTGGCCGGCCAGGGTCGCGTTGGTGAATCCATTTCGAGTCCGCCTCAAAATTTGAACCATCTCCCGCTTCGTTGCCCAGTGACCAGATAATAATGGAAGGGTGATTCTTATCGCGCTCGACCATGCGGACCGTGCGGTTCATGTGAGCATCTGCCCAATCGGGGTTTCGCGCGAGAGTCTTCTCGCCGAACCCCATTCCATGGCTTTCGATATTTGCTTCGTCGATTAGATAAAGACCATAGCGATCACAGTAATCATACCAGGCAGACTGATTCGGGTAATGACAGCAGCGCATGGTATTGATGTTGAACCGTTTCATCAGGAGAATGTCCCTTTCCATGCCTTCGACCGTGATTGCCTGGCCGAGATCAGGATCGAACTCGTGACGATTCACGCCTTTGATGAGGATGCGCTGTCCGTTCACCAGCAGGTTGCCGTCGCGGATTTCCACTTTGCGAAAGCCCACATTCACCGGGATTACTTCGAACACCTTGCCCGAGCTGTCTTGAAGGCTCAGCAGCAGCTTGTAAAGATTGGGCGTCTCCGCGGTCCATTTCATTGGGCTGGTGACCGGGATCGCCCTCTCAACAGAAACCTCCTCCCCCGCCCTAACATTCTTTTGGACTGAAGTTGAAGCGGCCTGCTTGCCCGAAGGATCGAGCAATTCCATCGAGAGGGTTATATCGGCGGGGTTCCCGGCATAATTGATCAAACGGGCACTGATTTTAAGCTGAGCGTCACGATATTGCGCATCCAGGTCAGTTTTCACTTCGAAATCGCGCAAGTGCTGGTTAGGCGGCGACCAAAGGTACACATCGCGGAAAATGCCGCTCATCCGCCACATATCCTGGTCCTCTAAATACGACCCGTCGCTCCACCGAAAGTTTTCAACCGCCAGCAGATTTTCACCGGGCACCAAGAATTTGGTGATATCGAACTCGACCGGAGTGCGGCTGTCTTTGCCGAAGCCCACTTTCTGGCCGTTGATCCACAAAAAGAAGAAGGAATTGACGCCATCGAAAGTGAGATAAACGTGGCGGCCGGACCATTCGTTGGTGACGGTGAACGTCCTGCGGTATGCGTTGATGGTGTTGTTAGGCTCATCGTCGGGAATGAGTGGCGGGTTCGGCTCCATCCCATGCCAGCTCCACGGATACCGAATGTTTACGTAGATGGGGATGCCGTAACCGGAAATCTCGACGTTTGAAGGCACCGCAATTGTGGGCCAGTCGTGATCGTTGAAATCCTTGGTCCAAAAGCCCGTCAGCCGTTGCGGCAAATTTGCCGAGTAATGGTATTTCCAGTCGCCATTAAGCGATTGATAGAAAAACGATTTAACCCGTTCGCGATTGCTTACCAGCTGAATACTTTGAGCCGTCCTGGCGTCCGGGCACGCGACCATGCTCGCATGCGGCGGTTCATTGTTCTGGCCAGTGAGCTTTGGATTTTGCCATTCCTTCAGTTCGTTTGCGGCCACACTTGACGTTGGCCTCAAAGGCAAGAGCAAGACAAGGGCGAAGCAGAATTTTGCGACAAGCGGTCTCATGTGTCTTTGTCAGGTTCGTCGACCGCAAGAGTTTAAACAGCAGCCCACAGAGTTCACAAAGAAAAACCCTGTGCGCTCGCTGTGGCCTTCGGTTCTTCTGGTTGGCGCTTGACTGCCTTTGCCCGGGTGATGAATTTGCTGAGCGACAGCACTGAACCGATATGGCCGCACGCACCTCTGTTTGGCACCAAGTCCTGATTTTGCTCTGTTTCAGCGTTGCCTTTGGAAGACTCGACGGCAATTGCCAGGCGCAATCCAGTGAGTCTCCTTCCAAAACCAGTGGGAACCCCATTTTCCCCGGATGGTACGCGGACCCTGAAGGCGCGGTCTTTGGCAAACGCTTCTGGGTTTTCCCCACCTACTCGGCTCCTTATAACCAACAGACATTCTTCGACGCTTTTTCTTCGCCTGACCTGGTTCATTGGACTAAACACGATCACATTCTTGGCACGAACACCGTTTCCTGGGCGCGTCGAGCCATGTGGGCGCCGTCGGTTGTGGAGAAAGGCGGGCAGTACTATTTCTTTTTTGGCGCAAACGATATTCAGAATGATCAACAGAAAGGCGGTATTGGAGTGGCCGTAGCCGACCAACCTGAAGGGCCATACAAGGATTACCTCGGCAAACCGCTCATCGACCGCTTTTACAACGGCGCGCAACCGATCGATCAATTCGCCTTCAAAGACGCCGACGGCCGTTTTTATCTGATTTATGGTGGTTGGCGGCACTGTAACATCGTTCCTCTGCAAGACGATTTCCGCGGTGTCAGACCGTTTAGTGATGGAACCACCTTCAAGGAAATCACACCTGAAAAATATGTTGAAGGGCCCTTCATGTTCATTCGGAACTCCAAGTATTATCTTATGTGGAGCGAAGGAGGTTGGACCGGGCCGGACTACTCCGTCGCCTACGCAATAGCCGATTCATTGGTAGGACCTTTCAAGCGAATCGGAAAAATACTTCAGCAAGATCCCGCCGTAGCCACCGGCGCAGGGCATCATTCGGTCATCAAGCTGCCAGGCAAGGATAAATATTACATTGTGTACCATCGGCGGCCCCTCGGTGAAACGGATGGAAATCACCGTGTGGTTTGCATCGACAAAATGGAATTTGAGGAACAAGGGTTGATCAAACCGGTGAAGATTACTTTTGAAGGAGTCGAGAGCGCGGATCTCTAAGTCTTTAACAGGAGGACGCAGAGGTCGCAGAGAGAAACGCCTCCTCTTCGGTCTCCGACTGGGTATGATTTACTTGGGTGGACGTAGCGCAAAATTTATTCTGCCCTATCGCCGACTTGAGTCGGCGCGCGTGCAACAAATCCCGCGCGCCGAAAGCTTCGAGCGCACTCGCAGAATAAATTCTGCGATACAGCAGATTAAAATCACTTTGGTTTCGAACAGTCAGCCGCCGAAATGAACGACTCGGGACAACACCTCCTGTTAAATGCTATTGCTTACATCAGTCGCTTCTCGGAAGACCGCCCCATCGCTGTCACGCCTTCTGTATTCGCCGGGCCCGTCGCCCGCTCACGCGAAAGTGTGGGACGCCACCTTCGTGATCCGGAGTATCCGTTTGAATGGTTCAAACAAGACCTCGCGCCTGAACTCTGCGCTAAACTGCAACCACTGGGTCGTGAAAAGATGACCGAGTGGGCCGACAAGAATAGTCAATTTTTGCATCCGAGCTCCAGTCAACAACTCGAACTGGATCCGGACCTGGTCGCGTTGGGGATCCCGTTCGATAGCCAGGATTTCTTCACCCGGGTTCTTACCGACCTGCGCACGAACGGACCGGTCGCCGAACGGGCGCAACGATTATTGCACCGATACGTCCCCTGCGGACCAAGCCAAGCTAACCCGGATGAGTTGGCGACCTGGTGGAAAGCCAATCAACCTTACCTGTTCGCCTCCGACGCCGGTGACTATTGCTGGTATATCGACCCACTGGCGAAGAACCGCGTAATACCCTCAACCGATCTCCGCGGACCAAAGCGCGTGGATGCCTTGCCGGCTGTCGCGACGAAATAGCGGTGGGAAGCTTGGACATTTAAATTTTCAACAGGAGGCCAAAGGTCGCAGCGGAAGACAGACGTGAGGAAATCCCCGATGCCCGGTCCAACTCAGCATGGGACCAGGCAAGGACCCGAACGGTAGTGAATGCTCTATTCAGAGCTCGCGATGTGGACTACCAGGCAGCCAATCAGCACCGCTGAGTTCAGTTCGAGCCAGGAATCCTGGCAGGACCGCTGTCACCCTAATCGAATTGCTCTGTGTCATCTGCATAATAGGAATTCTGGCATCGATGCTGTTGCCCGCGGTGATGCGCGCTTATTTGCGGGCAAAGGAGTTCGATGAGGATATGGAGGGTCCCTCGATAATTGAAATGATCAAAAAGGAATCACTCAACTATTGCGTAGGCCATCCAAGGTTTCAGTTCGCCAGTAAAACGGATTTTGCCCAGAAATGTGTGTTCGCGCCCAAAGCCAGTCAATGGGTGCAGAGCTCGAAAAGCGAATTTGTGCCGTTCAGCTACGTAGACCCAACCAATAAAGTTGTCCTGTCATTTCATTACGGCCGCAAACAGGCACAATATTACGCCTTCACACGAGGCGATTTGTCGATACCGACAGAATGACAGGTTTTCGTCAACAGGATGGTCGGGATTTAATTGGCTTCAAAACGGTTGTATGCAGGCTGCTCAGCCCTCGCATCGTTTTAACGCTTTAACTTTCTTAACGTCTTAACGTCTTAGGCTACTGTGGCTCTCCTGGCGGGTGCGTTGGCGCGGGGGCGGGCACGACCGGGAGGGGCTCAAAGGGAGCTGGGGTGGGTTGAGTTGGCACTTGGCTTTCCTCATCCCACTGCTTAATGATGGGCGCTTTGCGATAGATATCTTCGAGCAATTCTTTGTTCTGTTCCTGGCTACGGGTGACTTTGGGTCGCATGAAAACCATCAACTCGACGTCGCGGGTTGTTTTGTCCTTTTTCTTGAAAGCCCAACCCAGGCCCGGGATGTCCCCGAGAATCGGAGTTTTGCGCAGGGTATCTGAAACCTGTTTTTGAATAATGCCACCGAGCACAAGAGTCTGGCCGTTCTTGGCAGTCAGGTCGGTGCGGAAATTGCGCGTGTCGAAAATAGAACCGCCGAGAACCGTTACGCCGGGAACCACCGTCGAAGATTCGGTGTGAATTCTCAACTCGACGTCCCCCGAAGAGTTGATGTGCGGAGTTACCTCAAGCACAACCCCCACGTCCCTGTAGGTGAAGCTGGTATTTTGCGAACCAACGGTCGAAATCTGGGTGTATTGGGGAATGGGGACCTGCTGGCCCACGAACAGTCTGCCCGTCTCATTATCCCGAATATTGATCTGAGGCTCAGCCAGCACCTTGGCGTCAGTGGTTCTGCGCAGGAATTGAACCAGGAAATCCATGCTGATGGTGGCATTGAGCACACCTGAACGGAGCGTCGTCAAGCTCTGCACAATGTTACCCGCAGGAGAGGGGGGCGTATTGACTGTGGTTGGGCCGCCAAACCCCTTCAGGTAATTGCCGTTGACGTGGCCCAAAATCGAGTTGTCGAAGTCATCGGCCGTAAAGACCTGGCTGCCGTCGGGCGACCAGCGCACACCGAGCTTGTCCAGGAAATCCGCAGAAATCTCCACTAGCCGCGCTTCGATGAGGACCTGGTCGGTTTGAGCGTCCAGTTCCTCGATCAGTTTCAGAACTTGTGGGAAATAGTGAACGTTGGCTGAAACCAACAGCGCGTTGCTGCGCAAGTCGGCCACCGCGCGAACGCGCCCGACCAGGTCGCTAACAGTGGGAGTGGCGTTGCGGCCGTCAGAAGTGCGCGGGTTATCCGGCGGGCTCCCGAGCCACGGATAGTAACCCTCTTCCTTGGTTTCCTGCTCAAGATCGAATCCGGCTTGGTACGAGCCATTCAATTGTTGTTGCTGTTGCTGCACCTGCTGTGCACCGGGCTGGCCTGGCTGTGGAACGGCCCGTAATGGAGGCGAACCATTTTTCGCGAAGAGAATGTTTATGCTATTGGCCACGGTGGCAGCCTTGGCGAAGCGCAACCCTATGCGCAGCGTGCTTTCACCGGCTTCTGAAGGCGAGTCCAGTTGTTTTAACACTTCTTCCACCACCGCGAGGTTTTCTTTCGAATTCGAGGTGACGATGATCGTGTTCGAATAGGGCTCGCTGGTAATCCGCACCTTGCCATATAATCGGCCGACGTCGCGGTCGGCCTGGAGTGGCTGGTCCTCGTCGAAGTAGGAAAAGTAACTCCTTTGCTGGGTTTTCTTAAGGAAAAGTTCGTTAAGGACGTCCTCAATATCCACAGCACTGACATATTTCAGGTGAAAGATTTTCGGGGCGAGACTGTCATCGGAGATTGGTTCGTCGAGTTCCTGGATCATCTTTTCGATGCCTGGCATTTGAGCGGGAGGCGCCTGAACAATGAGAGCGTTGCGACGCCGGTCGGCCACGACACTGAGCTTCTTGCGGCCATTATCGTTCTGGGAAGAAAAGATACGATAATAATACGGAATACGGTTGTTGTCCTGGTCGCGGCCCAGGTCCTGCAACTGCTTGGCGGCATCCTGTGCGTCCGCATTCTTCAGGATAAACGTTTGCACGACTTTTTCCTGCGCGTCTTCCGTATCCAGTGAAGCGACGAGCTTTTCAATGGTGCGAAAGTTGATTTCGCTGGACAGGACGATGAGGGAATTGGAGCGGTCATTGGCACCGACCTCGATGGTGTCCTTTCGCGATTTACCGCCCATCTTTTGATAAATCGGGGCGAGTTCTTTGACCAGGTCCATAGCGGCCACGTTCTTGAGCGGTATGGTTCGGACAGAAACGTCCTCAGGCTGGTCGGTATCGAGGATATCGATTAGGCGCTGAACCTCGGCGAGCTTGGATTTGGGTGCAGAGACGATCAAGCGATTGGAGGTTCGGTCAGGCCATAACCGGACTTGTGGGGCAGAGATGGCACTGCCGATACCGGTCGTTGCCCCGCCACCGCCGCCCGAGGGCGAAGGCGAGGGCCGTCCCCCTCCTTCAGGCATTATCAGTCCGGCAGGCACCGGCGAAGGGCTGCTGCTCTCTCTCGGAGGCGGAGCGCTCCTGGCAGGCGCGGCGCCGCCAGGCGCGGTTACGTTTAGAATAAGGCCAATGAGGTTTCCGACTTCCTCAGCCTCAGCAAATTTCAGAGCGAAGATTTGGATAGCGGCATCCGAGTCAGTCACATCAAATTCCCTAAGTAAATCCGCGAGCAGCTTCAGGTTCTCGGTGTAATCGGTCACAATGAGTTGGTTGGCACGGTCGTCGGTTTCAATCGTTCCTTTATCCGAAAGCACGCCCCGTACGCGCTCTTTCATTTCCGCAGCCTGCATATGCTGGAGGGGAAAAATTTTCACCAGCCGCTGGCGGCCCTCAGGGATGTCCTTGCGCGTGGCTTCGACCAGCTCCGGGCTCATCTTGGGTTCCTGGCCTTCGGGAGTGATCATGATGGCATTGCTGGATTCCGTGGCGGTGAAGCCCTCCAAAGACAGCGCCCGGTAAACCAGGGTTATTGCTTCTCGCTTGGTTA
>Ga0306923_10005084_pt1 | contig 12739 bp, 13 predicted proteins | sample sta12Can44000108_FD_203841 | JGI IMG/M metagenome (GOLD analysis project Ga0306923, IMG submission 203841) | Lab enrichment of tropical soil microbial communities from Luquillo Experimental Forest, Puerto Rico - statanox.12C.anox.44.000.108 (v2)... | ecosystem: Environmental > Terrestrial >... | reverse complement strand
CAGCACGCTCTTGAAGGACGCCTCTGCCGCTCGAGAATTGCGTTCCGCGATCCGACGCTCCCCTTCCGTCAGCGCCGCGATGGCGTCCTGATCATTCGGCACCGTCGTCACGGCCAACCGTCGCTTTCGGGCCACTTCTTCATTGCTCAGCTCCTCGGACTTATCGGCGCTCTCCGCGGGCGCAAACGTGAGCCCGGCAACGCGCTTTTCTTCCGCTTTCAGGTCAATGGTGCGCACCAGGTCGGGAAAGTAAATTTTCATCGAAGGTTCAGACTTTTCGTAGGCGGAAAGTCCCGTGAAAATCGGCCGGACCATCACGTATCCGTCGGCATCGTCTGCCGTCAAGGCCGCTTCCCTCTCGCTCGGCGACATGCGCTTGACTTTCAGACTCACGGCGCGGATCAAGCATTCCGTGAACCAGGAAAAATAATCTTCCCGCAGGTCCGCAGCCAGCCGTGGCGCCTTGGCCGCCCCCTCAAAAATAGGCCGATCCAAAACCACTACGTGCGAATACGTCAGCGGAAGAGGATCCAGCAAGAAATGCAGAAAGGCGTGGCGCACCACGTCAATAGGAATATCCTCACCGCCGCTCAAGATGATCGCGTAATGGTCGCCGTAATTCCTCACGTTCGTAATGCGTCCGACCAGCGGCTCCACGATGATCGTGAACGTCCGCAACTGCGCTGGGTCCACAACCTCACGCAAGTAGGTGCTGGAGACCAGCAACGTCTGCGACACCGGATCATGCAGCCGCTCGATCTCCTGGTTGTAGATCGGTTGTACCTGTCTCCACAGCTGGCCGATTTTCTGTTCGGTGTAATAACCCGAGAGAATTTCGCTGAAGCCTTCCAGCGTCAAAACCTCCGGCGGCAGTTCGTCTCGCCGTAGAACCGGCTCAAATTTTGGCGCAGGCCCCACCACCAACCCGAACCAGACGTAACGGGAGAGCACCGCGGCAGGGTCCTTTACCTGGTGCTGCTGGTAGAACTCCCGCACCGCTTCCACGGCCGGCCCTTGCTGCTGGCGCATTTGTTCCCGGATTCGCGCCCGGAAAGTGGACCAGTGATCCGCGCTGACCTCTCCCTCAAAACCGGCTGCGTAAAGCGCACACATGGTCGTAAACATTGCTTCGCTGCCGTCCACGGCGATGCTCGTCGCCGGAGTGGGGGGTGCGGTTGGGCGCCGCCGAGAAGGTTGCGGCTTAGCCTGGCCAAAGGCGGTTGGCAGAAACACCCCGGCCAGGAACAGAAAAACACAAACCCGTACGCCAAATTTCCGATTCATTTTCTCTTGCGAGGTACGGCAGTTTGCAACAGTAGCAGGAACATTCAGGCCGACTCATGAGGTTCCCTGGCGGTGTCACCTGATGAAACGGACAACCACGAATCGCACTGCCGCCACCTCATGCCAATTTACAGGCGCCTCTCCCATGAGTCAAGGAATCGCCCCCCATTCCGCCAGGTTCGCGGCGCAATTCCTTCTTCTATTGGATAACTCCAATCCCAGCAAGCGTTGTCTGGGATTCTTCCGCTTTGGGGGGATTTTTTGGGCCGTCCAGATCTTTGCGGACGGGACTTGCCTGCCCTGCCCTCTTTTGTTACCAATGAAGTCAGCCGCCTGGATACCAGGGAGTTCTTCCCATGATGAAACTGAGAGGGCCCGCGTCTTTTTTCGCTTTCCTGCTCGCGGTCGCCTGCATCCTTTTTCCCACTCGTCTTAAGGCACAGCTTGTCGGAGATGGCGCTTCGCCCACGAACCAGCAAACTCCTGCCGCCACGGAACGGCCCGCCGCCAAAAGCGTTCCCATTTCCAATGCTCCAACCGGAAAGCTCCTTCTCTCAAAAGATTTCACGCTCGAAGGCGCAAAAGTCTGGACCGACACGGGCATCACCCTTGAACCCGGCCAGCGCATCACCCTTTCCGCCGAGGGAAAGCTCCGCTACTCTGACGTCAAGGCCGACAACGGACCGGAAGGTCTTACGCGCGGATTCAAGGATCTCATCCGTATCCTCCCCTTCAACGACGCAGGCCGGGGCGCGTTTATCGGCAAGATTGGCAATCCCGATATCGCACAACCTTTCCTCATCGGCGCAAAGAAAGAAATCGTTTCTCCCATCAGCGGAAAACTTTTTATCGGGATTAATCAGGCCACGAGTGATACAGGCGACGGCTCGTACAAGGTGAAAATCGAGGTCTACGCCGCGGACAACACCACTCCGCGGGAAATCGCCAAGGTCGTCCCCACCATGCCCGGAGTTGACAACGCTCTCTTCTCCAAAATTCCCCGCCGCATCAGCGACAAGGACGGCAATCCCGGCGACATGGTCAACTTTCTGATTCTCGGCACCGAGGATTCTATGAAGAAAGTCTTCACCACGGCCGGTTGGGTCAAGGTGGATACCAGTGTCGAGAGCACCATTCTCCTCGGCGCCATCGCCAGCCTATCCAAAGAGGCCTATCTCACCATGCCCATGAGCCCTCTTTATCTCTTTGATCGCCCGCAGGACTACGGCTGGGCTCACGCCGAACCGATCACCGTCGTTGCTTCGCGCAATCACTTGCGTGTCTGGAAGGCTCCCTTCACTGTCAATGGCCAGGTGCTCTGGATCGGCGCTGCCACCCACGACATCGGGTTCGAGAAAGATCAACGCAACAACGGCATCACTCACAAAATCGATCCTGACATTGACCTGGAACGCGACTACGTCGAAAAAACTCTTTCCTCCACCGGCCTCGTCTCCCAGGTCTGCCACTTCCTCCCGCAAAACCCCATGAAGGAGGCCAGGACCGCCACCGGCGGCTCCTTCCACTCCAACGGCCAGGTGCTCATCCTCAAGGTCGCCGATTCCGGCAAGTCTTCCACCACAGCAGCCGCCAATTGAATCTCGCTTTTGCGGTTACATCGAGCCGTGCTCCTTCATTCCTCGCGAAGGATGCGGATGGGTTCGATGCGGGTGGCTCGGTAAGCGGGCACAATCGTGGCAAGAAGGCCGACGGTGATCAGGAGAAGCGCGACCATCACAAACGTGAGCGGATCGGTGGCGCGCACCCCATAGAGGAGCGACGAAATCACACGGCCTAAGGCGAACGAAGCAGCGAAGCCAATGCCCACGCCAAGTAGAATGGGTTTCATCCCATCGCCAATCAGCATCCTTACGACATCCGCGCGTGATGCCCCCAACGCCATCCGAATGCCGATCTCACGAACTCTGCGCCGAACCGTATACGAGAGCACGCTGTAAATCCCCACGGCGGTGAGCACCAGCGCGAGCCCGGCAAAACTGCGAGTAGAAGCAAATTGAAGCGCTGCGGCAACAACGAATTGGAAATCAATTCTTTCATCCCGAATACGTCCGTGACGGGGGGCGCCTCGGGGTCCGCCTCGCGCACAGCACTGGTCACAGCGGAGACAGCGCTCATGGGATCGCCACTAGTACGCACGGCAACGCTCATCCCGAAAGAGCGCCAGGCTTCCGAAGGAGGTGGAGAGAGTTGAGCCCAAGGCCAGTAAACTGTTGCCACGGGCCGCGTCTCGTCCAGAGAATCCAACTTTACATCACCCACGGCTCCCACCACTTCTCGGGTCACATTCGGAAAGAAGGTCGGCGTGAGGTGCCTGCCGATGGGATTTTCGTTGGGCCAGAAACGGTTGGCCATTGATTCGCTGATCAACACCACTGGCGTTCTGCCGGCCACGTCGGAGTCGGCCTGATCGCGGCCTCGCAGGAGCGGAACGCGCATGGCGCGAAGGTAGCCCGCACTAATGAGGCGAACATCCACTTTCGGCTGGTCCGCCATGGGAACCATGGGTTGGCCTTCAACGGCCACGGGTTGGTGCGAACCACCGTTGTCCAGCGGCAGATTATCGACAGCCCCGGCCGATTCCACGCCCGGGATCGCGCGGATCTGTTGCAGCACTCGGTCAAAAAAAAAGTGATCTGGGCCGCACCGGTGTTGAATTTGTTGGCAGGGACCGGAATGCTATCGTGAGTACATGATTGGGATCGAAACCGGGTTGCACCCTACTAAGTTCCCACAAAGTGCGCACCATGAGCCCGGCCCCGATCAGCAACACCGGGGAAAGAGCAACCTCGGAGACCACCAGCAAACCGCGAGTCTTGCTTCCGCCGGAATCGGAGCTGCCACGGCTCTGCCCTTGTTTGAGAGCCTCGTTGACGTCCGTCCTCGTGAACCGCAACGCGGGAAGAAGACCCGCGAGGATGCCAACGAAGACGGCCAGAAAAGCCGTGAAGGCCAGCACCGAAGCATCGAGCGAGATTTCCCTGGAACGCGGGACCCTGTCCGCAAGTAATTTTACAATCAGGGTTACGCTCAAACGGGCGAGAAGCAGGCTAAACAGGCCGCCGGTGAAAGAAAGGAGCATCGTCTCCGCCAGGATCTGCCGCAAGATTGCCGGGCGGCTGGCTCCCAGTGCGGTGCGAATGGCGATTTCCTTTTTTCGCGCAAGGATTTTGCCAAGGACAAGATTGGCGACGTTGGCGCACGCGATCAAGAGAACGAAAGCCACGGCGCCCAGCAAGACCAGCAGCGCCGGCCGGACATCGCCGACCATCTGCTCGCGCAAAGGAAGGATCGTCGCACCCCATCCTTTGTCATCCTCGGGATAGATTTGCTCAAGCCGGGCGGAAATGGCGCTGTCAGCTTTCGCCGCGGAAATTTCCACTCCCGGTTTCAGGCGGCCGATCACCATGTAGTTGTGATTGCCGCGCACCGCGCGCTTTTCATCGGTTCAGGCCATGGGAACCCAAAGCTGCGCCCAATCGGGGAATTTGAATTTGGGAGACATGACGCCGATAACTCTATAGGTCTCACCATTGAGAACGATGTTCCGGCCAAGGATGCCGGGATCGGCGCCGAAGTGATCGCGCCAAATCGTATGGCCAAGGATCACGACGTGCTCCTCGCCCGAGTGATCCTCTTCTGGTGAGAACGTCCGCCCGAAGGCTGGCTGAACACGGAGTATCGAGAAGAAGCCCGGGGCGACTATCGCTCCCAGAGTCGCTTCAGGCCGTTCCTTTCCTCCGACATTGAAACTGGCGCCGCCATAGGCGGCCATTTCTTGAAAGGAATGGTTCTGGCTTTGCCAGTCGAGGAAATTCGCGGGGGGAGACCGAGAAGAGTGTCATTCCCGGGAAGCTTTTGCCGGAGGAACGTGCCAAATCTGCATGATGCGCGACGAATCCTTGTAGGGGAGCGGTCGCAGCAGCACGGCGTTCACCACGGAGAAAATCGCGGTGTTGGCGCCGATACCCAGTGCGAGGAGGAGGACAGCCGTAGCCGAGAAGCCTGGATTACGAGCGAGAACCCGGAGGCCATGGCGCAGATCAGAGACCAGGTTACCCATGAGTTCGCACCCCATGGCCGCCAGGAACTTGGGAATTGGCGGGTCATTGAATACAAACGAACAAAGCGGCCCAAATGTTTCCCGAAATATAGCTCAGGAGGGCGTTTCAACGGTAGATATGGCGGACGAAATAGCGGCCTTTGAATAAGAACGGTGGCGTCGCCCTCAAACGTTTACGTCAGTGACCAGCCAATCAGGGTTAGGGCCAGGACGAAGGCCAGGGCACTCAAACTCACTACGGAAAGCACCTTGCCCCGGCCGAGCAGGTTGTCGCGCGTCTCCGCCTTGATACACAGCACCGCCGCGACGATGAGAATCGCGCTCCAGGAAATCGCGCAAGGTAGGCCCGGATATTGCGAAAGCACCGCCAGCGTTTTCTCCGAAGGCTGGGTCGCCGGGACCCACCAGGGCAGAATTGGCGCAAATCCCGCCGCGAGCACAAAAGTAAGAATCTTGCGGCTCACCCAGCCCTTGATCTTGGGCACTGGCTTGGCCTTGCGAATCTTGCGCCACACAAAGAATTCCCAGAGCAGCAGCGCCGCCGCTAGCGGCATCCAGCCGTAGAGCGAGCTCTCCGTATCCAGCCACAGCCAGCTACGGAAAAAGTAGCCGGAACTATGAGTCGCCGCCAGCCTAGGCAATAGGAACCATCCCGAAAGCGAATTCCCGACAATCGCCAGCAGCAAAATCACCAGACTGATCAGTTGCACCCACTGTTGCGTCGGCACCTTGCCGCAGCGCATGCACAGGGGCCGCTCAGGCAGAATCTTCAATCCGCAATATTCGCAGTACACGGCGACCTCGCTTTTCCCTCAGAGAGGACACCACCGGAACGAAGAAAGGCTACCACCAGGAAATCGCCAACGCTACTGGTCCGAAGTGCAGGAGAAAGTTCAGGAGCTTGCGAACCATCGGCCAATGTACAAACGGAGAGGTTTCGCGTTGCTCACGCGAAAATGCGCAACCGAGCAAAAATCGATTGAGCGCGAAAACAACCAAGCTTTTATCGGGCCAAGTTGACCAAACCAGAATACTGCATGCGGCTGAAGGAGGTGCTGCCGTCGGCTAATCTTTGCGAATTCGAGCTCCCTAGAGACGAGGATCGACCGGCTCGCTTTCGAGGGCCAACACTCCGAAGACGCATCGAGCAAATCGTCGTGAACCTGCTGAGAGGTTAGCGCCGATGCGGTTTCTACAGCTGGAATCATGGCCTAACAGGCTGCGCATAGGGCGCGCGAGCAGCGACGGAGACGAGCTCCTTCTCTGGGTAACGAACCGCTGTCAAACCGCCGCCAAAAACACGGCCCGTATCGATGTTAATGGTTCGATTCAGCCAATCGGGTTGAGGAACCGGGGTGTGGCACATAGATCACCATAGCTTTGCGGCGATACCCAACGGTCCAGTTATAACGAACGGGCGATCTCTAACGAGGCCGGCCGTTGTCAAGAGTCTTTTGCATCTTTCTTAACCTCTTGAGTTTTTCTTTTCCTTCTTCAGACACACCCGCGCGCTTGCGCCAGAGCGTCTCGTTCCCAGACCGGTCATTTCCAGTCGTCGCTCTCTGATTCGCGTCACCCTACTCGCTCGGTCCCGTGTCGCTTCAGCACTTCAGTCTTGCCCACCAACCATCTCTTCGATCATTCGGGACCATGATGAATATTCGATCTCCCTGCGATTCAGGATTCAGGGAGGCAGGTAGCCTCATCACTCGGACGGTGACGTTTCGCACCTTTGCCCGTCTCAGGCATCCCCGCCACAGGCCGCACTGTTTTCGTCGTGCGGCCGGCCTCGTTATGACATCACCCAAACTCGTCGGTCTCACCTGTGGTCTCTCCTTATAGCGCGAAATCTCTCACCTTTCCCGGAACCTCGGCCCTGCATTTCCTCTTTCATCCCGGCATGAGCAACGACGAGCTTTCCGTCATCCAGGACGTAGTGACTAACAAGATCGTCGAGGAATTCAGATACCTGATTGCGAAACTCCGGCGATTCCTCGTCGAGGTGTTCCAATGAATCGGCGAGACCATGCGTTACCTGCACGTCTTTTCCACGCGGCTTTCAGATAGCGGTTGGTGATCAATTCGCGTTCGGGATGCGCGCGAAGCCAGCCCTCACCGTGCCGAAGGAGCTTTTCTACTTACGCTTCACCAACCCAATAATGCTTATCGTCGTCAAGAACCGGGATGAGGACTTAGAGGTGCGTCAACAAATCTCCTAAGCGAACCGTACCATTGAGTCTAACGGTGTAGTAAGGACTTTCGCCCCATTCCGGGAATTTCTCGTCGAGCGCATGGCGTGTGGCCGAGCCTTGGTAACCCAATGGTTCGAACAAACGATGCAATAGACCCTCTCCGCCTCGACAAGGCAGAACAGTGATCTGCGTTTCCAATTGCAGTGGATTATCGGCTAGTTCCTGACGTTCTTTGCTCTTGCGGGTAACCGCTGTCCCAAAAGTGTGCGCAATCGCTACGCTCAGAAAAGACGAGGCTGCGTTTGGGCGATCGTTGACGTACGGCTCGAGAGCGTATCCTTCGCCGCTTGGGCCCCGCCGATTGCGCACCAGGCCGATGGGATCAATATCCAGTAGTAGTGCGGCGGTACAGCACTCAGGTGTCGCTTCCGGATAGAAAACGTGAACTTTCCCAAAGACTTGTTCAAACGAGTGAATGCGAAAAAGGGCTCTTATGCAGTAGGTAGCCCAAGTCCGTGGCCGGCTTTCCGGTGCATGAAATTGTTAGAAGCATTCGTACTGGGTAACCGTCGTTGAATGTTTTACCGCGCGGTGGCGGCTAGGGTGTCGCGCTTGCGGGATTCTTCCCAGAGCGAAACGTAGGGCTTCAGTTCAGTCATCAGCTTTGAGAATTGATTCAGGTCGAGGGACTGGGCGCCGTCGCTGATGGCCTTTTCTGGCGCTGGATGCGTTTCGATGATGAGCCCGTCCGCGCCGATGGCTACGCCGGCGCGCGCGACCGCCGGCACCAGGCTGCGCTTTCCGGTGGCGTGGCTGGGATCCAGGATGACTGGCAAATGCGTCAACTCGTTCAGGACGGGAATCGCGGAAATGTCGCAAGTGTTCCTTGTCGCGGTCTCGAATGTACGGATTCCGCGCTCGCACAAAATCACATCGGGATTTCCGTGCGCGACAATATATTCCGCGCTCATCAGCAATTCCCTGATCGTGCTGCTTAGCCCGCGCTTGAGCAGTACTGGCCGCCCGCACTTCCCCAGCGCCTTCAGCAGCATGAAGTTCTGCATGTTGCGTGCGCCCACCTGCATCAGGTCGGCGTATCTGGCCACCAGCTCGACGTCGCGGTCGCCCATCACTTCCGTCACGATTGCCAGCCCCGTGGCCTTTTTCGCCTTCTGCAGCAGCTTCAATCCTTCTTCTTCCATGCCCTGAAAATCGTACGGCGAAGTCCGCGGTTTGAACGCGCCGCCGCGCAGCAGCTTTGCACCCGCCTTTGCGACGGCTTCCGCCGAGCGCATGATTTGTTCTTCGCTCTCGACCGAGCACGGACCGGCCATGACGACAAATTCGTCGCCACCGATTTCCGTGCCGTTCACCTTGACGCATGTTTTTCCGGGACGAAATTCCTTGCTTACGAATTTGTAGGGCGCCGTGATACGCATCACGTTTTCCACTTGGGGCAGCGCTTCCACTGATTCCATGCAAGCGGTAACGTCGCCCACGCCGACGACGCCGATCACCACGCGCTCTTCGCCCTCGATCGAGTGCACTTTGTAGCCGTAGTGTTTTACGATCTCGCAGACTTCATCAATTTCTTCGCGCTTCGCGTGCAGCTTCATCGAAATAACCATGTTCTCTCCCTCGCTTCACCTGGCCGGCTCTCTCGCCGGCGTGAGTCCCTGCCCTAAAACAAAAAAGCCCACTCTTTGCGAGTGGGCCAAAAGCTTTCGTTTTCGCTCGAACTAGACGGTGGCCCCTCGTTGCCGGTTGGTCCGGTACATAAATCGCCACCAAAAGGAGTAGGCCACAAATTTCATGTTGCCGAGTCTACCTGTTTCCTCGGAAAAGGCAAGCCAGAATTCCCTTATTGCCGGTATTAAATTGCAGAATGGCAAGCGGTCTCAGTACAGCATAATCGCGATGCGGTAACGGGCGAATCCCATGGCTCCGCCGGCTTCGCAGGCTCCAACCGCGGCGGCGCGGGAGTTTCCACCGCGCAGTTTCTGGTCAACGTCGCCGGGCAAGCGGCTTAGGTCGCTGGTTTCATAGCGCAACACGCTGGCGGGTCTCTGACCGCTCCAGCCGCGATCCGTGTCGCAGGTCTTGCGCGCATCGAGCGTGGCATTTACCAGGCGGAATCCACGCGCGGCCAGTTGCGCGCCTACTTGCATCTCTTGCGTGTCCAGGCTAAGCAGCGGAACGACGGCCGCGAAATCCTCGACGGCAAAGAGCAAGCCGCCGCTCTGCGCCACGGCAATGCCGACGGCGTTCACGTCGCGATCGAGCAGGTTGGCGCGGTGTGGAGGAGAGTCCATCCACTGGGAATGCAGGCCGATAACGCTGTTGCCTTCGGCCACGTTCTCCGAGATTACGCTGAAGCGCGCGCCTGTTTGCATGGCGCGCTCCTGTACAGGCACTTCTCCGGGGAGCTGATGCGAAAGGGTATTCATCTGCGCCATGCGTAAGGCGTGCTGACGCGCGGCGTTGGCCAGCGAGGCGTCCCAATGCAGCGGGGGCAAGCCAGCCGTAGCGCGGCTGTGGTTTGCGGCGTCGAGCAAGAGGCTTTCGGGCGTCCCGACTTCCCGCTGGGCGGCGGCGTGCAGCGTTGGCGTCAGCAGCAATGCGGCGGTGGCGAGTGCAGCGAGGATGGCGAAGCGGCGCAGTATCGTGGACATCGGAGACTCCTGCTTCCATTGAACACTGTGTTGCGAGAATTGATGTGGACTTCGAGGTACAGTCGTAAGCGGAAGAAGAAGCTGGCCGGGCGTACAGGTGCGCTTTTTTCGTCGAGATTCGAAGAGTTTCCTCAGTTGCTAAAGCCCACTCTGGTGGGCTTTTGATGTCGGAGCTGAAGTTCCGAGCCCCTAAAGAGACTTTTTGCGCAGCCCGTGAAGTCGTGCCCTCCCAGGTATGGCTTCTAGCTGATTTTAGCGGGGCGAGTTATCCGCGGACGTGGACGGCGCTGAAGCTCAGCACGACGTGGCCGCCACGCATGGGCCGGCCAAAACTGAGCATGGGGCGGAAGCGGGAGAAGAGCAAAAGCTGATCGAGTTGATGGCGCACATACGGCGTGTCCGTTCCGTCCACGATCTCGTAGTTCATCATGCGGCCCTGCGCGTCCACAACTACGTCCACGAGCAGGTCATGCTGCACCATGGCATCAGGGTGCTGCAGTTCCGCAACGGCGTTTTCCGTCAGATCCGACAACGAGATCAACTCAGCCGGTTGCAGCAACGCGGTTGGAATGTCATTGGGATTCGCCTGGACGGTGGTTCCGGGCACCATCAAGTGCAACACGAAAACGAAAATCACAAAAGCGCTGAACAGGCCGCCGGTGGCGGGAACCGTCAGCGGGCGGAAGACATTGTCGAGGAGAACCTCCGCGCGATCCTTAACGCGCTGCCAGCGGCCGGGCCAATCCTGCGTGCCCTGAGCTTGGGCGGCGGCGACCTTGATGCGGATGGCCAGATCCACAGGGGGAACCGCACGCGGCACACGAGAAAGCAATACGGAAAGCTTGCGATAGCGCTGCAATTCTTCGCGGCAAGAAGAGCAGTTTTCCAAATGCAGGCGAATCGCGTTGCGGTCCTCCGCGCGAGAAGCCGAGGCCACCGCGTCATCGAGATAGCCAGCGAGCCGCGAATGAATCTTCTGGCACATCATGACTGTTCCTCACGCGCCAGCGAGGGACGCGTCATTTTCTCCGTTGAGCCAAACGCGCTAGGACCAATGTAAGCCACTTGCAAACTCATTTGTGAGACTGGCGCGGCCGGCACCTCGCGCCGTGCTGCTAGGGAGGTAAATTCGCGGCGGCGCTGGGCTACTTCCCTTTCGCCGAGAAGCGGTTCGAGCAATTCCTTCAGCGCGCGGCGCCCGCGAAGGATTCGGGACTTCACTGTGCCGACACTACATTCGAGGACTTCGGCGACTTCTTCATAGCTGAGACCTTCGAGGTCGCGCAGGATCACGGCACTGCGAAATACCCCCGGCACCTGGTGCAATGCGCCCTGAACGGCGACCTGAATTTCGTGGGCCGCGAGTTGATCAAAAGGCGTGCCGCTCAGGTCCTCAACATCAATCTGCGCATAGCCCTCTTCCGTTTCTGCATCAATGGAGACATTCTTCTGGAGGTGTCGCTTGAACCAGCGGCGGTGATTGAGCGCTTCGCGAATAGCGATGCGGTAGAGCCAGGTCTTCAGCGAACTGCCCTGACGAAAACTGCAAATACCCTTGAAGGCTTTCAAGAAAACTTCCTGAGCGGCGTCGGCGGCATCGGCCGTATCTCCTAACATGCCCAGGATCAAGTTATAGACCGGGCCGTGGTAGTGGGTAACGAGCCAGTCGAAGGCCGTTTCTGAGCCGGCTTGCAGCTCCGTGACGAGTTCGGCTTCATCGTTGCCCCAGGAGAGGGCGCTGGCCCAATCGGACACGGTATGCCTTTCCGGCCGACCTGCGAGTTCGGCACGATGGCTCTGGTGGTTGGCGGGAAATGGCCAACCTTCGTCCGCTCTTAATCTTAGACACCAAGGGAAGCGGATCGGTTCCCGGGAGTAAGATGAGCCGGGAATTCGACATTGTTGCACCAGGGGGTCGAGAGCGCAATGGGGCGAATGTAATGGGGACATGGTTAGCAATAATTTATGTCCCCTCCCCTCTACACCTGTGCAAACAATTGAAAATACAATCGTTAGTGGACTAGCTTGTATAGGTGATGGAATGATTGGACTTAGCGGAGGACATGGGGAATCAGCCGCAGTGAGGGAGAAGATCGTCGAGAAGGTTGCGAATGTGCTCCCACTGCGGGCCAGCACCGGTGAGAAACATCTCTTCTGTAGCCGCGCGGCTGGAAGAGAAAACGAGGCGGCGGAAGTAGGCAAGTGTGGCGGCCTGTCGTTCGGCGCGCGAAAGAGTGGTCAGTGCGCGAGCGAGGTGGGCTTCGCAGCAGCCTTGGCCAGTGAGAGGTTAAAGTTCGCGCAAGAGATTGTCTTGGCGAGAAGCGCGGGGCGAAACGTGCCGTGAGGATAAGAGAGGCCGTTGAGTGTGGGATGGGCGGGGTGGGCACAGCGGCGTCCGTCGGCGAAGCTGAGACGGCACCGGGAAGCGCCTGGGGAATCGATACGCTTGCTGGACATGGGGATAAGGATAGCGAAAGAATACTAGAAACTGTTGCATAACTCAGGACAAG
>Ga0306923_10005081_pt1 | contig 12740 bp, 10 predicted proteins | sample sta12Can44000108_FD_203841 | JGI IMG/M metagenome (GOLD analysis project Ga0306923, IMG submission 203841) | Lab enrichment of tropical soil microbial communities from Luquillo Experimental Forest, Puerto Rico - statanox.12C.anox.44.000.108 (v2)... | ecosystem: Environmental > Terrestrial >... | reverse complement strand
GCTTGATGATTCGTCTCAGTGAAACGGGCCCCCCCGGCCCGTGTGTGACGGTGCGTGGCCATTGGCGACGCGCCTGCGGCGGCCTTGTTGTCGCCGGCTTTTTCGCTGTTCCGGTCGATGCCCAGGAACTCCCCGACCTGCAACGCGAACTGCGAGAGATGCGCCAGCACTACGACGCCGAGCTAAAGCGCTTGCGCCGAGACTACGAGGCGCGGATCGAGCTGCTCGAAAAGCGAGTAAAAGCCGCCGAGGCTGCCACACCGCCACGCAAGTCTCCCTCGCCCGCGGCGACGGCACCGCCGCCGAGCCCTACCCCCGCCTCCACCCCCGCGGAGCCCGCTGCAAATGCCGGTCTCGAGCAACCTCCGGCGCCCGTCTTGCCGCCACCAGCCCCCCCTGCACCGGGTGGCCTAGCGGCCCTTGCGAGTGCGTTCAACCCATCGATCGGAGTCGTCTTGAATGGCCATTTGGAGGCCTTCAGCCAAAACCCGAACGACTATTTCGTCCCAGGATTTGCCCTCGGTAACGAGACCAGCCCGGGCACCCGGGGCCCTTCGATCAACGAGTCCGAGGTCAACTTTCAGGCTAATGTCGACCCCTATCTGTTTGGCAATCTGACGGTCGCGTTCGAACCCAACAACACGATCTCCATCGAGGAGGCCTTTATGCAGACGACCAGTCTGCCGGCCGGCTTTACGTTGCGGGCCGGACGTTTTTTCTCCGGGATTGGCTATCTCAATGAGCAGCACTCGCACACCTGGGACTTTGCCGATCAGGCTCTGCCCTATCGGGCCTTTCTCAATACACAGTATGACGACGACGGTATCCAGCTGCGCTGGCTGGCACCAACGACCCAGTTCATCGAACTCGGTCATGAATTGTTTCTCGGCAACGCCTTCCCAGCCGGAGGAGCGCCCAACCAGGGACTTGGCACGCACAGCGTCTTTGCCCATACCGGCGGCGACATCGGCGACAGCAGCAGCTACAGGGTCGGGCTTTCGTGGCTGCACACTAACGCCGAAAACCGGCTGACCGCGATCCCGAACGGTCCCGACGACACGTTCACCGGCAAGGGCGATCTGCTGATCGTTGACGGCGTCTATAAATGGGCGCCGGACGGTAATCCGACCGAGACCAACTTGAAGCTTCAAGGAGAGTTTTTTATCGGCCGCTCTCACGGTCTGTTTGACGGGCTCGACTATTCGGCGACGCAGACCGGGTTCTATGCGCAGGCGATCTATCAGTTCATGCCGCGCTGGCGCATCGGGCTACGCTATGACCAACTCGGCGCAACCCCGCAAACCGGCGCTCTCGCGGACAGCACGGTCAACAGCCGAGGGATAACACCGCGGCGCGGCAGTGCAATGCTCGAGTTCAACACCAGCGAGTTCGGCCGCTTCCGACTGCAATACAACCTCGATTACTCGCGCGGCACGCCGGATAATCAAGGGTTTCTGCAATATATCGTCAGCCTCGGTGCGCATGGCGCCCACAGCTATTAGGACCCGCGTTATGATCGACAAGGGAAGGCTCATTATAGCGATCGGCCTCGGCTTCGTGGCATTCGTCTCGGCTGGCCCAGTCCGTGCCGGGCTCAACATCTTCGCATGTGAACCCGAATGGGCGGCGCTGGCGGGCGAAATCGGCGGCGACAAGGTCTCGGTTTTCACCGCAACCACAGCAAAGCAGGATCCGCATCAAGTCCAGGCACGCCCGGCGCTGATTGCCCAGCTGCGCAGCGCCGATCTCGTTGTTTGCACCGGTGCGGAACTCGAGATCGGGTGGATGCCGGTTCTGCTGCGACAGGCTGCGAACGGTCGCGCGCAGCCCGGGAGCCCCGGCTATTTCGAAGCGGCCCAACAAGTCCGCCTGCTCGATGTGCCGACCCGGCTCGACCGCGCCGAGGGCGATATCCACCCTGCCGGCAACCCGCACATCCAGACCGATCCGCGCAACATCGCGACCGTCGCCGCCGCTTTGACAAGGCGCATGGGAGAGCTCGACCAAGCCGATGCCGCGGCCTTTGCCGCCCGCGCGCAGAATTTTGCCGGGCGATGGACGGCAGCGACGCAGCGCTGGACCCAGCGGTCTGCACCATTCCGCGGTGCGACGGTCGCTGCCTACCACAAAAGTTGGGCTTATCTCGAGGATTGGCTGGGCCTGCTCGAGGCGGCGACGATCGAGCCCAAGCCGGGTATTCCTCCCGGCAGCCAATACCTCGCGCAACTGGTTGCGGATCTGCCGGCGAAGAATGTGCGGGCGGTCCTCTATTCGGCCTATGAAGATCCGCGCGGCTCCGAGTTTGTTGCCCAGCGGATTGGCGCCGCAGCGGTGATGCTGCCCTTCACCGTCGGCGGCACCGAGCGCGCGAAGGATTTGTTCGGTCTGTTCGACGACACGATCGACCGGCTCTCGGGACCGCTGGCGGGGGCCGCGGTTGGCAAGCGTTAATCTTGAGATCTTGTTACCGGCGTTCCTCGCCGGGTTATTGGTGCTTTCGACGCATGTACCCTTGGGCCAATTGGTGCTCGAGCGCGGGATCGTCTTTATCGATTTGGCGATCGCGCAGGTCGCCGGGCTCGGGGTGGTCGCCGCGGATGCGATGGGATGGGAGCCGCACGGCTGGTCGGTTCAGGCCAGCGCAGTCGTCGCGGCCCTGCTCGCCGCCGCCTTTCTGATTTGGAGCGAGCGCCATCTTGCCGCCTTTCAGGAGGCGGTGATCGGGGTGGTCTTTGTCGTGGCGGCCAGCGCCGAGATCATTCTGCTGAGCTACAACCCGCATGGCGCCGAGCATCTGAAGGATCTCCTCGTCGGGCAGATCCTATGGGTTGAACCCGCTCAGCTTATTCCCGTGCTCGTTCTGTACGCTGTCGTGGTCGCGGCGCTGATATTTCTCGACATCCGGCGGCGGCGCGTGACGTTCTATGCGCTGTTTGCCGTCACGATCACCGCCTCGGTTCAGTTGGTCGGCGTCTTCCTGGTGTTTGCCTCGCTGATCGTGCCCGCCCTGGCCGCGCATGCGGCACCGCGCCGCCTTCGCCTGACTACGGGCTATGCCGTGGGCTTTACGGGTTATGTGCTGGGGTTGCTCGCGTCGGCGCTCTATGACTTTCCGACGGGGGCAGCAATCGTCTGCGTGCTCGCCATTGTCGGCGCCGCCACCCCGGTCGTGCTTGACCGCGCTCGAAGATCCCGGTCGCCGTCTTCCTCAGGCCGGATTCCGCACTGAGACTGCAAGTCGGATCCAATCATAACCATTCGTGCCGCTGTGGCGCAGCGTGATGATCTCCGCTCTTGGCATGCCACAGCGAGCGCGTCACACCGAAAGTCCGGTTAGGGGTCGGACTGACCAGCCGTCCGGCGCCCAAGGGAATGGGCCGCTTACGGCACACTCCTGCCGCTAGTGGGGCGATCCGAGAATGCGAAGGATTGCCTCACAACGGCCACTCGGCTCGCCGGACATCTGGAGTCAATGATTGCCCTAAGCGGACCTCGCTTTGCATCGTGATGAGCCATCAGGCGAACACAAAGCTCGGCCGTTATTGCTGTTGGGCTGGATCTTTTGGATGCCGTAAAGGCGTCCACCGCAAGCCAAGATGTCCGACATCACCCAGTACATCATCGCCCGCTGGCACGGTCCCCTTCTCGATCCACGCCACGAGATCCTCAAAAGCGGGCTCGCGCACCGCGTTGTCCATGCCGCAGGTTGGCGAGGTTGTTGCATTCGCGCTTTTCCAGCTCCTCCCTCATCCACGGCGGCATCTCCGGCGAGGTAGTGAACGCCTCCGGGTTCTCACCGCTCTTGACGCCGTGACCGCGCGCCATGATCACGCCGTGGAGCGCCTTCGCCGCTGCAGCGCGGCGAGTGCCAATACTCCGGCACCGAGCAAGGCAAGCGAGCTTGGTTCAGGTATTGCGCCCTCTACGTCACTGCGCACCCTCACAAAAAGCAGCGCGCCCTGGATCAACGCAGGGAAATCCGGCGGGAGCGGAACAAATTGGAAATTTACATCCTCTGCCGTCGAGCCGAATACGTTGCCCGGGTCTGCAAGCGCGGTCTCAGCGTCCGACGTCAGTTGGATTACGAGATCGGTAGGCGCGAGCAATCTAAAGGTGACAATGTCGCTGATGCCCGCGCTGTCGGTCAGCGTAAAGTTGCTTGAGCGCACTCCTGCAATCGGTTGGGCCAGTACATTGCTGATGATTACAGCGCCGCTCTCACCGCCACCGAAAATGGGTGTGATCCCGCCGGGCAGGAGGTCGCCCGGGCGCGTCGCAAAGTCGATACCAATCTGGGCTGCTTCTCTGCCGTCGTCGAAGGAAATAGCGATTATTGGAAGCTGCGGCGGGGGGATAACGATGTCGTCGATTAGATCAGCATATGTCGGTCGTGCGGATGCCAGCGCAACGGCGACCAATAGGGGGATCAGGGTGGCCCGCATTAAAGCCTCCTCCGCAGTAGAGGAGGCACTCTATCATTCCACCAACACAAGAGCGAGCGGAGATGAGCGGCGCTTACGCCGGTTCCTTGAACACGTAAATCGACCGTTGCCGGACCCGATCGCCACCTACAATGCGTTCCTGATCGCCTATGGGGGGATCTCGATCGTGACGTTGTTGGTCAACTCGATCGTTTCACCGTCCACGCGCGCGATGTACGCAGCCAGCGCCGGCACGTCTGCCAACAGCGCGTGCCAATACCGGTAGATCGTCCTGGCTTGCCGACGATCGACCGCAATGACCTTGATTGTCCCGATTTCACAGGGGATCAGATATGGTCGCCAGTCCCGAAAAATGGCCAAATAAGCCGCGATCAGCGCCAATATGAAGCTATTGCCTGCGCGCCTGTGGCTACCGAAAATCATATCCGGGCTAGCGCAGATGCCGCGATGGGCTATCCTCGCTTGGGGATGCGTGACCTCTCGAAGCTGCTCAGCGGATTGCTCGTCGGACTGTTCAGATCGCATGCGGTTGGCGAGGCCGAAACGGCATTTCTCCGTCAGCAGCTTGTCGTCCTGAAGCGGTCCGCGCCAGCAAGGCTCAGGCTGCGCACTGCAGACCGCCTGATCTTCGTCTGGCTCTATCGGCTGTGCCCTTCCGTGCGCCAAGCCGCGGTTGTCTTCAAGCCTGAGACGCTGGTGCGCTGGCATCGGCGCGGCTTCCGTCTGTACTGGCGTTGGAAGTCGCGCCGTCGTGTCGGCAGGCCTGCGGTCCCGGCCGACATCCGAGATTTGATCCGGACAATCAGCCGCGACAACCCGCTGTGGGGTGCGCCACGTATTCACGGCGAGCTGCTAAAACTTGGTATCGACATCGCCCAGTCGACTGGCCACCCAGCGGCAACTCATATTCCTAGTGCTGTGACGGGGTGAATATCGGCCAAAACTTACCGACGTGATTCCAGAGCGCCGATAGTCAGCGCTTAGCGTCGCGGCGATGTTGGCCGGCGTATCGTCGACATCAGAATGGTTTTGTCCGCCATTGGCGCTCGGATCAGCGTGGCGCCGTTTTCCGGGTGAGCTTGACCAGGCGGCCGGGCTTCATGTTCCAGAATTGCACGAGCGCGAGGATCGGCACGATCAGCGACATGAACGACCACACGAGGGTCGCGATCGATGGCCATCCGGTCGTGTCGCGATTGGCCTGGCACAGGACGTACCAGTTGACCGCGGCGAACAAGGCCAGGATCACGCAGTAGACGTGATCGGCGGAGCCGAGATTGGCAGCGCTCGCCTCGCCGTCGATCTGGTCGACTTGCCGATGCGACATCGTGCCCTTGTCGGTCAAGAGGCCCCAGACGGCGTAGCCCAGCAAAAGGGCTGTTGCCAGTGCCGCGTAATAGTGCCTGTCGGATTCGCCGCCGGTCGCCTGGCTGTTGGCGAGGATCTGCAGCACTATTAGCGGCGCGAGATAGACCGCGGCGAGTAGGTTGAAGCCGAAGCGCGTAAGGGGCTTTGAGGCCATCGGCTTGGGGCCTGCGGGCGCGCTGGAAACACCCCCGATGCGGTGGGGCGGGCGCGCCGTTTCCAGCGTTGCGGGGCGTACTTGCGCCGGCTCCGTCCCGAGGATCGTGCTCGCGGCTACAGGTTGCGGCATGACCTCGGCGACCCGCTGCAGCTGCTCTGACAGCCGGTGGATCGAATTTTCCCAATCCTCGAACAGGTCGATCCACTGGTGGGTCGCCAGCTCGTAGGCAAAGGCGTCGTCCGGCGTCACGTCCTCGACCCTCACGGGGATCACGATCAGCCGGTTCTGGCTGGCCAGCGCCAGCTCCTTCTTGACCTCGTTCGAATTGTTGCTTTCCGCGGAGAACACCAGGACCATGACCTTGGCGTCGTGGATCGCCCGCGGAATGGCTACCTGGAAGTTCTCCCCCGGGCCGATGTCGCGGATCGAGATCCAGCAGCGAGAACCGCGGTTCTCCAGCGCGTGGCACAACGCGAGCGCAACTTCCTTATCTTTCGATGCGTAGCTGACAAAGATGGGTGCGGTCATCGAATCACGCGCTCCAAACCCGGGCCGGCCGGCCCCGCCTCGCCCTATTCGACGACAGGTTTGGTGTATAAGTCGGAAAGGGCGAGCGGATGCTTTGAAATAAATGACAACGGAAGACCGTGCCAGGCGCGAGCATGATGCCGTCGCGCTGCGCCGCCTCCGCCAGGGCGGGATCGGAGCAGCACACGGGTCTTCAGCCGTTTGCCGAGTTGGCGTAGGCGAGTCTCCCTGGCGCGCATTACGAGCCACCGAGCCACCGCGGCCATAAGGCCGGCGCGCAAAAAAATAGCCCCGGCAGCCAGCATCGGGGCTAGGAGAGTTCACCTGCTGCCAAGGGGGAACGGGCAGCAAGAGGAGAAACGCTAGGCTCCCCGGCGTCACGGCGCCGTCAGCCGTTATCGAATATGGAGTTCTTTGGTCATCTGCCGTTGACCCGGCTCTTCGATCGTCAACAGGTTCAGCCGCGTTGACCATCGGCACGCGCCTCATTGGTCGCCAATGCGCGAGCCGAGCATCCCCTGTACCTGCTATGTCGCCGATTCGTTCATATAAAACATAAGGTGATCAACTGACGGTTTGGTACCGCTGGTTCGGGGATTTGGGCGAGCTTCGGGCCGATCGCCGACAGCGGCTTGTCGTCGACGGTTGTCGGCAAAATGGCGTCCCCGCTGTCGACCTCTCTCAACATCCCGCCCTTTAGCGCAGCCCGGCTTCAAGGACTTCGCGCTCGAGCCTCGCGGGCGTCACCCGCAAAAGCGCTGGCTCTGATAAATCAAGACGGTCTGCGAATCGGGTTGGCGCCAGCATCGCAGTACTCGATTGTCGCGCGGTGACCATCTCTTTTCCTCGACCGCCGAGGAGTGAGGGTCGCGGCCAGACCTAATCATCCTGAACGGCGGCACCCTCGACGACCCCAGTTCGCTGACGCCGGCGATGCAGATCTATTGCGACCGCGAGTTATCCTGGGTGCGGCTGGACGGCAATATGCAACGGTTTCCCGAGATGCCCGCCTGAACCCTGGGAGAGCGAGTCGAGCGGTGGGCGTCTTCTTGGTCCCCGAAGAACCTTGGCGGATGATCCCTAGAGGTGTCGGGGCAAAGCGAGGGCGTGACGAGCCCTGGATGAGGGGCACCCAAAAGCGGTTGCAGCCAGTGCAACCCCCGTCATCACGCAACCGACCGCATACGGCGCATCTCGCTCGCTGCCGTTCGTCCTCGCGAAGGTCCGTTGACTGAGCCGACTGCGGGCGCCCAACCTTGACCGGGTACGTCCTCATGCCCGAAGCCGATCTCCAAGCAGGAAAAGCGCGGTGTGGCCGATTTTAGCAGACCGCCCGCGACGACTGATCAGGCGGCCGCCGGCGCGGCCTCTCCCTCGGTCACCGTTTCGAGCTGGCCAACTGTTTCGCGGCCGAAGACCAGCGGGATAAAGGCGCCGATTGCCACGACGACGAAAATCGTGCCGAAGAAAATCGTCGCAGAACCGGTATGCGGTTCCATCAGAAACGGGGCAAGGCCGCCGGCGAAGAGTCTGCCGAATGACTCGCCGAAGATATGCCCACGCCCGCGCAACGCCGTCGGGAACTGCTCCGACAGGTAGACACGCGTGGCGGTAAAAGCCGACAGCACGGTGAAGCCGATGATCAGCCCTCCCGCCACCATCGTCACACCCGCAAGGTGACCCGCGCGGTGCGCCAGGAGCATCAGCGCAAGGCCGGGCAGCGATCCGGTGAGCGCATAAGCGATCGTCCAACGCCGTCCAATGATCTCCATGAGGAACCCGGTAAAACCCTTTCCGAAAAAGCTCGCCGCATACACGATCGAAGTCAGTGCTAAGCTCGCGTTGACCGCGAAGCCCTGATCGTTAAGCGCTTTCGGCAGGAGCACCGAAATCAGGAAATACGCGGTGCCAGCGCAGACGCCGCTGAGAATGCCGACCGTGGTCCAGCGCAGCTGACCCTTAGCGAATAGCGCCCAATACGGGGGCAGTTGCTCTCGTGCGGCCTGCTGATGGTCGCCGAGTTCTTCCAGCCTCAGTGGCGGCACGCGGTTGCCGGCACGGCGAATGATCAGATTAACGATTTCGATAGCGGTGTGCGCACGACCTTTGCGCAAATACCAACGCGGGCTCTCCGGGAGCACGAAGTAAACCAAGACCGGCACAACAGTAATTGTCAGCCCACCAGGCAACGCGAGAAACCGAAAGGCGTATTCGTTTCCGGCGAGCAGGCCGCCAATGAACGGCACCACGGTGAAAGACGCCGCCAGAGCCATCTCATAGACCGCACCGTAGGTGCGACGGTGCTGCGCCGGCATCAATTCGGCAGCGATCGGGAACGCCGCTGAGACCGCGCCGCCTGCGCCGATACCGGTTAATAGGCGCACAATGATCAGTTGCTCGGCATTTTGTACCAGCGGGATCAAGAGCGTGAAAAAAGTCGTGGCAATCACGCCGATAAGCATGATCGTCTTGCGGCTCCAATGGTCGGACACCGCCGAGGACAAAAAGCCGCCAAGGCACAGCATGAACGTCGGTCCTACGGCGAGCCAGCGGATATCGGTGTCGGTTAGCTGCAGCGGCGCCTTGGCCAGCACCAGGAGCGAGCCGGTCATCACCAGATCGTAGCCCTCAATAAAGCCGACGAGGGCCAGCACGGCGATGATCGAGACGTGGTAGGCGCTAAATGGGATGCTGTCGAGCTTGCGGCCGAGCACAAAATTAGCGCTGGTATCCGACCGACCGAAGGGAAGAACGTCCGCCATCGTGACCTCCTGGATCGTGCGATCCGGAGCACCCTGCGTTACACAGAGCGGGCGAGGCCGCGCGTGCCTTCAGATGAGTGTGAGTTGTAAGGTGCGTGCGACGTCAGTTCGGTTCCGCGCCTCGCTGGTTCTGCCGGCCGCAATGGATGCCGGCGAGCCGAAGTGTTGCTCCTCTCACTTTGAGACCAGTGATGTCTCGTGCGCCTCATGAGTCCTTTTCAAAAGGACCGCATCGCTATCGTAGTCCGCACGTCAGAGCTTGTCATCGTCCATGAAGCGGCCGGGGTCGGGATGCGAGTTATCGGCCGGAACGGCGCTTGCGGATGTAAAACGTGGTACGGGGCCGGCCCGGAGCCGTCCCATAATCTATCCGGCGGAACGGCCGGTTTCGGCGGCTTGCTGCCGGTAGCGCCAGGAGCGACGTTCGGCCGGAGTTGCCCCGAAGCAGACCTCCGCAATCACCGCGAAGATTAGCGAGCCGGCTGGCAAACACCGGCTTCCTGCTGCCGAGCGGTCTGGCGGCGCTGAGACTCACAACTCCAAATCGGGTTGCCGTGTTGACGGCGCGCCCCGCGTCGCTCTCTTCGCCACTCCTTTAAGAGCGCGATTGCGGGAAGTGCGCGGTATCCGGCGGAAGTCCCAGCCACTGGTGCATCGACTCCTCCCAGCCTGACGAGGTCGGCGCCGGGAAATCGGGGTCGGCGAAGCAGCCGACCGCGATGCCGCAAGTCGTCGGGCTACAATCGCCTTCCCAGAAAACGCTGCTGCCGCAATTGGGACAGAAATGGAAGCGGATCTCGAAACCGCTGTCGGCAATCGGCCGTAGATCTTGTGCTCGCCTTCGATCCGCACTTGGCTCTTGAGCCAACGACTGCCGTTATGAATGGCCGCGCCGGTGCGGCGCCGGCAGGCCTTGCAATGACAGACATAGACGCTGTCAGGCTCTCCCGACGTGATTGCCCGCAACTGCCGGCAATGGCATTGCGCCATCCCCTCCATCTCGTTCTCCCCAATGTCGGCCTCTGTGTTTTTCATTCTTGCGCTCACGACCGGAGGTGTCGTGCCGCTTGATCCGCTTCCGGCCGCGGCGCAGAGTGCGATCGCAGAGACCAACCGGCCGCCCGGCTTGTCGCGGTCGCCGCCACGGAGGGCACCTTGGGCGCAGAGCGGGTGGAGCGCCGGCTCGCAGCCATCCTCGCGGCCGACGTCGCGGGGTACAGCCGTCTGATGGAACGGGACGAGGCCGGTACCCTTGCGCGCCTCAGAACGCTGCGCCACGATATGATCGATCCGAAGATCGCCGCGCACAAGGGGCGCATCGTCAAGACGACCGGCGACGGGATCCTGGCCGAATTTCCAAGCGTTGTCGAAGCGGTCGCCTGCGCGGTCGCGATGCAGCGGGGTATGGCGGCAGGCAACGCTGCCACTGACGAGCACGAGCGCATCGAATACCGTATCGGCATCAACTCGGGTGACGTCATCGTCGAAGACGGCGACATTCACGGGGACGGCGTCAACATCGCCGCACGGCTGGAGGGAATCGCCGAGCCTGGCGGGATCTGCGTCTCGGCAATCGTGCATGATCAGGTGCAGGGCCGGCTCGAATGCGCGTTCGAAGATACCGGCGAGCAGAGCCTGAAGAACATCACTCGCCCGGTCCGCGTGTACCGGGTCGGACCGCGGCCGTCCCGGCCGCATGCGGGCGAGACGCCCGCGCTCCAATCCGGCGCGCTGCCGCTGCCGGACAAGCCGTCGATCGCCGTGCTGCCGTTCCAGAACATGTCCGGTGACCCCGAACAGGAGTATTTCGCCGACGGCATGGTCGAGGAGATCATCACCGCGCTCTCCCGCATCCGCTGGCTGTTCGTGATCGCTCGCAACAGCACGTTCACCTACAAGGGCCAGGCGATCGACGTAAAGCGGGTCGGCCGCGACTTGGGAGTGCGCTACGTCCTCGAAGGCTCGGTCAGGAAAGGCGGCGGGCGGGTGCGCATCACCGCGCAAGTGATCGAAGCGGAAACCGGCGCGCACTTGTGGGCCGACCGGTTTGACGGTTCGCTCGAAGACGTATTTGAATTGCAGGAGCAGGTGGCGATCAGCGTTGCCGGCGTTATCGAGCCGGCGCTGAAGGCGGCCGAGAGCGCGCGGTCGGCGCACCGCCCGACAACCGATCTGACCGCATACGACCTTTATCTGCGTGCCTACGCGATGTACTGGGTCTCCCACCCAAGGCAGGTGCGGGAGGCACTGGCGCTGCTCGAAGAGGCTATAGCCCGCGACCCACGCTATGGCCCGGCTCTCGGCTTTGCGGCACGATGCTGCATGCATTTGATCGGCGAAGCCTCCGCCCCGGATCGAGACGCGACCCGGCAGAAATGCGTCAACTTTGGACGCCGGGCACTGGAGGTAGCGACAGACGATCCCGGCGTGCTGTCTGATGCCTCTAATCCGAGCTATGCGCACGGCTTGTACATCAGCGGCTTTCTGAGATTGTGGGCCGGGCAAACGGATCTGGCGATCGAGCATGCCGGTCGGGCCTTGCGACTCAGCCCGCGCGCCCAGGCGAGCGGCAGTTCGTTCCTGATCGGTGCCGCCTTGTTTTTCGGCCGGCGTTTCGAAGAGGCTGTCCCGCGGCTGCGAGTAGCTATTGAAGACAGGCCGCTTTTCCCGACCCCCTGTCGTTTTCTGGCGGCTTGCTACGCCCATATGGGGTTGCTCGACGAGGCGCGTGCGATGATCGCACGGCTCCGCGAGATCACGGCTGTGGTGATGGTGAATTATCCACTCCCCTTTCGGGATCCCGGGCATCGCGAGCTCTATTTGTCGGGCCTGCGCCTAGCGCTGGGCGAGAGCATTGTACAGCCAGCCGCCTCGCCGCGATCCGGACCTCGCCAGGCGACGCCCTGAATTTGCTGCTCAAAGTCTCTCTCCGATGACTGCTTTCGGCGTGCGCCGTGAAAAGGCGGCGCTTTCCAGTGGGTGCAAGTCCCACCCGGCGCTTCGCTCCAGCCGGAAGCAATCGGAGCAGTCATGGAGGTAACGAAATGGCTGAAGCCTTCGAATAGCGGTCACGAGTGCTGTCCTGGTGGGATTGCGGAGGGGAGGTTCATCGGGCAACACCTGTTTGAGGCCGGCTGATAAGAGGTCGGGCAGGCGGTCAGCTTAGGTTTGCATGACTCACCGCTGGAGGGAGATGGATTCGAACTCTCGGTTCCTGGCGATACGGGGCTGTGCTTAAAGCATTGATGTGGCGGGTCAATTCGTATCATTCCGGGCACGCAGCTTCTCGGCCTCTTGCCGATAGAATTCGAACATGCCCCAACTTTTCATTTGCGGATTTAACAGTTCCAGGGCTCCACTGCAGGCGTCGACCTCGTCGTCATGGGCGAGATCCGGGAAACCCTCGAGGACACGGAACAGCTCCTTGTTCCACGCCCCGCGCAGGATTTTCACATTGCCCGCCCGGCATCGCGAGCTGAACGG
>Ga0306923_10005080_pt1 | contig 12741 bp, 9 predicted proteins | sample sta12Can44000108_FD_203841 | JGI IMG/M metagenome (GOLD analysis project Ga0306923, IMG submission 203841) | Lab enrichment of tropical soil microbial communities from Luquillo Experimental Forest, Puerto Rico - statanox.12C.anox.44.000.108 (v2)... | ecosystem: Environmental > Terrestrial > Soil... | reverse complement strand
CTTGGCACCAACGTCAGGGTTGGCACCGGCACCGAGGCCGCGGGTCAGTTCACGGCCGACGTCCAGCTTGACGTCGGCGTCGCTCATCAGCAGCGCCTGCGCGTCCGTGTTGATCGCGATGAACTCAACGCCCTTGAGCCCCTCTTCGATCATCCGGTTTACGGCATTGACGCCGCCCCCACCGATACCGACGACCTTGATGACCGCCAAATAGTTCTGCGGTGCTGCCACGAGGAGGGCCCTTTCCGTTTGTCTGCCGCTATCGTGTTCCTGCCCTGCTGCCAGTGCTGCCGGGGAATCCGCTCACATCGGGAATCGGCCGCGTGTGCAGGCCGCCGAAGTGCACCCCCGCAGTGACGGCCGGGCAATTCCACGATTTCCCGTGAGTCAAAACCCTCACTCTCAACCTGAGATTTAGAGTTATGCTATGGTGACGATTGATACGGACAGTAGGGTTGCCCAGAACCCGGGTCAACTCGCCACGCCCGTGGCATCTCACCCTGCTCGCTGACTTTTAGTTAGTCAGCCTCTGGTCATTGCCGTGCCGACGCCGCTTACGTCATAGACCCGGGCATGCCGGCGCATCAGTATCCGCAGTTCCTTGGCTTTGATCCGGCCCCGCTCGACGCCGCCCCAGACCACGACAGAACCATTGGCCAGTTGCACCGTCACATCGTTCGGGCCGCCGGTCGTTACGCCGCGCACCTGTTTGGCGGTTCCCCGCGGCAGTTCGCCGAGTACCTTCGCGGCGGCGCGCACCGCGGGGCTCCCGCGCAGGCTCCTGCTTGTGGTGTTCACGGTCAGCACGGGCAGGCCCGCCGGCTTGCGGGTGACATCGCGGATATTCACGCCATAGGGGTCCAGCAGGGCGTAGCCGCCGTGCACGGGCAGCGCGAAGGCCGGCTTGCGCAACTGGACGGTGATCACCAGCGTGGTGGGCCAGCCCTTGCTGACCTGGGCCGACTGCACCTGCCTGAGCTGCTCGACCCGGCGGGAGATGGCGCCGGTGTCGACCCGGATGAGCGGCTGGCCGAGTGTCACCCGGGCGGCGGCGAGCACCTGCCCGGTGGAGACCACCTGGCCGTTGCCCGTGACCCGGACCGAACGCACCACAAGCAGCGAGGAGCCGAGCAGCGCCCAGGCCATCACACCGACGATCACCACCGCGGTGCCCGCGAAGAACACCGCCTTCCAGGGCGGCCTCGGCAGTCTCCCCCAGCCATGCCAGGGCCACCGGATGCGCCGCCGGGGCGGGCGGGGCCCACGGCGGGCGCGCTGCCGCGGCCGCACGCCCGGCCCGGCCCCGGGACCCGGGCGCCGCGTCGGCCCTGAAACTCTGCTAGCCATCGGGCGGCTCCCCCCGTTGCCGCAGCGCCTTCACGATCAGCGGGCCGAGCGCCGTGATGTCCCCGGCGCCCATGGTGAGGACGAGGTCTCCGGAGCGCGCGGCCGCCGCTATGGCGGCGGGCAGGTCCGCGCGGTCCGGGATGAAGTGGGCCCGCCCGCCGGGCACCGCCGAGGCGATGAGCAGCCCGCTGACCCCCGGCTCCGGGTCCTCCCTTGCCGCGTACACGTCCAGCACGAACGCCTCGTCGGCCAGCCCGAGCGCGGCGCCGAACTCCGCCGCGAAGATCCGGGTCCGGCTGAACAGGTGCGGCTGGAAGGCCGCGAGGACCCGGCCCCGCGGCCTGATGTCGTGGGCCGTGCGAAGGTCGGCGGCGAGTTCGGTCGGGTGGTGCGCATAGCTGTCGAGCACCAGCACCCCGGCGGCCTCGCCCTTCGGCTCCATCCGGCGGCCCACGCCGCGGTAGGCGGCCAGTCCCGCGGCGGCCTGCCCCGGGCTCAGCCCAAGCTCGAGGGCGGCGGCGTATGCGGCCGTTGCGTTCAGCGCGTTGTGACGGCCGGGGACGGCGATCTCGAGCGGGGCCGGCGACGCCGCACCGGCGCGTTCCTGCGGCCCGGACAGCACGCCGAAGCGCACGGACATGCCGTCCGGGCGCACGCCGGTGAGCCGGTAGTCCGCGCCTGGGTCCTCGCCGTAGGTGCGGACCCGGACCCCGGCCGCCGCCGCGGCGGCGAGGGCGCGTGCGCCGGGGTCATCGGTGCAGGCGATCAGCACGCCGCCCGGGGTGATCCGGCGGGCGAACGCCGCGAACGCCGCCTCGATCTGGCCGAGGTCGGCGTAGTTGTCCAGGTGGTCGGCTTCCACGCTGGTCACGATGGCCAGTTCGGGGGCGAGCATAAGGAAGGAGCCGTCGCTTTCGTCGGCTTCGGCCACGAACTCCGCCCCGCTGCCGTCACCGGCGCCCAGCCCGGTCTCGGTGAGGATCCCGCCGATCACGTACCCGGGGTCGGCGCCGCTGTGCCGCAGGATCGTGGTGATCATGCTGGTGGTGGTGGTCTTGCCGTGGGTGCCTGCCACCGCGATCCCGCGCCGGCCGAGCATCACGCTGGCCAGGGCGGCGGCCCGGTGCAGGATCCGGAGGCCGCGCCGCCGCGCCTCGGCCAGCTCAGGATTGTCCCCGCGGATCGCGGTGGACACCACAAGCGTGTCCGCGCCGTCGATGTTTTCCGCGGCGTGCCCGACGTGCACGTCCGCGCCCTGGCCGGCCAACGCGGTGAGCAGGTCGCTGGCCGCGGCGTCGCTGCCGGAGACCTTGACCCCGCGGGCGATCATGATCCGGGCGATGCCGGACATGCCCGCGCCACCGATACCGGTGAAGTGCACCCGGCCGAGTTCCGCCAGCGGCACCGGGGCCACCGGGCTGACCAGGCTTCCCACGTCAGCTCACCGCCCGTGCGCTGCCCGGCTGCGCGGAGGCCGGCCCGCGATGATGTTCATGACCTCGTAGGCCAGCCTGTCGTCGGTGTCGCGGCTGCCCAGCCTGGCCGCCGCCTCCGACATCCCCGCCACGAGCGGGGTGTCCAGCATCACCGGCAGCAGCACCTCGCAGATCCACTCCGGGGACAGTGCCGCGTCGTCCACGATGAGCCCGCCGCCGGCCCGCTCGATCGGCAGCGCGTTCAGCCGCTGCTCGCCGTTGCCGTGCGGCAGCGGAACATAGGCGGCCGGCAGCCCCACGGTAGTCATCTCGGCACAGGTCAGGGCGCCGCTGCGGCACAGCGCGAAGTCGGCCGCGGCGTAGGCCAGGTCCATCCGGTCCACGTAGGGCAACGAGACGTAGGGCGGCCCGCCCGGGGGCATGTGCACTTCCAGGCCGCTGCGCGGGCCGAGCAGGTGCAGCACCTGGACCCCGGCGGCGCGGATCTGGTCCGCGGCGTCGAGCACCGCGAGGTTGAGCGACCTGGCGCCCTGCGAGCCGCCGGTGACCAGCAGCACGGGCAGGTCCGGCCGCAGGCCGAAATGCTCGCGCGCCTTGTCCGCCATGGCCAGCCGGTTCAGCCCGGAGATCTCCTTGCGGATCGGGATCCCGACGCAGGTGGCGTGCGGCAGCTTGGTGCCGGGGTGGGCGGTGAACACGTGCCGGGTGAACAGCGCTCCGATGCGGTTCGCCAGGCCGGCCCGGACGTTCGCGTCGTGTACCACGATGGGAATGCGGCGGCGCCGCGCCGCCAGGTAGGCGGGCGTGGCGACGTAGCCGCCGAACCCGACGACGACCTGGGCCCTGGTCCGGTCGAGTATGTTCCCGGCGGTGCGCACCGCGTGGGCCAGCCGTCCCGGCACGCTGAGGAGTTCCGCGGTGGGCTTGCGGGGCAACGGGACCGGCGGGATCAGCGCGAGGTCGTAGCCGCGCATCGGCACCAGCCTGGTCTCCAGGCCGCGCTCGGTGCCGAGGCAGGTGAGCGGGATCCGGGGATCCATCCGGCGCAGGGCGTCCGCGACCGCCAAGGCGGGCTCGATATGACCAGCGGTGCCCCCTCCGGCGAGTACCACACTCAACGCCAGGCCTCCTCGTTCGCGACCACTCGACCCCGGGGGGCTCCGGGCCATCGGGATCCGGGGTGTCCCCGGGGATATGGAGTATCCCCCCGGACAATACTGCGGGCCTCGGCGAAGGTGGCCTCATTCCACCGAGCAGCCTCGGCCGCCACGGCCTGGCGTGGGGGCTAGAGTGCTCATTCCCGCCTACGGTCCCGGTCCAGGCCCAGCCAGCTTATGGCGCGGCGCGCCGGGCCGGGGCCGGCCTCGGCAAGCGCCTGGGCGGCGCCTGGCTCCCGCCGGGCGAACGACATCAGCATTCCGAGCGCGATCATCGTCGTCACCAGCGACGACAGGCCAGCGGAGACCAGCGGCAGCGGCACGCCCGTGATCGGGATCAGCCCGATCACCGCGCCGATGTTCACGATCGCCTGGCCGACGATCCAGATGGTGGCGCCGGCCGCCGCCAGGCGGACGAAGGTGTCCTCCACCCGCCGGGCGACCCGCAGGCCCGCGAAGGCGAGCCCGCCGTACAGCAGCGCCACGCACAGCGTCCCGACCAGCCCGAGTTCCTCGCCGATGATCGCGAAGATGAAGTCGGTGGTGTCGTCGGGCACCCACCCCCACTTCTGCGTGCTGGCACCGAGCCCGACGCCGAACCAGCCGCCGGAGCCCACCGCCCACTTGCCCTGGATGGGCTGCTGGTTCCGGCCGACCGGGCTGCCTTGCGGGCCGAAGAACTGGGTGAGCCGGTCCGACCGGTACTTGGCGACCACTACCAGCATCAGCAGTGCCAGCAGGATCAGCCCGAGTATCCCCACGTACAGGCGCAGCGGGGTGCCGACCACCCAGAGCAGCGCAAGGAAGATCAGCAGCAGGACGAACGTGGTGCCAAGGTCGTCGCCGAGCATCACCAGCATGGCCAGGATGCCCGCGCCGGGCAGCAGCGGGATCAGCAGGTGCCGCCAGTCATCCAGGTGCGAGAGCCGGTCCTTGCGGGCCAGCAGGTCCGCTCCCCACAGCAGGAAGGCCAGCTTGGCCAGTTCCGACGCCTGGAACACCAGCGGGCCGAAGACCAGCTCTCGGGTGGCGCCCTGGTATTCGACGCCGATCACCGGGGTGAGCAGCAGCCCGAGTACGGCGACGAACATGAGCGGGTAGGCCAGCGCGCGGAAGACCGTCGGCGACGACCTGGCCGCCAGCCACATGCACGGCAGGCCGAGCAGGACGCCGAGCAACTGGTGCTGGAACCCCGAGTACGGCGACCCGCCCTGGCCCAGGTTCTGCACCGAAGAGGTGGACAGCACCATAATCAGGCCAAGGGCCAGCAGCAGCGTGGTGATGCCGAGAATCAGGTAGTACGAGGTGAGCGGCCGGTCGAGCAGCGCAAGCAGCATGACGCGCCGCGAAGAAGAGGCCGGTGCATCGGGCACGAGACCGGGCGGGCCGGCCGCAGCCATCCCGCCCGGTTCGCGCGCACCCGGCCTGGAAGCAACCTGGACTCGCTCCATCATCCCAGTCTCGGCGGTAAACGGGAGTATCAGCGGGAAATCCGCCCGCGTGTCGCGCACCGGCGTGCCGGAAGCGACCGGCCTACCTGGGCATCCACGCCACCGGGCGGCAACGGCCCGATCACCTATCTGGGCATCCACTCCACGTAGAAGATGCCCAGGCCCAGGGCCACAAACAGGCCGCTGATCAGCCAGAACCTGATCACAATGGTGGTCTCTGCCCAGCCGCGCAGCTCAAAGTGGTGCTGCAGCGGCGCCATCCGGAAAACCCGGCGCCCGGTCATCTTGAACGAGCCCACCTGGATGATCACCGACATCGCGATCACCACGAACAGGCCGCCAAGGATCGCCAGCAGCAGCTGGGTCTTCGTGCACACCGCCAGCCCGGCCAGCACCCCGCCGAGGGCGAGCGACCCGGTGTCCCCCATGAAGATGCGGGCCGGCGGGGCGTTCCACCACAGGAACCCGAAACAGGCGGCAAGCACGGCCGCGGCCACCACCGCCAGGTCCAGCGGGTCCCGGACCGGGTAGCAGCGCGGGGCGAGGAAGCTGGTGCAGTCGTTACGTAGCTGCCAGTTGCCGATCAGCACGTAGGCGGCCAGTACCAGGCACGCGGCCCCGGTCGCCAGGCCGTCGAGCCCGTCGGTGAGGTTGACCGCGTTGGACGTGCCGGCGATCAGGAAGACGATCCACAGCACGAACGGTGCCAGCCCCAGGGCGGGGCCGAAGTCGCGCAGGAACGACAGGTGCGCGTCGGCCGGGGTGATGTCGTAGCCGTCGGCGAACCGCTGCTGCAGCACCAGCAGGGCGAACACCGCGCCGACCACGGCCTGCCCGGCCAGCTTGGCGCTGCTGCGCAGGCCCAGGCTCCGCTGCTTGTAGATCTTGATGAAGTCGTCGATGAAGCCGACGAAGCCGAGCCCGGTCATCAGCATCATGACCAGCAGCCCGGACACCGAAGGGACCTGGCCGGTCACCACGTTCCCGACGAAGTACCCGACCACCGCCGCAATGACGATGACGGTCCCGCCCATGGTGGGCGTACCGCGCTTGGTCACGTGCGCCGCCGGGCCCTCTTCCCTGATCAGCTGCCCGTAGCCGCGCCGGGAGAACACCCTGATCGCAATGGGCGTGCCGAGCAGCGCGATCAGCAGCGAGACCCCGCCAGCCACCAGGATGGTCTTCACTGTGCCGCCTCCCCGGTCAGCGCAAGCGCCACGCGTTCCAGCCCGGCCGCGCGCGAGGCTTTGACCAGTACCACGTCTCCAGGGGCCAGGAGGTTCCCGAGCGCGGCGACCGCGCTGTCAGCGTCCGGCACGCCGATCAGCTCGCCGTGCCAGAATCGCTCGGCCTTCGCGCCGGACAGCATCGGGGCGGCGTCCTCGCCCACCACGATGAGGCCCGCGACCCCGGCCCGCGCGGCGAGGCCACCGGCCTGCTCGTGCCACTGCGGGGACTCCTCGCCCAGTTCGTTCATGGGACCGAGCACGGCGAAGGCACGCCGCCCCCTGGCCACGGTGGCCAGGGTGTCCAGCGCGGCCGCCACCGCCTCGGGGTTGGCGTTGTAGGCGTCGTTGATGACCGTGACGCCATCCGGGCGCTCGGTGACTTCCATCCGCCACTTGCTGCGGTTGGTGGCCGCGCAAAGGCCGTCGGCGACGTCGGCGACGCCCATCCCGAGCTCGCCGGCGAGCGCCGCGGCGGCCAGCGCGTTCACGATGTTGTGCGCACCCAGAAGCCGCAGCTTTACGACGGCCGTCCCCGCCGGGGTTACCAGGGTGAAGCTGGCCCGGCCATCGCCGCCCAGGGTGACGCCTTCCGCGCGCACCATGGCCCGCGGGCCCGTGCCGAACGTCACCACCCGGGCCGCCGTCCGCTCCGCCATCGCCAGCACCAGCGGGTCGTCGGCGTTCAGCAGCGCGACCCCGTCGGGCGGCAGGGCGGCGGGCAGTTCCCCCTTGGCACGGGCCACCTCCGCCAGCCCGCCGAACTCGCCGGTGTGCGCGTGCCCCACGCACAGCACCGCCCCGATCCTGGGTGGCGCGATCTGGCACAGCTGGGCGATGTGCCCGGCCCCGCGCGCCGACAGCTCCAGCACCAGGTAACGGGTCTCCTCGGTGACCCGCAGCACCGTCAGCGGATGGCCGATCTCGTTGTTGTAGGACCCGTACGGCGCGACCGTCGGCCCCAGCCGCTCGACGAGCTGGGCGGCCAGGTCCTTGGTGGTGGTCTTGCCCACAGAACCGGTGATTCCCGCGATGGTCAGGCCGGGCAGGGCGTCGGTGACCGCCCGGGCCAGGGCGGCCAGCGCGGCGGGCACGTCCGGGGTGATCAGCGCGGGCACGCCGACCGGCCGGCTGGCGAGCACGGCCACCGCGCCCTTCTCGATCGCGGCGGCGGCGAAGGCGTGCCCGTCCACCCGGTCGCCGGGCAGGGCGGCGAACAGGGCGCCGGGGGCGGCCTGCCGCGAGTCGATGACGACCGAGCGGACCAGGGCGGCCGGGCCGGTCGAGGGGCCCAGACTCGCGCCGGTGATCTCCGCGATCGCGGCCAGCGTCAGCGGGATCATGCCGCTCCCTGGCCGCGCGCGCCGGGCCGCCGCCGGCGGGCCAGCGCGGCCGCGGCGACCTCGCGGTCGTCGAACGGGATCACCTTCTGCCCGACGTACTGCCCGGTCTCATGACCCTTGCCTGCCACCACTATGACGTCTCCCTTGTCGGCCATGGCGATGGCCATGCCGATCGCGGCGGCCCGGTCGGGCTCCACGATGATCCGCGCACGTTCCGGCTCGCCGACGGTAATCACCCCGTCCAGCATTTCCGAGAGTATTGCCAGGGGGTCCTCCGAGCGGGGGTTGTCACTGGTCAGGATGGCCAGGTCGGCAAGGCGGGCAGCGGCGGCGCCCATCAGCGGGCGCTTGGCGCTGTCCCGGTCACCGCCACAGCCCAGCACGATGGCCAGGCGGCCGCCGGTTACCGGGCGTAGCCCACGCAGCACGGCTTCCACGGCTCCCGGCTTGTGAGAATAGTCAACGAGGACGGTGAAATCCTGGCCAACGTCGACTCGCTCCAGCCGGCCTGGAACTCCCGGGCATGCGGCGACCCCCGCCACCGCCGTGCTCAGGTGCACTCCGGCCTCGACGAGCGCGACCACCGCACCCAGCGCGTTGGCGACGTTGTAGGGGCCGGGAAGAGCGACGCTGGCGTCGGCGTCGACCCCGCCGGGGCCGACGATGCGGAACGTGCTCCCGTCCGCCCCGCCGCGCACGTCGGTGGCCCGCCAGTCCGCGTCCGGGTCACCATCGGCGGAGAACGTGACCACGGGGATGCGCGCGCCGTCGGCCAGGCGCCGGCCGTAGGCGTCGTCGATGTTCACCACCCCGACCCGGGCATAGCCGGGCGAGAACAGCAGGGACTTGGCGGCGAAGTACTTCTCCAGGGTGTCGTGGAAGTCCAGGTGGTCCTGGGACAGGTTGGTGAAGACGGCCACCTCGTAGGAGGTGCCCGCCACCCGGCCGAGCGCCAGGGCATGGCTGGACACCTCCATCGCCGCCGCGGTGACGCCGCGCTCGGCCATCGTGGCGAACAGCGCCTGCAGGTCGGTCGCCTCCGGGGTGGTGAGCTGGCTCCGCGCGGTCTCCCCCGCGATCCTGGTCTCCACCCCGCCGATCAGGCCGGTCAGGTGCCCGGCCCGGCGCAGCGCGGACTCCAGCAGATACGTGGAGGTGGTCTTGCCGCTGGTGCCGGTCACGCCGATGAGCAGCAGCCGGGCCGAAGGGTGCCGGTAGACCCAGGACGCCACCTCGCCAAGCCGGGCCCTGGGATCGGCGACGACGAACACGGGCACACCGCACTCCCGCGCGGACTCCCGGCCCGCCGGGTCGGTGAGCACGGCGACCGCCCCGGCCGACACCGCGTCCTGGCAGAACTGGGCACCGTGATGCTGGCCGCCGGGCAGCGCGGCGTACAGGTCGCCGGGGCGGACCCGGCGCGAGTCGTGGGTCACACCGCAGACGAGCAGCGGGCCGCCGGGCCCGGTGAAGGGGTCCGGGCCGGGCCCGGCCATGACGACCCCCAGCAGCGCGGCGAGGCCGGACAGGGGCCGCCCCTGCGCGCTGAGGGGACGCAGATCCGCAGGCACGCGCAGAGGTTACCGCTGTTCACCGTGCGGTGAGCGGCACGTTCGGGCGCTTGCCGTGATCCGGTGGAATCTTCAGCGACGCCAATGCGAATTTCATTACCTGGTAAAAGGCCGGGCCGGACACGTAGTTGCCGTAGTAGTCGGCCCCCTTCGGGTTCTGGATATTCACCGCCACCACGAGCTTCGGGTTGCTGGCCGGTGCCATGCCGATGTAGCTCGAGCCGTACTGGCACAGGCAGTTCTTCTTGGGATCCCAGACCTGCGCCGTGCCGGTTTTGGATGCGACCGAGTACCCCGGAATCTCGCCCCATGGCTGGTAGGCGATGGTGGCGTCGAGATACGGAACCTGCTGCAGGATGCCGATGAGCTCGGATGCGGTCGAGGGCTTGAGCACCCGCTGGCGGTGCGGCGGCGGCACCGGGGTGTACCGCCCGTCCGGGCCGGTGGTGCCTGCCACGATGCTCGGCGACACCCGGACCCCGTGGTTGGCGATGGTCGCGTACACACCGGCCATCTGCACGGCGGTGGCCGCGACGCCCTGGCCGAATGCCAGGGTGTACCGCTCGTTCCCCCACCACTTCGACGGTGGCGGGAGCTGGCCCTGGCTGGTGTTGGGCAGTGGCAGGCCGGTCGGCACCCCGACGCCGAACTTCCGGTAGTAGTCGTACTGGATCTGCGGGCGGACGTGCTGGGCGACCTGCACCATGCCGACGTTGCTCGAGTGCGCCACGACCCCGGCCAGGGTGAGCCGTTCGGTCGGGTGCGGTTCCGCGTCGTGGAAGGTGAACCCGCCGACGGTGATCTGCTCGGGCACGTTGTAGCGCGTGGCCGGGGTTTCGCCGTGCTCGAGCGCCGCGGCCGCGGTGATCACCTTGGCGGTGCTGCCTGGCGGGAAGATCCCGGCGACCGGCAGGTCCACGGTGGCGGCCAGGCTGGTCACATGGCTTGGCTGGAACGTCGGGTACTGGGCCATGGCCAGGATCCGCCCGGTCGAGGGCTGCTCGACCACGATCGTGCAGGAGTCCGCGTGGGTCTTCCGCACGCGTTCCTGGCACGCCTGCTGTGCCTCGTATTGCAGCGTGGACAGGATGGTCAGGCGCACGTCGCCGCCGGGCACCAGCGGCCGGTCCTTCTGATAGGCGAACGGGATCGGCTGCCCGGTGATGCCGGTTCCCACCTCCTCCTGCCCGTCGCGGCCGGCCAGCAGGGAGTTGAAGGACTGCTCGATGCCTGCCTGCCCGGCCAGGTCGTTCGTCTGGGGGTTGGTCGTGGTGAAGCCGACCAGGCCGGCCGCCAGGTCGTTGCCGGGGTAGGAGCGGACGTAGACGGGCTGGAGGCTGATGCCCGCCAGGTCGCGCGCGGTCAGCATGGCCTGGATTTGGTTGCCGACCGTAGCGGGCACGCCCTGCGCGAGCACGACGTAATACTTGGAGTAATGGTGGTAGAGCTTGCCGAGGATGGCGGCCTGGGTCATATGCAGCGGGCCGGCCAGAAGCCCGGCCATCTGCTGCCTGGCTGCCATCGTGGCCTGCGGGGTCCGCCCGGCGATCTGCGGCGGATCCGCGATCACCTTGTCCTCCTGCACGCTCATCGCCAGGATCTGGCCGTCCGCCGTGGTGATGGAGCCCCGTTCGGCCGGGATCGTGATGTTCGCCAACTTGTATTTGGTGGCCTGCTTGCTGAACGCGGCGCCCTCCAGGCCCTGCAGCTGAACGAGCCTGCCCGCTATCAGGGAGAGCGCGAAACCCACGCACAGCAGGCCGGCGTGCAGCCGCCGTGCCGGGCTGGCCCGGCGCAGCGTTCTTGGCCGCCGCTGGGCGGCGCGCCGCACCGGTCCGCGGCCACCCTGGCCACGCCCGCCTGGCCCACGCCCGCCCGGTCCGCGCCCGCCCGCACTACGGCGGTTCTCGCCCCTGACGTGTTCGCCGGCCCTGCCCGGGCGCGCGGCAGACCGGGACGGCCGGGGCGGGCCGGGCGCCGGCCCATCCGGTGGTGACCCGGGCGCCCGGGCGCCGCCACCGGGGCCGGCGCGCCGGTTCCCATCGGCCTCACCAGGACTGGGCCCGCCTGCCTCGCGAGCACGGCCCGTCCCGGGGCGCCGCCGGCCAGATGTCCCGGGCGGCCGGCCGGGCCCGCGCGGGCGGTTCCGGCCGTCCTTGCCACCGGGTGCGGTCACGGCGTGTAGCCGGGGACGGTGGGTATCCCGGGCATACGGTTGGGCTCGCTTTCCAGCCGCCCCTTCTTGAGGTTCAGGAAGTGCAGCCGCGGCTGGACCTGCATGCCCAGGCTGGCGGCGCGCTGCGCCAGCGAGGCGGGTGACTCCTGGGCCGCGACCTGAGCCTGGAGCGTCTGTTCCCGCTGGGCGAGAGTGACGTTGCCCTGCTGGAGCGCGGTGATCTGGAAGGCGCCGGTAGCCAGGATCGTGTTGATCATCAGCAGGCTCAGCAGGCCACCACCGAGCAGGCCCACCACGAGGAACACGAACCGGGTGCGCGTCTGCGGCGCGTGCCGCTGGCCGGGCAGCGGCGGGCGGGCGGTGCGCGCGGTACCTGACGGCGCTCCCTGGCGGCCGCGGCGCGGAACCGGCGGCGCCGCGGCTGGCCGGGCGCCCCCCGGGCGCGTGCCCGGGCGCACCTGCGGCGGCCGGCCGGTGGCGGGCGCCCCCGTACGCCGCGGCCCAGCGGCCGCCGTCCGGCGCGGAGCGCGCGGCGGCGGACTTCCTGCGGCCTGCCTTCTCTCCGTCACTTCCGTGCGCCCGTTCACGGCATTACCCCTGCTCTCATCGGTCGTTGCCCCCCGTCCCCCCTCATGCGGCTTCCTTGATCCGGACCGCTGCCCGCAGCCGGGCAGAGGCAGCACGTGGATTGGCTGCCACCTCGGCAGCGGAGGGGCGCTCGGCCCCCCTGGTGAGCAGCCGGAGTTGCGGCCCGGCGGCCGCGAGCGTCACCGGCAGGCCCCGCGGCGTGGTGTCCGTCGCGCGCCCGGCCAGGGCCCGCTTGACTAGCCGGTCCTCCAGCGAGTGGTAGGCCAGCACGACGATGCGGCCGCCCAATGCCAGGGCATCGAGCGCCGCGGGCAGGGCCTGCTCCAGCGCGTCGAGTTCCCCGTTCACCTCGATCCGCAGCGCCTGGAAGGTGCGCTTGGCGGGGTTGCCGCCGGTGCGGCGGGCGGGCGCGGGAATCGAGGCGCGAATGATGTCGGTCAGTTCCG
>Ga0306923_10005078_pt1 | contig 12742 bp, 7 predicted proteins | sample sta12Can44000108_FD_203841 | JGI IMG/M metagenome (GOLD analysis project Ga0306923, IMG submission 203841) | Lab enrichment of tropical soil microbial communities from Luquillo Experimental Forest, Puerto Rico - statanox.12C.anox.44.000.108 (v2)... | ecosystem: Environmental > Terrestrial > Soil... | reverse complement strand
TCCACCGGCACCGAGATGATGAAGGTGAGCGAGGCCAAGATGTCGATGGTCGGCAAGGCGCGGGCGCGCCCCGACCAGGTGCGCAAGGTCCTCGACTCGGTCGCGCAGCAGGGCGCGGTCGCTACCTACAAGAAGGTGATGAACCGGCTCGACTCCTACACGCCACTCGGCTACTCGCTCTGCGGGATCGTGACCGAGGTAGGCCGCGGCGCCGAGGAGTTCCGCGCCGGGCAGCTTGTGGCGGCTGCGGGCAACGAGTACGCCCTGCACGCCGAGTACAACTGGGTTCCCGTCAACTTGTGTGCCGCTGTCCCGAAGGGCGTCTCGCCCGAGCACGCCGCGTTCTCCACCGTTGGCGCGATCGCCATGCACGGCGTCCGGCGTGCCGAGGCGCAGCTAGGTGACACCGCCTGCGTGATCGGGCTCGGCCTCGTCGGCCAGCTCGTGGTACGGCTACTGATCGCATCCGGGGTGCGTGTCGTCGGACTCGACGTGGTCGAGGAGCGCTGCCGCCAGGCCGAGCAGGCCGGCGCGCACCTATGCGCGCCGCCCACGGACGAGGGCATGGCGGCGGTCGAGCAGGCCCTCGCTGAGCTGACCGCCGGGCGTGGCGCGGACCATCTGCTGCTGGCCGCGGGCGGTTCCTCCAACGGGCCGGTCGAGGCTGCTGCGAGGCTGGCGCGAGACCGTGCACGGGTCGTGGACATCGGCAAGACCCGCTTGGACCTGCCGTGGAACGCCTACTACGACAAGGAACTGGACGTTCGTTTCTCGCGGTCCTATGGGCCGGGGCGCTACGACGACCGGTACGAGCTGGAGGGCATCGACTACCCGGCGGGCTACGTGCGCTGGACGGAGCGGCGCAACCTCGAGTGCTTCCTCGATCTCATCGCGCACAAGGAGATCGACATCGAGTCGCTGGTCTCCGGCATCCACCCCGTCGAGGAGGCTACGGCCGTCTACGGTGATCTGGCGTCCGGTTCGAATGCCGTTGGAGTGCTGCTCAAGTACCCCCAGCCCACCGCGGACACCGAGCCCCGCCCGGTCAGCCAGCTAGTATCGGGCAGCCGTTCGGCCGTATCGCCTGGCACCGGCAAGCAGCAGCTGACGGCTGGGTTCATCGGCGCCGGCAACTACGCGTCCTCGATGCTGCTGCCGCACCTCGCCAAGATGGACGCCGTTCGCCTGGCCCATGTCGCAACGAACCGGTCGCTGTCGGCGGTCAATGCGCAGCGCCGTTTCGGTTTCACGACCGCCTCGACAACGGCTGACGCCGTGCTCGCGGACGAGTCGCTGGACGCGATCTTCATCGTGACCCGCCATGCCACCCACGCCGCATTGGTCTGCCGGGCGCTGGAGACCGGTAAGGCGGTCTTCGTCGAGAAGCCGCTCGCGCTGACCGCTGACGAACTGCAGCGGATCATCGAAGCCGTCGCGGCCACCGGCAACGACCGGCTGATGGTGGGATTCAACCGGCGCTTCGCGCCGCTGCTGGTGGAGATGAAGTCCCGGTTCGGCCAGCCGGCCGGCGGCTCGGTGACCCGATACCTGATCAACGCGGGGACGCTGGAGGCCGACAGCTGGTATCGCAACGAAGAACTGGAGGGCTCGCGGTTCGAGGGTGAAGGCGGCCACTTCATCGACACGCTCAGCTGGTGGGCGGACAGCCTGCCGGAATACGTCTACGCCGTCCCCGGCCCGGAAGCAGGCGACTTGCAGGCCACCGTGCGGTTCCGGAACGGCTCGACCGGCTCCATCACCTATCTCACCACTGGCAACCCCCGCTACCAGAAGGAGACGCTGGACGCTGCCGGTGGCGGCCGGAGCGCCAGGCTCGACAACTTCGCCCAGGCCGCGGTCTGGACCGGGCGGCGGCGTAGCGCCACACGCGCGCGCGGTGGCCAGGACAAGGGCCAGCGAATGGAACTCGTCCGCTTCCTCGACGCCTGCCGGTCTGGCGCCCCGATGCCCATCCCCTTCGAGTCGCTGGTGGCTACGACCAGCGCGACGATCGCGGTGACACAGAGCCTGTCCAGCGGCGGCCCGGAGCGCGTGTGACCGCGCATCCGGCGACATCAAGCCTGCGCTGGTACCTGCAAAGAGCCAGGCAGATGTCCCCTGCCGAGATGTTCTGGCGAGCCCGTGACAAGGCGCTCCAGGTCGCCTGGACACGCCGGCAGGTAAGGCCGGAGCAGATTGCCACGGCGCCGTCGCCAGCACCGGGTGATCGCAGCTTCACCAGCACGCTTCCGCCAGGCGTCGCCACAAGGGTGCCAGATGATGCCAGGGCGGCCATCCTGCAGGCCGCGGACCGGCTGATGCACGGCGAGTGGAATGCGCTGGGCGTGGCCAGGACCGACCTGGCAGCGCCCGACTGGTTCCACGACCCGGTGACCGGCCGTCGCTCGCCCTCGGACCGATACGCGTTCCGGATCAACTACCGCCTGGAGGAGCAGACCGGCGACATCAAGCAGATCTGGGAGATCGCCCGGCTGCAGCACCTCACGCTCCTGGCCACGGCCTGGTTCCTCAGCCACGAGGACGCCTACGCGCGCCGCGTGGACGAGCAATTGCGCTCCTGGTGGCGAGAGAATCCCTTCCTGTCAGGCGTCCACTGGACCAGCGGCATCGAGATCGGCATCCGGCTGATCAGCCTGGCCTGGATCCGGCGCCTGCTGGACGAGTGGCTGGGCGTCGCGGATCTTTTCGAGCGTGACGAACTTGCGGTACGGCAGATCCGCTGGCACCAGCATTACCTCGCTGCTTTCCGTAGCAGGGGCTCATCGGCCAACAACCACGTCATCGCCGAGTCGGCCGGGCAGCTGGTGGCCAGCTGCGCCTTTCCCTGGTTTCCAGAGAGTGCGGGCTGGCGGCGCAGGTCCGCCCGCCTCCTGGAGGATGAACTAGCCCGAAACACGTTCCCATCGGGGATCGGCAGAGAACTGGCCTCGGACTACCAGTGCTTCGTCACCGAACTCGGCCTCCTCGCGGCTGTCGAGGCGCAGGCAAGCGACCGCCCGCTGAGCGCGGCCACTTGGCAGCGGCTGTGCGCGATGACCGACAGCGCCGCAGCACTCGCCGACGAGCGGCTGCGCCCGCCCCGCCAGGGTGACGACGACGAGGGCCGTGCCTTGCTGCTCGATGCCCCGGAATGCGACCGCTGGCCGTTGTTGCTGTCGCTCGGCGGGGCGATCTTCGGCCGGCTCGCCTGGTGGCCATCAACGGAGCCAAGCGCGAGCGGCGCCATCATCGGCGCCATGATCCCCGCCAGACGCGACGTCGAGGGCAGGCCCGCGCAGCGGCCGTTCCGGTTCGCCGACGCAGGGACGACCCTGCTTCGCACGGCCAAGGGCCAAGCCCCGGAGATCTGGTGCCGGTGCGACGGCGGCCCGCACGGGTTCCTAAGCATCGCGGCGCATGCCCATGCCGACGCTCTGTCGGTGGAGGTCCGCTACGGCGGCGTGGACATCCTGGCCGACCCGGGCACCTACTGCTATCACGGCGAGCCCGAGTGGCGTTCGTATTTCCGCTCGACGATCGCGCACAACACCGTCGAGCTCGGCGCCCGGAACCAGTCCCGCGACGGCGGACCGTTCCTGTGGCTGAGTCATGCGAACGCCCGGGAGGTCGACGTTCGGGATGACGGCGACACCGCCGAATGGACCGCCGAGCACGATGGCTACCTGACACTCGAGCCCCCCACCCGGCACCGCCGCACGGTCCGGCTGGACCGTGCGGCGCGTGCCCTCGACATGGTCGACGAGATCGACCGCAGCGGTCACGACGTGCGCATCGCCTTCCACCTCGGCCCCGAGGTCCGTGTGGAACTCAACGGGACCGGCGCGGTCCTGCGCTGGCCTGACGCCGCTACCCCCGGGGCGGCCCGCCTGGCGCTGCCAGACAGCCTGGACTGGAGCCTGCACTGCGGCGAAACCGATCCGATCCTCGGCTGGTACTCCGGCAGCTTCGGCCACCGGGTCCCCGCCACGACACTGCTCGGCCGAGGGCGTTCGGTGTCCGGTGAACCGCTCTGCACAAGATTGGAGTTCAACGACGGCGCCACCGCGCCGAACCATTCCTTTACCAGCTCAGCCGTATCATGGTCGATATCCGACCCCCGGCTCAGAGGGGAAGCGGAAAGCCACGCGGAGACCCGATGAGCAACCAGGAGCTGGACCTGCGCAGGTCCATGCAAATCTTGCGGCGGCACAAGATCTTCCTCGCCACATCCGCCGTGCTGGGGATCGGCGCTGGCCTGGGTTACGCTGTGCTCACCCCGCCGGTGCTGACCAGCACGGCGAGTGTTTACCTTCCGTCCAGCGTGCACGACATCTCCACCCAGGTGTTCATCGCGACCAGTGATCCTGTCCTGGTGGGTGCGCTGCGCACCCTTGACTCGAGTGAGTCACCTCCAACATTGCGCTCCGCCATCCAGGTCAAGAACGTCACCACCAACATCATCTCCTTCAGCGCCCCGGGCAAGACCGCCGCCCAGGCAGAGCGCACCGCTGATGCCGTCGCTAACAGCTATGTGACTTTTGTCAACGCGCCGAGCAGGCCGGGGCCGCCGGTACAGGCGCGGATTCTGACGTCTGCGAAAGCGGAAGGCGCCTCCGGACCTTCGAAGGTAAAGCACTGGATCACCTATGGAGGGCTTGGCGCCTTGGCAGGGCTGCTGCTCGGCTCCATTGTCCTGCTTGCGACCCGTCGCCGGGACCGGCGCCTGCAGGAACGCGACGATATAGCCGATTCCATCGGGGTTCCCGTCCTGACATCGGTACGGGCCGACCACCATCCCACCGACGCTCCGGGCTGGAGGAAGCTTTTCGAGGAATATGAGCCCGGGGTTGTTGATGCGTGGCGCCTGCGCAAGGCACTGCGGCAGCTCTGGCCGGCGGGCGCGAACGAAGGTGATTCCAAGGCGGGCGGCTGGTGCTCACTCGCGGTGCTTTCGCTGTCCTCCGATCCGGAGGCCCTCGCCATCGGCCCCCAGCTGGCGGCCTTCGCCGCTTCCCTGGGGATTCGCACGACGCTCGTTGTCGGGCCCCAGCAGGACGCAAATGCCACGGCCATGCTGCGCACCGCGTGTACCGCGCCGGTGGATCGGGCAAGCATGCGTGTCACAGTAAGTGATCAAGACAAAGCAGACCGGCTGGCGGGCGCCGACCTAGTTGTTGTTGTCGCCGTTGTCGACGGCGACAAACCGCAGGTGGCTGACACGATGCGCGCTACAGCGACAGTGCTGGCCGTCTCGGCGGGCGTGGTGACGGCCGAGCAATTGGCGCGCGTCGCCACCAGCGCCGCTACCGACGGCCGCGATATCGCCGGGACCCTCGTCGCCAATCCCGACCCGGCCGACCACACAACTGGCCGCGTCCCGGAACTGTCACGGCCGGTGCACCGGAGAATGCCGACCCGAACGACCGGCGAATATGCGGTGACCAGATGACGAATGACAATGACAATGACAATGACCGGATGGTCATGCTGTCCCTGAATAGGAACAATGATCCTCCCAGCCGGTTCTGGGCCAACGGCAATTTCACGGTTGCCGATGATGCACCGGACGATTTCAGCCCAAGCCTGGTAAGCCTGGGATTCATCAAGGCAGCCGTCCGTCGCAGCCGCCGGCTCGTGGTTGTCATGGCCGCTGCCGGGTTCCTGCTTGGCGCCGCGGCGTACGTGACGTCGCCCCATGCCGCTCAAGCGACGACAAGGCTCCTCCTCACCGTCGGCCCCGAATCGGTCCCCGGCACGGCGATCGCGGACGATCAGGCTATCGCGCAAAGCCGCGCCGTGGCTGAGCTCGTCGTGCGCAAGCTGAAGTTGCCGCAGAGCGCCGAGAGCTTCCTCGGGTCATACACCGCCACGCCCGTCACCGACCGGGTGTTTCAGCTCACGGTCAACGCGCCGTCGGGTGATGAGGCAGTAGCCTGGGCCAATACGCTGGCGATGGAGTTTCTCCAGTACCGGGCGCAGCAGCTGAAAGCCGACCAGCAGCAGATGTTCGCCGCGCTGGACCAGCAAGTCACTCAAGCCAAGCAAAAGGTCAACGCGACCAGGAAGCAGATCGCCGCGCTGCTAGCTCAGCCGCGGTCGGCCGAACGGCAGAGCCAGCTCACCAAGCTGCGGTCGCAAGAAGCCCAGCAGAACGGCGCGCTCTATGTGCTCCAGACGGGCGTGAACACCACCCGGGCGGGCACCCAGGAGACCACCGCTTCGCAGGTGACCGGCAGCTACGTGATCGACAATGCCTACTTGGTCCCGCCGCGCTCCAAGGTGAAACACCTGGTCCTCTACGGCGCCATCGGGCTCTTCGCCGGGCTGGCGCTTAGCCTGGGCTTCGTTGTGATCCGAGCGCTGATATCGGACCGGTTGTTCCGGCGCGACGACGTCGCCCGGGCTCTCGGCGGTCCGGTCAAGCTCAGCGTCGGCCCGGTACGCCTCAGCCGCTGGCGGCCGGGCGGCAAAGGGCTGGCGGCGGCCCGGAGCAGCAACATCCGGCGGGTCGTGACCCATCTGGGCAAGGCAATGTCCGCACGTTCCCGGCGCGCGACGTCCCTGGCCGTCGTCCCGGTGGATGACACGCGGGTGGCGGCTCTGTCCCTGATATCGCTGGCCATCTCCTGCGCGCAGGAGGGCATGCAGGTCGTGGTGGCGGACCTCGCCAGCGGGGCCCCTGCGGCGGGCCTTGTCGGCAGCAACAAGCCCGGGGTCGGCCCGGTGACCGTGGACGGTGCGCACCTGATCGTTGCGGTCCCGGAGAGCGACGATCTGGAGCCGGCCGGGCCTCTCAGCCACGCCTCTGCACAGGACAAGCGCTCATCCTTCACCGAAGCGGTGAACGCCGCCTGCGCCTCGGCGAACGTCCTGCTCACCCTGGCGCCCCTCGACCCCGCCCTCGGCGGCGAGCACCTCGCGACCTGGGCAACCGACGCCGTCGTCTTCGTCACGGCCGGGCGGTCGTCGTGGACGAAGATCCGGGCCGTCGGCGAGATGGTACGGCTGTCCGGCTCACAGTTGGTCTCCGCGGTGCTCGTAGGCGCCGACAAGACCGATGACAGCCTGGGCGTGATACGCGAGGCAGAAACCGGGCATGATCCGCAACCCGCGGCAACGCCCTCGCATCCGGATCCGGGTATCCCGTCACCGCAGCCGACAGAGGCGAGGCAGGGCAGGCGCCACTATAACTAGTGATCCAGTCAAGCCACCCAGTCGTTCGTTGTATCAGGACCGCTCGCTCAGCGCTCATATGCACATGCGATTTCTGCGGGCATAAGCAAGGGCAACCCATTTGAAGGACACGATGAAGGTCACTATGACCGGCCGGCACCGGTCGGCCTGGCTGCAGGGCCCATAAGCCGATGAGCTCATCTGCCATCGCGTTCCGCGCCCGCCGCAACACCGCGCCGCTAGGGCCCGCACAGGCACGGGAGCGCTCAGTACGACGCAGGGTTGGAATCACATGGGGACTCCTGGTCCTCAACGCCCTGACCTACTACGGATCGATTCTGAAAATCCCGTCCGCGGGGGGGAAGCTCATCACCCAGGGCGCGTTGCCCGTGGCGCTCCTGCTGGCACTGACCGTGAACCGCAGGGTCATCGTGCGCCCGAACGTCTTCCTCTGCCTGACGAGCCTGCTTGTCCTGGAGGCGTTCGTCACCACCTTGCAGCCTCAGCACCTCGGTACGGTGTACCGGTTCGTCCGACTCGCTGAGTTCGTTGCCGTGCTCTGGCTGCTCACGCCGTGGTGGGGCCGACGGGACCTGCTGCTCGTGCGCTACTACCTGATATCGCTCTCGGTTGCACTAGGCACGGTCGTTCTGGGGGTGCTGGTGGCGCCCGGCTCTGCCCTCGCCGGAGGCAGGCTTAGCGGCGTGCTCTGGGATATCCCGGCCACCGAGGTAGGGCATTATGCAGCGGTTGTGGCCGGGCTGTTTGTCGTGCTCTGGTTCGGCGGCATGCTTGGCGGAAGGGTTACCCTGCTTGTCGCGGTAACCGGGGTAGCCATCATCGTCCTGTCCCACACCAGGACCGCGCTGCTCGCCATGGTAGCGGCCCTCCTGGTCGCAGGCCTCAGCCTGATTGTGGTGAAGGCACGGGCGCGCAGGTTCTTCGCCGTCGCTGTCGTCATGGTGTCGATCGGCGTCATGACGCTGGCCGGGGTGGCGACGGCCTGGCTGGCACGCGGGCAGAACACGGCGGAGTTGACGTCCCTCACGGGGCGGACCGACTTCTGGCACCTGGTTCTCAACCTCCCACGCACCAGGTTTGAGGAGATCTTCGGTTTCGGCCTGTCCAACGGGTCGGTCAATGGCCTCCCGATCGACAGCAACTGGCTCGTAACGTATCTGGAGCAGGGCATCCTCGGAGTGATTATCTGCGCCGTAATGGCGCTATTCCTCCTGGTGGCCGCCTTCTTCCAGCCATCTGGCACCAGACGAGCGCTCGCCCTCTTCCTCATCACGTATTGCCTGGTTGCGTCGTTCACCCAGGTCGCGTTCGCCGAACCCACAACGTATCTCCTCGAACTCACTCTGGCCGCGTCGCTGTTGGTGCCACCAGTCGCATCAGGGCGGCCGCCGAGGATCCCGGCACACAACCGAACGCTGGAACGGGGAGGCCATGCGGCTTAGACGGAGTTACCCCCGTCAACTGCGCAGGTGGCCCACCGGCTGGACGCTTGTGGCCTTGGCTGCCGGGAGCGCCGGACTGGCCTGGCTAGCGCTGCCGTTGCTGCGCTCCTCCGCGGCCGCCCCGGCGTCCCCGGTGGGGCCGCCCAAGTACGCGGCCGCGAGTCCTGCGTCGCCTCCGGCGCGGATCTGCGGCAATAGCGAGATCCTTGGCGAGGGCCCCTCATCCCCGCCCAGGAGGGCGGTCGTTATCCCGGCTGGCGATGACAGCGGAACGGTCCTCGCGCACAACTGGACCATCCAGCCCCATACGACATACTGGTTCGCGCCGGGCAAGCACACCCTGGGTACCGGTCAATTCGGTCAGATTATCCCCGCGGACGGTGACGTGTTCATCGGAGCGCCGGGGGCAATCCTCGACGGTCAGCACGCCAACCTCTATGCCTTTACCCAGACCGCGCATAACGTGACGATCCGTTATCTGACCATCCAGCACTTCGGGCAGCCCGGGAGAAATAGCGGTCAGGGGGTCGTCAACAACAGCATGGGATACGGGTGGCGAATCGATCACGTGACGGTGCGAGACAACGCTGGCGCCGGGGTGATGGTCGGATCCAACGGCGTCCTGGCGCACTCCTGCCTGGAGGATAATGGCGAGTACGGTTTCCAGGCAGTAGGCTCTCACGTGACCGTCACGCACAATGAGATCGTCGGCAATAACACCGACAACTGGGACACCAAGCAGCCCGGCTGCGGCTGCAGCGGAGGCGCGAAGTTCTGGGGAGTCAACGGTGCGCGAGTTACCCGGAACTATGTGCACGGCAACCTCGGGCCGGGCTTGTGGGCAGACACCGACAACCGGGGGTTCGACGTCGCCCGTAACTACTTCGCCGACAACCAGGGCGAGGGGTTTATATATGAGGTCAGTTATAACCTGCGGCTGGCCGACAACACATTCATTCGTAACGCTTTGGTCACCGGGCCAAAGTTGGCCGGATTTCCCGCTCCCGCGGTCTACATTTCAGAGTCCGGCGCGGACAACCGGGTGCCTGGACCATACGGAAACACATTGTCGATCACAGGCAACACGTTCGTCAATAACTGGGGTGGTGTGGTGCTGTGGGAGAGTGCCGATAGGTTCTGCGGCTCGCCCGATAACACGTCGGCAGCCGAGTGCACACTGGTCGACCCGAGAGTGGTAACGAAGAACTCGTGCAATGCAGCCAATATCGCCACCGCGCTCTATTACAACGGTTGCCGATGGAAGACTCAGAATGTGATGGTCAGCCACAATGACTTCGACTTCGACCCGGCGAGAATCGGCCCGGATTGCACCCCAGCGAAATTCTGCGGGTTCAACGGTATCTTTAGTCAGTGGGGCTCCGGGCCGTCTTGGTCGCCATACCAGGGTGGCGTGGTCGAAAATCACATAACGTTCGATCAGAACAATCATTTCGAGGCGAACACCTACATCGGGCCTTGGCAATTTATGATCCACGAGCAGAACAATTCGGTGAGCTGGGCAACGTGGCGGGGAGCCCCGTACCACCAGGATACGAATAGCAGTATGAATCTACGTGGCGATTGACCGGCACGGAAGGCGACTATGAATCAGGTGTGCAATTGATGGACGAGCAGGCTATTCAGACTTTCTGGCAAGATCACGCCTGTGGCGATGCCCAGATCGGTGGGCTGCACGAGCGCTTTCGTGACGACTATGAAGAGTTCTTTACCGATTACGACAACTTCCGCTACCAGAACGAACGCCACCTGCCAGCCTGCCTCGATGCCCTGAACGTGGCAGGCAAGCGGGTGCTAGAGATCGGATTGGGGGAAGGTTCCGACTCGGAGCGCCTGATAAGGTCCGGCGCGCACTGGTCTGGGGTCGACCTCACTGACGAGTCCATCGAGAGAGTACGGGCCCGGCTCACGCTGCGGAACCTCCGTCATGATGAGCTACGGCAGGGCAGCGTCCTCGCCTTGCCCTTTGCCGATGACAGCTTTGACATGGTATTCAGTCATGGCGTGCTGCATCACGTGCCCGACATCGAGCAGGCGCAGAGTGAGATCCAAAGAGTGCTCCGCCCGGGCGGGGAGCTGGTCATCATGATGTATGCCCGCTGGTCCTTGAACTACCTGGTATCCATAGCCGTGATCCGCCGTGCGGCACTGCTCGCGGCCTACCCGCTCGCCAAGACCGGAGTCCTGAAGCCGGACCCCGCTCGGGGGCTGCTGGCCGCCCATCTCGACAACGCCATGAAGATGGGGCTGTTCCGCTACCTGCGCCTGGACGAGTTCGTCCACCACAACACCGACGGCCCGGCCAATCCGTATGCCCTGGTGTACGACACCGCGCGCGTCGAGCAGGACTTCCCGTCCTTCCGGGTCACGCGGACCTACAAACGCTACATGCATGCGCCGCCACTCCCCGTGCACGGGCTACCTGGCGAAACGATCATGGGCTGGCACCTGTGGGCTCACCTGGTGCCGCGTGCATGATCCCTTGGCTGCCCCGCACCGCGGCGGGAATCCTGCCCCTACCGGTATCAGGCGCGCAGCTTGGATGCTCTATAGAGGGTGAGACAACCGGACGACGAATCGTTTCCCATGGGTGACGGCCGACCGCAGGATGCAGCTTCCGTACCGCTCATCATCGCGACCATCCTCCGCGGGGATGGGATCACAGGCGTTGACACGCACATCCGGCAGCTGCGCCGGTATCTCGATGAAAGCGGCACCGCCAGCACGCTGGTAACCCCGTTCTCGTGGGGCGGGCCACTCGTGTACCCCATTTTCGGGCTCCGCAAGCTCGGCCTGGAGCGGTACTGCCCCCCTGCCAGCGTCGCCTGGTACATGCACTGGCACGAGGTGTTCCTGCGTAACGCGCTGCGCCGGCGTCTCGCTAGAACCGGCGACTGTGTCGTCTACGCCCAGGACCCCCCGACCGCCCGGGCGGCGCTGCGGGTGCGGCGAGGGCCGCATCAGCGCGTTGTCATGGCTGTCCACCTCCGGATCTCAATGGCCGACGAATGGGCCGACAAGAAGCAGATCAAGCGCGGCGGGACCGTGTTCCGGGCGATCCGCCGGATGGAACGAGAAGCGATCCCACAGGTCGACGGGCTCGTTTTCGTATCCAGGTGGGGACGGGAAGCGGTCTTGGGCTGGCTCCCCGAAGCCGCGGCCGTCCCCTTCGCCATCATCGGCAATTTCGTGACGCCGCTGGACAGCGAACCCTCCCGCGAGTCGCTGGGCGATCTGGTCACGATCGGTAATCTTGATCTTGTCAAGAACCATCGCTTCCTGCTGCAGGTCCTGGCTGAAGCCAAGCGGTCTGGGCGATCCCTCACCTTGGATGTGTTCGGCGACGGACCGTGCCGGAAGGACCTCTTGCAGCAGGCACGCGCTCTGGGCCTGGAAGAACAGGTCCGCTTCCGTGGCTACCAGCCTGACGCCCGCCGCTTCCTACCGGGTTACCGGGCCTATGTCCACGCCTCGTACTCCGAGTCACTGCCGTTGGCGATCATCGAAGCGATGGCCGCCGGGCTGCCCATCGTCGCTGGTGACACGGGGGGCATTGGTGAGCTGTGCGACGATGGCGTCGAAGCGCGGTTTTGGCCGCTCGATGACCCTGCCCGAGCCACAGCCGTGCTCATCGACTTGCTGGACTGTGAGCCAGCGCGGTTGAAGGCGGCGAACGCCGCCCTCGAACGATTCCATCGTGACTTTGACGCGGACGTGGTCGCCCCGGAACTGGAGGGATTCCTGCGAGCGCTGTCACCTAGGGGCCCCGCGACCGCCCCCTAGGCTAGAAGCCCCGGTACTTCCATGACCTGCGCCGCAGCCACCCATGCGCCTTGTGGGCGAACAAGGGCGCCTTGAACGGCTCAAGATGGCCCATCGCTCGCGGCCCGATGCGCCTGCGCAGCTGCAACGCGCGGTAGAGCGGGAGCCTGTTCACCTCCGGCCAGCAATCAACGGCAAAAGCCACCAGTTCATCGATGGGGGCCTGGTCAGCTAGCCCGAGATCATATGCCCGTGCCGCTGCCCAGAGCGCTTGCCTGGCTACTTCGCGGCGCATGAGGCCGGACAAGCGCTCGCTGTCTGACACC
>Ga0306923_10005077_pt1 | contig 12742 bp, 12 predicted proteins | sample sta12Can44000108_FD_203841 | JGI IMG/M metagenome (GOLD analysis project Ga0306923, IMG submission 203841) | Lab enrichment of tropical soil microbial communities from Luquillo Experimental Forest, Puerto Rico - statanox.12C.anox.44.000.108 (v2)... | ecosystem: Environmental > Terrestrial >... | reverse complement strand
AGGGCGAACGGACCGCGAAGGAACGAGAAGACGCAATGTCGATGGACGTCGGTAGCAAGACCGTCAAGAGCGACATCAACGTCACGCCGCTCGTCGACGTGGTGCTGGTGCTGCTCATCATCTTCATGGTGATCACGCCCATGCTCCAGCGCGGGAAGGCGGTGCAGCTCCCACGCGCCAAGATGGTCTCCGAGCTGAAGCACGGCGGAGATCCGATCCTGCTCTCCATCACCGCCGACGGCCGCACCTGGCTCGACAAGGTGGAGGTGAAGCGGAAGGACCTGTCGGACGCCCTCATCGCCGAGATGGGGAACCGGCCCGGCGCCCCGCTCATCGTCAAGGGCGACAAGGGGCTCGACTATCGCACGGTGCGCGAGGTCATCCTCGAGGTCTCGAAGACGCGCGTGGTGGGCGTCTCACTGGCCGCCTCGCAGATCAAGGCTGGGGAGGCCGAGTAGCCATGGCGATGGGACTCGGGACGAAGCGTCCCGTCACCGACATCAACGTCACGCCGCTCATCGACGTGGTCCTCGTCCTCCTCATCATCTTCATGGTGATGACGCCGCTCGCGGAGAAGCAGATGTTCACGCGCGTGCCGGAGTACGAGCCGCCGAACCAGGTCGTCCCGCCGGAGCAGGTGCCGCCCGATCAGACGGTGCTCACGGTGAAGGCGGACGGCCGCGTCCTGCTCAACCGGCAGGACAAGTCGATCGACGAGGCGATGGCCTACCTGCACGAGGCCTACAACGGCCGCCCGTCGAAGGTGCTCTTCTTCAACGCCGAGGACACGGTGAAGTACGACCTGGCCGTGAAGGTGCTCGACCTCGCGCACGTGGCCGGCGTGAACACCATCGGCATGATGACGGACGCCACCGCGGCGAGCGGTACCGCGCCGGCGCCGGCCGCGGCTCCCGCGCAGTAGCGCTCGCTGCGCGGTCCCCCTCTCCCTGCCTTCTCCCCCTCCGAGGGAGAGGATCAATGACCCATGGTGACGGGGCGTTTTATCTCCCTCGCCCCGCGCCAGCGGTCTGGGACTCGTCACGCGGTCACGTCGTAGGGCGGGGGCTCGTCCCCCGCCGCAGGTCACCCGAGCGTCTCGAGGACCCTCTCCAGCTCAGGCGGGAGCGGGCTCTCGACGGTGATCCGTCCACCCTCCGGCCGCTCGAACCCCAGGACCGCCGCGTGCAGGAAGTGGCGCGTGAGGCCCAGCAGCGCGGCCGCGGAACCGCCGTAGAGGACGTCACCGGCGACCGGGTGCCCGAGCCAGGCGAGGTGCGCGCGGATCTGGTGCATGACGCCGGTGATGATGCGCACCTCGAGCAGCGTGTGCTGCTCGAATGCACGCCGCACCTCATAGCGGGTCTCCGCGGGCCGCGGCGCGCCAGTCGTCTTGGGCGGGCGCTCGGGATCGGGCACCGGTACGACCCGCCCTCCGCGCGCGGCGAGCGGCACGGAGCAGACACCCCCTGACGCCACCCTCCCCGCCGCGAGCGCCAGGTAACGCTTGTCGACCGTGCGCGCGGACAGCTGGGCGTGGAGCGCCTCCCACGCCGCGCGGTCGCGCGCGAAGAGCACGCACCCGCTCGTCTCGACGTCGAGCCGCTGGACCGCGCCGCCGTCGCGCGGATCGGGCGAGGCGGCGGCGCACTCGGGGTGGCGCGCCACCACCGCGCTGGCGAGCGTCCCCGTCTCCCCCTCCCGCAGCGGATGCGTGGCGACGCCCGCGGGCTTGTCCGCCACGAGCCACCCCGGCCCCTCCGCGAGGACGCGCAACGGGAGCTTGGGGTCTGGATCGATCGGTCCCGACATCTCGATCTCGACCGCCACGGGTGCTCCCGGCTCCGCCGGATCGGAAGCGCGCGCCCGGCGCCCCCGCACGCGCACCTCCCCCAGGGCGAAGGCCCGCTTGACGGTGGCACGCCCGACGCCCAGGGCGTCGGCCAGGACGCGGTCGAGGCGCCCCGTAGCGGTGAGCGGCAGCCGGAGCTCGCGGTGCGCCATCGATCCTCCCCACGCGCGGCGAGATGAGCCCACGCGGCGGGCGTCCCATAGACCGCTCGCGCCCCGGCGGGCAAGGAAGACCAGCACGCGGGCCTGCCGCCGCGGCGCGTCGTGTGCAGTTTTTGGATCTGCGGGAGGGACGATGGCGAAGATCGTCGCGCTGCCGCTGGACGGAGAGCAAGCGAGGGAGCTGCGGGTTCGCGACGAGGTGCTCGTCCGGGGGCGGCTCATCACCGGGCGGGCCGCGGCGCGGCGCCGGCTCCTCGAGCGCGACCACCCCGAGGTCCGGGCCTGGGCAGCGGGCACCCTCCTCTTCCATGGCGCGCCGATCGTCATTCGCGACGCCGCCGGCCGCTGGCGCGTGCGGGCGGCCGCGCCTGCGGCGTCGCTACGGGAGGAGCCGTACGCGGCCGAGCTCATGGCGCGCTACGGCCTGCGGGGCTTCGTCGGGAAGGGCGGCCTCGGCGTGCGGACGCTGGCCGCGCTGGCGCGGCACGGCGGCGTGTACCTGCACGCCGTGCCGGGGCCAGCGGTGGTGCTGGCGCGCTCGGTGCGTCGCGTCGAGGGAGTCCTGCTGGATGAGCTCGGGATGGCCGACGCCATCTGGTGCCTCGAGGTCGAGGATTTCCCGGCGGTGGTCACCATGGACGCGCACGGCCAGAGCCTGCACGCGCTGCGCGCCGAGCTCCCACGCCACGCCACCGATGGGAGCGCCCGCGCCTCCTGACGCGACCGCGCAGCGCACACCGGACCGAACCGCGCTACTCGCCCTCCTCCTCGTCGCCGCCGCGCCGGCGCTTGCCGCCGCGCCGCGGAGGGGCCGGAGCGCGCGGTGGCCGCGTCAGCAACGGCATGTAGCCTTGGAAGAGGTGCGCGTCGACTTCGCGGGCCGACGCGCCGCGCGGGCCGACGCGCCGGGGCAGGCGCAACCACATGCGGATCTTGACGATGCCCTCGCGGGCGAAAGGCGCGATGAGCTCCGGCGGCGCCACGGCCAGGTAGCGCGTCAGCAGCTCCCGGATGTGCCGGTCGTACCTTGGGCGCGGCAGGTGCGTGTGGCGGCGCGCCCGGTGGAGCGACCCGTCGAACCGGAGCGACGCGTGATACAGCTCGTGCAGGAGCGTGCCCACGCGCTCCTCGGCCGTCGAGGCCAGGAACCAGAGCGGGCGCAGCGTGATGACGTAGCGGATCTCGCGGCCGCGCACGCGGATGAAGCGCCTCTTCGTGCCCGACCGGGCCGGTCCGAGCTGGCCTGGGCGGATGGTGGCGCGCGAGGTGCCGCGCGCCTCGCCCGCCACCACCAGCACCCGCGAGGCCTCGACGTGCGCGAGCTCCGGCAGCCGCTCCGCGACGTCGCGGATGAGCCGCTTCACTGCGAGCGTCATGTTGGGGCGCGGCGCCACGGAGGCACCGTTATCGCCCCCGCGCTCCGGGCACAAGCGCGCCGCGCGCGGGGGTCCGCTTTACGGGTCGCGCGCGGGCCGCTAGCATGACCCGATGCTGGTCGCCCTCGGCGCCGCCCTCGCGATCCTCGCCCTCGTCGGCGCGGTCGTGATCGGAGAACGGCGCGCCCGGCGCGCGCTCGATCCCGAGCTGCGCGCGCTACGGGCCCGCGTCCGCGAGCTGTCGGCGCGTCTCGCCTCCATGGAGCGGAGCGCGGCGGGCACCGGGCGCGTCGGAGGCGCCGAGCCGGTGCCCCGGCGCGCGTCGCGCGGCGACGACGATCAAGAGCCGCAGCCGACGCCCGGATCGCGCACGGTTCATTGACGGCGCCGAAGGTCTCCCGGCGTCAGCGAGTCCCGGCTTCCGCGTCGATGGGTGCAGCCCAGCGAGCTATCGCCGGCCCGCCCGCTTGCGCGGACGCGGAGCGGGCTTCTTCGGCGAGGGCGGACGCGCTCCGGCTTCCGGCTCGAACCTGGGCTTCTTCGGGTGCTTCTTGTAGACGAGCAGCGTGCGCCCGAGGATCTGTGCGAGCTGCGCCTGCGTGGCGGCGGCGAGCCGTTCGGCGGCCTCGAAGCGATCCTCCGGGCTCTCGGTCCCGACCTTCACCTTCACGAGCTCGTGATCGAGGAGCGCCTGCTCGAGCTGGCGGACGACGGCGTCGGTGGCGCCCTCCTTGCCCACCTGCACCACCGGGGCGAGGTGATGGCCGGCGGCGCGCAGCGCGCGACGGAGGGGGCCGCTCGGCATGAGCGACTTCTTCTTCGGATTGGTCGGTGCGGGCACGGTGGTCACTTTCTCAGGTACTTGAGCTCGCGGGTGAGCTCGGCGTGCTCAGGGTCGAGCGCGAGTCCCCGCTTGAGGCGCTTCTCGGCGAGCGCGAGGTCTCCCACGATCTTCGCCATCTGTCCGAGGAACAGATGGGCCGCCATGCAGCGCGGCACCTTCTCGAGCGCCGCCTCCATGACGGCGGCGCTGGCGGCGTGCTGCCGCTTGCGATCCGTGGCGGTGAGGAACTCGACCCACGCCGCCCAGACGCCGAACTCGGGCTCGTCGGCGTTGAGCTTCACCGCCCCGGCGAGCGCCTCGCGGGCGGCGTCGTACTGGCGGGCCTTGACGAGCAGGGTGGCGCGCCGGAACAGCTCCTCGGCCTCGAAGATGGCCGAGGCGTCCACCTCGGCGTCGCCGCCGGAGGCGAGCTTCTGGAGATACTCGGCCCGCCGCGCCTCATCGGACAGGACGCCCCACGCCTCGCCCAGCCGCGCGAAGATGTCGGCGCGCAGCCGCTTCACCGCTTCCGGCTCTCCCTGGGCGCCGGCGTCCGGGTGATAGAGGCGCGCCAGCTGGAAGTAGGCGGTCTTCACCTGGGCCGCCGGCGCGTCGCGCTTCACGCCGAGCGCCTCGAAGTGATCCGCCTTCACGATCCGATCGTGCAGCACCCGCAGCGCCGCCTCATCCACGGCGGGCTTCGGCGCAGCCGGCGCCGGCGGCTTCACGGAGGAGAGGGGCGGTGAGCTCGCCGTGCCGCCCCCTCTCCCTGCCGGCGGCAGCGCCTTCGGCGCCTCCGCTCGCTGACGCGAGCGGCCGCCGGCTTCGCCGACTTCTGGGTCGGGGGCTCCGCCCCCGACACCCCCGTCTGGTCGCGGAGAGGGTCGAGCACTCGAGGACGCCGCCTGCGGTGCCGAGGATGTCGTCTCCCTCGCCACGCCGCCAGGCGGGGAGAGGGCCGGGGAGAGGGGCCGTGCGCTCTGCGGGGAGAGGGGCGGTGCGCTCTTGGTGACGCTCCCGAAACTGAGCAACTCGGTCTCGGCGAGGAGGAGCGCCACGCGGAGCAGCACCTCCCCGTCGGCCGGATGCGCCGCCGCGAGTTGGGCGGGGCTCGCGCCCCCGTCGAAGAGCGCGACCGTGCGCGCCTCGAGCGCGGTGAGCTTCAGCTCCCCGAGCTCGATCCGGCCGCCCGCGCGCGAGGCGATCCGCTCGACCCGTGGGCCGAGGAGCTTGCGCACCGCGAGCCCGTCGAGCCGGCGGACGGCCTCGCAGAGAAGGCCCCATCGGGCGCCGATCGGGAAGGACGAGGGAGGCGGCGGCACGCCGGGGGTGAACCGCGCGGTCCCTTTCTCGCACCCGAGGGCGCGCGCCACGACCGCCGCGCCGTGCTCCTGGATCGCGCGGAAGCTCTCGGCCGGGTTCATGAGCCGCCGGCTCGCCAGCGCCGTCACGAGATCTCCGCCCGCCTCCGCGCGCGCCCGCTCCCCCTCGGCGCGCGCCTCCTCGGAGATCACGCCCCTCGCCACCAGGTACTTCCCGAGGTCGTCCTCGGGGGCGTCCGACGACGCGTGCTCCACGCCGCCGCGCTTGAAGTGCAGCGTGAACCGCCCGCGCTCCGTCTCGAGCTCGAGCCGGCCCTGCGCCTGGGCCGCTGCGGCGAGGTAGTAGAGGTGAAGCGCGCGGTTCTCCGCGAGCGACCCTTCCCAGGCCAGGCCGGCGGCGAGTCCGGCCGCGGCGGACACCTCGCGAGCGGCGAGGCCGTGGCTCGCGCCCGGAGCGCCCGGCTGCCTCACCCGCTCCAGCCTCGGGGGGCCGTCCTGTTCTGATTCCGCGGTCACGGCCCGAGGCTACCACGGCGGGGGACGAGCCCCCGCCCTACGGCGCCGGGTTCTCCGTTCGTCCTGAGCCCTTCGACTTCGGCCGCCTTGCGGCCTCCGCTCAGGACAGGCTCCGCCGCGCTTTGCGCGGCGTAGTCGAAGGACGAACGGAGTGTCACCCGCGTCCCGCCGCCTAAAGCACCACGGTCTCGCGGTACTCGCCGAACACGTCGCGCATCGCGTCGGAGATCTCGCCCAGCGTCGCCTCGGCCTTCACCGCGTCGACGATGAACGGCATCAGGTTCTCGGTGCCGCGCGCCGCGCGCCGCACGGCGTCCACCGCCGCCTGCGCCGCCGCGCCGTTCCGGTCGCGCCGGAGCGCCCGCACCCGCTCCACCTGCGCCAACTCCAGCGCCGGGTCCACCTTCATGACCGGAACGGGCGGCTCCTCCGACTTGAAGGCGTTCACGCCGACGACGACCTGATCCTTCGCCTCGACGCGGCGCTGCCAGGCGTAGGCGGCCTCCTGGATCTCGCGCTGCACGTAGCCCTTGGAGATGGCGTGCACCATCCCGCCCATCTCGTCGATCTTGGCGAGGTACTGCTCGGCGTGGCCCTGGAGCTCGTCGGTGAGCGCCTCGATGGCCCACGACCCGCCGAGAGGGTCGATGACGTCGGCCACCCCCGACTCGTTGGCGATGATCTGCTGGGTGCGGAGCGCGATGCGCACCGAGTCCTCGGTGGGGAGCCCGAGCGCCTCGTCGCGCGAGTTGGTGTGGAGCGACTGCGTCCCGCCCAGCACCGCCGCCAGCGCCTGGATCGTGACGCGGACGATGTTGTTGTCGGGCTGCTGCGCGGTGAGCATGGACCCGGCGGTCTGGGTGTGGAAGCGCAGCATCATCGAGCGCGGGTCCTTCGCCTTGAACCGCTCCTTCATGATGCGCGCCCACAGCCGGCGGGCGGCCCGGAACTTGGCGATCTCCTCGAGCAGGTTGTTGTGGGCGTTGAAGAAGAAGCTGAGCCGGCCCGCGAAGGCGTCCACGTCGAGGCCGGCCCGGAGGGCCGCCTCGACGTAGGCGATGCCGTCGGCCAGCGTGAACGCCACCTCCTGCACCGCCGTCGAGCCCGCCTCGCGGATGTGGTAGCCGGAGATCGAGATCGGGTTCCACTTCGGCATCACCTTCGCCGTGTAGGCGAAGATGTCGGTGATGAACCGGATCGACGGCTCGGGGGGATAGATGTACGTCCCGCGCGCCGCGTACTCCTTCAGGATGTCGTTCTGGATCGTGCCCTGGAGCTCCGCGGGCGCGACGCCCTGCTTCTCACCGATGGCCTGGTACAGCGCGAGCAGGATGCCGCCCGTCGCGTTGATGGTCATCGAGGTCGAGACCTCGCCGAGCGGGATGCCGTCGAGGAGGGTGGCCATGTCGCGCACCGAGTCGATGGCGACGCCCACCTTGCCCACCTCACCCCGCGCGCGGGGGTGGTCCGAGTCGCGGCCCATCTGCGTCGGCAGGTCGAACGCCACCGAGAGCCCGGTCTGGCCGCTGGCGAGCAGGTAGCGGTAGCGCTTGTTCGACTCCTCGGCCGTGCCGAACCCGGCGTACTGCCGCATGGTCCAGAAACGGCCGCGGTACATCGTGCTCTGCACCCCGCGGGTGAAGGGATACTCGCCGGGAAGGCCGAGCCGCCCGTCGAGGCCTTCCTTCACATCGCCCGGCGCGTAGATGGGGTCGAGCGCGATCCCGGAGGTCGTCTCGAACTTCGGGCGCCGCTCGGGCGCCTTCTTCACTGCCTTGCCCCAGGTCGTCTCGAGCCACTTGCTCTTGTCGGTCATGTTCTCTCGTCACTCGACGACGGCCAGCTTGGCGCCGCCCTCGACGGCTTGCCCCTCGACTGCGGAGAGCTCCACCAGCTTCCCGCTCTTGGGGCTCTTGAGCTCGTTCTCCATCTTCATCGCCTCGACCACGACGAGGCCCTGCCCTGCCCGCACCTCGTCCCCTACCTTGGCCAGCACCTTCACCACCTTGCCCGCCATGGGCGAGGCGAGGATCTGCTTCCCCTCGACCGTGAAGCCGCCGGCGGCGCGACGCATGCGGAGCCGCCGCTCGTCGAGGAGCTCGACAGGATACGCGTCCCCGCGAACCCACACCTTGACCGCGGGGCCGATCTCGTCGAGCTCCGCCGAGTGGCTCTCGGTGCCGACGAGCAGGCTCATCGTTCCCTGGTCCTGTCGCAACGCGTCGACGCGGTACGTCTGCCCGCGGACGCGGACCCGGTAGAGGCCCGGCCCTTCCGGCTCGACGTCGATCGTCTCCTCGCGCTGGCCGCCGTCGAGGAGCGCCACGTAGGTGCTCATGGCAGCTCTCCGCCGAGCGCGCGCGCCCGGCCCAGGAGCTGCCAGTTCGATCGGCCCGCGCCGGCCCGCTCGCCGAAAGCGGCCCGCTCGTGGTCGCGCCGGTGGGCCGCCACCGCGGCCGCGATGAGCGCCACCGTCTCGTTCCGCGGATCGGGCTCCACGAGCAGCTCCTCCGCGTACGCCTGGCAGAAGCCCGTGTCGTAGTCGCCGGAGCGAAAGGCGGGGTGATCGAAGACGGCGCGCAGGTAGCGCAGGTTCGCGGTGATGCCGTGGACGGTGTACTCGCCGAGCGCGCGCCGCAGCCGCGCGATCGCCTGCTCGCGCGTCGGCGCCCAGGCGAGCAGCTTCGAGATCATGGGGTCGTAGAACTGCGGCACGACCCACCCGGCGTAGACGCCGCCGTCGTCGCGGATGCCCGGGCCGCTCGGGACGCGCAGGTAGCTGATCCGCCCCGGGCTGGGGAGGAAGTTCCGGGCCGGGTCCTCGGCGTAGACACGCGCCTCGACGGCGTGTCCGCGCCGGACGATCTCGTCCTGGGCCGGGACGCGCCCACCCTCCGCCACCTCGATCTGCAGCCGGACGAGGTCGAGCCCGGTGCAGAGCTCGGTGACCGGGTGCTCGACCTGCAGCCTCGTGTTCATCTCGAGGAAGTAGAAGTTCCGGCGCGCGTCGACGAGGAACTCGACGGTCCCGGCGCCCCGGTAGCCGACGGCGCGCGCGGCCTTCACCGCCACCTCGCCCATCGCCCGCCGCATCGGCTCGTCGAGGATGCAGGAGGGGCTTTCCTCGACGATCTTCTGGTGGCGCCGCTGCACGGAGCACTCGCGCTCGCCCAGCCACGTGCAGCCGCCGTGTTCGTCCGCGAAGATCTGGATCTCGACGTGGCGGGGGCGGTCCAGGAACTTCTCGAGGTAGAGGCGATCGTCCCCGAAGGCGCTCGCCGCCTCGCGCCGGGCCGATGGCCACGAGCCGGCGAGGTCCTCGGGCCGGTCGCACTTCTTCATGCCCTTGCCGCCGCCACCGGCGGCCGCCTTGATCATGACCGGATAGCCGAGCTGGCCGGCGAGAGCCTGCGCCGCGGCCAGGTCGGGGATCACGTCGGGCGAGCCGGGCACCGTCGCGACGCCAGCCGCCTGCATGTTGCAGCGGGCGGTGGTCTTCACGCCCATGGCGTCCATCGACGCGGGCGGCGGCCCGACGAAGGTGATCCGCGCGGCCTCGAGGGCGCGGGCGAGCTCCGCCTTCTCGGAGAGGAAGCCGTACCCCGGGTGGACCGCGTCGGCGCCGGTCCGCTTGGCCGCCCCGACGATCTTGTCCACCGAGAGATAGCTCTCCCGGGCCGGCGGTGGCCCGATGTGGACCGCCTCGTCGGCGAAGCGGACGTGCAGCGCGCCGCGGTCCGCGTCGGAGTACACCGCGACGGTCGGGATCCCCATCTCGCGGCAGGTGCGGATGACGCGGACCGCGATCTCGCCACGGTTCGCCACCAGGATCTTTCGGATCCGCCTGCCCTCGCCCAATCCAGCCCTCGCGCGTGTGGGGGGCCCGACACGATAGCGGCGCACACCTGGGCCATCAAGGATGAACGGGCAACGCTGCGCGTCACCTCGCCACCCCCACGCAAGGCTCGTTGCGGACCGCCACCGCGCCTCCCTATCCTGCGGCTGCTCATCCCCCGTTGGCCGGAGGTCTCATGAAGGTCCTCATCGCGGATGCCTTTCCTAAAGAGCGCCTCGCCGACGTGGCCGCGCTCGGGCTCGAGGTCGAGCACCGTCCGGACGTCAAGGCGCAAGAGCTGCCGGCGGCGGTCGGCGACGCCTCGATCCTGGTCGTGCGCTCGAAGCAGGTGACCGCCGAGGTCTTCGAGCAGGCGGAGGCGCTCTCGCTCGTCGTGCGGGCAGGCGCCGGCACGAACACCATCGACGTGGCGGCCGCCTCCCGGCGCGGCGTCTACGTCGCCAACTGCCCGGGCCAGAACGCCATCGCGGTGGCCGAGCTCGCCATCGGCCTCACCCTCGCGCTCGACCGGCGCATCCCCGACAACGTCCAGGCGCTGCGCGAGGGGCGCTGGGACAAGAAGACGTTCTCCGCGGCGCGCGGCGTCTTCGGGCGCGCGTTCGGCGTGCTCGGGCTCGGCGCGATCGGGCGCGAGACGGCCGCGCGGGCGGCGGCGCTCGGCATGCGCGTCCACGCCTGGTCGCGCTCGCTCGACGCGGAGCGCGCGGAGGCGCTCGGCGTCGTCGCGGAGCCGAGCCCGCTCGAGCTGGCGCGCCGGGTGGACGTCCTCTCCATCCACCTGCCGCTCAAGAAGGAGACGCGCGGCCTCGTCTCGCGCGAGGTGCTCGCGGCGCTCCGGCCAGGCGCGCTCGTCGTCAACACGGCGCGCGCGGAGGTCGTGGATCAGGCGGCGCTCGAGGAGCTGGCGCGCGCGGGCCGGATCCGCGTCGCGGCGGACGTTCACCCCGGCGAGCCGGAGGGAGGGCGGGCGGAGTTCCGCCCCGCGATGGCGGACGTGCCCGGCTTCTACGGCACGCACCACATCGGCGCCTCCACGGACCAGGCACAGGATGCGATCGCGCAGGAGACCGTGCGGATCCTGGCGTCGTTCGTCGGCAAGGGCGAGGTCCCGAACTGCGTCAATGTCCTCGAGCACACGCCGGCGCGCTGCCGGCTCGTCGTGCGGCATCAGGACAAGGTGGGCGTGCTCGCCAACGTGCTGGCCGCCGTGCGCGAGGCGGGCATCAACGCCCAGCGGATCGAGAACACCGTGTTCAACGAGGCGGCGGCGGCCTGCTGCGTCATCGAGCTCGACGAGCGGCCGCCGGCCGAGATGCTCGACCGGATCCGCGCCCGGAAGGACGAGATCATCTTCGCCGAGATCTTCGACGTCGCCTGATCAGGCCGGCTGGGCCGCCCTCGCGTCCTCGCCGAGCTCGTTCGCGATCGCCTGCCGCGCCGCGTCACGCAGCGCGGCGGCGGTCGGGAACGCCGCCGGGTCGAGCGGGGCCAGCACCTTGACCCGTCCGCGCATCGCGTTCCTCAGGACGAGCCCGTGCTTGGGCACGGTCTCGTACGTGCCCTGGATGACGACCGGGATGATGGGGACCTTCGCCTCCATCGCGAGCCGGAACGCCCCGTCCTTGAACGCCTGCAGCCGGCCGTCCCGCGAGCGGGTGCCCTCGGGGAAGATGAGCAGGGGGGAGCCGCGCGCGAGGTGGGCACGGCAGTGCTCCATCATGGCGCGGATGGAGTCGCGATCCCCGCGAGTGAGCCGGACGTAATCGTTGATGAACATGTTCCAGCCCACCACCGGCACGCGGAACATCTCGGCCTTCGACACCCACTTGAACGGCCGGTACAGCCCGTACAGCGCGAGGATGTCCACCAGGGAGAGGTGGTTCGCGACGATGACCGCCGGCCCGCGCCAGGGCAGCCGCTCGCGACCCTCGAAGCGCACGTGCCAGAGCGGGTTGGCGTAGATGTAGAACGACGCCCAGAAGCAGGAGTACAGGTGCACGGCGACGCGCCGCCGGTCGAAGAGGACGGTGAGCAGGAAGACGAGCAGCGCCCCGCTGAAGAAGACCGGCATCGTCACGACCACGAACACCCAGTAGACGAGGCTGAAGGCGCGGAGCACGGCGGCATTCTGGAAGACGAGCCCGGCCGCCGCAAGCGGACGTCGCACCTCCACCCACAACGGCGCGCCGCGCAACCTGGGCGCGCGCCTGCCCATGACGGTGCTGTGACAGGTAGCGGCTAGGGTGGCGCGGCCCTCGTTGGTCCCCACCGGAGCCGAAATGGAAAGCATCGAGACCGCCCCCTCCGCCGTCGTCACCTCCCTCGAGGAGCGCCGCCGCGCGCCGCGCCTCGACCGGCGCGCGATCGAGGACGTGGTCCGCTCCGGGAAGCGGCTGCTCGTCCAGGGCGCGATGGGGATCCACGCCTCGGACGGCCTCTCCGGGAAGGTCGCCGCCTGGCACGGGTCTCGACTCGTCGGCGTCGGGACCGTGTCGGCGGTGGTGAAGAGCGAGGCGATGCTGCGCTCCGAGATCCGGCGCGCTCGGGCGGAGGCCCCGTCCGGCTTCGTGGGCGTGAACCTCATGGCGGCCATCAACCGCACCGACTTCGACACGTCCCTCCGGATTGCCTTCGAGGAGGGCGTCTCGTTCGTGGTGCAGGGCGCCGGCATCTCGCGCGACGTGGTGCGGGCCTGCCGCGAGGCGGGCGTCCCGTTCGCCGGGATCGTCTCGTCGGGGCGTCTCGCCAAGATGTACGAGAAGTGGGGCGCCGAGTTCCTGGTGGCGGAGGGCGCCGAGGCGGGCGGACACATCGGGGACGTGGGGCACCCGCTGCCGGC
>Ga0306923_10005074_pt1 | contig 12746 bp, 14 predicted proteins | sample sta12Can44000108_FD_203841 | JGI IMG/M metagenome (GOLD analysis project Ga0306923, IMG submission 203841) | Lab enrichment of tropical soil microbial communities from Luquillo Experimental Forest, Puerto Rico - statanox.12C.anox.44.000.108 (v2)... | ecosystem: Environmental > Terrestrial >... | reverse complement strand
TCCCGTCTCGTCGAGTTGCATGTCGAGCTTGACTACCTCGGCGACGCGAAGATCGCGTAGGGTTTTCGAGGCTCTGTTCACCGCGGATGACGCGGCCTTCTCCCAAGAATCCTTGCTGGTGCCGATCAGTTCAATAGTCTTGTATACGCTATCGCTCATGACGTCCTCCCGTCGGTTAGAAGGCAGCAGGAAGCAGGTGCTCCCTGCCACTTCAAGCCTAGCATCGTCAAACCTGCGCTGAAAAGACACGCGCACCATGCCGCCACTGCGGCAACGCGCAAAAGTACCCGGCAAGACCGGGCGGCTTCTACCCTATTGGATTGATTGAGCCGAAAGCCACGCGTTGGCCTCCAGTAAATCCCTTTCAGCTTATCCTTGGTGGTATTGAACACCGCAGGGTCGGCGTAGCAGGGGTTGGGTTTTGCGGTGGGCGCTGCGGGGCCGGTGGTCGTGGTCGAGCCTGGCGGCCGCGGTGCTGCCGATGCCGCCACTGCTCCCGGGTCCGCCGGTGTTCGCCGACGTCGTATAGGCGATCGTACGCTCGACAACGTGATTTCGTCATAGGCACGGCGCGTCGTGCGAGCCCATGCCGGGGCCGCCGACGCTTGAGTACGGCCGCCCTGATATTGCCGCCCTTGTTCATCAAGAGCTCGTTGATCGAGCTGAGCTTCTGGTTGCTGCTGTTAGAGAGATCAAGGCCGGCGAGCTTCCATACAGACGACCTTCGCAGGTCGATCCCGCGCATCTTCTTGCGCAGCGAGTTCATCGAAGATGAGGTGCGGCGCGGGCCGCATGCGCGCTGGAGCTGGTTGCGGATCAGCCACGCATTGGACCGCGGCGACGATCCGCCTAACGGTCGCGGCCGACGGCACGGCGATCGGCTTACTTGTCGGCGTCGTCCTGCCGGCGCGTGCAGCGAACCGGCGCTGCGTGACTTGTGATCAGGCCGCGAGCGCTTCGCTGTCGCTCTCGTCGAAATAGGCGACGGCCTCGAAGCAATAGTCGCAGGCAAAGCAGTGCCAGAGATAGGCCGCGCGGCCGGGACCGAGCTCGATCCATTCCGGCATCGAAATCGGCTTGCCGCACTGGGCACAGGGGTTTTGCTGGGGCAGACGGAGAGAATCCGCTCTCGCCATGGTACTCTCCCTATCGTTTCTTGATTTTGCCGCAACGAACAAGTCAGGATTGTTGTCGCAACCGACCGCTCACTGCTGGCGCATCGTAGCCGAGGCTTGAATGATTTGCACGACAATCCGCCGCGCCAAAGCGTCGCTTTCGAGTAAGCGATGTCACGACTTAGGCTTGGCGTCGACGACGGGCTCGCGCGTGTGCAGCGCGCCGGCATCATGCAAATGGATGGTGGCGATGTCGTCGGAATAGATCTTCTGCCATCCGTCGATGTGATCGAGCAGCTTGGTGGCGGCGCTTTGCGTGCGCATCAAGGTTGCCTCGATCTGATACTGCTCGAGCAGACGGAACAGGTTTTCCGGTTCCATCAGCCCGGACGCGGCATTGTGATCGACAAAGAATTTCTCGCCATAGAGCTCGGTGCGACCGTCGATGAACGGCGAAACGCCGCTGGCGATCAGATAGCCGCCGAAATCGTAATCGTTGAAGACGCGCCTGACATTGAGCTTCTTTAGTTCTACGACCGCCGCGACGGGCGCGCCATGCATATGCGGCATAAAGCGGTGCACCGAGGTATAGGCCAACGTTCCCGTGACCAAAACAGCCGCAACGCAGGCGAACAGCACGCCGCGGTTGGGCGGCGTCGACAAGATAAGGACGTCAGAGCCGCCGATCTGGCGCGCGAGCGGACTGGCGAGGACGAGGGGCGCAAGCAGCGCAAGATTTTCGGCGGCACGCCCTTGCGCCAGCGCCATGTGCAACAGGCCCAGCAGGAGCACGATGCGCATCACCGGCAAGGTGACGCCACGGTACAGCACCAGGCCTAATCCGAACAGCAGGCACAGTTCGAACGGGCCGATGCTGGCGAAGTCGGCTGGCTTCCATTCCATGATTAGGGGCAACGCGCTGCCGAGATTGAGGATCTTTTGCGCCGCGAGCTGCGTGTTCCAGCCATAGGGCGTGCAGCAGGCGCCGAGCAGCGCAAGAAAGGCAAAGCCGGCCCACCGCAGGATGAGCGCCCTTCGCGATGCTTGCTCCGCGGCCAGCACGGAATCGAGGGCGATCGGTCGGATCAGCACCAAGCCGAACACAAAGCCGCCGTGCAGATTCGACCACAACACCATGAGTGGTAGAAGCCGCCACGGCGGCGCCTCGCCGCGATCGGCGGCGGCGACGAGACCGGCAAACCAGGCGACCATCAGGGGAAGCGCGAGGACATGCGGCCGCGCCAGAAGGTGCGGCACGGTGAGCGCGAGTGCGGCTGCGATGAACACCAGCGTCGTACTCTCGCTCAAGCGACGGCTGAGGCACCCGGCGAGCAGCGCAAGGGTTGCGGCGATCGCGGTTGCCGCCAGCACCACTGGTCCGCTCCAGCCGGCAAGCGAAAACGCCTTGGCGTAGGCAACCTGCGCCAGCCACTGGGTCGAGATCCAGGGTTGGCCCTGCTTGGTGAAGGAAAAGACGTCGGTCTCCGGCACCGCGCGATGGTCAAGGATCCACTGGCCGACTGTGATCTGCCAGAGCGTATCGGGGTCGATCAGCAAGCGGTTGCCGGCGAGCAGGAACAGCGCATAGACGCCGACACCAACCCAAAGCGGCAACAGGCCGCGCATTTCGCGGGGAGTGGCGTCGGCATGGCTTAAGGACATGGTCATGGCGGTAAGGTCCGGTTTGGCCCAAATCGAACCACGCCAGGGCATAATTTGGGGTAAATCCGCTCACCCCCGGCGGTGCCGATACCTCCAAAGGGCAAGAATCTTGCCAGCTCTGCGATGGTTCCAACACCAACCTCTTCGGTGGGGTCAGCTATCTCCCAGGCGCTTGCGGCGCGACGAATGGCCAGTTCGGCCAAGCGATGCGTGAGGGTGCAAGCGAGCTATTGCGAAGCCGCAAAGCGCGGGCGGTCGATGGTAGACCCGAAAGCGGCCTATGGGCGGGTTCCGAGGCGGTAACACACACCACTGTGCAAGCGACCGCGTTGACACCTTCTCCGATGCGCTTACATTGGTTGGGTTCCGAGGGGAGTTCCGTGAGGAGCTGAGATACCGCACTCTCTTTGCCAATCGATGGGCATGAGACCGCGGTGACCCTTTGAACCTGATCCGGGTCATGCCGGCGAAGGGACAGGGATGTACCAGAACAAAAGCCTAAGGGGGGACTCCCCCGTTTCCATCATCGGCGCAGGCATTGCCGGCGCCTGGCAAGCGCTGTTGTTCGCGCAAGCCGGGCACGATGTCACGGTGCATGAGCGCGGCGACGCCGCAATGACGGAGTCCACAAGCCATTGGGCCGGCGGCATGCTCGCGCCTTACTGCGAGAGCGAGCTGAGCGAGCCCGTGATCAACCGGCTCGGCTTGCGTGGGCTCGATCTGTGGCGGCGCGAACTGCCAGATACGCCCTTCAACGGCTCGCTGGTGGTGGCGCATGCCCGCGACCGCAGCGATTTCGAACGCTTTGCAAGACTGACCTGGGGCCATCAGCGTCTGGATGCCGCGGCACTTGCCACGCTAGAGCCGTCGCTCGAAGGCCGCTTTCGCGAGGCGCTGTTCTATCCGGCCGAGGGCCATGTCGAGCCTCGCCGGGTGCTACCAAAGCTGCACGAGAAAATTGTCGCAGCCGGCGGCACCATCCGCTTCAACAGCGATGTCACTGCCGAGGCGCTCGACGGCATCGTGATCGATTGCCGCGGTCTTTCGGCGCGCGACGGCCAAGGCGAGCTACGCGGCGTCAAGGGCGAGATGATCCTGATTGAGACCGATGAAGTTGCGCTCGCGCGCCCAGTGCGGCTGATTCATCCGCGTTGGCCGCTCTATGTGATCCCGCGCGAGGGCAATCTCTTCATGCTCGGCGCGACCTCAATCGAGGCTGAAGACACCGGTGTCAGTCTCCGCTCGGCGCTGGAGCTTCTCGGCGCGGCCTATGCGGTGCATCCGGCCTTTGGCGAGGCGCGCATTGTCGAGTTCGGCTCCGGCCTGCGGCCGGCATTCCCTGACAATCTGCCGCGCATTGCGATCGCCGATCGCAGGATCGCGGTGAACGGGCTTTATCGCCATGGTTTCCTGGTGGCGCCGGCGCTTGCGGAGCTAGCGCTCGCCTATGTCGAGCACGGCCAGATCGACAACGAGGTGATGCGATGCGCGTGATCATCAACGGAGAGGCGCGCGAGATTTCGTCTGCCAGCGTCGATGCGCTGCTCGGCGAGCTCGACTTTGAGGGCACGCATTTTGCGATCGCGCTCAACTACGACGTGGTGCCAAGGAGCCGCTGGGCGCAGACGCTTCTGAGAAGCGGCGACGAGATCGAGATCATCACGCCAAGGCAGGGAGGATAGTCGTGGTTGCCTTCTACGGAAAGGAGTTCTCATCCCGCCTCCTTGTCGGCAGCGCGCTGTATCCCTCGCCTGCGATCATGCAAGGCGCGATCCGCGCCTCCGGCGCGCAGATCGTCACGGTGTCGCTGCGACGCGAGGCGGCCGGCGGCAAGACCGGCGACGCATTCTGGAAACTGATCCGCGAGCTCGGCGTCACCATATTGCCGAACACCGCCGGCTGCCGCAGCGTGCGTGAAGCGGTGACGACCGCAAAGCTCGCGCGCGAACTATTCGGCACGTCCTTCATCAAGCTCGAGGTGATCGCCGACAACGACACGCTGCAGCCCGATCTGGTGGGGCTGGTCGAGGCGGCGACCGTCTTGATCAAGGACGGCTTTGAGGTGTTTCCCTATTGCACCGAGGACCTTTCGGTTGCCACGCGGCTGGTCGAGGCCGGCTGCAAGGTGGTGATGCCGTGGGCGGCGCCGATCGGCAGCGCCAAGGGCATCATCAACCGCGACGCTTTGAAACTGCTACGCGACCGGCTGGGCGACATCACCCTCGTGGTCGATGCCGGGTTGGGGGCGCCATCGCATGCCGCCGAAGCGCTCGAGCTCGGCTATGACGCGGTGCTGCTCAACACCGCAATTGCGAGGGCCGTCGATCCCGTGGCGATGGCGGTGGCCTTCCGCCTCGGTGTGGAGGCCGGCCGCGCCGCATTCGAAGCCGGGCTGATGAACGCGCGCGACTTCGCCTCACCTTCCACCCCAGTCGTAGGGACTCCGTTCTGGCATGCCGTATCCTGATCGCTTCTATCCCGTCGTTGACAGCATTAGTTGGGTCGCGCGCCTGACCAAGCTCGGCGTCGGAACGATCCAGTTGCGGGCGAAAAATCTGAACGACGCCGATGCACTTGCAATCGTGCGTGAGGGACTTGCCGTCACCCGTGGCACCCACAGCGAGCTCGTTGTGAACGACTATTGGCGCGCGGCGATCGAGGCGCAGGCAAGACATCTGCATCTCGGCCAGGAGGATTTGGCCGACGCTGATCTTGCGGCGATCCGCAAGGCCGGGCTGTCGCTCGGCGTCTCCACCCATGACGATGATGAGCTTGCGACCGCATTGCGCGCCAAGCCTGACTATGTCGCGCTCGGCCCGATCTTCTTCACCATGCTGAAATCGATGCGCTTTGCGCCGCAGGGCATTCCAAAGATCACCGAATGGAAGAGGCGCGTCGGCAACCTTCCCCTGGTCGCGATCGGTGGCATCAAGTTCGAGCACGCCGCCGCCATCTTTGCCGCCGGTGCCGACTCCATCGCGGTCGTTTCCGACGTTACCCAGAATGCCGACCCCGACGCGCGGGTCAGACAATGGCTCGGTGCATCAGCTAAAGCCGCCTGAAACAACAGAACATTGAACGGAGGATTCCATGAACATTCGCTCCAATCCGACTACCACCACTCCCGCCGTCAGCACTGGACCACTGCCCGCGTCGAAAAAGATCTTTTCGAACCCCGATACGGCGCCAGACCTGAGAGTGCCACTGCGTGAGATCCTTTTGTCCGAAGGCGCCGAGGAGCCGAACGTCGTGGTCTATGACACCTCGGGTCCCTACACCGATCCGTCAGCGACGATCGACGTCAATGCCGGCCTGCCGCGCAACCGCACCGCCTGGATTAGGGAACGCGGCGGCGTCGAGGACTATGAGGGGCGCGCCATCAAGGCGGAAGACAATGGCAATGTCTCAGCCGACAAGGCCGCGCGAGCTTTCTGTGCGCATCACAAGCCCTTGCGCGGTCTCGACGGCCACAAGATCACACAGCTTGAGTTTGCCCGTGCCGGCATCATCACCAAAGAGATGATCTATGTCGCCGAGCGCGAAAACCTCGGGCGGAAGCTTCAGCTCGAGCGCGCGGACGCCGCGCTGGCCGACGGCGAGAGCTTTGGCGCCGCGATCCCGGCGTTCATCACGCCGGAGTTCGTCCGCTCCGAGATCGCGCGCGGCCGCGCCATCATTCCGAGCAACATCAACCATGCCGAGCTCGAGCCGATGATCATCGGCCGAAACTTCCTGACCAAGATCAATGCCAATATCGGCAACTCGGCAGTGACGTCATCGGTGGAAGAGGAGGTCGACAAGATGGTGTGGGCGATCCGCTGGGGCGCCGACACCGTGATGGACCTCTCCACGGGGCGCAACATCCACACCACGCGCGAATGGATCCTGCGCAACTCGCCGGTGCCAATCGGCACTGTGCCGATCTATCAGGCGCTGGAGAAGGTCGATGGCGATCCGGTCAAACTCGATTGGCAGGTCTACAAGGACACGCTGATCGAGCAGTGCGAACAAGGCGTCGATTACTTCACCATCCACGCCGGCGTACGCCTACCCTTTATTCACCTCACCGCCAATCGCGTGACCGGCATCGTGTCGCGCGGCGGCTCGATCATGGCGAAGTGGTGCCTGGCTCATCACAAGGAGAGTTTTCTCTACTCGCATTTTGATGAGATCTGCGATCTCATGCGCAAATACGACGTCTCGTTCTCGCTTGGCGACGGCCTGCGGCCGGGTTCGATCGCCGACGCCAACGATCGCGCGCAGTTCGCTGAACTCGAGACGCTCGGCGAACTCACTAAGATCGCGTGGGATAAGGGCTGCCAGGTCATGATCGAGGGCCCGGGCCATATCCCGATGCACAAGATCAAGATCAACATGGACAAGCAGCTGAAGGAGTGTGGCGAGGCGCCGTTCTATACGCTGGGGCCGCTGACCACTGACATTGCGCCGGGCTATGACCACATCACCTCAGGCATTGGCGCTGCAATGATCGGCTGGTTCGGCTGCGCGATGCTCTGCTACGTCACGCCGAAGGAGCATCTTGGGCTGCCCGACCGCAACGACGTCAAGACCGGCGTCATCACCTACAAGATCTCGGCGCACGCGGCTGATCTCGCCAAGGGCCATCCCGCTGCGCAGCTTCGTGATGACGCTCTTTCAAGGGCTAGGTTCGATTTCCGCTGGGTCGACCAGTTCAACATCGGGCTTGATCCGGAGACGGCGAGGGCGTTTCACGACGAGACCTTGCCGAAGCAAGCGCATAAAGTGGCGCATTTCTGCTCGATGTGCGGCCCAAAATTCTGCTCGATGAAGATCACGCAGGACGTCCGCGACTACGCCTTGACCCTCAACGACAAGGAGCAAGGCATGGCGCAGATGAGCGCCAAGTTCAAGGAGATGGGCTCCAATGTTTATCTCGATGCCGACAAGGTGAAACAGAGCAACCGCGCGTTGTGAGGGCACGAGAGTGCCTTGCTCTTAAGATGCGCGGGCTCGGCTCATCCATCTCCTGCTCGAGCCTTTCGGTCGGCATCGATCGGCGCCGCGCGCTCTGAGCTCAAGCCAGCAAGGGCCGACCGGAACAGCTGCTGGCGCTATGGGCGGCTAACTTAACCGGTCTGCCGCGCGATGTCCGAGGCCCATCAGCTAACGGATATCGGCGCGCGCACCGGGGGCTGCTACCTCATTGTGATCGCGAGCCCGCTCAAATCCGCGTTCGCCATAAGTCCGACCTGGCGGCCGGAGAGTTCGAGCACCGCGCCCTTTTGGTTGGTGAGGACGATCGCACGGGCGCCGCCTATGATCGCCAACCCCGCGCCTGCCGCGCCATAGACGCCGGCAACGTCCGACGGCCGATAGATGTTGCTCACCCGGCCGCGCAGCACCGTCTTCGATCCGCCGAACACGAGGCCATAGTCGATCCCGCCGGTCGAGAGCGCGTAGGAGCGGCCGCGAAAGTGCAACACGCCGCTGCCGCCGGAGCCGCCGATAATCCATCCCGCCTTGTAGATCACGAGCGACACAGTCCCCTCGTCGGCACTGGCGGAGGACAGGCCGGCGAAGGCCACGAGTGCAACCAGCGCGCCGCGAAGGGCAGATGAAATCGTCATGAGGTGGGTCTCCTCGAATGTTGCAGGCACGTGCCAAGGAAGGGCGAATCACGCGCGCAATCTAGCCGATCGGCCGCGCCCGATGAATCTGCGAAACTGAGCGCGGTTTGAGGGCACGCACATGCAAAATCCGAAGATGTCATCGAGACCCAATGGGGCTATGCTGCACCCTAGCGCAAATCGGAGGCGCGACATGACCATCAAGCATTTCCCGCCGCCCGCAGGCATCAAGGCGCCACCCCTGTCCTTTGCCGCACGCACAGGCGATTTGCTCTTCATCTCCGGCATCCCTGGCTTCGACGGGCACGGCACGCTGCCGGATGGATTCGAAGCGCAATTCGGCAATGTCGTGGCAAATATCAAGCGCGTGCTGGAGGGAGCCGGCGGAAGCGTCCGCGATCTCGTCAAGGTCAACGTGCTTTTGACGCGCGCCTCGGATGTCGCGGCCATGAACGCCCTCTATGCCGGCGCGTTTGGCCCGCCGCCATACCCTGCACGCACCACCTGCGTGGTGCAGGCGCTGCCTGACCCAAAGATGCTGATCGAGATCGAGGGCGTCGCGCAGCTCGCGGGGCGATGAACGGCGGGCGACTGGAGCAAACAGCGGGTGTCCCCGCGTCGTCGCGCGATGCTTCGCCGGCCTAGCCTGCGCGGCGCCTTGCGACCTCTCGCTCCGAAGGCAAAATTTCGGTGCATTCCCTAGCGCCCCACGGCTTCGCAAACTGGCTCCTCAGGGCCGCATCAGGCTTGCCTCTCCAAGGAGCTATAGCATGCGCGGTCTGTCTGTCGCAGACGCTGTTTGCTATTGCCCTCACGACGCCGATAGCCGCAAGCCCGGTCAACACCGGCTTCTGCCAGATCTGGGATGAGGGCCTTGCGAGCGTGCCGTGGCCTGGCAAATATGCCGTTGTCCGCGCGACGGTGCCGGACTTTCTCGCAGCACTCGACGTCAAATGGCATGCTGCAGACGGGCACCTGCACGTTCTGATTGGCTCGTCTTCGGCGGCTTGAGGCGCGTCGTGAAGCCTTCGACGCGCCTTCCGTCTGCCTTGTTGCCGAAATGCGCCTTGGCGCGGCAAACTTCGCGCGTTTGTCGTTTCAGGCTTGAACCCATTCAGTTTTTGCCGCAGTCAATTCGGCGTCCAAGCCACGGACGCCGTCTCGCGGCCACATCAGGCTGCGGGCGGCAAAGCCTTTCCAGCAGGAGATCCTATATGCGTCGCGCTATCGCTCTCTGCGCTGCCACCGGCATCGCGCTGCCCGCTCTTGCCCTGGTTCCCGCGCAGGCCACCCCCTACTATCTGATCCGCTATGACAACACTGGCTTCTGCCAGATTTGGGACCAGGGCTACACGATCAAGCCTTGGAGCTGGCCATCACCGTACAAGACAGTCAGTAAGCCTGTCCCGACGGTGACCGAAGCGTTGAGCGCCAAGGACAGTTTGATAAAAAGGGGCACTTGCCTGCGCTAATGTCCTACCACGGACGATGGGCGAAACTCATCGGTCTTGTTGGTTTGTTGTTTGCGCATGATAGCGCCGCACGATTTGGCAGGCTGCAAGCTAGCGGTAGCGGATCCCCTGCTTCATCAGCGCGTCGCGCGCCGCGGACAGTTCGAGGAAGGCCTGCGCGTCGCCGCCGGCGTCGGGATGCGCAGCCTTTGCTGCGCGCTTGAACGCCTGGTGGATTTCCGGTGCATTGAGGTAGCGGTCGAGCGGCAGGCCAAGCAGCTGCCGGCAATGCTGTTCCACCGTCAGCGTCTTCGGCGTGGCGTCGCGCTTGCCGAATCGCGGAGTGCTGACGGCATGGAGCGCCTCCCGGATCACGCCGAGCCGCCGCCGTGCGGCACTGCGCGCCACATCGTCGGCCGCCCACAGCGCGGCATTGCGCAAGGACGGCAGCCCTTGCGAGGCGGCACGGCGCAGCGTGTCGTCGTCGGCAGCACTCGCGATGTCGAGTGCAAGTCGCGTGGCCTCATGCCAATCGATCGCCGCAGCAGACCACAGACGATCGATCCAGAGCTCCCATTTCTTCAGCTGCGTAGCCATGGCCATGCCAATTCTAATAGCGGCAACGCCTAAAGAAAGCTTGGCGTTTTCGCTGCTTTCAATTTGAATGAACTTGTCGCGAAAACTCAAAGGCAAAGTTAGGGAGAGAATGCAATGCCGCTTCTTGCAAACCATATTGCCGTCGTCACCGGTGCGGCATCGGGCATCGGGCGCGCGATCGCAAGGGGATTTGGGCGCGAAGGCGCGCGCGTCGTCTTGCTTGACATCAACGAAGAGGCCGCGCGCGAGGTGGCGCGGGAGATCCGCGACGCCGGATTTTCCGCCGATAGTTTCCGGCTCGACGTAACCCGGCGCGAGGATTGCCTTGCGGTCGCCAAACAGATCGCGGGCCAGGTCGGACAGGTCTCGATCCTCGTCAACAATGCCGGCATCAACCGCCGCAATGCCTTCACCGCCGAGGCCGAGGCCGTGCTGAAGGATTGGCAAGACATCATGGCGATCAACCTCAACGGCGTCTTCAACGTCACTCATGCCCTGCTCGCGCCGCTGAAGGCGTCCAAGGGAAGGATCATCAATATCGGCTCGATCCAGTCCTTTATGCATGTGCGCACGCCAAACTCGCCGGCCTACACCACCTCCAAGCACGCCGTGCTCGGCTTTACCCGCGCGCTCGCCGCCGAGCTTGGCAAGCATGGCGTGCGGGTGAATGCGATCGGCCCCGGACTGATCGAGACACCGTTGAACGCAGCCGTGCGCGCCAACGATCCCACGTTGGTGAAGATATTCGTCGATCACACCCCGCTCGGCCGCACCGGTCAGCCAGAGGACATTGTGGGGCCGGCGCTCTTCCTCGCTTCTGAGCTGTCCGCCTATGTCACCGGCACCATCGTGATGGCAGATGGCGGCTATCGGACGATCTGACCAGCCCGCAGCAGAACTGAGCCACCTTAGAGTGTGATTGTCGCAGCCCATAGTGCGCGCAGCGCAGAGGCGGAGAAGACGCAGCACAAGATAAGGACAAGGCAAAGCCCAAGGAGGGATGAGCTGGCGGCGCGGACGAAGATTGATCTTGTCTTCTGCTGCGGCCGGGGCTTCGCTCTGCTGCGGACCGAAGCCGTTGAGCCAGCGCTGAAGCACGGCATGATTCGGGTTGGTGCAAAGGGCCTGGGCATCCACGTCCTGCCCCGCGCCGACGTCAGGCGCGCCCGAATCTCAACCGCGAGCGCTCGCGTGCCTTCCCTGCTTCCACCTCGCGGTCGCGCGCCGGCACGTGCGTGTGCAGGGAGGTCAAGAGTCGCCGTGCCGCCTCGGACACCTCCTCCACCGCCCGGTTGAAGGCCGCCTCATTGACCTGCGACGGTTTGCTAAAGCCGGAGAGTTTTCGGACGAATTGCAGGGCCGATGCGCGAATTTCGTCCGTCGTGGCCGGCGGCTCGAAATTGAACAATGTCTTGATGTTGCGACACATGAGCTGCTCCTCTGACTTGCTGCTTTGGAGGTCGGAAGGCGGTTTTCTCGCAAAGGACGATGGTGTTTCGCAAAATCCTACATCCTGACGCCGTTTTTGCCATAAAATAGGCGGTGACCGCGCAATCGAATTGATGAGTCCGCGATGAGCCAAGTCATCTACAAAATCGTCGAGCACGACGGCGGCTGGGCCTACACCGTCAACGGCGTATTTTCGGAGGCCTTTGCAAGCCATGCGGCGGCGCTTGCCGCCGCCAAGCGCGCCGCCGCCGAGCAGCGCACGCCGGGGCGCACCGAAGTCATCGAATACGAAACCGCCGATGGCAAGTGGCACACCGAAACCGCTGAGGGCAGCGATCGCCCCGAGACCGACGTCGAGGACAGTGGCTGAGCGGCGCGCGATGTCAGCCAAGACCTTTCGCCGTTAAGATCGGCGCCTGGTTCAAGAGCGTGATGGCGCCGAACTACGGCGCTGCTGCGGCATCTTGAATGGCCATCGCAACGACGATCGAGGCGCGAGAAGTGGACGCCGCGGCGCGCCGTTTATCCGCGGCCGCGGCAATCCGGTCGGCCAGACCGTGGTATGGTATCTGCGACATTTAAACGAGATCGTAACGAGATGCTTCGCGGCGGCGGATGCGGTATAAGAAGCGGCCAAGCCATTTCTCGGAGAACCACCTTGAGCGATCTTGCCGCAAGCGACCTTGCCGCGATTTATCCGAAACCGACACCGCGCGTGATGGCGAAAGCGCGGCCGTCGATCGACTTGCATGCGAAGAGATTCATTGCGATGTCGCCGTTCTGTGTGCTTGCCACCTCGGGCGGCGACGGAAGCGTCGATGCGTCGCCGCGCGGCGGCAATCCCGGCTTTGTCCATGTCGAGA
>Ga0306923_10005072_pt1 | contig 12749 bp, 6 predicted proteins | sample sta12Can44000108_FD_203841 | JGI IMG/M metagenome (GOLD analysis project Ga0306923, IMG submission 203841) | Lab enrichment of tropical soil microbial communities from Luquillo Experimental Forest, Puerto Rico - statanox.12C.anox.44.000.108 (v2)... | ecosystem: Environmental > Terrestrial > Soil... | reverse complement strand
CAGATATTGCCGTTATCGTTACTGATAGCCTGATTATACAGGTTTGCATAATTATAAGAACCGAGGGGCTTATCTATATTGATAGCACTTTGAATGCCGCTGCGAACCTGAAATTGCAAAACAGGCTTGGAGATTTTACCGCGTTTTGTTGTTACACTAATTACACCGTTAGAACCTCTCATTCCAAATGTTGCAAGTGCAGCCGCATCTTTTAAAATAGAAACACTTTCGATCTCTGCGGGAGATAATGTTCTGAAATAATTATCATTCGATTCAAAACCATCTACAAATATTTTATAGGTTCCGTAGCCGTTGTTACCAGCAACACCATAAGTGCCAATGCCACGTATACCAAGCAATGCAGCATCGTTTGATGAGCCAAGTTCGCCGGAACGTTGTGCTACAGATAAACCTGCTAATCTGCCATATAAAGTATTGGATAAATTAGGAACTGGAGTTGAATACAAAACATCTCCCGATACGGTAGCAACAGCGCCGGTTGAATTTATTTTGGTAAGATTGAATAGCCGGCCGGGTACATTTTTTAGTGAATTAGAATTTTTTTCTAATGTTAAAGTATCAGCAGATACTTTTGCATCTTTTTTTTGTGCCATTACAAAGCCGGAAAATGCAACAAACATTAATCCGATAAAGATGCTTTTTAAAATATATCTTTTATTCATTGTCCTCTTTTGAATTGTTATTGAAAATTGGATACAAAAATTAATATCCGGGGTTTTGAACCAGAATTCCTTTGTCTATTTCTGTTTGAGGAATGGGTTCTAAAAACATTTTAGGATGCCAGTAAACTATGTAAGTAGGTTTATCATAGTATGTTGCAAGGTTAGCAGCAATTCTATCGTTTGTTTGACCCGGAACAAAAGTGAACTGAAACTCATTAATTTGTCCCGCTGCAATTCCATTGCCTACATCAAGCTTCCAATGTTTAACATCAAAGTATCTGTGATTTTCATTATAAAATTCAATAGCCCATTCTCGTTGAATTATTTTGCGGAGTTTTGTTTGGTCTGTTTCTGTTACAGATTGCAAGCCTGCTCTGTTGTGTACAATATTTAAGTTTAAAAGTGCTTTAGCGGTATTGCCTGTTTCATTATATGCTTCGGCTAAATTCAAATAAAATTCAGGCATACGATACAAAGGATACTCGAACCAAGTTCTTGAGCCTGCTTTGTAATAATATTTTGTGCTCTGTGCATCGCCACTACCCGATCCATTATGATTTTGACCCTGGCCACAATTGGCATACTTCCATGCATTATCGCCGGGGTTGTTCCAACAATCAATACAATGTGCATAATTATCTGCTTTAAAGCGAGGCTCCATTGCCTGCATCTTTGCAGCATAATCAGAATAAGGAAGTGCATTTGCAACACCTACAGGCCATACCTGGTCTGTACCGTCGGCTCTGTAATAATTTACTAAAAAATTAGTAGGCATCCCCATGTGTGCAGTTAAATACCTTTCGTTGTTATATGCAACATCATAAAACTCAAAAAACTTATTTCCGGCAACATCATATTTATATGCTAACAATACTTCTTTATTAGAAGCAACAGATGTGGCAGTTGCATAATCATCAAATGCATTTGTATTGGCAATACCAGTTCCGCCGCCTGTATTAATAATGCCATAGCCATTTGCAGTAGCCCATGCAATTACAGCTTCGTTAGCAGTAATGGCATTCGTCCATCTTGTTTGATCTGCAGTACCAAAACAAATTAATTTATTATTTGCACCAAGATCGAGATATGGTGTTGCAGCATTAAACAACGGACGTGCTGCATAAATTAATGCTTTTGCTTTTATTGCCAATGCAACACCTTTGGTTAAACGTCCTGCATATTTATCAGGCCATTTATCAGGTAATACAGAAGCAGCTTCATCACATAGTTGTGTAATTCTGTCTAAAGTGCCTTGCAGTGTGGCTCTTGGAACATTCAAACTATCTGTTTGGCTTAACACTTTATCTACCAAAGGCACACCGCCATAACGCATAAACATTGCCAGATAACGGTATGCAACCAAGCCTTTCATCTCGCCTTTTACATACGCTTTGGTAGTTGCATCCATATCGGTAACCTTATCAATATTTTGCAACACGAGATAATCTTTTCTGATGGCAGTATAGTTTGTAAAGAAATTATCTGTGCTTTGAGCCGGATTACTTTCTAAGCCCGGAGATGCAAGAAAACCGGATGAAACAAAATGCAAAATGGTTGCCCAGGATTCGCCATAACACATTTCACCGGATACGTTTGATAGGATGCCATTGTTTAAAGAATTACCATCCCAAAGGTTGGCAACCAACGATTGACGATATGCCGCAGCAATTGCATTTTCTGCACCAACCGTTGTTGAAAAAACCGTTTCAACAGTTGAATTACCGGTTACATCCGGCTTTTGAAGAAAATCTTTCTGGCAAGAAAATGTGCCGGTTAGCAAGCATGTTATAATTAAAGTATTTAGTATTTTTTTCATTTTATATCAGTTTATAAAATATTAATAATTAAAAGCGAACCTGTGCACCAAACACAAATACACGGGTAATGGGATAAATAGCATAACCACCACTATCACTTGCTTCCGGGTCTATACCCTTATCCAATAATGCACTACCCCATGTACACAAATTATTGCCATTAACATAAATGCGTACCGCACTTATTTTCGCTCTTTGCAAGAAAGGAATGGATGGAGAAAGCGTATATCCAATTTCCATATTTTTTAGTCTTTTAAAATCGTTGGAAATAAGCCATAGTGTACTGTTTGAATAGTTTGCGCTGCCGCCTGTTCCACCATTCATTGTGGCACGCGGATATAATATTTGTTGATTTTTTGCAACTTTATCTGCTGTCCAGCGGCCATCGTACATCCATTGCATTACATTGCCTGCATTTTGAAAGAACGACCCATTGGTAAACTCGTAACGAGCCAAATTAAAGGAGCCTTTTGCTTGCCCTGTAAACAACATACTTACATCAAATCCTTTATAAGAAAATCCAAGTTTAAGATTGAAAGTATATTGGGCAAGATTTGAATATCCGATTGGCACAATATCTTTTACATCAATCTTACCATCACCATTAATATCTTTATATCTCACATCGCCCAATGCAACTTTATTAGCATTGTTAGTATTATAAGGTGCATTGTTTATTTCATCCGGTGTGTTAAAGAAACCGTCTGCAACCAGGCCGGTATATTGACCTATCGGGAAGCCTGTTTGCATCATCCACGGATAAGCTTTGTTAGATTCTGCCATATAAACAATTTTGTTTCTGGCATAACTTAAACTACCGTTGATGTAATAAGAAAATTTAGATTTATTCTCTGCCCATTTTACAACCATTTCGTAACCATGATTGGTTGTTTTACCAACATTTGCCGGAGGAACAGAACTACTGCTAACACCATATACAGCAGGGATAGTTTGAATAGCCGTAAGGATATTATTTCTGTCTTGTTGAAATATATCAGCAGTAAATGTTAATCGGTCTGATAAAAATCTTGCTTCGATACCAATGTTCTTTGAGATGGCTCTTTCCCATGTAATATCCGGATTACCTAAACTTCCTTCTACAGAACCAGACCAATAAGGGTTTACAACAGAACCATTGCTGGTACCCCAATAATAACCGCCTTGCCCTGTTAAATAAGTACTTGGTAAATACAAATAACGTTGTACATTACCGTTAATTCTATATTGGTCGTTACCTGTTTCTCCATAAGAAGCCCTTACCTTTAAATAAGTAAACCAGTTGTTTTTAGGAAAGAAAGATTCTTTAGAAATTACCCATCCTGCAGAATATGCGGGAAATAATCCAAAACGTTTACTTTCTATAAACTCTTCCGTACCTGTATACCCAATATTTACTTCGGCCAAATAGCGTTCTTTATAATTGTATGTTGCACGGCCTACAAGGCCCATTGAGCCGGATGGTGTATTATAAGAGTCTGAAGGTTGTGTATATTTTGTTGCTTTGCCTACTACCAACCCTGTTACAGTATGTGCACCAAAAGTTCTTGAATAATCTATACCGGCATCTACATAAATATTTCTCCAAACACTATTATAACCGGGGTCTGAATTAAATCCGCTGGCACCTGTTGCACCTCCAAAAAAATCAAGGATATTAGGATTAAGAGGATCTCTTCTTACTGAATAATCCGGAAGTGAAGGAGTATATGCAACAGCTTTATTATAACTGTCTCCATAATTTACCGTAGCATGTGCAGATAATCCTTTTGTAAGATAACCCATAGTATGAGTAAGAACAATGCTGCTGTTAAGTAAAGTATTGTATAAAGTTTCAGTTCCTGAAACCAGTAAATTGCGAATTGCATTTTGATTACCTTTTTGGCTTCCTAATTTTATTCCAAGCGGGTTACTTGCAGAACCGCCAACACCCTGATAGCTGTTAATCATGTGCCCATCAACAATACCGGGGGCTGTTAAAGGATTTGAATCGAAAATATATTGCATGATGGCTTTATACCTTGAGCTATAATCGTAAGGATTACTTGTTCCGGAATAACCGGGGCCGGCAGTTTTACCAAACTGACCGGAGATGCTGATTTTTACCTGTAAATTTTTAACTAAGTCAATATCGAAATTTGAAAGAAAATTATACCGGTTAAATGTTGATGCTGTATTGGCGCCATAATATTTTGTATTGTTCATTATACTTCCCTGATTATAATAACCCATAGAAGTATAATATTTAACTTTTGCCGTACCACCGCTTACATTTAAGTTTAATTGTTGTTGCGGACCCACACCACCAAATTGTTCTGCAAATAAATCACGGCTTCCATAATACAATGCAGGGCTTGCATTTAATTGTGCTTTTTGTTTATCGCTTAACTGAGTCATTGCAGCAACCTCATCGGGGGTATAATCGCGGTTGTTCTGCATTTTCCATAAATCGGTATTATCAAACACATAAGGGTTAAAAGTAGTATTTGCGAAAGTGCTTTGTTCTGTTTTAATTGCTTCGTTACGCATTAATGCCCATTGGTAAGAACTAACATTGTGCATTAAATTTGTTGCTTTGGTAAAACCAATGCTGCTGGATAAACTAATAGATGGTTTACCAAGCTTACCCCTTTTTGTTGTAATAATAATAACTCCATTTGCACCACGAATACCGTATACAGCCGTTGCAGATGCATCTTTAAGAATACTGATATTATCAATTTCATTCGGATCCATCGAATTCATCCTGGTATATGCCTGTTCTGCAGGTTGCTCTATACCATCTACAACAATTAAAGGATTACTGCTTCCGGTAAATGTTGAAATACCGCGGATATAAATCTTTGCATCATTACGTCCCGGCTCACCACTTGTCTGCAAACCATTTACACCGGGTGCATTACCAACAAGCATATTACTGATATTGGAGACAGATGTTGCAACAAGTTCTTTCCCCGAAACGGTTGAAATAGCCCCTGTAACTGTTGCTTGCTTTTGTTTACCATAAGCAATTACAACAACATCTTCCAATGCAGATGTTGCCAATTTAAGAGTAACAGAAACATTTACCTGTGCCGTACTAACAGTAACTTCCTTAGTTTCCATACCGGTGAAGCTTAAAACAAGCGTTTGTATGGCAGCAGGTAAATTGATAGAAAAAGTTCCGGATTGATTAGTGATGGTTTGTTGTTTAGAATTTTTAACCGTTACCGAAACTCCCTGAAGTGGTTTGCCCGCTTCGTCTGTAATAGTTCCCTTAACGATTTTTTGCTGAGCCAATAATCCTGTACAAACAATTGAAAAGAAAACCAGAAGATACAATCCCTTGGAGAGTAGCAATTTTTTCATATAGTAGCTTTTTAAGCGATGAATGTTAAATAAACTCCGACGTAAGAGACGCTCGAAATTTGATATGCAATATTAGTTCAGCTACCAACTTAATACTAATGCTATTTTACCAAAACATAGTAATAAAATAATACCGGATAGATATAAACAGGGAGCCTTCTAAAATGTAAAACTTACTGTTGAAATAATTATTTTATACGAACAAATGAAGTGCAACGCAAATATACTGCCGAATTAAAACAGGCGTTGCAAAGATATAAAAAGTACAACAATTTGCGCCTGTCAAAAGCGAATGAAGAATATATATATAAATATTTTTTTCTGCTTACGTTTACTTAAATACATAAATAAAATAATAAAATAAAAATTTTATAAATAAGCTTAAAATTAAAATGAATTATTTATAAAACTCAATATATAAAAGGAATACAAGGCATTTATCAATTAAAATAAGAAAACATAAACTTCACAAAATAGCAGGGTAAAATGAAATTATTTACCACTGCTTAACAAATAAAGGGTTAATTGCCTTTCCAGAAGAAAAATTCTTTTAACCGGTTTTTGTATCCTATCCGAAGTGCAACCATTTAGCACTTTTTCTCTGTAAAATTAGTTTTGATGAAAACGACCATCCATTTACTAAAAAACAATTATTCAGACTGATAGTGCATACAGCTTGCAAGGTGAAAAGATAATATTGATACTATTTTAACGAAAACATGAAATATTTTATCAGGAAGAAGAATTTGGCACTATCTTGTAGGGGAATACTCGCAAAAAGCAGGCGTTTATTCCATCATTTTTTCGAAAGTAAATGTTTGTTTTGCTAAATGTAAACGGTGCATCATATTGACATCATATTTATTGATTGTTTTGCTTTAAACCAAATCGTATGCTAAACGATATTTTAAGAGAAATTACGCCACTAACAGCTAATGATTGCTTTACCATGTTTTCCCGTGAAAAAGAAGAATTCGATTTTCCATTGCATAATCATGAAGAAATGGAACTCAATCTTATTCTAAATGCAAAAGGAGCAAAAAGGATTGTTGGAGATCACCTGGCTGAAATAGGAGATGCAGAACTTGTTTTTGTCGGATCTAATTTACCGCACGGTTGGTTTACTCATAAATGCAAATCAAAAAAAATAACAGAGGTTACCATTCAGTTTCACAAGGATTTAATGGACGACCGGTTTTTAAAAAGAAACCAACTTATAAAAATCAGGAAACTGTTTGAGGAATCACAAAGAGGTGTTTTATTTTCTCCTGAAACAATAAAAAAAATTGCACCACGCATTATCGGATTATCTAAAAAAGTAGGGTTTGAATCTATATTAGAATTGTTTAATATTTTTCATATTCTTTCTATTTCGAAAAATATCGAGATCCTTTCCGATGCTTCTTTTATGAAAGAAGATTTTATAACAAACAGCAGAAGAATTGAAAAAGTTTTTGAGTACCTGAATGCAAACTTCAGTAAAGAAATATCCTTATCCGAAGTAGCAAGAATTGCACACATGCCCAATACTTCATTCAGCAGGTTCATCAAACAAAGAACCGGTTATACATTTATAGATTGTTTAACGGCCATTCGTTTAGGGCATGTAACAAGAATGTTGATTGACACAACACACTCTATTGCTGAAATAGCCTACCAGTGCGGTTTTAACAATATGGCCAACTTTAATAAAACTTTTAAGAACAAGAAAGGTTGCACGCCCAAAGAGTTTAGAGACAATTATACCGGGAATCAAATATTTATTTAGAACAAGAAAAAAACGCTGCTTAATTAAGCAGCGTTTTTGCTATAAAAAATTGAACTAATTTAAGAGAGAAGAAACGTTTGTCTTTTGTTCCTCCGCTGCTTTTTTTGCAGTTAAGTTTTGATGGATAAGATTGTTAATTTCTTTTACCGAATGAGCAGAAGTTAAACCGTCTTCCGGGGTATTAATAACATAATCAATCATCCTGTCCAGAGAAGAAACAGCAACATGAACACGGGTATCGGAAGAAGCATAATAAATATAAATTGTTCCGTCTTCATTTAAAATCCATCCGTTTGAGAAAACAACATTTGATACGTCTCCAATTCTTTCATCCCCTTCAGGCGCAATAAAATATCCGGCAGGTTTGTAAATTATTTTAGTCAGGTCTTTTAAATCTGTCATAAACACATACAGCACATAACGCAAGCCTGCTGCAGTATTCCGCACACCATGTGCTAAATGCAACCAACCGAATTTTGTTTTAATAGGTGCAGGCCCTAATCCGTTTTTGAGCTCGTACACAGTGTGATACACTTTTGCATCAATAATAGCTTCTTTTTCAATAACTGCATTTTCAATAGAAGCACTCAAGCCAAAACCAATACCCCCGCCTTTTCCTGCTTCAATAAAACTGTCCTGAGGGCGTGTATAAAATGCATATTTACCGTCAACAAATTCGGGATGCAGAACAACATTTCTTTGCTGCGATGATTTTGTTTTTAAATCTGCAAGTCTTTCCCATTTAACCAAATCTTTTGTACGGGCAATACCACATTGAGCAATAGCAGCACTTTCATCTCCGGGAGTTGCATCAGGATCTTTTCTTTCCGTACAAAACAAGCCATAAATCCATCCGTCTTCATGTTGTACCAAACGCATATCGTATACATTCGTATCAGGATTTTTAGTTTCGGGCATTGTAACAGGATAATCCCAAAACTTAAAATTATCAGTACCCGTCTCACTTTCGGCAATAGCAAAAAAAGATTTTCTATCTACGCCTTCTACCCTTGCTACCAAAACAAATTTATTATTGATTTTTATTGCACCCGAATTTAAAACAGCATTAATTCCAATTCGTTCCATTAAAAAAGGATTGGTTGTCGGATTAAAATCATACCGCCATGTTAAAGGAATATGCTTTGCAGTTAAAACCGGATTCTCGAACCTTTCATAAACTCCGTTACCATCGAATTGTTTTTTATTCTGAACTCTTAACAGTTTCAGATAAGATTCATACAAGAACTTAACCTTTTCGTCGAATTGCTTACTCATACAACTTTAGTTTATCAATTGAATTTTATTCGTTATATTTTATTTGAAATAGAAATTTATTTTCCCTGTCGCTTTTTATTTAACTCATCTACAATTGCCAATAATTTTTTTTCTGACAGAGGATATAAGAACATAAACAAAACGGAGAGTGCCGCACCAACAGCAGGCAATATGCTTAGCATAAGCCTTATGCCATCTTGTGTATTTTGGGCCTGAACAATATTGGCTTTAAATCCAAAAAAACCTAATAACCATCCTGTTGTGGCACCGCCAATCGTCCAACCGAATTTTTGCGACATAGACGAAGATGAAAATATTAAGCCTGTTGCTCTTCTGCCGCTTTTCCATTCAGAGTAATCAGCAATATCTGCATACATAGACCAAAGTAATGGAAAAATGCTGCCCGCACAAACGCTAATCAGGCATTGAAAAATTAGCATCAAATAAATATTTCCTTTCCCTAAAAAGTAAAATAAAATACTCCATGCAGTTGCCAAAAACATTGCGGTGATAAATGTATTTTTCTTTCCAAACTTATTGGCCACAGGCGTTGCAAGAATTACACCAATAATGTTTGAAGCCTGGCCTAATAAAAGATACAATGTTGTTAAAGAAAACGAAGCAGATAAAAAACCAATATTGTTGGTATAGCTTTCGCCAACATAATATTTAAAATAATAAACAGCACCGCCATCCCTGATTGAATTAAAAATTAAAGCAGCAACTCCCGAACCCAATAATATCCACCAAGGTTTATTTTGCAATAAATCTTTCACATCTTCTTTTAAAGAAGTGTTATCATTTTTTATCGGTTTAATTCTTTCGTTTGTTAATAAAAAACATCCCCAAAAAAACAATGTACTTATTACGGAAAAAACAGCAACAGCCATTACCCATCCGTGTTGCAATGTGTTATTAACAGAAAAGAAATGTACCAACGGCTCTATTAACCATAATGCCAACAAGCTACCTCCAAATGCAAATACCATTCTGTAAGATGAAAGTGCCGTACGCTCTTTTCCATCGGCAGACATAACACCTAATAAAGAAGCATACGGCACATTAATCATAGAATATACCATCATCATTAAAGAATAAGTGATGTATGCATAAATTAACTTGCCGGATGCTTCAAAACCGGGGGTATAAAAAGTAAGTACACCGATTAAACCAAATGGAATTGCAATCCATAATAAATAAGGCCTGAACTTTCCCCACCTGCTTTCTGTTCTGTCTGCAATTATTCCTACTACAGGATCGAAACAAGAATCCCATATTCTTGTAATTAAGAACATAGTACCTGCGGCAGATGCAGCAATGCCAAAAACGTCTGTATAAAAATATAGCAGATACATGCCGAATATCTTCCAGAACATTGAAGATGCCGCATCACCTAAACCGTAACCAATTTTTTCTTTTAACCTAATTTTATATTCCATTACAAGCAATTTAAACCCGCGTTATTTTGTTTAAAGTTTAAAAATGCCTGTTGAAGAATCAACAGGCCTCTAACGATTGAATGCAGCCTTATGAAAATATTAATACTCTTGCAAGTATCCGATTGCCGGCGCACTAACAAACTCTGATAAACTTTTCACTTTATTAAAAAGAACTACTTTAAAAATTAATTCTCAAAAATATTATGGATATGCATGCGTTAATGATGCTATTTTAACCAAACAGAGTAATCAAATAACAATTAGCATCAAAATCATTTACTGTTTTAAAAACAGTTATCACGAATGAAACGGATGCCGATTAAATCAGTTAATTAATCTCTTTATAATTTCAATACATGCACGGCAATTATGATACGGGCATTTCCAAAACCCCGCTTTATCATAGCCTTGCATTGGCACTCCATATTTATCAACGCCCCAAAACCATTCTCCATTTTTAATATCAAGAATTGATGACTGAATAAACTTCCATGTATTAACAAACAAAAAGAAAAAACGTTTTTCGTTTGTTAATTGCCATATATTTAAAAAACCAACCATCGCTTCTGCCTGTACCCACCAATGTTTTTCCGCTATCAATACATTTTCATGTGGTTCAAATTCATAATTCATACTCCCATCTTCGTTTAATCCTTCTATTGAATGTTGCGCTATAATAACCGCTTGCTTTTTCACCAATTCAATCAAATCTTTTTCACCTAACACTTCTGCAGCTTTTAACAATAACCAGGAAGCTTCTATATCATGCCCGTAAGAAACAGTTTCAGACTTTACATTCCAATCATCATCAAAAAAAAGATGCAGGTGATGATTATTTTGGTTGATGATATGATTGTTAAAAACATAAATCAATTCTTTTATTTTAAGTGCCAGATATTCATCTTTCCAAACCCTATACAAATTTGTATACGCTTCTAAAATATGCAGATGCGTGTTCATTGTTTTACGTTCGTTTGCATCTTTTGCGCTTAATCTTGCATCAGAAATTTCTGACCAATCTCTTGCAAATGCTTCAATATATCCGCCTTTTTTTATATCGTAACTATGTTTTTCAATATCATGAAATAATTGCTTTGCTAATTCGAGCACAATAGGATTGTCAGAAATTTGATAATATTCAGATAATCCATAAATAGTAAATGCAATTGCATAAATCTGTTTTTTTGTGTCTGCTGTTTTACCATCATATTGTAACGACCAATACACTCCGCCAAATTCCTTATCGATAAAATTATTGATGATATAATCATAACTTCTATCAGCCAATTCTTTGTATTGTTTATTGCCTGTGGTTTTATATCCTGCAGAAAAACTCCATAAAATCCTTGCATTTAGCACAGCTCCCTTATCGGCTGTTTTATTAACGGTGTTATCGTTGGATATCGAACCGAAGAACCCTCCAAAATCCTTATCCACCGTGTTATTCATCCAATAACCAAGAATATTATTCAATTCGTTTACAAATTGATTTTGCAAATCGTTCGTCTTTATATCGTCAACATTTCTCATCATTTCCATCGTTACTTTTTTTGTTTCCAACCGGGCATTTTATCAAGTGTAATAATATTATCCGCATTATGAATGCGCTTGATTTGTTCTGCAGTATTTGCACTAAATTCCAACTCTGACCAACACATAAAGAACGTCCATTTCGGTTGTGCCAATAATTGTTCGGCTGTGGGGAATTTTTGACATTCACCAACTGCAATTGGTTTGCCATTACAAACACTAAGCATCGTATTATATTTTTCGGTGGAATAACCACTCTTATCATCGTATACATCAAGTGCTGCAACATCCCAATAAGCATCGCCGGGGTTATAATCAATTACATCTTTACTTAATGTACCAAAATCCTGAATATCCCAAATCCAAATTAAATTAGTTAAGCCTTTTACATTGGTTAAATAATCGTGTGTTATTTGATACAATTTTCTTGTTCCATCAGCTCCGCGTCTGCCACCCCACCAAAACACGCCTTGATTCATCTCGTGTAACGGCCTCCATAAAATTTCTACACCATTATCTTTTAAAAATTGCAAATGCACTGCAACCTCATCCATCATTCCTTTCCATTTACTGTTTAAAGGCGTTCCGTCTGTTATTAATTCTTTCCACTGAGCATCATTCAACTTACTTAACACACCCGCAGAATCCCATCCGCAAGGCTCTGTTTTTGCAGGGTTACAAGCATGCCACATAATATTAATAACAGAACCTTTTTTCCATTGTTTCAATGCCTCATCTATCATCACTTTTCTATTATCAATATTTTCCGATTGAAATAAAAAATCGCCACTCCATAATCCGGGATATTTTCCACTCGTTTTAAAAACTTCTTCTGTCCATTTACCGGGCTGTGCATTGGGCTCTCTGTTGTGTATCCCCGCAATTGTTTGCT
>Ga0306923_10005071_pt1 | contig 12751 bp, 12 predicted proteins | sample sta12Can44000108_FD_203841 | JGI IMG/M metagenome (GOLD analysis project Ga0306923, IMG submission 203841) | Lab enrichment of tropical soil microbial communities from Luquillo Experimental Forest, Puerto Rico - statanox.12C.anox.44.000.108 (v2)... | ecosystem: Environmental > Terrestrial >... | reverse complement strand
GTTGACGTTCATGGGGTTCTCCTGTGTGAGGTTTCTGAGCCGGCTGTCCTAAGCCGGTCTCGGCATTGTAGCCTTCAGGAGAACCCTTCTTCATCTCAGCCCTTATACATTCAAACAGGCAGGCGGAGCAGGGCGTCTCACTCGAGGCCCAGGAAGCCAAGATTCGCGCCATGGCCACCGTGCAAGGAGCGGAGTTGTTCGAGGTCATCGTGGACGGGGGCGAATCGGCCAAGAACCTGAACCGCCCTGGCCTGCAGCGTCTGCTCGGCCTGGTGGACAGCGGCAAAGTCGAGGCGGTGATTATTGCCAAACTCGACCGGCTCACGCGCTCCGTGAAGGACCTCTGCAGCTTGCTGGAACTGTTCGAGAAGCGCAGCGTCGCGTTGATCTCGGTTGCGGAATCGCTCGATACGGCGTCGGCTGCCGGCCGCCTGGTGATCACCATCATGGCGGCGGTCTCGCAGTGGGAGCGTGAAGCGATCGGGGAAAGAACGCGGGATGCGCTGCGGCACAAGCGCACCAGCGGGGAACGGGTGGGGAATATCCGGTTCGGATTCCGTCTCAGCCCGGACGGCAAGCACGTCGAACCTGACCCTGGCGAGCAAGGCGTGCTTACGGAAATCGGTCACCTGCGCCAGAGCGGCCACACTATGCGAGGGATCGCGGCCGCCTTGAACGGCAAGGCGCTGCGGACCCGCTGCGGCTCGGCCTGGCGGCTGGAGCACGTGGCGCGAATCATCAAGCAGGCAACCGGTCCTCGCTGAGCCCGGAAAGGGAAGGCCTTCTCAGTGTGGAAACACTGGCGCCTCCGAGGCTCAGCCCTGCTGACAAAATCCGTTGGTGGCTGGACCATGACCGGCGGAATTAGCCCGGCGTGTTTTATTGGGCAACCGCGAAACCGCAGGAGAGTGTCCCGAATCGGGACAATATCGGTAAACAGACACGTGGCCGAACGCCCGCCAGCCGTGGTGCGGTGTCCTAATTGTCTTCCGCAAGGGGGGCTGCTCCCGGACTTCGAGAGCGAATCGCTCCAGCACTCCGCCAAACCCGCAAAGTCATATACTGGTTTCAAACTCATTCAACGAGGTGAACCTGAACCATGCACATTGTGGCTGGGAAGCACCCACTTGACCCCATTGACCACTGCATGAAGAATAGAACGCATGTACAAATGCTTGTGGCTCTGGTCATCGTCGGTGTCGTCGGAGTCCGGGCCCAGGATGACAGCTCGTACCCGGTACCGACTTGGCCCGGGGATCGAGAGTCTGCAGCCATTCCAGAAGGCAAATACGTCTTTTTGACGCCAGATCGCCACGACATTATTGTGCTGGTACCCAAAGACAAGGACCTAAAGGGCCCAAAGATTCCAATCAGGGTTCCGCTCAAAAACGACCTGAAGCCTTCTATTTCGATTTCAGTTCTCTCGTCGGGCGGTTTAGGCGGCTTGTTTACTTACCAGTATTCCCTTGCGAACAAAAGGGTTGCGCGAGACGCCATCGGCTCATTTACGCTGGTCGTGCCGGCCCAGGATTCTTCCCTCGAAGTACCCTACGTCCCGCCTGTTCCGGGCCATGCTTGGCCGGGAGCCCGCGCTCATGCCGTCATAGCTTCGCAAGCAATATTCCCGTGGGTGCCGCGGGGCCGCTACTTACATTGGTTCCAGCAGCCGGAGAGAAATGTCGTTACACCTGGAAAGGTGATAGATGGTTTTACTATCAAGTCTTCATTCCTGCCTGGTCTGACCACGGCATGGTTGTCCTCAGGCGAACTGGTGAATTTTGACCAGTCGTGGCCTGAGGAGATTTTCAAACAACTGGAACTGCTCGAGGACTTTCGCTTCCGGCGAGTGTTTGTGCCCACGATTGGGCCAATGTTTACGTCGACGACCCCGAAGCCTCTAATCGCGGGAGAGCTTGTCAAAGACCTGCAAGCGCTCGTGAAGTACGGCTGGCTTCGACCGGCGAGCCTGTTCACTAAAGAGGCGCTCCAACTTGCTCAGGAACTCAGTACAACACATCCGCCCGCCCAGCCGCGTGCGATGCAAGCCATGCCGCAGACGGACACGGAAAAGGCCGTGGCCCTGGCATTCCAGATCAGCCTTGAAGTCGTCTCTCTGGGCACCAAGCCTGAAGCTCAGCGTGAACAGAAGTGAGCAGCTGACCGCTCAGGCAGCAGGGTTCCCAAGCGTGAATCGCAGATTGACTATCAACCCACTTTCAAGGCCGCGCCAGTCTGCTCGCGAGGGGTTTTGTCCGAGCACCCGCGTTTTGGCGCTCGTTCCAACTACACCAAATCCAACCATTTACTGGGTCCACCTGTACCAAACATGTATCTTTTCGGCACCGTTTCGACGAAAACCCCGCCCTAATTGCCGGTTTGACTGTGAGCCGGTTTTGTCCCGCGCGAATCCTAAAATCGGCCGGCCCGGGCCGGTAAAACCCAGCAAAATATCGCCCGGAATCTCTCCCCCAGAACCACGCCTGTTTTGGCCACCGTGGCAAAGGACAGGGAACGATGGCTACCTAGACTAGCGCCCACCAACGCAAGGAAGGGCCATTTCCGCCCCAAGAAACCGCATTCTAGGCGAGACCCGCCAGAACATTCCCGCCCACGAATGATTTAGCGCCAAAACGCTCCGATCCAGTGATGTGACCGGTCCGTCACCTTACTCACGACAATTCCGTCAAAGTATCGCGTACTTTGGAACGAATGCTTAAATCCACGGAAACGACGTGAGCGGGGGCGGCGCTGATCGCCGCGCAATAAGGGGATGGACATTCGGTTTGTTACCGGAGCGTACCGAGTGGTTCGGTTTGGCCGGTCAGTTACCGGCAATCCCACATATCGATAACAATCGTAGAGTTGGCCACGCTCGCATGGGAATCGCCAAACACACCGAAGACATCGATGCAGGCTATAGGGTGTCACCTCGTTCCGAAGTTCCAGAATCTGCCCATCGTGCTTACGTTCTCCTCCGCCCTGCTACTATTCGATGTGACCCGCGCACCGATCTTGCTGATCCTGGCCGCCGTTTCCTCCCTGGCAGCCGAATTGAAACCCGAGGCGGTCCAGGCTTACGACCGCTACATTCATGACACCGAAGCCCGCCTGGCCGCCGCCAAACCTTTCTTGTGGGTGGACGCCTCGCCGGAGCGCCTTCGCATTGTCAGGCAGGGCCAAGTCGCCGCGGGGCCCTGGAAAACCGATGGCGACACCTTCGTACCCGGCGCCTCCATTCACGATTGGGTGGGCGCAATTTTCATCCCTGGCGGCACCTTGGAAAAGACCCTCGCCGTGTTGCAAGACTACGATCACCACAAGAACATCTACAAAGATGTGCCCGAATCCAAATTGCTCTCGCGCGACGGCAATGACTTTAAGTATTACCGGCTGCGCGTGCTGAAAAATGGCCCCGTTAACGGCGTGTTCCGCACCGAGTTCGAAGCGCACTACCACCCCGTCGACCCGGCGGGCTGGGTTTGCCAGACCCGTACCACGCGGGTCACCGAAATCGAAGATTACGGCAAGCCCGAGCAGCGCGAGCTGCCGCCTGGCCGGGGCAGTGGCTATCTCTGGAAGCTGAACGGCTACTGGCGCCTCGAACAGCGCGATGGTGGTGTCTACCTGGAATGCGAGACCATTTCGTTCACCCGCGGTCTGCCCCCCATCATCGGCGCGCTGTTCGTCTCCTCCACCCACAACCTCGAGCGCGAGGGCTTGACGGCCACTCTGCAGGCTACCAGCGACGCCGCCCGCAAGTGAAATCCGTTCTCGGGCGCGTCAGCCGGCTGGAGCAACGTTTGGTGCCTCCGGGCTCATCGTCCCATCCGGTCGTCGTCGCCTTGCTCTCGATAACGATACCTGCATTGAGATCTTCCGCGACTGCGGCCGTCTTTCCGAGGCGCGTATTCAGCTCATCGTGCTCGGAACATACCCGAAGGCATAACGCGGCCGAACTGGAGAGGTATCTTCGAGAAAACGGGAGCGGCGTCCCTTAAATCGCGGCCGAGAGTTGCCCAAACCATTGGAAGTCGCATGCGGCCGTATTTAGGGAGTGGGCTTTGCGCCGCCCAGCTCTATCGAGAGACAGCGATACTCTTAACGCCGTGCCCGGCGGCGGCTTTATCGCGCCTCCAGAGCACATCAGCCCTTAGTGGCCAGACATCAGCATAGTGCGTTTATCTGGGCAATACTGATGCCCGCGCGGCGTTAACTCGCTCAGAATGTGGCGCGTGCACAGATTGGACCAGATAAACGCGGAAAAGCTGGCCATTGGATCGATTCTTATATCGCTTACGTTGAGACTTCGGAGCAAACCAAGTGGCCGGTTTTTCTGTGTGATACGTCCAGGTCAGGTTCCAGCAGGACCACTACCTGCGCCAGGCGACAAGCGAGGAGTATGTCCTCGCATGCCGCTCGTTTGATCCGCCGGGGTTATTGATCTTGCGAAGGATTCTCCACCGTCAGTTCTCGCTTGGTTTTAGGCGGCCTGGACGATGAGAAATATGAGTACGCCGGCGATTAGAAAAGCGCGACCCTGCCGGCTCCACAGGACAGCGGCAGCTGGGACACCTCTGCGCCATGGTCGTGCCATACGACGGGCAGTAGGGCCTCAACAGCAGCGAAAATGGATGGTCGTTGGCAGGCAGTGGCCGCCGCCGGATCGTTGGTGGGTCTCATCCCAGCGGGTCTCGCCACGATCACCCGTCCCGGCTGAGTGCCCCGTCGGTCAAGATGCTTTCTACCAGTCGCAAGACCCTTCCGTCGCGCACCATCAGCGGATGCGCCAGGCTCAGCACGGGAATCGAACGTCCAACGCTCAGCCGGGAGCTGCTTGAGGGAACGATCATCAAATCCAGAGGCGTCCATATAGAGGTGAACGAAAGTCCGCTCAGCGACTCGGCATTCCGATTCAGATCCTGAAGGAACGGGCTTCCTGGCCGCATATCCCGAGCACCAGGATTGTTCCTGAGGTAGGCTGTCCAGGTGCCATGATGTGGTGCGGCGATCGTGACGAACCTCCGTACCCTCGCGAGTCCCTCGAGACGCTGCACGTAGTACCTCGCGATCATCGCACCCATGCTGAATCCGACGATGTCGAATGCCTCCCCATCCGCCAGCCGCTCCCGGACGTAGTGCTCCACCTGCCGGGCCAAACGGCCCAGACTCGCCGTTCCGTCGTTCGGAGTGAGGTTGAAGCTGTGCACAGAGAATCCACGCTGTTCCAGAAACGGTTGCATCCTGTGGAAGCTAGCAGCGGTGTCGTCGATTCCGTGGATCAGAATCACTGGAACAGCCGCCATGAGCCGATGGTATCAGTTAAACAGATTCGGGATTGAGGATTGAACCCTGAGGCAGCGGCATCAGCCAGGACGGGCTCCGCGCACGCAGTCACCGCCTTTCGATGCCATGCTGACTGACCATGCGGGCGTCAACGGCGCAACGCGGCATACCGTTGCGGCCGCCTGACGACGGGTCTCGCGCTCTCCAGTGCGCCGATGCCCACAACAGAGCGCCGGCACCAAAGTGAGTTACCGGTGTGGTGGAGCGGTGGTACTTGTCCGAAAAGTCCACTTTTCGGGAACTACACCGGAATTAGCGGATATTGCTAAGATCGTTTCGGCGTGGAACGGACTTCTACCGAGTTCACTCAAACTGAATTGCGGGTGGGACGCGGAACCGGTGCGCCATGTCCTGAAGTGCGGGTTGAGGGGCGCAGCCTCATTCTCAGCTTCTACCTTAATCCTTAATCCTTGGCTTTTCCTTGAGTTCAAGCTGGGCGATGTCGGAGAATTGACGTTTTCGGAATGCTGGCGCTATCGCCTTAGGCTAGGGCCAGACCTGTCGATGATCGGATACGCGGCGAATGCACAGGTTGGCGCAACCGCGTATACTTACGCTTTCCCGTTGATCCTTACCGCGTACGGGCTCGGTTCTGGCCACCATATAGTTTTGGCGGTGGCGGTCATCTGGATTGCGCACATCGGATTGGACCGCTTGCTCGGATACGGCCTGAAATATCCGACATACTTCAAGGACACCCACCTCAGTCCGAGTCGGAAGGCGCTGCCGGACTAGCTGGTTCTTCGCTGGATGAGGCGTGGCACCTTACTGGAAATATCCGTCCAAGTTGGATTCAGGTGAACCCATATGACGTTATAATGTCGTCATGTCAGCGGGGCATGACTCCCTTCTCTATGCGCGCATCGAAACGGTCCTCGCCGGCGAGATTACCGATGGACAACTGAAGATCGGCCAGCAGTTGCCGACCGAGGACCGCCTCATTGTGCGATTCGGAGTTAGCCGCATAACCGTTCGTCGGGCAATTCAGAATCTCGTGAGCCGAGGTCTTGTCGAGATTCGTCGCGGCAAGGGCACATTCGTTGCTGCGCCGAAAATTACCCAGGACCTTACAGAACTGAGCGGATTTGTCGAGGACATGCGCGCGGTTGGTCGCAAGCCAATGGCGCGCGTTCTAGATAGAGAAATTGTGCCTGCCGATGCAACCGTGGCGACTCAACTGGCACTGACAAGGGGCCAGCGCGTTGTCAGAATCCGGCGAGTGCGCCTGGCGGATGGTATCCCCCTCTCATTCGATGAGACCTTCCTCCCTTTGGAGATCGGTAAGAAAATCATCACCAACAACCTGAAAGTCGAGCCCATCTTTTCACTTCTTGAGCGTAAATATGATATTCCGTTGATCGAGGCCGATTACAAACTGGACGCAGTGCCAGCCGGGATCGAGGTGGCTGCCGCGCTGAAAGTCAAGCAACAGACTCCGATCTTTCGCATTGAGCGAACTTCCTACACGACGGGTGGGCGCCCGGTCGATTACGAAACACTGCATTACCGAGGAGATCTTGTCCAGTTTGTGACACGCCTCGTACGAAAGACTCCTCATTGATTGACGTGTTTCCTGCACTGAGCACCATCCAGTGACGAGCCGAATGCCTCGTCTTTCGTACTATTTACTCGTGCACAATCGAAGACCCTGGGGGAATTTATCCAAACCCAGGTTGAAGTCCGTGCCCAGGGGAACCGGTTCAGACAGTTCGGGCTGCAGGGTCTTGGATTCCGGCGACGGATGTGCTTCTGGGCGCGAAACCGCGGAAGCGCGGATGTCCAGAAACTGAACGAGGTCCTTCGAAAAGATTAGGTCAAGTGTCCAGTCCAAGGCCACACGAAGTTTCTTTTCGAACCTTGGGAGCTTGAAAAGGTAAATCGTCCGCCAGAGCCACCAGGCGACAAACCCCGAGAAGTTAATGCCCAGGATGTTGGCTACACCGGTCCGCCGGCCGATCGTTGCCAGCTGTGCGATGGTCGAAAAATCGAATCGCTTCTTCTCCGTCCCGCGAATGGACGCGATAATGTTATGTGCTGCGATCTTGCCCTGGCGCAGCGCGTGCTGCGCGGTCGGCGGATGAAACCTACCCGTCAACCGATCCGGGATGGCCGAACAATCACCCAGAGCCCAGACACCCGGCCAGCCTTGGAGCTCAAGAAACTCCGTCACCAGCAGGCGGCCGCCTTCCTTCGCGCACGGAATCGTTTCGAGCAGAGGATTTGGCGAAGTTCCCGCCGTCCAAACGAGCGTGTTCGTAAGAATCGTCGTTCCATCAGCCAACCGGACTGCTCCGCCCGAAAAGCTTTCGATCTTTGTCTTGAGACGAATCTCGACCTTGCGCCCTGCGAGGATTTTCTGAGCGTAAACACCCAGGCTCTTCTCTAACTCGGGAAGGATAACTGGTCCGGAATGGATAAGTATGACTCGCACCATGTCTTCGGATAGATGGGGGTACGACCGCAGTGCTCGACGGACGAAATCGTTGATACCGGCGACCGTCTCCACGCCGGCAAAACGGCCACCTGCGACAACAAACGTCAACAACGACTCTATCTTTTCACAGCAGTCACTGTCCGCCTCCTCGAGGTGAGCGATCAGATGGTTTCGCACTTGCATAGCGTCACCCAACGACTTCATAGTTAGCGCATGCTCTTGCACTCCGGGAAGCCCATAGGTATTCGTGATGGACCCCAGGCCGAAAACCAAAAAATCGAATTTGAGGGCGTGAGGATGATGATCGAAACCATGGGAAACAAGGACACTCTTTTGTTCGAGATCAATCTGCTCTACTTCCCCTGCCAGGAAGTTCACACGGCGCAGCATTTTGCGGACAGGATTCACGATTGTTGTGAGATCCAGATCGCTGGCCGCGACTTCGTGAAGCATTGGCGTGAACAAGAAAAAGTTTTCACGATTGATTAGAGTGATCTCGACTGAAGGATCACGGCCAAGTCTTCTCTCCAATTCCCTGGCAACCGTGAGCCCGGCAAAACCTGCGCCTACAATGAGTATCCGCTTTGGTGTTTTGTTTTCCATAACTCGTTTCTCCGGGCTCCGTTTTGCTGGAGTGGCTGAATTCAGTTCACACGAACATCTGGTTTCTATCGACGAAGGCCATCGTTCCGGCCTGATGCCACATCCTGTGCGGTTCCATGAACGCGACCTCCACTTCTTCCCGAGATAGTGGTCGATCGCCATCGGCCCTGAACCGCCTAATACGAGCGCCGCAAGACAGGCAAGGTAGAGCAGATCAAGCTCGTAGCCCGGAGGCCCGAACTGCGCGTGGCCAGACATCACACTCAGTAGCTTGATCGAGCTGAACCCGTAGGGGAGATGAACTGTTAGCATCGCTACGAAAAGAACCACGGCCATCGGCACACTTACGAGGGGGACAAGAGCTCCGAGCAGGACGGCGAGACCGCCGATGAGTTCTGTCAAAATGGTAAGCCATGCCATGAGATGAGGCGCGGGCACGCCCATCGCAAGCAGGATTGCGGCGAAGGCTTCAGGCCCCTTCGACAGTTTCGCGAAGCCATGCTCCATGAAACCGTAGCCGACAATCAGCCGTAGCGGAATAGGGGCCCAAGCAGCTACAAAAGATCTTGCGGATGCAAGACCGCTGCTTAGAAATGCGAGACGGCTGCTGCCTTGCCGTTCTAATGATTGAGTAAGTTGGTTCATATTCAAAACACCTCTCTTTTTGTGATACTTGTCGGACGCGCAAAGCGCCAGGAGCGACCTTCGAACATCGTGGTTCGCTTCTATACATTATGATGTTATAATGTCTAAAAAGTTGCAGGTATTTTGCCTTAGCAACGTTTTCGCCGCCCGGCCAAGGACGGGAAGATTGCCTACCCGCCACCGAGAACGCAAGGAAGGGCCATTTCCGCCCCAAGAAACGGCATTCTAGGCGAGAACCCGCCAAAACATTTCAGCCCAGGAATGATTTAGCGGCACAACGCTCGATCCAGTGATGCGACCGGTCCGTCACGTCACTTAGTCCAGAGCCTGGCCAAGAACTCGCGAGAGACCCGCTTAGTGGCCCGGAAGACACAATGTCGGCAATGACGTTTGGCCGCTCGCCTCCCGGCTATGCAGGTGTTCCGTTTGAAGGCGAAATCGAAACGGAAGTACGCGTGAATCCGCCAGCGCGATGCGACGAGTGCGATTGAAGGTGGCCGGTTTGGTCGCTTTTTATAGCAAGACAGAACACTGGCTCCCCCAACCGCTGTCCGCCCTTCTCACGAAGTACCCTTCGGGTGGCACTGATAGCAATTTGGAGCATTGTAGACGTAGCCAGCAACATTATGCTGAGCGTGGCTGGTATCCATCTCACTCTTCGGGTGGCATGTGCCACTGTAACATGTCAGCGTAGTGGTCGAGTAATTGGTCGAGCTGGTGTGGCAATCGGTGCAGTTGTGCCACAAACCTAAGTGCCTTCCGCTATAGATTGGGAAATCCTTGGTATCGTGCGCAAGATATTGCGCTCCTGTCCAGTCTACAAATGTGTGGCACGAATCGCAAGTCTGAGCGAACCCGGCTGCCGCATGACCTGGATTGGTGGTGTTGTTCCAGTCCGTCGTGTGGCAGGGGTAGCAAGCCGCACTGTTCAAGTTGTAGTTGTTTCCCACATGGCACTCACCGCACCGGTTATTGGTCAGCATGGTCGCGTGATAGCCGGTCAGTGCGAGCGGCGTGGACGGATGAGTAAACGTCGCGCCCGCCCAGGGAGGAGTGGTGGCGTTGGTCGAGTGGCACAGCGAGCAGTCCTGCGGGAAACCGGCCGTCGCATGGGGCGGGTTGGTGGTGCCGTTGTACTCGGTCGAGTGGCAGTTATAGCAGAGCGCGGTTTTTATGTTGTAACCGGCCGTGGCGGTGTGGCACGCGTTGCACGCCTGCGTCGTATGCGCGCCCGTCAGAGTGAAGCCAGTGGAAGCGTGATTAAAGGTCGCCCCCGACCAATCCACAAAGGTGTGGCACCCGGAGCAGTCATGCGGGAAGCCCTGGGCCGCATGCGGCGGATTCATAGTGCCGGCGTAGTCGTTCTGATGACAGCTCCAGCAGTCGCTCGGCGTCGCCGTGTAGGGGGTTGCGCCTGTATGACAAGCAATGCACTGGTTGGTGGCCAGCATGTTGGCGTGGTAGCCCGTCAGAGCCAGCGGGCTGGACGGATGAGTAAATGTCGCGCCTGCCCACGGTGGAGTGGTCAGATTGGTGGTGTGGCAGGAATCGCACGTCGTCGGGAACCCGGCCTGGGCGTGGTTCGGCGCCGTCGTTCCGTTGTAATCGCTCATGTGGCAGTTGGCGCACGCCCCGCTGGCGATGTTGTAATTGCCGAAGGCGGCGGTGTGGCACTGGTTGCACTGCAGACTGGTGTGCGCTCCCGTCAGCGTGAAACCTGTCGTCGTGTGATTGAACGTCGCCCCGCCCCAGCCGGCCACGGTCGTGTGACAACTATCGCACGTAAGCGGGAAGTTGGCCGCCGTATGGCTCGGATTGGTGGTGCCGTTGTAATCCGTCATGTGGCAGGGGGCGCACGCCCCGCTGGTGATGTTGTAATTGCCAAACGTGGCGTTGTGGCATTGCACGCACTGCAGACTGGTGTGCGCTCCCGTCAGCGTGAAACCTGTTGTCGCGTGATTGAACGTCGCCCCGCCCCAGCCGGCCACCGTCGTGTGGCAGGTATCGCACGTAAGCGGGAAGTTGGCCGCCGTATGGCTCGGATTGGTGGTGCCGTTGTAATCCGTCATGTGGCAGGGGGCGCACGCCCCGCTCGAGATGTTGTAATTGCCAAAGGCGGCGGTGTGGCACTGGGAGCACTGCAGACTGGTGTGCGCTCCCGTCAGCGTGAAACCTGTCGTCGCGTGATTGAACGTCGCCCCGCCCCAGCCGGCCACCGTCGTGTGGCAACTATCGCACGTAAGCGGGAAGTTGGCCGGCGTGTGGACCGGATTGGTGGTGCCGTTGTAGTCGCTCATGTGGCATTGGGCGCACGCCCCGCTGGTGATGTTGTAATTGCCAAAGGCGGCGGTGTGACACTGGTTGCACTGCAGAGTGGTGTGCGCCCCCGTGAGCGTGAACCCGGTGCTGGCATGATTGAACGTCGCGCCTAACCAGTTGTTCATGTTATGGCAGCCGTCGCAGTTTCCCGGAAAGTTGGAGGCCTTATGGTCGGGATTGGTGGCGCCGTTGTAATCCGCCTGATGGCAGTTCAGGCAAGCGGCGCTGCTGATGTTGTAATTGCCGTTAGTGGGGTTGTGGCACGCCGTGCACGCTAAAGTGTTGTGAGCCCCAAGCAGCGCAAAGCCGGTAGTGGCGTGATTGAAGGCCGCCCCGCCCCAGCCGGCCACCGTCGTGTGACAAAGGCTGCAATCCTGCGGCAGGTTGCCGGCTCTATGATTGGGATTGGTGGTGTTGTTGTAATCGGTCTGGTGGCAATTCCAGCACGCCCCGCTGCTGATCGAGTAATTACCAAATTGGGCGTTGTGACATTGCGTGCACTGTAGACTGTTGTGCGCGCCGGTCAGCGCAAAGCCCGTCGTGTTGTGATCAAAATTCGCATTCAACCACGTTGTTGTCGTGTGACACCCGGCGCAGTCTTGCGAGAAATTGCCGGCCGCGTGATCCGGAGCCTTCGCCGTCATGTAATCGTTCAGGTGGCAGCCGACGCACGCCGCGGGCGTACCCGCGTACCGGTTCCCCACGTGGCATTGCTGGCATTGCAGGCTCGCGTGCGCGCCGGTCAGCGCAAAATGTGCGAACTGGGCATGATCGAACTTGGTTGCTTGCTGCCAGCTGTTCATGCCGTGGCAGGCCTCGCAAGTGGTCGGCAGTCCCGCGGTCACGTGATTCAGCGGAGTCGCCGTCTGGAAGTCCTTCTGGTGGCAGGAGACGCATTGCGTGTTCAGCCCGGTAAACACGCCGCTGGCAGCGCCGCGATGGCACTGGTCGCAGATCACCGCTGCGTGAGCCCCGAGCAGGGGAAACCGGTTGTTGTGGTCTTGAATCGCGGAGACCTGGACGTTCCAGCCCTGCACCGTGTGGCACTGCTGGCAGTTGGCTCCGAACTGGCGCCGGTGGAGATCCGCATGGCATTCCGCGCACTGGGTCGGTGCTTTCGAAAAGACCAGATCCACGTGGCAGCCGGTGCAGGGAATACTCTGGTGCATACCACGCAACGCAAAACTGGTCTGCGAATTGTGATCGAATTCCATCACTTTGCGAACCGGTCTCCACGCAGTCGTGGTGTGACAGCCCTCGCACGCCAAGCTAAGGTGCCCGTGCGGATTCGCGACCTGGCCCCTCACCGCGTCCTGCTGCGCTCCCTGCGCCCAGATGGGCGCGGCCCAGAGTGCGAGAAGTATCGGAATGAGCTGCCACTGGGCCCGGCTCGCCATCCGATTTGTG
>Ga0306923_10005069_pt1 | contig 12752 bp, 13 predicted proteins | sample sta12Can44000108_FD_203841 | JGI IMG/M metagenome (GOLD analysis project Ga0306923, IMG submission 203841) | Lab enrichment of tropical soil microbial communities from Luquillo Experimental Forest, Puerto Rico - statanox.12C.anox.44.000.108 (v2)... | ecosystem: Environmental > Terrestrial >... | reverse complement strand
GCCGGATGGTGGGGCCACGATAAGCAAAACCGCTTTCTCATGAGCCCGGACTTCCAGGCCATCCCGACCGCCGAAGGCTGGCAGCTGAGCAACCCTTCGATTCTTTCCATGGCCGCGCTCCGTGCATCGATGGAAATATTCGACGAAGTCGGGATGGGGCGCCTTCGTGCGAAGAGCGAATTGCTGACAGGCTATCTCGAGTTCCTGCTGGACCAGGATCACTCGGGAAAATTTTCGATCATCACGCCGCGCAACCCCGCACACCGCGGCGCCCAGCTTTCGCTGCACCTTTATCGGGCCGGCCGCGCGATTTGCGACGCACTCGCCACGCAGGGCGTGATTTGCGATTGGCGCGAGCCGGACATCCTGCGCGTCGCGCCGGTTCCCCTCTACAATTCGTTTTCTGATGTCTTCACGTTTGTGGAAAAGTTTCGCGCTGCCCTTCCGGGGTAGGCATTTCTTCTCCGCGAATCAGTGCGAGCGTCGCACGGCCGACTGGACTGGTTTGGTCTGCCAGCCGGAAGACGATGTCAAAGTGGTTCGCTTCGGCAGCTTCGAAAGCGGTGACGCGACACCCGGCCGTCGACATCCGCGAAGCATAGGCCCGGCTTTGCCGCTTGAATTCGGACGTCTCGTGCTCGCCCCACGCAATGATCACCGGCAACCGACCGCCGGGCGGCAGCCGCATGGGGCTCAGCAATTCTGTGTCTTGACCCGTGAGGCGGAGCGCCGCGTCAATGTAGGTTCCAATGAGAGGCTCGATGTCGTAAATGCCGCTCAAGAGTGTGGCTCCCGCTACGCAGTTATCGCTTAAGCCGAGCTGCCCCTGCCAGCCGCCCACAAGCAGCATCGCGGCCAAATGAGCGCCGGCCGAACTTCCGGCGACATACAGACGCCGTTGATCAAGTCCAAGGGCTCTGGCGTCGCGGTGGAAGTAGGCCACCGCCCGGCGGCACTGCTCCACGATCTTGTCAAGACGTGCCTTTGGCGCCAACGTGTAGTTCAGCGCCGCATATGCGATTCCGTTTCTCACACAATCTGGCGCTGCAAAGAGCGATTCGTTTTTCGACAGCTCCTGCCAGTAGCCGCCGTGGATGAACAGCAGCAGGGGGGCATCCGCGTGAGCCGCTGGAAAAAAATCGAACGTCTCATCCTGTGCTTCGCCCCAGCGCAGATCTTTTCGGCACAGGAAGTGCTGTTCGGCCTCCCGACTGCGAGCGGCGTAGGCTGCCAACAGAGGCGCGAGCGAATCGACGCAACGGCTCGGGGAATATTCTTGTTCCCGTCGCTCAACCGGCCAGCTCCGCCATTCCTGCTCGTCGTGACTCATCTATCCCATAGCTCGATGCCCAAGTACCTCAGCACCGACAGTGATCCCCTGTATCGATTCCATCAGTGGCTGGCCAAACTCCGCGTGCTGGAGGTGACAAAAATCAAGACGGTGCTCTGTGTGCGGTTATCCCATCCGTTTGTCGAGCGGCTCATCGGGATCTTATGCCGAGAGCGCCTGGACCGCACGTTATTCTGGACCGCCACCGACCTGGAGGCCAAGCTACTCGACTTCCAACATTATTATAATCAGCATCGAACACACGCCGGACGCAAAGGGCACCCGCCGGTAACGGGCGTCAACGACGATCACATCATCAAGGCTGCGAATGCGTCTGGTTCCTCGATGAACGCGATGCTCAAGGCGCAGATGCTGGCGACGGCTTTGGATGTGTACTTTAGCACACCAGGCCTTGGTGGAAACATGATCGGCGCCGCTCAACCTCTGGGCGGGGTAAAGATCAATCTAACCCAAGTCTGCAACATGCTTGACGGTTCCAGCGGCTTCGCCACGTGCTCTGGAACCTCCGGGAACGCTGGCGCGGCGTTTGGAGGAGCAACCAGTGGGACCGTTTCGTTCCTGCTGACCTACGCCGCCAGCCAGTCGAATGCGGGTGGCATTGCTTGGTATGGCCAGATCAAGGCGATCCAGGGCCTGGCCAAGAACACGTTCGACGCGATCAACAACCAGGTAGCGAACATCGCGCCGTAAGAGATGGTGCAAGAACCCGTCCTTTACTTGAAAGAGGAAGGCCGATTCAGTTTATCCGGGTCGGCCTTTTTTATGCGCGCCGAACATGTTCAACAGCTCGGAGGTGGAGGTTGTCCCTATCGGCGGAATGAAAGTGTCCTCCCCACGGCATAGGCATGCAAAGGGTGATCCCTTTCTCCCCTTTGCGGACTTGCCGTCTCCGTTCGAGCCATCCGTTGTAGGTGTTGAGTGGTCCGGGTTGTAGGTTGCGCCGGGTGCACTGTTCCAGCGCAAGTACCCCTTAGCCGCCGGCATGATAGCTAGCCCGCTTATTTGTGCTGATAGCCCTGAACCTCGTAGAGCGCATCGCGGTGCTCGCCCATTTCCAGCATCGAGACAAACCCATCGCCCACCGCGGGATTCTCCTTGGACCGCGCCGCAAGCCGCGCCGTGGCTTTATCCAAGCCCGAAGCGTTTGCGTAAATCACCGCCAGGTTGTAGCCCCCCGGCACCGCGGTGTGGATCGTTTCCGTGTCGAAGTTGTACGACAGCGCGGTGCCATCAGCCACGTCCGCATCCAGGTCCGGCTGAATGTATTTCTTGAAGAACGCTTCCACGTCGTCGCCGCGGCCCGGCTTGGCCTGCCAGAAGGCCACGCGGAGCACCCCGGAATTGGCTTTCCCAGTCTTCCCGCCGTGCGCGATGGTATGCAGCATCAGGTCGTGGTGTTTTATGGCACTGGTCAGCGAACCCGGCGGCGCACTGCGCAGCGTCTGCAGCGCCTTCACAATGTTCGCCTGGCTCGTGGCGATAAACCAATCGGCGTGGGTGTAGCCCTCTTCGTTGTGCACGAGATCGGCCCCCATTCCCCAACTGACCAGCGTTCCCTCCGCCACTAGCTTCTCGAGCATCGCCCGGGTCTGCTCCTGCCCTTTCTCAAAGTCGCCCCACTGCGCCCGCGACACAGCCCAGAGAGAGACGTACGTGTAATGAGTCTGCTCCTGCGCTTGTCCAGGAGCGTGAACCGCCAGGATGGTGAACAGCAATGCGCACACAACTGCCAAAGTTGCGAAACTTCTCCTACTCATGCATGCCTCCAATAGTGAAGTTGCCCGCCAGACGCGGGGGCCTGGTTCCATCGAGTGGTCGGCTCAGAGTGTGGTGATGATATCCGCGGACACGGGATGGAAGTGGCCGGAGCATATTTCCGCCCAGAAGTCTTGTCAAGCACCGCTTCCAGAATAGAAGTGAACATAGAAAACGTGCGAGACGCAGCGTAGTGCTTGGTAAACCGGTTTCGCGGTAAGTTACTTTGAACGCGCGGGCTCAATTCGAGGTTGCTTTCTTGGCACAGGCGTGCAATGCAACCCTAATTCTTCGGCACAGTCGTGCGCGTAGACCAACCGGAACTCGCCACCCTGTCCCAGAACATTCTCCTCGAGGGAATGTACCCCGCCATCTTCCTGCTCGACGTGCTCGGTGTGAACACTTCAAAACGCCAGTTCAACACTTCCGCCTCGTGGGATGTCGCGCACCAACGAGTCTGTGCGCACTTATTCCTTCACAGTCACTGTTGCGTTCATTTCTCTTCTCCCGTTTTTGAAACATTGAGACTCCTTCTTTCGACACTGGGCGGAAGACGGGCAGCCTAGAGGCTGCCCGGTGCGGGGGTTCCCGCCTTCAGAATGGAAGTGGCAGCAGGGTTGCAGGTTGCGGCGCGTACACTACTGACGAACGTTGGCTTCATCCGCAAGGCGGAACGTGGGATTGCTGAAATGCATAAAGCCAGTGACCTTGCCGCTCGCGTCCCGTTGAAACTTGAATTCCTCCGCTTCACTGCCGTCCTCGCGAACGCGCCGGAACACGTCCCCACCTTTGGGCTTGAGAAACACGATATCGCCGGCTGGCTCTGCGCTCGGCAGCCTCAAGAACGCCAGACCGCCGGCCCATGGCAGAAGAACTGACTCTGAACCCCACGGTTGGTTCGAGTAGTGGGCGGAGTAGGCTTCGAGATCCACTCCGGTCGCAGGGGCTGGGTCCTTGAATTCGTAGCCTTTACGCTTGTCGAGAATCGCAAATATGGCCGAGGTGAACGCCTCCGCGGCCTCGGCAGCGTTGTCCATCACGATGGCGGCGAGCTCATCTTTCACTCGAAGCCGCAAGTTGGTCTTATAGCCGGGGCAGGAACCGCCATGTCCAACAAAAGTGTCTTTGTCCTTATGTTCAATTGCAAAGCCGAGTCCCCAACTGATTTTCCATGCCGGATCCATATACTGCACGCGCTGCATTTCTCGCAGAGTTGAGGCCTTTAGGACACTCTGCTTGCCGGTGCGCAACAGGCGGAATTGCCAAGATGCGAACTTGCCCAGATCTTCTACCGTCGAGGTGTATCCGGCCGCAGGTGTGATTCCCTTGGTGTCGAAGGGATTCACTCGGTCGCGGCTTCCATCGCGCTTGAGTGCGCCATAGCCCACGGCCAGGCGCGTGCCGTATAGTTCCATCGGCATAAACGTGCGGGTGTCGTTCAAGCCGAGCGGGTCGAGAACGTGGGCCTTTGCATACTGGGCATAGGGCTCGCCGGAGACCGCCTCGACCACATTGCCCACCAGTGTGAGCCCGAGATTGCTGTATTGGAAGTATCGCTCCGCCGGAAAGAGCGGGGACTGGTTGGGAAACATCGTGCGGATCTGCTCAGCCGTGGGGAAGGGGAAATCGGGTCCCGACCAAGAGGGAAAGTCGGACTCGCGCGGCAGGCCCGCCGAGTGCGTAAGCATGCCACGCAGCGTGATGGGAACGGTCTCGTCCCCTGTGTCGTTCAGCTTCGCCCACGGAAGATAGGTCGTGATGGGCTCATCCAGACGCACCTTGCCCGCCTCATATTGCTGCATCAAAGCGACCGAGGTAAACAGCTTTGAGATGGAGCAGATAGAGTAAATCGTCTTGGGCGACGCGGGGACTGTGTGCTGCTCGTCGATTGTGCCGTAGCCTTTGGACCAGATCAGATCGTCTCCCGCGACAACGCCGGCGGAAATGGCAGGAATGTGTTGGTACGCTTGCACACTGTTGAGCCAGGCATCGACCAGGCGCAGAGCCTCGGCGCGCTCGAATGCCGTCTTTTCCGCGGCAGTTTTCGTTTGCGCGTTGGCGGTTGCAACGATCAGCATCACCGGGCATACGCTGACCCACAACCGGTGCAAGAAACGTTTGCTCATTTTATTAACCCTTTGTTTCCGGGATGGCTACGAAATCGGCCAGCAGTATAACCCAGCTCCGTCGCTTCATGACCCGGCACGGCGTGCAGCTCTCAATCTAAACGATTTCGCCCGACGTCCGTGAGATGCCTGGGGCGGACGGCAATGGTACAGCCGCCATCTCGATCAGGACCGTCACAAAACTTGAAGACGGGAGCGCGGGAGACCTCAGAGAGATTGGACTCAGCGGCCCCATTCGCGATATGCCTAGTTAAGTTAGCTCCCGTCCTTGCCAACAGGTGACTGCTTGGTTCGAGGGCTATCACGCATGGCGAACAAAAGGTAACGCTGCGTGGTTGCCAAGTCTTTGTGACCCCAGCTACGTCTGTAAGTCTTCGAGAGATTCACCCGCTCCGTGGCATAGGTTGCGCCTAGAGTGCAGTTTAGAGCGCGATCTGTCGTCAGTAGGTGACCTTGGCCGTCAGTGTACCCACTCGGGCTTCCAGCGTTCAATTGCCGGGCTTGCAGAAGAGAGACAGCGGCTGGCAGCGGGAACTTAAAGCTTCGGGCGCTTACCGACTCTAGGCAGTTTCACCTTTTGCAGACGTGTGCCCCGGACATCCTTGCGCTTTGCGACAACCCGGTAAGTGAATCGAATGCTGCTCCGTCCGTTCTGCTGCTCGGCTCGCTCACTTCGATTCGCTGTGCATACGACCTGTCCGCAAGCGTAGGCCACAGGGTTATAATCCTGCTTAAGTGCCCCTCAAACGCCCAGCATGAACGTGGCACAAGGGGGGCGCTGTGGATCTTCAAATCGCAATCCGGGAATCTGGCGATATCGTCATACTGGACCTTCGGGGAAGATCGACCATGGGCTGCGGCGGCGAGTTGCTGAGCAGCAATCTACAAAAATTGGTGGCCGACGGTAAGCGCAAGTTGTTGTTGAACCTGACAGAACTGACCCAGATCGACAGTTCTGGTCTCGGCATTATCGTTAGGAGTTATGTTTCCCTCCGGCAGAAGGGGGGCGACTTGAAGTTGCTATGCCCATGGGGCCGAGTGCTGCAGGTGTTGAATGTGCTTCGTCTGTTGAACCTTATTCCCAGCTTTGAAGATGAGACCCAAGCTCTGGCCAGCTTTCGGCCACAGGGTCACTTCGCAAAACCCTGAAGGTGGTGCGAGCCGCTCCTCGCGCGATGATTTTCCGTTAATGCGTACTAAGTTATTCAAAAACCCCACAGTCCTCTGTTTGAACGAGGAACGGGCCCGTCATCTAATGTCTGGCTCACGCCTACCCTGCGTGTTCTTTGACGACCGTTCGTGCGTCCTTGTCCTCTCGTATTCCCGCAAACTTCGAATGACGCAGATGGTCGAGTTACGCTTCATACTGTACCCCTTCGTGGCGTGGGCTACTAAATCACAGGACGAAGGTTGCTTCCTGTCTGGCCTACCCGCTCGCAGAACGCCGCCGTTCCAGTGGTACTCACTGACGAATCTTGTTCTTTAGTGTCCCGAAATCTGCCTGCAGATGTGAATGTACGAGTTCGTTCTGCTCGCTTTCGATCGCGCGCCCCAATTCCGCAATGCCACGTGTGTCTCCCAAATCAGCGAGAGCCTGGCCAGCGGCAATTCGCACCGCGGGGCCCGGAGCATGCAAAGCCTCTACGAGTCCCGTAAAGACCGTTTCCGAGTCTTCCTTGGAAAGGTTGCGATATCTTGCCAGGAGTTCCGCGGCCGCCATCCTGTCTCCGTTACGCCCGCTTTTCAACAAATCAAGAACGCCGCTCAGGCAGGTCGCACTGTCGCGGTTGAATCTGAGCAGATATTCTGGAGAACGTGCCCGAATGTTTCTTCTCGTGTTATTGTTCTTACAGTTATCCTACAAAGTGTCGAAGCCAATGGACTCGCCCATCTCTGCCAGCGCTAATGCGATATTCATTCGTGTCCAGGGCACCTTCTCTGTTGCCAGGGCGTCCTTGATAGCCGGTATTGTTTCGACGGCTTTGTCCTCCGCAAGTTTGTGCGCCGCTAAATATCTCACCTCCGGGTCAGTGTTCCTCAGAGCGTCAACCAAGCCCTGCTGAGTTAACTCAATATTGTGGCGTTTCAAGAGATCGCCGAATGTTTGCGGCTTCCCCCCAAAGTCTTGTGAGATCGGCTGGCTCCCTACAAGGGCCACCGCGAGGATCAGTGTTTTGAAGGATTCGTAAAGAAACATGATCGCACCGCTCGTGGTTCTACTGCTTGGTCACCGAAGTTCTAGTGACCGGCGTATCATCAATAGCGTCCGTTAAGAAAGTATGTTCCATCGGCTTTCGTTTTCGAACGCCTTTCTTGGGTCGGTTCGGGCCGGGATCCTCAAAGAGAACTTGATTTCGATCGTTAATGGCATGCGAGCGGAGCCGGACGGGCCACTGCGCTCGAATTTAACTCGGCTTGGCCTCGCAGTCTATTCCCGGAGTGCAGTCCCTGCGCGTGACATGCGTGTTACAACCCACGGGAGTCCAGGACCTCAGGACGGTGCGCAGTAACCTCGCGGCCGGAAGCTGGCAAGTGCTTGACCCTCGTCCTCAAAGCTAGGGATGAGCCTTTGCAGGTGCATCATGCTGAACACTTCCAGCACATGGCCCGAGGGATGTAGCAGTTTCAGGTCGCCACCCTGACCGTGGAGGGAAAGGTACGTCCTGACGATAAAAGTGACGGCCGAACTGTCCAGCTGAGTCACGTCTGTTAGGTTCAACAACACCTTGCGAACACCGCTGGCCACCAATCTTTCAAGATTGCTTCGCAACAAGTTGCTCTCGCCCTCATCGAGGGCCGATCTTCCCCGAACGTCCACAATGGTGACATCGGCAGATTCCCGAATTGAGATCTGAAGGCACACAACACTAGTGCCTTGGCAGCACGATAAAAGTTACTGTTGTAGCGTAGAGTAATGTTCTGGATTTCATGGTTTGACTCCTTTGCGTGCGGACCTGAGGAGCCGAGGGGCCGATTCAGTCGTACCACTGGGGCCAGCGAACCTGGATACAACCGAGTGGAGGTAACGTTGTGCTTATGTGGCGAAATTGTCAAGAGGAGAATCGCCCGGCAACTTAGGTCACGGTACCCCACATGGCGGTTTTTGCCGACTTCTATGATAGGCAGCGAGGGGATCGCGAGCGTGATCACCCTTCGCCGGCGTGCTCCTTGATTACCTTCCGAGGATCTTTGTCGTCTCGCGATCCAGCAAACTTTGCATGGCGCAAGTGGTCGACTTACGCTTCATACCGCAACCCTTCATGACGTGAGCCACAAAATCACGGGCCCAAAGACTGCTCCGTATCGACCTAGCACGACTTTCAAAGGTTGTATGCAAATCCCGCCGAAGAGCAAGTCGCAATTCGGATGAGGGCCTCGCGTATAATCGGCGACCAGGCGAGTCACCGATGGCCAATGCGATCAAGCTGCTCGTTGTGGTCTTGCTCGTTGCCCTCTACGCCTTCGATCAGACCGCTCACATGATGGGGATGCAAAGCCTGTCGTACTGCAAAGGGATGAAGGCGAAGTTCGCACGCGGCGTCCGCGCGAGGGATTTTCGTCGCCAGCCAGTGAATTTCTCCTTAAGATCGGACCGAAAACCAGTGGCTCGAAGCATTTTCTGCTCTTTACTGAGGAGATCTCGCCCGGCACAGTCATCCCGAAACACAAACACCACAGAGACGAAGAAATCCTATTGATCGATACGGGCAACGCCCATGTGTGGCTCGGAGACAAAGAATATGACGCACAGGCAGGTGCGCTGGTATTTATTCCCGCAGAGACGTGGGTCAGCCTGAAAAACACGGGCAAAGAGAAGATCTATCTCGTCGCCGTGTGGGATGAGCCAGGCTTCGAAGAGATGCTGCGTTGCGAGTCCGTCCCGAGGGGGCAAGCAGCCGAGCCTATCTCGAGCGACAATGTCGAAGACTGTTCCCCCGCGAAGGAAGGAATCACACTGAAGCAGAACTACGACGCCGAGACGTTATCCGGTGGAATGTCGTTGGTGGCATCCACCGGTGGTTTCACATTGCTTCCGCTCTATGTGCGAAATGCGCTGATCCCGTCTCTCGTCGCTCGCCCCTTGCGCGGTGAGGTTCCGACCATCGGTCTAATGATGGGCTATAACAAGTCGAACACTTCTTCGTTGCTCAAGAGATTTCTGCTTCGCGCTGATGAGCTAGTCAACCGTGTTTTTCAGGGCGAGGCTTACTCCCGCGCCTTGAAACGTGGTCATCGGAAGCCATCAGTCTAAAACCCGATGAAACTACTAATCATCAGATTATGCAACGACGCAAGGCGAGATTGGGCCGCCTAGGGTAAGTCCTCATAAACGGGCTCATCACCACCAATTTCAGAATCGTCGGTCGTAGCGCGGTGTGAGGTCAACCACCAGTGTCTCCTCATGCTTGACGTAGAATGCTCTCATGAAAATTCTGAAACCGGTTTGCGTACTCGCATTGCTTCTCTTTTTGCCCCCTGAAGCTCCCTCTGTTAGTGCCCAACAGCAGCTACAGGAAGGCGTTCAACAATTTGCTGACTTGGGTAACCTCAAACTGCAAAACGGCAGCGTCATTTTCGATTTCCGCGTCGGCTATCGCACGCTCGGCAGGCTAAATGCTAACAGGTCAAACGCAATCCTTTGGCCGACATGGTTGGGCGGAACTTCACAGGATTTACTTGAATTTATTGGGCCAGGAAAGGTTTTGGACTCCAGCAAGTATTTCGTTGTGCTGGCTGACGCCATCGGAGACGGCGTGTCGACTTCCCCGTCAAACAGCAGGACCCAACCGCTCATGAAATTTCCAAAATTCTCGATTCGAGACATGGTGGAGGCTGAACGCCGTCTGGTCACCGATGTTCTTCATCTATCGCACCTGCACGCAGTTGTCGGGATTTCAATGGGCGGTATGCAAACATTTTGCTGGGTTCTGACTTATCCGAATTTCATGGATGTGGCGATTCCGATGCTCGGGTCGCCCCAGTCCACCTCTTTCGACAAGCTGCTATGGACAACAGAGATTGATGCAATCGAATCAGACCCGGCCTGGAATCACGGTAATCCCTCGAAGCCTCTGACAAGCGGCATTGCTCTCGCGCAGCAAATCGATACGATGAATCTCACTTCGCCCGCGTTCCGCGTGGCTCACACTAGCGCGCCAGCGCTAGATTCCTTTCTTTCCGAGATTAGAAGAGACGCTAGAGCTGATGGCGGAACCGCAAGTAATCAGATTCGACAACGACAAGCGATTGTTTCTTTAGACACCCCAAAAGAGCTTGGCATGACTCTAGGACAAGCCGCAAAAACCGTTCATGCCAAACTTCTCATCGTCATTTCCCCTGAAGACCACATGGTGAATCCAATACCCGCAATCGAGTTTGCTACTGCGGCCGGTGCGCCTGTCGTAAGCCTGAACTCTTCCTGCGGACATAGCAGTCTGAATTGTGTTTCAGTAGGACCTACAGTCGCACGCTTTCTGGTTGACCCTTCGTCGATTCGCACACAGACCCTACAGGACCCCGCCAATCCCGTAGGTAAACGGTGACGGTAACTTGAACTATTAGCCGCAACGTGGAGGTTTTGCGACGGCCAGCGATCCTCAACCCGCGCCACCATGTTCTTAATCACCGTGCGTGCGTCCTTGTCCTCTCGTAGCCCGGCAAATTTCGAGTGACGAAGATGATCGACTTACGCTTCATACTGCACCCCCTCATGGCGTGAGCAACCAAATCGCGGGCCAAAGACTGCTCCGTGTCGACCAGGCGCAATTTGGATGGTCGTCGCATCGGCAGGTACTATGAGCGATTTTAGCGATTACGCGACGCAATAACCGGGCAGTTGGACAAATGTTTTGCCGGTTTGATGAGGTTCGCGTCGCGATTTGCCGAGTGGCTAACCTATAATGCCGGCCACCGAGCCTCGGAACTGCCTCAGTGCAGTCGTACAAGGAATGCTCATCTCGCATGCTTATAGCGAATGATTTTCGCTTCGACGGAGGTTTGTAATGGCCCTCGGCTCTCCAGAGCTTGCACGCAAGCGGGAAGCGGTCGTCCGCGCACACATTGAGGCGGAGAACAGGCATGATCCTGCTGGTGTGGTTGCGACATTTCATCACCCAGGTATTTCCGATTGTGGCCTTAATCCACTTCATAGCGATGCTGGCATCTGCGGTCAATGCTCAGGAGATTCACATTAGAGTTCTGGACGCCCAGAACGGAAAAGGAATCACCCAACAAATGGGGCAACGCGATCGGCCGTCCTGCTCAGAGCAAGGAGCAGGGTGAACGCAGACACTCGTCGCCTTGCACGCAAAGCCAACGTTACTCGACTCGCGGTTTATACAGCTAGTCTCGTATCGGATGGCGAGGAAAGCGTCGAAGCCAACTGCTTTCGTGCTCGAAATAATCTTGAACGAATCGCGCCCGGTGGCACTTGCAGCATCGCGCCGGCTTCTTCTGTGGTGTATTCATAAATCTCGCAGAGAAGAAGGGCAGCTCGCTGCTCCGAACTCAGTTGCGAGAGTTTGCGCATCAACGCAGTGGCACTTTGCTTCTGTGAAAGAATTTGCTCCGGATTTGGTCCTGGGTCTGGGAGTGAGTCCGCCTCCTCTGCTCGTTCTTGAGGGATCGAGCATTCCGACGAATAGGTTCGCTTTTGCTTGCGAAGAATTGTGATCGCTTCGTTGACGAGTATCCTGGCCAGCCAACTGCGAAACGCACCTTCGTACTTAAAGCTCGTCACCTTGCGGAAGGCCGCCAGCGAACAATTCTGGACGGCATCCTCAGACTCTTCATGGTTGCGCAGGATGCGTTGTGCCAAGCGGTAAAGGATTGGCCGGTACCGGGAAAACAAAATCTCAAACGCGTCCCTGTCTCCTCGCAAGCCATCCGAAATCAATTTGCTGTCATCCAGATGCGCTTCGACTTCGCTATCTTGGTTCGCGTTTTTGTCCTTCAACGTTCCCGGCACTATGCTTCCCTCATTTCCATATTTCCCGGAACTCATCAATACCCGGCACTCCGCAAAACGGCGCGTCCCGGAAATAAAGCCGCGACTGGGTGGTGCTTGCTGCTATATTTGATTCCCGAAACAATCCTGCCGTTTGCATACCAATTTGTCTCGCTACAGGTTCAACCTCTGCAAACTCGATTCTTTAGCAGCCAATCGGACACCACGTTGGCAGCACGCTGGGCGGGGGCAATGACGTTCCCACTCAGAGCCCAGGTACCGGAGTAACATTCACGAGCATGTTGGGCCGCAGATTGAGAGTCTCGATCGTCATTCTGGAGATCAAGCCGCTCACCTTGTCAGGAAGCACCTGATCAGCGTGCTCGTCTAGGATGCTCGCCAAAGTTGCACGCGGGCGAAGGCGGACGTAGCGTAGCGCATTTCCTCCTTCGACAAGGCGGTACCAGAGCGTCTCGCCTTGCTGCTTGGATTGCTCACCAGCAAGTGCAGCCTCGAAGGCCTTTCCCGAACCGTAATTGAGTTCCACTGTCGTGTACTCGGCCTGTGGAGTCGG